>Ga0187850_10000099_pt1 | contig 110817 bp, 116 predicted proteins | sample June2016WEW_4_15_FD_132436 | JGI IMG/M metagenome (GOLD analysis project Ga0187850, IMG submission 132436) | Peatland microbial communities from SPRUCE experiment site at the Marcell Experimental Forest, Minnesota, USA - June2016WEW_4_150 | ecosystem: Environmental > Terrestrial > Soil >...
CCCTCCCCGCATCAAGGCGCCGGCCATGTCCAACGAGGAGGTCGCCTTGGAAATGTAGTGCAGACCTAAGGTATCGGTTCGTTGAAAACAAAGGATCTTGTGCCCGCAACTGCGAAAGTCAGGTTAGCGCCCTGCAGCCTGCACTGAGACTCGGGCAGCCTGGAGCGCCCGCTCGAAGCCGGCGAGGCTGCGCTCGATGGTTTCGCGCGGCACGGTGAGGCTCAGGCGCATGTAACCGCGGCGCCCGAAGCCGGCCCCCGGCACGGCCAGAATCCCCTCGCGCAGGAGCAGGCGGATGAAAGCCTTATCGTCGGGTATCGGGGTCTTGGGAAAGATGTAGAACGTCCCCGCGGGTTTCGGCGCCTCGTAGCCCATACGCTCGAGCGCCTCGCAGAGCAGGTCGCGCTTGGCCTGGTAGGCCTCGACGCTGACCGTCGCTTCCCCGGCCTCGGCCACCACGCGCTGCCAGATCGCCGGCGCGTTGACGAAGCCCAGGACGCGGTTGGTGAAGGTACACGCGTCGCCCAGTTCGCCCCACTCCGCCAGGCGCGGAGAAATCGCGAGATACCCGATGCGCTCGCCCGAAACCGCCATCGCTTTGGACCACGAATCGCAGATCAGCGTGCGGGCGATGATCGCGGCCGGCGCCGGCGCCTCGCGGCCGTCGAAGACCAGCGCGCGATAGGGCTCGTCGCTGAGCACGGTGAGGTCCGGCCAGACGGCCGCCAAGGCCCCGAGCTTGGCCAGCGCCTGCTCGGAATAGACCGCGCCGGTGGGGTTATTCGGCGAGTTGACCACCAGGGCCTTGGTGCGGGGCGTGATCGCGGCGGCGATGCGGTCCGGATCGGGCTGGAATGCTTCGTCGGTTTCGACCGGCACAACGCGCCCGCCGTGGTTCTCGATGTAGAACCGGTACTCGGGGAAGTAGGGAACCAGGACGATCGCTTCGTCGCCGGGATCCAGCATGGCCTTCAGCGCCACGTTCATGGCTCCCGCCGAGCCGCCATGAGCACGTGTTCCGCAGTATAGGGCAGGCCCGTGCGCGCGCGCAGCCGCTCGGCGATGGCCTCTCGCGTGGGAGGGAAGCCGGCGTTCGGCATGTAGCCGTGGCGCTGCGGTTCCCCGCCGTGGGCGGCCCGGCCGAGCGCCGCCAGCACGGCTTCGGGCGGCTCCACCTCCGGGTTGCCCAGCGTGAAATCGAACACCCGGTCGGCCCCCCGCTCGGCGCGCAGGCGCGCCCCCTCCTCGAACATGCGGCGAACTCAGGAGGTCTGCTCGAGTTGCCCGGTGATGGTTCTGGCAACGCTCATCTCTGGATGCGCTGGCACACCTCGACGCTCTCCACCACGTTGATGCCGCGCTTCTGCAACAGCTCGATGGCGCGGTCCGGATCGTTGAAGCGGAAGATCATGACGGCCTTGTCGCCGCGGCCGAACGTGAACGCGTACATGTACTCGATGTTCAGTCCGGATCCATCCAGCAGCTCCAGCAAGCCGGCCAGGCCGCCGGGCCGGTCCGGAACCTCCACCGCCACCACCTCGGTCACGTTGGTCACGTAGCCGGCCTCCCGCAGCGCCTTGGCGCCCGCCTGCCAGTCGGAAAGGACCAGCCGCAGGATGCCGAAGCGCTGCGTGTCCGCCAGCGTGAGGGTCCGTATGTCGATGCCGGCGCGCGCCAGGATGCGGCAGGGTTCCACAATCTGGCCCGGCTGGTTCTCGAGGAATAGCGACAACTGATGGATCTTCATGGCTCGCCCCCCAGGCTTCTACAGTCTATCACCCGCCTGGCATGGATCTCGCTCTGCTTCACGTCGAACCCTGCAGGTCGAACCCTGCATTGACGCGCGCCTCCGTGACGGCGTAGACTGCCATAAACAGTCTCACACGGAGGCGCCGTGCACGATCTCATTCAGTGGCTCCAAAAGGAACAGCCGGAAGGCATGAAAATCCTCCTGGTGCTGTTCCTGTCCTTTCTGGTCGGACTGGAACGGGAGGAGCACAAGGCCGATCATGCGTACTCCTTCGGCGGCGTCCGCACCTTTCCCCTGATCGGGCTGATCGGCTACGCCATGGCCTTTCTGTCGGGGGGCCAGGTGTTGCCGCTGGCAGTGGGCTTTGCCGCGGTCGCCGGCTTTCTGATGCTGTCCTACCACCATAAGTTGTCCGCTCCCGCGGCCTCCGGCGTTACCACGGAGATGTCCGGCCTGGCCATATACCTGGTGGGCGCCCTAGTCTATCGCGAGCAGTACTGGATCGCCACCACAGTGAGCGTCGCTAGCATCCTGTTGCTGGAGTTGAAAGGCTTTCTGGAAAGCCTGACCAAGAGGATCGAGCCAGGGGAGATCCTGACCTTCGCCAAGTTTCTGGTGCTCACCACCGTCATCCTGCCCCTATTTCCCAACGAGGAGTTCGGGCCTTTTCGGATCAACCCCTTCAAGACCTGGCTGGTGGTGGTGGCGGTCAGCACGGTCTCCTACGGCAGCTACGTCGTCAACCGGCTGACCAAACAACGCGGCGGCATCATTCTGGCGGCGATCCTGGGCGGCGCCTATTCATCCACCGTGACGACCGTGGTCATGTCGAGAAGAGCGGCCCGCGAGCACCACTCCCATCTTTTCTCGGGCGGGACTCTGGTCGCGTCCGGCATGATGTATCTGCGGCTGGTCGTACTCCTGGCCCTGTTCAACCGGGGCCTAATGGTCATGCTGTGGCCGTCGTTCGTCGCGTTGGGGGTCTTGGCTGTGGGAACCGGCTGGTTCTGGTCCCGCCTGCCGGATGCGAGCGCGCAGGAGGTCAAGAGAGAATATGTCCCGAGGAACCCCCTCGAATTGCGCGCGGCTTTTCTCTTCGCGCTACTGTTTCTCGCCATGCTGACCGCCACCCATCTGGCCGCCGTCTACCTGGGCGCCGCCGGGATCTACACTCTGGCAGCCGTCATGGGACTGGCGGATGTGGATCCCTTCATTATGGGAATGACCCAGTCCGCCGGCGCATCCACTTCCTTGCTGGTGGCTTCCGCGGCGATCGCGATCGCCGCAGCCAGCAACAACGTAGTCAAAGGAGTCTACGCATATTCCCTGGCGGACCGGAAGACAGGCATTCAGAGCCTATGCCTGCTGGTGAGCCTCGCAGCCCTGGGCTTCGTACCGCTGCTGTGGCTGTTGCGGTGATCCGGTCCAGGTTTCCAGCGCCCCCCGAATCCGCTCCACCGCCTCCATCAGGTTCTCGTAAGAGTTCGCGTAACTGAGGCGCAGGTAGCCCTCGCCGTAGGCGCCGAAGGAGGCGCCGTTCAGGCAGGCGACCCCGGCCTCCTGGAGCAGCCGATCCGCCAATTCCCTGGAGCCGATGCCGGTGCCCTCAACGTTCGGGAACGCATAGAACGCTCCGCCCGGCAGCGCGCAGCGGAACCCCGGCAGCCGGTTCAGCCCGGCGCAGAAGGCGTCGCGGCGGCGGCGCAACTCCGCCACCATTTCCTCCACCGCGTCCTGCGGGCCGGTGAGCGCCTCGAGCGCCGCCCGTTGCGTGAAACTCGCGGTACAGGAATTCGAGTTCACCATCAGTTGGTTGACCGCCCCCACCAGCCACTCCGGCATTACGCCGTAGCCGATGCGCCATCCGGTCATGGCGTAGGTTTTCGAAAACCCGTCCAGGATGATGGTCTTCTCCAGCATGCCCGGAAAACTGGTGATCGAGACCGGCGCCTCCCCGTAGACGATGCGCGAGTAGATCTCGTCGGAGAGCACCAGCATGTCGCGGTCGCGCACCAGCCCCGCGACGGCCCGGATGTCGTCGGCGGGGATGATGCCGCCGGTCGGGTTCTGCGGCGAATTCAGGATCAGCAGCCGGGTTCTGGCGGTGATCTTCTGCCGCAGCAGGTCCAGGTCGAAGCAGAATCCGCGCTCTTCGACCAGCGGCATCGGCACCGGCACGGCGCCCAGAAACCGGATCATGGATTCGTAGATCGGGAAGCCCGGGTTGGGGTAAATCACTTCGTCACCGGGCTCCAGCACGGCCATCAGGGGGAAGAAGATGATGGGCTTGCCGCCGGGCACCACCGCCACGTGCTGGGGCCCGACCCGCACGCCCCGCGTCCGGCTGACGTAGGCGGCCACCGCCTCGCGCAGCTCCGGATAGCCCTGGGTGGGGCCGTAGTGCGTCCAGCCCTCGTCCAGCGCCCGGTGGGCCGCCTCGACGATGTTCCGCGGCGTCGCGAAATCCGGCTCTCCAATCTCCAGGTGAATGATGCTGCGGCCCTCCGCTTCGAGCCGCCGCGCCTGGACCAGAACGTCAAAGGCGGTTTCCCCGCCAATCCTACTCATTCGCTCAGCGAGTTTCATATCCCTCCGGATGCGCCCCAAACTGAGTCTTGCCAGTCCCAATTACGGCAACTGGTCTCATATACTTAGAATAGCGCCGTCTATTGGCAGGTTGTATGCGTTCCTGCGGCTACCACGATCCTGTTCCACGTTCCGGGGCTTCCGTGCGTCATCTTGTTGTAGGCGCATGGCTAGCATTGCAGTGTCGATTATGAGCGAGACCGTAGAGCCGATCCTCAGAGATGCGCTCGAATGGCAGAACCGCTTTATTTCCGACAACTTGCGGCGCATCTTCCTGCTGATCTACCGCATGCTCGGCAACGTCGCCGACGCCCAGGACCTCACCCAGGAGGTCTTCATCAAGGCCTTGCAGCGGCAGGACCAGCTCAAGGACGCCGAGAAGGCCGCCCACTGGCTCTCACGCATCGCCACCAACACCGCCATCGACCACTTGCGCCGCCACAGCCGCGTCACTTTCTGCGAGCTCGACAGCCTGCCTGAGCCCGTCGCCAGTTCGCCCTCCGAGAGCCCCGAGCAGGTCCTGCTGCGGGCCGAGCGCCAGACCGTGCTCGAGAATGGTTTGCTAGTGCTCACCGCCCGCGAGCGCGCCGCCTTGCTGCTCCGCGACGTCGAGGGGCTGCCCGCCGAAGAGGTGGCCCGCCAGCTCAACTGTTCCAAGGCCACCGTGCGCTCGCACATCGCCAACGCCCGGGTGAAGTTCCGCCGCTACTTGACCAGGAGGAAGCCGTGACCCACCCCAACGAATCCCGGCTGGCTCTGTACGCCGGAGGCGAGCTGAGCCTGCTGTCGCACCTCCGGATCGCGCTCCATCTGCGCGGCTGCCCCCGCTGCAACCGGCACGTCGAGGAACTGCGCGGCATTCGCGAATGGATGCGCGCGCAGGACCATGCGACGCCCGCCGCGGTCCAGTGGGATTCCATCGCCGGGGAGATGAAGGCCAACATCCGGCTGGGCCTGGCGGCCGGCCGGTGCGTTCGAATCCCGGAGCCCGAGCCGGGCCCGCCCCGATTCCGCTGGCCCGCCCCGGCCATGGCGCTGCCGGTGCTCCTGATGGTGATCGCCGGATGGATCATCGAGAGCGTGCATCCGCCGCTCCAGCCCACCTCGCCGGATTTCATCGTCCAGGCCAGCGCCTCGGGAATCGGCTTCGAGAAGGACGGCCGCGGCTTCACCCTGCTCCAGCCGCGCGAGCAGAACGTCGTGTTTTCCGTGAGAGGAGAGGCCGCCGCGGCCCGCTACGTGGATGCGGAATCGGGCCAGGTGACCATCAGCCATGTCTATGCGCAATAAGTGCGCCGTGTTGGTGCTGGGCAGCGTTCTGGCCGCCTGGGCCCAGCAGGCGCCTGCCTCGCTGAAGGTGAGTCTCCCCGCCGATTCGCCGTTGGCCCTGCTCTCGGTGGATTCGGGCGAATCCCGTTCCGATGCCCGCGGCGGCGCGCTGGTGCTCGATCTGCACGCCGCGCTCACCCTCCGCAATGCCACCCAGCGGCGCATTCGCGGCGTCACGCTGCTGGTTCAGGCCCAGGAATTCACGCCGGGCGGAAAAGGCTCGGTCGCCGTTCCCAGTCTCGACGTGCGGCCCGCGGAGACCTTCCCGATTCGCATCGATCTGCGTTTGCTGCGGCCCCTGCTCGCGGGCGGCGGGCCCCTGGCCACCGTCTCGCTCGATGGCGTGCTGTTCGACGACCTCTCCTTCTACGGCCCGGACCGGCTGAATTCCCGCCGCTCGATGACCGTCTGGGAACTCGAGGCCCGCCGCGACCGCCGCTATTTCAAGTCCGTGCTGGAAGCGCGCGGCCCCGAGGGACTGCGCCAGGAGATCGTGGACAGTCTCGATCGCATGGCCGCTCGCCTCGACGTGCAGGTCGTCCGCCGCGGCCGCGCCACCGTGCTGGCCGCCCAGGAGCGCGAGGTCAAGTTCGCGTTCCTCCCGATTCCCGATTCGCCCATCGAGCCGCTCAGCGGCCTGGCCCAGGTTACCGGGGGCGAGGCCCGCGCGCCCCACATCGAGCTGCTCAACCGCTCCAACCGCGCCATCCGCTATTTCGAAATCGGCTGGATCATCAAGGACCGGGAAGGCCGCCAGTTCCTGGCAGGCTCCGTGCCCGCCTCCAGCTCCGGTCTGGAACTCGCGCCCGGCGCAAAGAGCCAGGTCTCCGAGGATGTCGCGCTGAAGTTCTCGCGGGGGACCGGCCAGCCCGTGGCGATCGATGGCATGACCGGGTTCGTCAGCCAGGTCGAGTTCGCCGACGGCAACTTCTGGATCCCCGCCCGCGCCGCGCTCGCACCTTCCCCCGAGGAGCAGCGCCTGGCCGACCTGTATCGACGCCGCGGCCTGCCCGCGCTGCTCAACGAGTTGAAGAGATTCCCAGAGCGATGACGACCCTTCCCGCGAAGGCAATCGGACGCGCCCCGGAGCGCCTGACGTTGGCTGAGGCCATCCAACTCGCCGGCCAGTTCGTCGCGCTCGAGCTGTACTCTCCCGGCACCACGCCGCTGCGGCTCATCCAAGCCCTCGGCGAGTCCCCCGAGGACTGCATCCGCCAGTTGGCCCAGCGCGGCCTCGACCCCCGCCACTACGAATTCACGCGCCTCAAGCCCCCGTTCTGAAGCGGGCGCCCCTCGAGCCCATTTTCATCCCCAGGAGTGGCGCACTGCGCCATGGCGCGGGCGTGTCCCCAGGCTTTTTTCACGGCGCCGCGAGGGAGCGGTCCGAAGCGGCCAATTCGTGTTAGACTGAAGTGGTTCGGGGCGTGGCTCAGCCTGGCTAGAGCGCCTGGTTCGGGACCAGGAGGTCGGTGGTTCGAATCCACTCGCCCCGACCATTCCTTCCAATCGCTGACGTACAGTTCGCGTGACGAGCCTTCTTGCGCGAAACCAGGGGTTCTACTGTGTTCGGGTCGACCCAACCATCAGAGTTACAAGGACTTGTAAGCTGCGCGGTGCAGCCGGTGGCTGCGCAGAAAGCGGGCATAGTCAGCACGAACTCGCGCGAGGAGCATCCTTGAGCTGGCGTCTGCTGCCGCCCTGTTTTCCGCAAGAACTCCGTCCAGGGCCCAAATCACGGAATCGTAACGTCGCGTAACGTGCGATCCTGAGCGTTCATATCCGTCTTGCTCATCCTGGTCTTGGCTGTCAGGTACTGTCTCCTCACGGCATCCGCGGTCCTGCTTGACCTGGGTCGGATCGTTTTCCTCGCGGCCCGTTCCCACGTCTCCCTCGCCGCGGAGAATCTCTTCCTCCGGAACCAACTGGCGCTCTTCCAGGAGCGGAAAGTCAAACCACGACGGGCGACGATACCGCCCGCTGGTTGATGGCGAGCCTGAGTCGAATGTTCCAGTGGCATGATGCGCTGGTGAATGTGAAGCCTGACAATCCGGGAACATGCCAGCCGCCATGATGCCATCGCGCCGGAGAACGCCGCCCTCGGGCTCGGGTTGGCCGCCGTCCGCCGGAAGCGCACGCGACTAATGCCGACATCTCTCGATCGGCTCGTATGGGCCGGCCTGTCCCACTTTTGGAGCGGTTGGCGCGGTGCGCCGGTCTTCGTTCAACCGGACACGGTGGTTCGATGGTGTCGCGAGCGGTTCCGCAGGTTCTGGGCGCGCTTGTCCCAGTGCTGCGGGCGCCGAAAAGGCAGACCGGCTATAGCGGCCGAGATCCACGTGTTAACTCTGCGCACGGTGGCCGCCAATCCACTGTGGCGGGCACCTCGGATCCACGGCAAACTGAAGATGCTCGGCATCGAAACCTCGGAACGCACCGTTTCCGCATTCTCCGAACGGTCCGGCGAACGCTGTCCCAGACCTGGAAGACGTTTCCGAAGAATCACCTCGGGCAGATGGTCTCGGTCGCCTTCTTCAGCGTGCCAACGGTCACGCTGAAGGTGTTGTCTGTCTTCGTCGTGCTGGCGCTTCGGCGCTCGGCAAAAGTGACCCCACTTTGTTCGCCAAAAGTGACCCACCACCACGTTGAACCGGTGGCCTTTTGCAAGTAAAGAAGGGCTGATTTTTGCCACACGGCGAATCCTGTAGGAGAGGAACCCGCCGGTCTCCGGCATTTGAGCCTTTCGTCGGCGTGGGCGCCTACGGACCCGGATTTGCCTGTCGAAAGGCCGATACCCTGAGGAAGGTCAGGTAATTGGCGTCGTGATAGCTGGCCGCCCCTCCGGCATCGTCGTCGAAGGCTGTTCGCACCACCGCGATGATGTCCCTTCCGTCGAACTGCCAATCGACATACTGAAAAGCGTGCTTGACCGGATCGGGGTGCGCAAGCACGACGCGGTCGATCCGCCAATCCAGTAGATCTCCGGACGACACGAGCGCCAAGGTGTTGCGCACGCTGGCCGGTGTACGCGATAGGGGCGCCGGATTCGCCAGCGCCCAGTACCGACGCGTCTTCGGATCGTAGCGGATCGTGAACTTCTTCGCGCCTCCTGGAAAGTCGGTCAACCGGTCGAACTTGAGCCGGTTTCCGCCCACCCGGACCAGCGCCGCCTTCTCGATGTTGTCCACCCGCAGGATATCGAACAGCACGCCGTTCCGCGCCACGACGGCGTTGCCTTCCAGCCAGTGTTTTCCTTCCGCCGCTCCCACGGGATACGGCAGCCGCGCCGTGAAACGCCAACTTCGGGGCTCCAGCAGATTGGCCTTGACCGGCGCCGAAAGCATTAGCGCCTCGAAGAAGCCCCAAGGACCAGGCGGATGGTATTCCATCGCGCGCCAGATGCGCCCCCCATGAATGGCTACGGTGACCGGAGCCGTGTGATAGTTGAGGTCGCTGGTCAAGTAGGATGGCGGAGTCCACGTCGCGCCGCCGTCGCTCGACTCGCGGATCACAACCCTTCCGTACTCGCACGTGGTGCCCATCAGGTACAGCCGCCCGCGATGCACGAACAGGTTTGACCAGAATTGATCGTGCATTTCCGCGGTCTGCCGCCAGGTCCGCCCGCGATCGGTGGAGCGGAAGACCCGCGTCACCGCCGACGTGGACTGCGTCGAGCCGGGGCCGAAGAAATCGTGGGAGGCGACATAGGCACCGTCGGGCAGGATGGCGATAGACGGCGACCCGATGTACTGCCGCGTCGCTGCCGGTTGGTGATCGATGACCACGCCGGGCGGTCCCGAGGCTCCCTCGGCACTGACCAGCAAAAACATCGCAACCAGCAGCATGGAAGATATTGTACGCCGTTTGGTCTGGGGGCGACTCCGCGCTCAACCTCGGCCGGCTTCGAGCCACTCCGTTTGGCTTTGGGTGCGCAACCGGGCGACATCGTGCGCATGGTGGTGGCCTCTGGCGCACCTGCGGTCACCACCGGCGCAATCGCCGGTCTGACCGGCGCGATGCAAATGCAGATCGCACGCCTTCGGCGTGGATCATATCGCTGGCTGTCTCTTTCGCTCTGGGGCAAATCGTGTTCTTCACGGGGGTCAGTTGAGGTGAGCACAAATGGGTCACTTTTGCCGAGCGCCGAGGTGGCGCACCGGCGGCGCGAAGTTGTGCACTTCAACGTCAATGAGCACCCGGCCGCGGAGCGGACTTCCCGGCAGCTCGTCGAGGCATTCGCCGACCGGGACGCGCCCTGGTACCCGATCCGAGATCGAGACCGCGTGTATGGCAGCGCTGTTCGCCGTCAGCTCGAGTCGCTGGGTGTGGACGAAGTGCTCACGGCACCCCGGAATCCCTGGCAAAATGCATATGCCGAGCGATGGATCGGCTTGATACGACGGGAGTGCCTAAACCACATCATCGTCCTGAACGCTCGCCATTTGAAGCGGACGTTGGCCGCGTACTTTCGCTGTTACCACGAATCGCATCCTCATCTGGCGCTGGAGAAGCAATGCCCGATCGAGCGTCGGGTCATGCGGCACGGCGCGATCTTCGAGATCGCCCAACTGGGCGGCCCTCGCCATCGTTATGAACGTGTGGCGGCGTGATTTTTCGGGCCGGACGGGTTTTTGGCGAAGCACAGGATAATCGTCCGCCTCAGATCCGCATAGAACCCGATGACCGTCGCCGGCAGCCACGAAGCGGGGCGGGTGCGCAAGGCTGCCTGGCAGTTCCACGGGTGTTCGGGCGTGAGCGACAGGTCAGGCGCCGGGAAGAGGCAAAACTCGCGAATCATCGGGATTCACAGGCTACCCGCCAAGGGGGAAGGCCACCTCCAGGAGTGGGCGGCGGTCCGCGAACACGTCTCAAAGTCCCTGGTTCACTTCGTCAAGGAGACGCTCGCCCTCTCAAATCCGAGAAGACGACCGGCGCCAAGCACCCCCCGGTTGCCGTGCGCCCGTCGACGGCGCGGGTCGGACGTTCCCACGACACGCTCCGAGCCCGCCGCCGCGATGTCCCCCAGCACACATTGGAGGCAAGCCCAGATGTCGGTCCCCAGCGTCTTTCCCCGCAAACTGATCCGGGCGCGCGGAATGTCAGCTCGTTTCGCTGCCGCCTTCGATCTCCCTGCCAAATGACTGCAGTGCCAGATAGCTCGGACCAAAGCGGCGGATGTGATCGAGCTGCTTGTCGAACTCGTCGAAGTGACCTTCTTCATCGCCCACGAGCGACTCAAAGATCTGCTTCGACGCGGCATCCGCGTTGGCCGCGCACTCCTGTGCCGACCTGTTGTAGTCCGTCGCACTCTCCTGTTCCATGCTGACGGCTATGGCAAGCATCTCGGCCGGATCGGTGACCGGCTGAACCGAGCCGTTGGCCACCATCTTGACGTCGCCTTTCAGAAAGAGAACCCTCTCGGCGAGCTTCTCCACATGACCCATCTCGGTGATGGCGGTTCGCTTAAACAACGCGGCCAGCGGACGGAAGCCCTGGTCATCGAGATGGAAGTGGAAGTACATGTACTGGTGGACGGCGGCAAGCTCGTCCCCGACCGCCTTGTTCAGCAACTCGATGCTACGCTCTCGACCCATCGCTTTTTCACCTCCAGAGTGGAAATTCGGATCTTCGAAGACCAATTTATCAGTTCATGCCGTGCCATGCCCGGATGTCCGCGGCGTTGGCGCACACTGCCGACCGCTCCCGCCGGGGCACCGCGTGCGGACGCTGCGCTCCCGGCTGTTACCAGTCGTCGTCCGCCAGGTCGGGCAACTCGCTTCCTGCGGCCACTTTGAGCTTCGCGTTCCGGCGTGCCATGCGGCGAATCGCCAGGGCGACCCCTAGAGCGCCCAGCGCTGCTGCAACCCACGGGACGACGTTGGCCAAAACCCGCGCGGCGCCTTCCGGCTCGGTCAGGATCCGAACCCCGTACTTTGCCTTGTAGTAATCGAGGATCTCCCGGTCGATCTTCCCCTGGCGGACGAACGACGCAATCTCGGACTTGATCTCAAGCGCGACAGGGCTCCGATGCACGGCAACCGTCTCGCTCCAGCAGCACGGAGCCAGCAACGTCTCCTCCAGCCGGGCGATCCGGGCGCTCCTGGAAACCGGCTCGGAGGCCATCGCCGTGGCTGCAATCAGCACGAGCAATATACCCAGATTCATCTTTCAACTCCGCTCTCGTCCTTCCGGCCGCCAGCCCGGTTCATCAACTGGGGTTCCCGTACTTCCGCGACACCTCGATGGTCGGGTCGGAGATGTCCGAAAACGCCACTTGCTCGGTTTTCTCGAATCCTCCGCACGAACGGAATGCGGTTCCAGGTGCTGTGGATCGACGGCGGAGATCGGAACTCGACCGTCAGAGACATCTAGATGTAATCTACAGCTAACAGCATACTCTCCGCCGGCATGGATGTCCAGAGAGTGCCGGAGGCGATGGAGCGGGGAGCTCAGGCGATCCATCGCCTGGCGAGGCCGGAAGCCGTGCAGTACCAGCAAATCGTCGTCCTGGGCGCACGCCGGAGCGTGCGCGAACACAGCCAGTTGAAGGATTAGCACGTGAATCAGGCCAGGCGCAAGCTGTTCGAGATGGGCCGGTCATGCGGGGTGTCCAGTCGAACCGCTCCGAAGCCGGCGCAGTATGTGGGCCTGAGCCACGTTCACCGCCGGCACGTTGCTCCATCCTGTCCGGCCCTGCCGGTCGCCAAGACCGCTACGGGGGCAATGGTCCGGCGTGGTATTCGTGTTGTCGTGCAATCCGCAGAACGGGCTGCGACTTCTGCAATCTGCCGGCGACGCGCCCAACGACCTCGGCGGCGATCTTGTTCGCGGGCAACAATAGATGCTACTTGCACGTAAGGCGAATTTCGGTTAGGCTGAGGAGGTAGCAGACTGAGGAGATCGGATTGCCAAAGACAAAGGGATGCGGGCACGCGGCAAGCTATCCATGTACCTGTGCGATGGGCAATCTCTATCGCTTCGTCGAGCCGGTGGTCCTCCTGCTGCTGAAGAAGAAGGGCCGTTCTTACGGTTACAATCTCGGAAATGAACTCAAGGAGCACGCGATCACCGACGCGGAGATTGAGCGTGCCGCGTTGTACCGCACGCTCCGTCATCTGGAAGGAAACGGGAACGTGGTTTCCGAGTGGGACACCGCGAAGAACGGCCCGGCACGTCGCGTCTACAGGCTGACTCGAAAGGGTGAGAATCACCTGCGGGAATGGGCCACCGTCTTGGACCACGTCGCGAAGTCCATGGCCCGGTTCGTCAGAGAAGCAAATGGGCCGAGGCAGTGAGGGCAGTGCTTCTGCTGCCGGCGGTCCGTCGGGGTGCTTCAGCCTCGGCTCCGCCGCAATTTCAACCACCCACCTTCTGACCGGCGGTTCGATGGGGGCCCGCCGTTGCCGATATTCCCGCGCTTCCCGGCCCGTAGATTCAATGACATTATAGATGTGACCTACATCTATACCGCATGTGACTGACAGCGCGGGTTCCATCCGCGCCTACTTCGACAAACCGCCCGACCGGGAACGGCTTCTGGCCAGGATCGACGAGATTCTCAGCCCGAGCCCCGTATCCTGAAGCGGCCGGCGCAGCCGGATTTCGAGGCAAGCAGATCGGTCGTGCCCCCCGAACCCGCCAGGAGCAGGATGTCGTTCAACTGTGAGCGTTTCGTCCGCACGATTTCGAGAAACACCTCGGCAAACCGGAACAATCCTAACTTCTGCGCTACCCGCCACCGATGCCAGTAGTGTTGGACCGCTTGCGCAAGCCTGGCTGTCTCTCGCTGGAGTTCCGGCCAGTACGGAACCAAATCGTGCCGGCATTGGGGCCCAGCCGGAGGTGTTCCGCCGGTAGCCAACACCTCAGCGGCGAGCGCGGTCGCATTGCACATCGCCGTTGCCGCACAGCGGAGAAACTGTGCGCCGACAAAGAGCAACTCTCCCCGGTGCAACAGTCCCACCTGTTGCATGCACTCATCGGCGAATCGCAGTTCCCGCCGGATGTCCCGATTGACAGCCGCGAAGAACTCCTGGAGCAACAGCGTCTGCCGATTCGCCATACCGTCCGCTCAAAGGCCGCGTTCGAGTGACCCTGGAGTAGGCCTCCATATGCATATTATACTGACAAACACTTTCTGCGGATGAGGGTCCAGGCGGTCGGACCGCGGCCCGCCGGCGGACGCTGCGCCTCCCCGCTCAGCGGGGCGGAGCCGGAACGACTTGTCCGGAACGGATCACGGCGAGGAGGGGCGGGCGGCGGTTCTGGCCGAATTCGTCCCACTCGATGTGGCCGCTCGCGCCCTCATAAGGAGGCAGAGCTGCGATCGCGTCGCGAATCCGGGCGCGGTTCAGGCCCGCCTTGCGGATGGCGGCAACGACGACGTGGACGGAATCGTAAGCGCAAGCCGCCGCGTAGTCGGGCTGGCTGCCGAAGCGCTGGGCGAAGCTCCGCCGGAATGCCGACGCGGGTTCGCCGACCCACGGGAACAGCGCGCCCTCGGCCGCGGTCCCAGCCTGGCCGGCGAAGGAGGCACGGCCGAACAGGGGTCCTCCGGCGACCACACCCGGGAACGCCTCCTCCCGAAGCAGCTTTACCAGGCGGGCGCTGTCGCGCACCTCACGGACGCCGAACCGGCCGTAGCGATTCGAGGAGCGGATGATGCCGATCCGCCTGTGGTCCATCTTCCGGATCATGTAGTCGATCAGCAGGTAGCCCATCTGGCGGTCGTCTCCGATGCAGCGCATCACCCACGGGATGTTCGTCTCGATGAAGGTCGGGTCAGTGTCGCCCGAGTTCATCATGACGAGCTCGGCCTTCAGCGCCACGCGAATCGCGATGTGGCTGTTCGCGCCATCGATGGTTCCGAGGATGGCCCACACCGGATCCCGGTACGCCATCCGGACGATCTCGTTGCCGGAGGCGCCCCACAGGCCGTTGTCGTTCCTGGTGACGAGCTCGAAGGGAATCTTCCGTTTGAGGTAGCCGCCGCGGGCGTTCGCTTCCTCGATCGCCAGCCGCGCGCCCCGCAGCATGTTGATACCGAGCGCCTCCTCGTGGCTCTTGCCGCCGGTGGCGACGGAAACGGTGGACATGATCGGCCCGATGAAGCCGAGCTTGACGGACTTCAGGTCCGGTCCCGGCTCCGGAATTGCCCGGCCCGGGCCGGTGTATTCCATCTGGGTCAGAAAGAAGCGCTTGTATGGCTTCACGCCGCCGTATGGCTCGACATCTTCGCGGGTGTTGCCGTAGTTGGTGTCGATTCTGAGCGGGAGGTTGGGCGTCTGGTACGCGGTCAGCCCGCCGGTCGCTTTCACGACTTGATCGGTGGCGGGATCGTGGAGCACGATCCAGGGCTCGAGCTTCGGATCGGGCGTGTATTGGCCGAGCACGAGCGCGGCGGATGCGAACAGCGGCAAAGCGATACGCCACCTCATTGGGAGCCTCCTTTCGGCGCCGCTTTCGCGGACATCTTCGGGCGCTCGCGCAGGCCGCGGTAATAGCCCTCGCCGATACCCCAACCCAGGCCCTTGGCCGTCGCGAGCCAGACGTCGTTGTCGTCAATGTCGGCGTTGATGATGAAGTTGTGCGGGATGCCGACGGGCATCTCGACGGTCTCGAGCACTTCTTTGTCGCGCGTGACGATCGCTTTCCCGCCTTGGCCCGTCGGATCGCGCGTGTACGCAACCCAGGTGTTTGTCGCGAAGTCCGCGATGACACCCGCGCCCTTGTCCGAACAGAACCAAGCCTCGTCGGAGCTGCGCGCCTTCACGTTGTTGTGGAAGTCGCTCGGCAAGCCGGAGTCCATGTTCTAGTACCCACGCCAGTTGCGGCTGTCGTACCGGCACCCGCCGAAGTATGCCGACACCCACAACACTCCTTCGGCCTGTTGCGCGCCGGTCGTGATCACGTGTATGATCCCGTCGTCCCGGTACAGATCGATTTCCATCTCGCCGTCCGGGTCCAGGTAGTCTTTCCAGCGGTTCGCCTTGGTGTCGTACTCCAACACGCCGCTTCCCCAAATCGCCAGGAACACCTTGTCCGAGCCGTTGTAGCTGGCGTTGTAGTTCCAGATCTCCTCCATCGGCGCGTTCTTTTCGGTGAAGATGGTCCACTCATGGGTCTTGACATTGAACCGGCTCGCTCCGGCCGTCGTCGCGGCCCAGACGTTGTCGTTTTCGACGGCCACGCCGTAGACGACATCATTGACGAGGCCGCCGTCGAGCTGGTGCCGGTGGTCGAAGCGGCCGCCGCTGAACCGGGCCAGGCCGCCGCCAAACAACCCGAGCCAGACATCGCCGGTCTTCTTATCCACGTCGATGGCGGTGACGGCGCGGAACGGCAGCCCGTCCTTTTCGGTCCAGCTTTCGATCTTGCCCGTCCGCTTGTCGAGTACGGCCAGGCCGTCCTCGGTCCCGATCCACACCCGCGGGCCGTCCACCTTCACGGCGAAAATGTGATCGTTTGGAAGCCCGTCGTCGACGGTGAACTGCTTCCACTTGGTGTAAACGTAGGGCAACTTCAGATTCGCGCTCTGCGCGGGCGGGCCGCCGGCGAAGGCCAAACCGGCGGTCGTGCCCAGAGCGATTGAGGCTGCGATTCTCATCTTCCCCTCCTCACAGCGTTCTGAGGTCACCCCGATCCTCCTGTCAAATGATCCCGGCTGCGCGGTGGAGTATATCGATGAACCTCAAACCCCCAAGTAATGGAAACCAACTCGTGGGATTCCACTACCGCGAGCCGGCCTCCACGAAAACAGAGCAATCTGCTTCTAACTGTAAATTACATCTATGCTGACACAGGTCTCCGGGGAGGGCAAGAGGGGATGGCAAGTCGCTCGCTGAACTGAGCCACGCGGGACGGGAGCAGCCATCGACCTGCCTCGTTTCCCGGGCGATGCACACGGCCATCTCCAGTGCCTACTCGTAACTGAGGCGTGGATCGAGCTGCGAGCGGTAGGCCAGTTTAAGGTCCACCTCGCTCACGGAACGGGCCCCTCCCACGCATTCGGCAACGGCTTCGTCCGTCCCAATACTCCAAGCGATGCGGATCGGCGAAGCCGCGGCCGGCCAGAGCGCGGACGAAGTTCACCGTCAGGGCGGCTCGCTCGTAGCCACGCAGCATCGGGTGAGGGTCGGGCGTTCGGGCCGCCGGAGTGAATTGGGACCGGTTGATGAGGTCGCCCCGGTAGCTGGGCAGCGTCATACCGTTGCGCCTCTCGAACTGTTCCGACCGCGGTTTGGCGTACTGGCCCGCAAAGCGGCCGGCACGGACGATTCGCTTCTAAACGCCATGGGCGAGGACGAGGCTCATGTGCGACAGGACCTTGAGCTTGTTCGCGATCGTCGATGAGTAGCAGGCGTCGAGGTTTTCCGCGCAGTCCCAGGAGGTAACCAGCGGCGGGAGTTTGGAGATCTCCTCGACAATCCGATCTGCCTCCGCCCCATCGGGAGAATCGACCATTTGGGCGGCGGGCCTCGCTTTCCAAGAGGTTGGAGATCAATCCATCATGATCTGCCGCGAAAGCTGTAGTTTACACCTAGAGGCGATATACTACCAGTGAATTAGTAGAAATCCACTACATACAAATTCGCGATCTTGAGGTATTCTTTTCGTGCTCGGACATTCTTGGGCAGGCATGGTGACGAGTCGAATCTCGGTGCTCCTGGTCGAGGATCATAGTCTCCTTCGGAAGGAGTTGCGAAGAACACTCGACGATGATCCCGAGATCGTGGTCGTGGGCGAAGCCGCTAACGGCGCCGAAGCCGTGGAACTGGCTGAGCGACTGGTCCCGGAGGTCGTGGTGATGGACCTGGCGATGCCGGTGATGGACGGCATTCAAGCCACGCGACGGATGTTGGCGCAAAACCCCGGCACTGCGGTTCTGATCCTAAGCATGAACGCTCAGGAGAGTTGCATTCGGAAGGCCTTCCATGTGGGCGTCAGGGGCTACGTTGTCAAGGGCGCCGCGAACCTCGACCTCGCTGCCGCCATCAAGGACATCGCGACTGGCAAGCAGGTCTTGAGCTGCGGAACTGCCGGCTCGTGACCTGCCCCTGCTTCTGCGCGCGCCGGGAAGCCAGTTCCGCCGCGAACGTTCGTGAGCGCCGGACCCGCCAGCCCGTGTCATCCCAGATCGCCTGCAAAGAAGCAAGGAGTGCGAATTTGAACGGGTTTGTCACTTCCACTCACCCAGGATCTGTTCCGCACCACAGCCGTTTGCCTCGGCTTCCAGGGTAGCGTGGGCGATGCCCCATTCTTTCCGCAAGAACTGGCGCACGTCAGCGGCGATGGATTCCGCCTCGCACAGGTCCATCAGGCCGACTTTCATGTGCGCCGTCAGTGCGCACTGGCGTGGTCCTAACTCCCAGGCATGGATGTGGTGCAGTTGAACATTGGGGAATCTCCGCGACACCGCCTCAGCCACATCCTGGACGTCCACTCCAGCGGGTGCGGCCTCCAGGAGGGTGTGCAGCGATTCCCAAACAATCGATACCGTGCTTCGAAGGACAACCAGACTTATCAGAATCGCAGCCGCCGGATCGACGCGCGCTCCTCCGGATGTCCGGGCAAACAGCGCTGCGATAATCACAGCCAGCGAGGCGAGCGCATCCTGTAACAAATGCAGGAAGGCGCTCTTGACGTTTATGTCCTCGGTCCGGTGTCTCCGGAGCAGGAAGACAGAGGCAGCGTTTGCCAGAAGCGCGGCACTCGCGGCCGCCAGCATCAGCGAAGCCCGCACCGGCGCCGGATGAAACATCCGGCCGACGGCCTCACGAGCGATGAGAACGCAAACCGCAATCAGCGCCGCCGCGTTGAGCAGCGCTGCCATGACCTCGGCGCGCTTGAAACCATAGGTGTGCCGCAGCGTTGGCGGGCGCCGGCCCAGCCGCCGCGCGAAAATCGCGAATCCGAGCGCTCCGACGTCGGCCAGGTTGTGGGCCGAGTCGGCCAGCAGCGCAACGCTGCCCGCCCAAATTCCTCCGGCGAATTCCACTAGTGCGACAGCCAGGTTCAGAACCGCACTGGCCCACAATCGCCGGTCAAGGCCGCGTGCTTCCAGGTTGTGGTGATGATCTGCCATCACAGTCGCCGTCGATCGCGGGCATACCTGGTCTTCGACGGGAGCCGGCACGGCGTCCCCGGCAGGGACCCTCGCGTCCGCGCTGCAACACGGCAGTCCCTCCGGCTACCATGCCGCCCGGGTTCGGCAAGCATGTACTATAGTACATCTAGATGCTCTATGCACCATTCGCTCGGACGCGGATGCGTGCGTGCGAGAATTGCGCGGTTGAGAGCCGGCCAAGTCCGGAACCCGTTGGCAGGCCGTGCGATCCATGCTGGCATTTGAGTTGCGCCGACCCAGTCTGGAGGTAGTCATGAAGAACATCCTTCTCGTGTCACTTGCCGGTTTCGCCGGAATTGGAACGATGGCATTGGGCCAGACGCCTGCCCGCTCATTTCATCGCAAAGGCATTCAACCCGTTCAACCGCGTGAACGTCCGCGCTGTGAACCCGAATTTCACGCGCGCCGGTGAGCCGCTCGCGGCGCACGATCCGCGGCAACTTCACGCTGGCATTCAACTGCGTTTCTGATATGGGGACGGCGCAGGACCCCCCCCTTCTTCAGCAGCAAAAGCACCGCCGGCTCGACAAACCGGTACAGGTTTCCCCGGGCGCCTGTGCACGCATGCGCTCCCCCGTGCCTGTGGCATACGCGGCCGGGCAACGCCCAGCTCCTCGAATTCCGGGGATGTTCCTTATAAGTGTATACTACACCTATGTGGCTGTTTTCGAACCGCAAAAAGCGCCGCAGGGTGCCCTGCGCGCTTCTGGCCGGCATTGCCGCCGCGCACCTCCAAATCGCCGCCGCCGACGCCCGTCTGCTTTCGATACGGCCCGCTCGAAGATCTCGTCGATGATCGTTGACCGCCTCCCTAATGCAGGCGGCCGGCTCCGTTCATCGTTCCGGCGCCGGCGAGCTCCCGCGGAGTTGCTTGCGCTCCCCTTCCGTCAAGCCTTCACCCGGACCCCGAACCCGTCCGCCCGCCAGTCCCATCATGTCCCGGGCCGCCGTCAGGATACCGGCGTACACATGGCCGGCTGTGAAGCCCGGCAACACCCACGGATCCCGTCCGCGATTGCGCGCACAGACCGCCGCGAACTCGTACAGCGGGCCGATCTTTGCGATGCTCTCTCTCACTTTGCGGAAACCGCCGGCGCCAGCACGAAGCGCCTGCCCCGACAGCGCTCGACGAGGAGGCTCGTGTCCGCCTTGAGACCCTCCAGATCGGGACTGCCGTCCCGACTCCTTGGCGTCGCCTGCACGGCGACGACTGTTTTGATCCGCTCTCGCGTCTGGAGTGAGCGCCGTACATCCTTCCTTCGCTATGAAGTTAAGTGAAGCCCAGCGCGACTGCCCCGGCTAACAGGCCTGCAATCGGGTTCACTGCCTCGATCTTCAGGAAGTCCCTCCTGAAGTCGGCCAGCAGCGGCAACATGCCGTGCCCGTCCTGGACGACCGAATTGGCCAGCAGGATGCCGAACGGAATCGCGCCCTTCGCGTACAGCGTGACGAAAATCAAGTGGGGTCCGGACTCGGGGATCAGGCCCACCAGTCATGCCAGCAAGAGCAGAATCCACTGGCCCTGCCTGGCGGCTTGATCGATCCGCAAAAGCGTGCTCAGCGGGCCAACGGCCGCCAGCGCTCCGAGAGTCCAAAGGAACACCCTGGGCGCATGTCTCGGCACCACGTGGTTCCAAAGGTGCGCCTCCAGAAAGTGGTCGGGAACCGTTGCTACCACGAAAAGGGCCGTCGAGGAGACCACGAGCGGACTGCCCCGGATCCAATCCCACTCGCGCGGTCCAATTTGTCCCGACAGCATTCCTCCGGCGAACAGCGCCAGGCTGATGGCGAGAGCGCCTCTTGCCGGGCTGCATTGCTTCCACTGAGCCGGGAGGCGGCCGCGCGGGAAGCACTCGCACCGTTCGGCCGCGTGCAGCGCCAGCGCCTTGCATCGAACGGGCGGCAACGCCGCGCGCCGCCCTGCCACAAAGTCCACGGCCATGCCGGTCGGGATTCCGATGGTGGCGAGGATCGGGATGAGGAGCAGAGCCTGCCTGGGAATCGGGGCCAGCATGACAAAGGCCTCGTCCCCACTCGCGGCGGCCATCGCGGCTGCCACGGCGCCGAGACTCGGCAGGCCGTGCGAATACATCGCCACCACGGAAAAGGCGCCGAGACATCCGGGGATCGCTCCCAGACCGGCGGCCAGCACGCATGGACGCCAGCCGCGGCGCAAGAACCGCTTCTGCCAGCTCCCGCCGGTGAGCACGTTGAAGTATTCGATGAGCAGCATCATTGTGGCGACGAATCCGGTGATCATCAGAGCGTCGCGAAGCACCGATGTCATTGCCCTCCCATCGACTACTCGGGCTGGTTCCCTTGCTCTTTGTCGAACCTGCCGTCGGCGACCGAGCGCCGTCCGGTGGCCTGGTCGAACCAGCCCGATTTCTTCACCGAATGGCAGTCGAATTCGGCGATGTAAGGCTTAATGTCCAACAATGGTGTCCCATCCACGATGTCAATGTCGGCGACTTCCAGCGTGTTGCCCGTAACGCGCAGCAGGCGCACCGATGACATTCCGATCGCGTTGGGGCGGGCAGGCGCGCGTGTCGCAAACACTCCACGCTCGCAATCGTCGAGGAACGGCGTGACGAGCAGCCGTGGCTCCGGCGCCCGGTCGAGCCAATAGATCAACCAGATCCGCTCAAAACCATCGAGATCCTTCAGCCCGTCCACATACTCATCGAAGACTTCGACGGTCCCCCCGGCGCCGCCCGCCCGCGATGGTTGAATGGGAGTCCCTGCTGGCTCCCGGAAAGGGCTCCTGATTCTGCCGATGGCCTTGAAACGGACCTCGTTCACGCGTTAACCCTCCCAGTACAAAATGTGAAAGACGCACCGGTGAAGCACTCCACGACCCTCTCGCCGAGCAGGCTACGCAGCTTGGCGATCGGTGCATCGCCAGTGCAATGACACGGGGCCACGACCTGGATCTGGTATCGGTCGAATGCTGCGGCGGTCTGCGTGATTCGATCTTCGGAGGCTGGGGCCAGGTGCATGGCTCCAAGAACGGCATGGATGGATGGCTTCCCGGTCAACTGCGCGACGTAATCCATCGTGTTGACGATACCCGAATGCGTACAGCCGAGCACAACGACCAGACCGGTTTGGGATTCAATGCAAAGGGCTTGGTCGTCCATCAAGAGATCTGCCTGCGCGTAGCGCTCGACGAGAAAAAGGGCCCGCCCGTATCCTCAAAGGGCGTCCGGCGAGGGATCTGGCCGGTAACGAACACACCGGAGCTGACCTCGGTTGGCGACCGGGTGGCTACCAGGCGGCAACTGCCGTTCAAGAGATACCTCCCCGCCCGATCCGGGATGCCAATCGCTTTGTGAGACGGAGTGGGCATTCGCGAGTATTTCGCTTCGAGAGCCAAAGGGTGCAGATAGACGGCAGATTCCGCACCCAGGCTCGGGAGTTCGGCCAGGCCACCCGTATGGTCATAGTGACCGTGACTGAGCACAACAGCGTCCGCGCGCTCCAGGTCAATCCCCAGACGCCCCGCGTTGGGTTTGAGCGCCTGGCCCTGGCCGGTTTCGAACAGGATTCTCCGGCCATCGGCCTCAATCCACAGCGACAGCCCGTGCTCCGCCAGAAGGCCGGGCTCCCGTGCGATGTTATCGACAAGAACAGTGATGCGTAGGCTCCTGATCATGACCGCACGCCGTTCCTTTGCTGTCGCAATGGCCCGCGCGGCGGCCGGCGGCGGCCTCCGACGCGCTCTCTTCGATGCGGCGGACGACCTCCGAAAACGCACCCTTTGCCGGCCCGGATGCGCCCGTTGCGAACGGCTTGCCGCAGTCGCCGCCGCAGACGATGCCGGGGTCAATCGGTATGCACCCTAGAAACGGAACTCCCATTTCCCGGGCAAGACCCTCTCCACCGCCCCTCCCGAACAGGTTGAGCGAAACTCCGCACTGTGGGCAGACGAAGCCGCTCATGTTCTCGACGATGCCCGCCACGGGCAGCCCGACTTGCTGGCAGAAGGTGATGCAGCGCCGAACGTCGGAGACTGCAAGCTCCTGCGGGGTTGTCACGATCACCGCCAACGCCGCCTGCCCAACCAACTGCGCCACCGACAAGGGCTCGTCCCCGGTGCCGGGCGGACAGTCGATGACCAGGAAGTCCAACTGACCCCATGCCACGTCCGACAGGAACTGCCGTATGACCCCGAATTTCAAGGGACCACGCCAGATGACGGCGTCGGTCCGCTTGGCGAGGAGAAAACCGATCGACATGACGGCGAGGTTCTCGCCGACCGGTACCGGCAGCAGGGATGTGCCATCCGTCCCCAGCGTGGTACCCTCCAGACCCATGAGCCGCGGGATGCTGGGGCCGTGAATATCGACGTCCAGCAACCCCACCTTGAAGTGGTCCGCCGCCAGGGCGGCCGCGAGATTCGGGGCGACGGTACTCTTCCCGACGCCGCCTTTACCGGAGAGCACGACCAGTTTGCGGCCGATCTGCTCCATGCGCTGGTGCAGCCGGCGTTCCTCCTCCTGCTTTGAATCCGGATCGGCTTTCGCGGGCGTTTGCTCCGATGTGACGGCCATGGATCCCGGTTCCTTATCGAATGAACTCCAGTTTCGCCAGCGCTTCGTAATAAGACGGCTTGGCGAGTTCTCCCGAGTTGAACGCGGCGGCCTGCCGGCCGTCGATCAGCGCAACGGCGTATGGGGGGTCGGCGAATGTAAACGTCCGGCGCAGCCTGGCGGCCTCCAGCGAGACGCCCGCCTTTAAGCCGGCATCGTTCAGGAAGTCCCTCGCGAACCGGGCTTGCGACGTTGGCAGCGCGACGATCCGCGTGGACCTCCAGTCCCGCCGCGACATTTCCCGCGCCACCATCAGGCAGTGCGAGCACTCGGGGTCGAAGAAGTACAGCAGAACGCGGCCGCGGTGCAGGGATTGAACACGCCCGTCCACCTCGACCGACAACGGGGCCACGATCCGCGCGTACCGAGCCACGGAGAGTCCGTAGGAGCAGACCGTCATCGCCGCCACCCCGGCCAGGACGCCCGCGGCCATCTTCAGGCCGCGCGACCGCCGTGCTCCCCAGCCCGCCCCCACCGCCAGAAGAAGCATCGCGGCGTCTCCCGCAAAGAACCCGGGACCGACCACCCGGCGAATCCACGGAAAGCAGTTGCAATCGTCTCCCAGCAAGCGCTGGTAGAAGACCCCGATGTAAGCCATGAAAGCCACCAGCATGGCGGCCGCCAGCCAGGCGCCCCACCGCCGCAACCGGGGCACAAGCAGCAGGATGGCGGTGAGCGTTTCGCCCGCGCCTACCAGCATCGCGGCCGCCATGCTCCACGGCACGGGCACCAGAGACTGCACCATGCGCTCGGCGGCGCTGGGCAGATCCAGGAGCTTCCAGAGCCCCGAAACCAGGAACAGCGCGGCCAGAAGCCAGGCGCACAAAGGACTCGCCAGCCTCCTCCACCGCCCCAACTTGGTCTCGGATGCGTTGCGTTGGATGTCCGTCAGTGTCTCCATCGGCGGGCGAAGCCTCTCCTCTCGGACGCCCTCTCGGACGCGCCAAATTGACGAGCCGCTGAGAGAAAGGATATCATAGATGTGATTTGCATCTACACTCCCCCATGCGGCGCCGCGGAGAAAGCTCCACGCACTGGCCTGCTCCCGTCGGATCCATGCCGCTGGACCCGGTGGCGTTTGCCCCGGTGGCGATCCTCGCCGGGTCGGCTGCACTCGGCTGCTGCATGGCCTGGACGTGGCTGTGGGCGGCCTCTGGCTTCCTCCTGCTGGCGCTCGGCTTCTTTTTTCGGGACCCGCGGAGAACCCCGCCTGGAGATCCCGGCGCGGTCGTCAGTCCGGCCGACGGACTGGTGCTTCAAACGGATGTGAGTCACCCGCCGGAAAGCGGCCCGGACGGAGGGCTCTGCGTCGCGATCTTCCTCTCATTGTTCGACACCCATGTGAACCGGGTCCCGGCCGATGGAGTCGTCGTGAGCGTGACGCGCCAGCCCGGCTCGCATTTCCACGCGCGCGTGAAGAGGGCCTCGAAAAACAGCGGGAGCCGTATCGTCTTCGAGTGTGGCGGCGGCCGGATCGTAGTCCGGCAGATCGCTGGTCTTCTCGCGCGGCGGGTGATCTGCCGGCTGGCGCCGGGCCAGTCAGTACGCCGGGGTCAGCGAATGGGCATCATCTGTTTTGGTTCCCGTGCGGAGGTTTGCCTGCCTGGAGGCGCCGAACTCGCGGTCGTCCCCGGTCAACGAGTGAAGGCCGGTGTGACGATCATTGCGCACTTGGCTAACTAAGGAGAACAACCATCATGCGATTCGCAATCCCTATAGCGAACGGGCTGCTGGCCCAGCACTTTGGACACTGTGAACGGTTTGCGTTCCTCGATGTGGACAAGGCGACAAACAAGATCGTCAAATCGACGGAAGAACCGGCGCCGGAGCACGAGCCCGGTCTTCTGCCTCGTTGGCTGCACGAGCGCGGCGCCACGATTGTGATTGCCGGTGGCATGGGCGCCCGGGCGCGGACTCTGTTCGAACAAGCCGGAATCGACGTGCTGACCGGAGCGGAAAGCCGGGCGCCCGAAGCCATCGTACAGGACTACCTCAGCGGCCGGCTCGTCACCGGGACGAATTCCTGCGACCATTGACAGCGATTGGGGAGACGGGACTCGTGACCATCGCGCAAGGCCAGCCCCGGGCGACGCCCAACGATCGCTGTTTTGCGTGCGGCGACCGCAATTCACGCGGCCTCCGGCTTTGCTTCGCGCCGGACGGAGATCGTGCTGTGACTGCGGTTTGGCGGACCGATGCGGTTTGGGAAGGCTTTCGGGGCGTCATTCACGGCGGCATCGTCTCTACCGTGCTCGACGAGGCGATGTCGAAGGCGGTTGCCGCTGCCGGAATTCCCGCGCTGACCTGTGAGCTACACGTAAGGCTGCGCCGGCACGTTGCGGCGGCCGAGCAACTCCAAGTTTCCGGGTGGGTGGTTGAGAAGCGGAAACGGAGGATCGTGACCGAAGCGACCCTGAAAGACCGTAACGGCGTGGAGCGAGCCCATGCCTGGGCAACCTTCCTGGCACTCCAGCCGTGACTGTGGCGAGGTTGCGCGCCAGTGGTCGTGCAAAAATGCAAGATCACCCGTGGCGCGTGCGCCCGTCCACCGGCGGCGTTTTGATTTCAAGCGCTTTGAGTTTTCGGTAGAGCGTGCTCGCGTCGATCCCCAAGTCTCGGGCGGCGCCCTGGCGGTTGCCGTTGTGGCGTTGGAGGGCCGCCTCGATCAGATGCTTCTCCATCGACCGGAGACTCATCGGGCCGCCTGGCGCAGCGGCCGGCGGGCCGGATGAGCGAAGTTCGGTGGGCAGATGCCGCAGCTCGATCAACCCACCGCGGCACAGAACGAAAGCCTGCTCAATGATGTTCTCCAGCTCCCGCACGTTCCCGGGATAATCGTGCTCCATGAGCCGTACCAGTGCTTCCTGGGAAACGCCTGCAATCTCCTTCCCCTGAAGCCGGTTCAATTTGGCGACAAGATGGTCCATCAGCAGCGGGATGTCCTCGCGCCGTTGCTTCAGGTCGGGGAGTCTCAAATGGATCACCCGAATGCGATAGAACAGATCCTCGCGGAACCGGCCTTCGCGCGCCAGCCCGGCGAGGTCCTTGTTCGTCGCAGCCACGACCCGCACGTTGACTTTCACCGCTTCCGTGGCGCCCAACGGTTCGATGTACCGCTCCTGCAACACCCGCAGCAGGCGAACCTGTGTCGCCGGCGAGACATCGCCGATTTCATCCAGGAAAATCGTCCCACCATCTGCCAGTGCGAAACGGCCGGGCTTGTCGCGCCGCGCATCCGTGAACGCCCCGGCCTTGTATCCGAAGAGCTCCGATTCGAGCAAGGAATCCGGCAAGGCGGCGCAGTTCACCGCCACGAAGGCCTTCTTCTTGCGCGATGAGAGGTTGTGAATCGCGCGGGCGAAAAGCTCCTTGCCGGTGCCGCTGGCGCCCTCGATCAGGACCGTGCTGTTGCTCGCGGCGATGTCTGGCAGGATCTCAAACAGGCTTCGCATGGCCGCGCTCCTCCCGACAATGTCCTCGAACGTGTACCTCGATTCGAGCTCCTTCCGAAGTTGTTCAACGTGACTGAGGTCCTGAAACGTCTCGACGCCGCCGGTGACAGCTCCATCGTCGTCCTTTAGCAACGCCGTCGAAATCCGAATGGGAATTCGTTCCCCGTCTGCGCTGATAATATTGGCGGTAGCGTTGATGATGGGCTTGCCAGTAGAAAAGGTGCGCTTCAGGGCGCAAGCTTGCTCGCAGATGCTGGCGCGGAAAACGTCGCAACAGGGCTTGCCGATCGCGTCCTGCCGGCGAACCCCCGTTATCCGTTCGGCGGCTCGATTGAATGCGGTGATCCGCCACTCCTGATCTACCGTAAAGACGCCCTCGTTGATCGAATCGAGGATGGGGTCGCGATCGAATATCACACCTAAGTGTAACTTACACTATTGCAACTTGCAAGCCGGATGGATCTGGCCATTGCAGTCTGCACGATCCTCTGGCGAGGCCGGCAGCCGGGCTGGATTCCACACCGGTGCAGGCGCGCCCTGCCGGGCTGGCTGAATCGTTCGCGCGCACGCGGCGCCTGGACCGGTACGCACGTGATCTTGAAGACCGGCCGGGGAACACTCGACGTGCGCCTGGGCCCGTCGGACTTCTTGGCGAAGAAGCGGCTCACCTTGTCAAAAGACGATCAGATCGAAGTCGCAGGATCCATCGAGTCCACGATGAAAGGGTGACGTCGCAGGTGAATGCAGCGAAGATGCACGATCGCTAGCGTCCGGCTTGCGGACCGCCTCCTCGCGCAAGCTGATGGCTTTTTCACACTGCTGCCGGCCGCATTTTTGCCCCGAGGTGCATGGCATCCGCCTTCAAGCGCCTCCCCCAGGGCCTTCCTTCCTCCCCATGCCGCCGCCTCCGTAGCGCGCACCCGCGGCGCTCCAGAACCGCCGGCCGAACCGAGTCACAACTTGAGCGCGGCCGCTGGCGCCGAGCTTGCCGAGTACGTTGCAGACGTCGCCGGACTTCCAGCGCTCCAGCGTTCGCACCAGATCCTCCTCTTCCATCGGATGGCGGGAGATCACGCCGATGACAGCGTCAACCAGATCCCCGGACTCCGACAGATCGACGCCTTGCGGTATTGGAGGGAGAATTCGAGCAGCCGTGCCAAGAATCGCCTCCGCTCGCGCCAGCCCGCCCTCGTCCGCGGGTTCCACCCAAGGTTCGGCTGGAGGCCGAAGCGGCAAGCTGATGTGAACCTCATCCGGCTCGACGCGGGACAGAACGGAGACGAGTTCGTTGAGCGCCGCCTCGCCATCGTTGAGATTCTTCACCAGCATGACCTCGGTCCACAGCTTACCGGCGTAGTTCCGGCGGAACTCCGCCAGGCCATCGACGAGCCGCTTGAACGTGAACGCTGGATGCGGGCGGTTGACGGCGCGGAAGAGGGAATCCGTGCCGGCATCGAGTGAAGGAAGAACGGCATCGGCAGAGGACAGTTCCTCTCTCACTTCCGGCCGGTAGAGCAGGGAGCCGTTCGTGATCACTGCAACTGGAATGTCGGTCGCGGCCTTTACCTGCCGGATCATCCAGCCCAGCCTCTCGTGCAGAGTAGGTTCGCCCGAGCCGACGAAGGTCACCCAGTCCACCTCGCCGGACCGGTGGGCTTCGAGCGCGCGACGAACCTCCTCGACAATCTGCCGGGCAGGCGCAAAGTTGCCGCGCTCGCCGGTTAACGGGGCGGTCCGTCCCAGCTGGCAGTAAACGCAATTCCAGTTGCACGTCTTGAGCGGAATCGGATCGATTCCCAGAGACCGGCCCAACCGTCTCGACGGCACCGGCCCGAACACATACTCCATGATCCATTGTCCTTCACGGGTGAGGTGCAATCGGATGGCCATTGGGTGCGTCCCAGCGCCCTGCCGCATGACTTTGATAAATGGCTGACTTCGTCTTCACACGTTGCGTCGGCGCTACTCCGGGCCGACCGCGGAGTGGCCAATCTGCAACCCACCAGACGGAGAGCTTCTCCCGCAATTGCGGGAGGATGGCACGCGGTCTGTGCAACCAGCGTGGGAATGTCCGGCCATCCAAGTGCATGGCACTCCTATCAAGAGAGAACCGAGTGGAGGTTGAGATGCCAGGTTCGGTAAACTTCTCATTTCCGGCAGATCATGACCTTGGATCGCCCGGCCGGAGCCATCACCTTCTCGACACTCCCGAAGTAGCTTTCCAGGACCTCCTGCTCGTGGCGAAGGAAGGTCACGGCCCGTCCGGCGCCGATGATGGCGAGGCGGAGGTAAAAGAGGACTCGCAGGAAGAGCTTCGGAGGCACGTCATGTTCCATCATGAGGAAGGCTCCCTGCGGCCCCAGGACACGAATGATTTCCTGCAACACCCGCTCCCGCGTCTCGCCCTTGAGCTCGTAGAAGGCATGCGAACAGGTGACCGCGTCGAAAGTGCCGGCTACGAAGGGAAGGCTCCCCGCGTCGGCTTCCACCAGATGGACGTTGGGAAATGTGCTGGTCTTTTCGTGGGCCACCCTCAGCATGCCGCTGCAAAAATCCACGCCGACAACGCGCCCGAGACGGCCGACCTTCGCCTGCAAGTGCAAAAGGAGAGTAGCCGTACCCGTGCAGACGTCCAGCACCGAGCCGCCGTTCTGCACCGGCAGCCGATCGGCAAGGAACTTCCTGGCCAGACCCTGCGTGTCGTGGGAATGGAGGGCGACAAAGCGGTCGTAAAACCTTGAGAACTTGTCGTAGTAAGTCCTTCTCATGCGTCTCATCGCTCTTCCCTCGCACGCAAAACGCCCTTTTCGCCGGGCTCCGGCTCGGTCACTCGGCCGGCCTCTGCCTGGGGCCGGGAGAAAATCAGCGCTGCGTCGGCTCCCTCGCAGTCGTGGCCCTGTAGCAGCCTCTGTCGGAGCCGTGAGCGCCGGCGAGCATGCCCTGAACTATATCGACCGCGTCCCGCACCAGCTTCCTGCATCGCGACTCGAAGAGCCCTTTCTGGCGCGCCTCTGCCAGACCCTCGGGTGTGCCGATGTTGCAGCCCAGCAGCTCGGGGCAGAATGTCGAACCATGCCGCTCCTCAAATGCACGCATGAAGCGCAGGGATGCTTCGTAGGTCTTCTCCTTCTCGGAACGGTTCTCCTCCGGGCTGATTCCACGCTGCCCCAAGCCAATTGCCATGATGGCCCCGGTCACACAGCCACATGTCCGCGCCGAGCGCGCCAGCCCGCCGCCGAATCCCGCCGCGATTCTCAACGACACAGTGGGATCGATATTCCACGGCTCGGCCAGAGCCGAAAAAACCGATTGCGAACAGGAGTACCCCTCCCGGAAACGCGCCTCTGCGATGTCTGCCAGGTCCATGACGATCCTCTCCGCGCCCGTAGACTGTCCATACTCACATCTTCTGGTTCAGAAGCCCGGCGATGGCCGAGCGCGGTTCCTACTCGACTGTCCGGCCCACCTGCATTTTCCGGGAATCAGCCGCGCTTGTCCAACAGGGAGGACCGGCGCGGGCGCCAGCGCCTCGTCACCTATCAGTGTAAAATACATCTATAGCCCATGGCGGCCCTCATGGACGAGAGGACAGTTCCACGATGCATACGCCGACCCATATCGCCTTCGAAACGCGCCGGCTTCACAAGGCCATGGACCTCAAGGACGAGCGCTTCGTCCCGCGCGAGGTCACATCTTTGGTGAAGCCCTACAGCGCCTGGCGGTCGCGCTGGTCAAGCGACAGCGAACCGCCGGACGCTGGACATTGGCTGCTCGCCCTCGTCCCGCTGCTTTTTGAGTTCCCGGACGGGAGCTTGTAAAACGCCTGGAACTGCAAGTCGGGGACGCCCCCGAAGGAAGGAGACTCATGGCTGATCCCGTGAAGATAGGAATCATCATCTGCAATCGCTACCACACATGCGCGGGGGGGAAATGCTTCAGGTCTGTGCGCGACCGCGAAGGCGCGTTCCGCCTCTATCGAGGGCGGGAAGTGCAAGTCGTGGGCTACACCACCTGTGATGGATGTCCTGGAGGCAACGTTGAGTACGCTCCCGCGGAAATGAGAAAGAACGGTGCGGAGGTCGTTCACCTGGCCACAGGCCTGGTGGTGGGATACCCTCCCTGCCCGCACATTGGTCACTTCTGCCAGTTGATCGAAAAGCACCACAAAATGAAGGCGATCATCGGTACCCACCCGATTCCACAGAAGTACTTCTTGACACACGGGACGCTGGGAACCTGGGATTCACCGGAATGGCAGGAGATGATCAAGCACGTGCTGGAGGACGAGACCGTCAGGCTGCGTTACGACTGAGCATCGCCGCGCTGTCCCGCTCAGGCGTCGCGCTACACTTATCGCCGTTCCGGCCGCGCTTTGCGCGTCGAGTCGTGTGCAGGCTGCGGACTGGTGCGCCGGTCAGGCGGGGCGACCGGGTTGGAGTCATTCGCCTCGGTTCGCGAGTCGAGCTGTATCTGCCTCCAGGAAGCGCGGTGCTTGTCCGGCCGGGACAGAAAGTGCGAGCCGGCGTCTCGGTCCCGGGATTCCTCCCCGAGGATTCAGTCAACGGAGCGCAGAGTTCAGCCGTTAGCGGCGACTGAGAATCATTTCAGCGACTCGCTTACCGGATAACAGCATCCCCCCGAAGATTGGACCCATGCGCGGCCCTCCGAAGGTGGCGCACACGCTCATCCCGGTCACCCACAGGCCGGGATAAACCTCGGCCACCCGCTCGACGACAAACGACTCCCCGGCGGATGCATCCATCGGCGCTTCCCCCCGCGCCAGACCCGGGTTCAGGAGCCCACGTCTGCGGAGTTGCTCGACGGCAACCGCATCGTGTCCAGTCGCATCGACAACCGTGCTCGCCGAAAAAACGATTGGATCGACCGGCAGCGCGCCCGCGATTGTCGTGCGGTTGGCCACGATTCCCGTCACCTTGCCGTCATGCACGCAGAGGTCCTCAAGCACTACCAGGTTCAGCAGGACCGCTCCCGCGCGGACCGCCATGAGGCATAGGCTGCAAGCCAGTTCCGCCGCATCCACGACGTGCAATCCGCCGGCGTGAAGGGCGGGCCGGACGCCCGCTGCCGTGAGGATCGGAAGCGCCGCCTCCTGCACGACCACCTCGTTCATGCCCATGGCGCCGCCCCAGATACCGCCACCGGGAGTCAAGCGCTTCTCGATGATGGTGACCCGCTTGCCCGCCGCAGCGAGGTGGAAAGCGGCAACCAGCCCGGAAGGACCGGCGCCAACGATGATGGCATCGCTCTCGATCTGGCGCGCCAGCTTCCGATGGTAGCTCTCAATAATCGCTTTCGAAATGGCGGCTTCCGTGATTTCGGCCTCACGCGGCATCCTGCCCTCCTTCGTCGGCTGGCAGCGGGAACACAAGGCTGCACCCTACTGTACACTCTCGAAGCCGCTTCCCAAAGCGCGGGCCGAAGAATGCGAGTGCATTCGCTCCAGTGCAATGACTAGGCGCAATGGTGCTGATACCGAATGCCTCGAGTGCGTCCGCTGTGTTTCGGAGCCGGTCTTCAGAGGCGGACCGAAGATGCATGCCACCGGCGATGGCATGGATTTCGCGCCGATTTGTGATCTCTGCGACGCGCTCGAGAGTGTTCACGACGCCCGAGTGCGCACAGCCGAGCAAGACCACCACGCCCGCGACCGTCTCCAGGACCAGTGCCTGGTCGTCCGGCACCGAATCCTGGGTCTCGCAAGCCGCATCCTGGAAGAAAGGACCGCCCGTATCTTCAAATGTGGTCCGGCGTGGAATTTCTCCCGTAATCGTTGCTCCGGGCGCAATCGTTTGCTGTGTCTGTGTCCAGACGATGCGGCTACTTGCCACATCGAGCGCACGGAGCCCGGCTGCCGGAATGCCTATGTAGCGGTGCGGTGGCGATGCGTTCCGCGCGTACTTCGGCTCAACCGCGGCGGGATGAAGATAGATCGCAGCAGCCGGCGCGCGCTCCAGCACTTCCGCCAGGGCCCCGGCGTGGTCATAGTGGCCGTGGCTGAGCACGATCGCATCGAGGCGGTCCAGTGGAACTCCAAGCTCCCGGGCGTTCTGGCACAGCGCGTTTCCCTGGCCGGTGTCAAACAGGATCCGTGAATCATCGGCCTCGACGAAAAAGGCCAGGCCGTGCTCGGCAAACAGTCCCTTTCGGTGAGCCCGGTTGTCAACAACGGCGGTGAGCCTCAGGCGCCGGATCGTCACTTGCCGCCGTCCGTCCCGCGGTGGATGAGCGCGTGCGTGCCGGCCTCGAGGCCGGTGTGCGCCGCTATCACGGGGCACTTGATCTTGAGCAGAAAGAAGATATTCGCCTCGGTGCTGCTGAGCGTCTCGAAGTTGCCCTGGCCCTTGGCGATGATCACCTCAGCGCTCTCGAAGCGCGTCCTGAATTCAGCGCTGCAATCCTCCAGCACGGTTCCCGGCGCGTCGGAACCGTTGTCGATGATCTCCGCGATCCGGTCGAGGCCGGCAGCTTGGGCATCCGCCCGGGTGGCATCGTTGATCACCGGTCGGCCGCGCACCGCCACGGTAACGCGTCCGGCCGGAAGCCTTTCGACGAGCAGCCGGTCGAAGACGATCTCGCCGGCATTGTCGGCCAGGTACAGAATGCTCCCAGCCGACGCTGTGGCTGCGCGGAACGAATCCAGGTCACCCGCGAAAGGGTCGGTCAGGGCTAACTCGAGTTCGAGCTTCACGTCGCCGTCGCCCAGCCCGCACTTGGCGCCAAGATCGATCACATTGCCGGCCGTTGCGAACCGTACCGCCAACTCGAAAGGATCGGCAGCCGCCTCGATCTTTGCCGAGAGTTCCGGCAAAAGATCCAATGCGAGGCGGTTAAACCGGTACTTTGCCGCTTGGTACGGGTCTGGGATGCCTGTCAACTCGCGGAGCCGTCGATGCATGCGCTGTCCGAGGACCGGCGGCGGTTGGTTCAGATCGGCTCCGGCAAGCATCTGAAGAACGTCGCGCAGGATTTGCTCGTGGAGGACGGGCTCGCGGCTTACCGCCCGCGCCGCATCCAGCGCCTGGCGGGCGAAACACGGCACGCAGTCGAGTGATGTGGTCATGCGCCGCTACGCCCAGTGGCCGTCCACATCAGCCGATTCGAGGGCGGTCAATTTGCCGGCCTTGAATTGCTCGATCGCCTCCGCCACAGTGCCGGCCGCTCCGGTGTACACCTTCAGCCTGCCGGTTTGCAGGGCTGCAAATGCTTTCGGGCCGACGTGCCCGGTGATGAGTCCGTCGACTCCAAGTTCGACGACCCGCTTGCCTGCCTGTATGCCTGCTCCCTGCGCGGCATTCAGGTTGACGCTATTGTCGATGGCCGAGAACGTGCCGGTCTCGGTGTCGACCACGATGAAACACTTCGCGCGACCGAACCGGGGATCCAGCACGGAGTCCAGACGGTCTCCCTGCGCGGTGACTGCAAGTTTCATGAGTGCTCCTTCTCCTTGAACAACTATGCGGAGCAAGCGCGATGCCATTCAGCATATGGCTGAAACCGAGAAGGGCACTCGTGCAATCTGCAATGCTCTGCGCCGCGCAGATTGCAGTTTGCACGAATACGCGAGACGAGCGGCCATGTTTTCCAGGCGTTGCGAACTGGCACGTGCCGTGCATCTCCGAGTAACGATGAGGATCGCGATTCCGCAATGGCAGCGTCGCGTATCGCCCGTCTTCGACGTTGCCGGCAGCCTGCTGCTCGTGGATTTCGAAGACGGACGGGAACTGCGGCGTGAGGAGGTGCGGCTGGCCCGGACGGATGCAGTCGGCCGGGCCGCCGAGTTGTCTCGCCTTGGCCCGGACATCCTCGTCTGCGGAGCCATTTCGGCCCTCCTCGAGGCGAGACTGACCGCGGCGGGCGTGCAGGTGATCGGATTCGTCTGCGGCGCGGTCGAGGACATCCTCAGCGGATTTCTGAACGGCGAACTGGCGAGCCCCGCATTCCAGATGCCAGGCTGCTGGGGTCAACGGCGGCGGATGAGACAAGGGAGATACGCAATGCCAAGAGGTTTTGGAACGGGTTCCGGCGGAGGCAGAGGCCGGGGCGCTGGCGGCGGACGCGGGCGCATGGGTGGACCGTTGGCTGGCGGACCGGGCGGCGAGTGTGTGTGCCCCAAGTGCGGAGAGAAGGCGCCGCACACGGCTGGCAAGCCATGCGTCCAGATAGCGTGCCCGAAGTGCGGCACGCCGATGACACGAGTTTGAAGAAGGAGGAATCACAAATGCCATTTGGAGATCGAACAGGCCCGCAAGGGCTCGGACCGATGACCGGGCGAGGAGCCGGATTTTGCGGAGGCTCCGGCGTCCCCGGCAGCACGAATCCCGCGTTCGGGCGGGGCCTTGGAGGGCGCGGCCGCGGTGGCGGCCGTGGCTGGAGGAACTGCTTCCGTGCCACTGGACTCACCGGCTGGCAACGCGCCGCCGGCTGGCCCGTTTCGGGCGCGCCGCAAGCTTCCACGGCGCCCACGCGCGATCGGGAACTCGGCGAACTGAAAGCCCAGGCGGAACAGTTTGAGGGCGCTCTCGGGGACATTCGAAAGCGGATCGAAGACCTCGAAGCCAAGCCCAAGCAGGAGTAGCTGAGGCCTGGGCCGACGCGCGCCACGTTGCCCCGGAGCCGGGCACGGCCACCCCCGGCTCCGGCGGCCCGCCTATTCGCACAGGAGGATAACAACGGCCTATGAAGATCGCCGTAGCCAGCGGCAAAGGCGGGACCGGCAAGACCACGATCGCAACCAACCTCGCATATCTCGCCTCACAAGACGGGCGCAGCGTGGCGTACGTCGATTGCGATGTGGAGGAGCCGAACGGCCATCTCTTCCTCAGGCCTTTCATCGCTTCGAGCCGGCTGATCGGCCGGATGTACCCAAAGGTGGATGGGGACAAGTGCACCCACTGCGGGCTGTGCGGCGAGATCTGCCAGTACAGCGCGATCGTATGCGTCGGCGAGAAGGTGCTCGTATACCCCGAGCTGTGTCGCGCCTGCGGCGGCTGCGTCCTGGTCTGTCGGCCGGGCGCGATCGCCGAGGTCCTTCGCAATACCGGCAAACTCGAGGCTGGGCCCGCCGGAGCGGTTCGGTTTGTGCAAGGAGTGCTCGACATCGGCGAGGCAATGAGCGCCCCGCTCATCCGGCAGGTGAAGGCAGCCGCGCCCAAGGCCGACCTGGTCATCATCGATTCCCCTCCCGGCACGTCCTGCCCGGTCATCGAGAGCGTCCGAGGAACCGACTTCGTTCTTCTGGTGACGGAACCGACGCCGTTCGGCCTGAACGACCTGAAACTGGCCGTCGCCATGGTGCGCGCACTCACTCTGCCGTTCGGCGTTGTCATCAACCGCGCGGATGTTGGAGACGGCCACACCCTCGCCTACTGCCGGGCCCAGGGGATCGAAATCCTGGCGGAGATCCCCGACGACCGCCGCGTGGCCGAAACGTACTCGCGCGGGATTCTGGCGTGCGACGCCGTGCCCGCATTCCGGGCGCACATCGTAAACCTGCTGAGCCGGATCTGTGAGGCAGCTCCTCTGGCGCGAGAGGCGGCGAGATGAAGGAACTGGTTGTGATCAGCGGCAAAGGCGGGACCGGCAAGACTTCGCTGGTCGCCTCTTTCGCCGCCCTATCGCAGAATGCTGTGCTGGCGGACTGCGACGTCGATGCGGCGGATCTTCACCTGATTCTCGATCCGCGCGTCGTCGAGCGGCATCAGTTCTCGGGCGGCAATCGGGCCCGGATCAGGCCCGGTCACTGCACGGCCTGCGGAAAATGCGAAGAGGTCTGCCGCTTCGACGCGATCTTCTTCGATGGTCCCGGCAACGGCAGCCTGGAGCGGACCTTCCGCGTGGACCCGGTCGCGTGCGAAGGGTGCGGCGTCTGCGCGTGGTTCTGCGCCGAGCGGGCGATCGAATTCGGTCCCGTGGTGAACGGCGAATGGTTCGTCTCCGAGACACGCTGCGGACCGATGGTGCATGCGCGGCTTGGTGTCGCGGGGGAAAACTCGGGCAAGCTCGTGAGCACGGTCCGGACGACTGCCACACGGCTTGCAGAGGAGCGCGGTCTGGACCTGGTGATCATCGACGGCTCGCCGGGCATCGGCTGCCCGGTCATTGCTTCGATCACCGGCGCACATGTGGTGCTCGCCGTCAGCGAGCCGACCCTGAGCGGTCTCCATGACCTCAAGCGCGTGGTGGAATTGACGCGCCACTTCCGAATTCCGGCCCTCGTCTGCGTGAACAAGTGGGACCTGAACCCGGAGGTCTGCTCGCGCATCGAAGCGTGGGCGCAACAGCAAGGCCTCGGGCTGGCCGGCAGAGTGCGATACGACCGCGCCGTGACCGCCGCCCAGGTGAATGGAAAAGCGGTGGTCGAATACCAGCCGGATGGCTGCGCCGGGGATATCCGCTCCGTTTGGAAAAACGTCGCGGCTCATCTGGAGACAAGCAGGCTCGAAGATGCCAACATACGATTACGAATGCCGGAGATGCGGAATCCACTTTGAGCGGTTCCAGCGCATGTCGGACGCTCCGTTGGAGGTCTGCCCGGAGTGCGGTGGGGCTGTTGAAAGGCTGATCGGAGCCGGCTCCGCCGTGATTCTCAAAGGCTCCGGTTTCCATGCGGCCGGCTCCAACGGGGAACAGCCCGACTGTGGACGCGAAAGGCCCTGCTGCGGCCGCGACACGCGCTGCGACCGCAAGCCGTGCGACGACTCCGAGGCGTGAGCATGCACCGAACCATCGGCATTCTGGGCGGGATGAGCCCGGAATCCACTGCCGTCTACTACGAGCACGTTACGCGCGAGTACACGGCGCGGTACGGCGACTACGGGTATCCCGAGATTCTCATCTACAGCGTCAACTTCCAGCGGTACGTCGACTGGCAGCGTCGGGGACGGTGGGCCGAGGCAGCCACAGCGATGGCCGAAGCGCTGGAGCGCCTTCATCTCGCGGGCGCCGATTTCGGCATTATCGCGACGAACACGATGCATATCGTCTTCGACCAGGTGCAGGCGGCGGTCGGAATGCCGCTGCTGAGCATTGTAGACGCCACCGCGCGGGCGATCCGGGACGCCGGACTTCGATCCGTAGGCCTGCTGGGCACCGTCTTCACGATGCGCGAGCGGTTCTTCCGCGATGGCCTGAGCCAGTGTGGAATCGAAGTGCTTGTCCCCCAGAGCGACGACCAGGACCGGATCAACGACATCATCTACCGGGAGTTGTGCCGCGGCGAGGTCCGGCCGCAGTCGCGTGCGGTGTTTCTGGGCATTATCGAGGAGCTGCGGAAACGTGAAGCGCAAGGCATCGTACTGGGCTGCACCGAAATCCCGCTGCTGGTGCGTCCCGAGGACTGCGGCTTGCCGGTGTTCAACACCACCATCTTGCACGCCGAACGGGCTCTGGAGTATGCGCTTCAGCGGGAATAGCGCAGACGCGCCGCGGCGGGAACGCACATGACAGAACTGTTTAAGACCGCCCTGATGATCACCGGCTTCGTCATGGCGATGATGCTGCTGATCGAGTACCTGAATGTCCTCAGCGCGGGCGCATGGCAGAAGAGGCTCGCCGAGCACACCTGGGGACCGTACTTTCTCGGGGCGCTCCTCGGCGTAACGCCGGGCTGCCTCGGCGCGTTCGCCGCCGTTGCCATGTACTCGCACGGGGTGCTGACCCTCGGCGCGGTGGTCACGACCATGATCGCCTCCAGCGGTGACGAGGCATTCGTCATGCTGGCCCTGATTCCGCGCCAGGCCCTGAAGCTGATGGCCGTGCTGGCCGTCTTCGGTTTCGCCGTCGGCATCGCGGTCGATCTGGTCGCTGGAAAGCGGCGAACGAGGCATCCGGCTGATTGCCTCGAACTGCACCTGCAGGACCGCTGCAAGTGCTTCGATCCGGGACAGGTTCTGGCGCAGTGGAAGGAGTGCTCTCCCGAGAGAGGAACGCTGGCGATCGTGCTCGCGCTGTTTTTCGCCGGCATCGCCGGCGGGCAGTTGGGGCCGCCGGAGTGGAACTGGGTCCGCGCCAGCCTCATGATCGTCTCCGCGGTGGCGCTGTTCGTCGTCTCGACCGTTCCGGATCACTTCCTTCAAGAACACTTATGGCGGCACGTTGCCAGGCGGCACGCACCCCGGATTTTCCTGTGGACCTTCGGAGCCTTGCTCGTAATGCATGTTCTGACCGACGTTCTCCACCTCGAGGGAGCGATCCGCAGTGGCCGCTGGTGGGTGCTGCTGCTTGCGTGTCTGGTCGGCCTGATCCCCGAATCCGGACCGCACCTCATCTTCGTCACCCTCTTCGCCCAGGGAGTGGTGCCGCTGAGCGTGCTCCTGGCGAGTTCGATCGTTCAGGACGGGCACGGGATGCTGCCAATGCTGGCCCATTCGGCCCGCGAGTTCCTGCTGATCAAGGCGATCGCCTTCACGGCGGGCTTGGCGCTGGGCGCGGCCGCAATGGCCTGCGGATGGTAATCGGGATGTGCTCCGGAATGGCTGGCTTCGCGGAACTGCATGCGGCTGCCGTCGCGGATGGCGCCCTCCATACGAAGATGCAGGCCGCACACCCAGTGAATCTGCATGAAGTTGACGGAGAACGATTATGGCCTACGTGATTACAGACACTTGCGTCAAAGACGAGCTGTGCGTTGATATCTGCCCGGTTGACTGCATCCACCCGAAGCGCGATGAACCCGATTTCGAAGGGGTTCCGCAACTGTACATCGACCCGGATGAGTGCATCGACTGCGGCGCCTGCGTCCCGGCGTGTCCTGCGGACGCCATCTTTGCGCCTGGCGACTTGCCAGTGGATCTCGCCGAATTCCAGGTCAAGAACAAGGGATTCTATGCGTGTCGAAACCTGGGCCGAGAGCTTCCGGCTCAATAGGTGTAGTTTGCTACCATACTGCTGAGGCCAAAGGTGCCGTGGGGACCGGGCAAGTGGCATCTGCCCCGTCTCTCCAGGCCGCAAGCCGGCTGGTTCCCGCGGACGCCGGCTCGCGGGAGCTTTCGCGCTTCGAGGAGGACATGTGGCGAAGATTGCGATCATCTATTGCAAACGCATTAAAGATCACTCGTGTATCGCTTGTGCAAAGTGCTTCAAGGGGATCGCCGAGAAGAACGCGGAGTTCTCGCGGCACGACCGGATCGAGCTGGTGGCGATGACCGACTGCGGCGACTGTCCGGGCCTGGTGGTGCCCCGCGTCAAGCTCCTGAAGGAGCTCGCGCGGAACCTGGACCGCGAGATCGATACCATCCACTTGGGGACCTGCGTCAAGCTGGCCATGGAGACGGCTCGGTGCCCGATCGACTTCGACGACCTGAAGCCGGTGCTGGAAAGCAAGTTTGGAGTTCAGGTTATCATGGGCACCCATTCCTATTGAGCGCGCGCTAGATGTATCTTGCATCTAACTGACGTATCTGGTAGTCTGAGTCTGTGCTTACGACCGGACAGCGCCTTCGGCTCCCGGCAGGCGCATTCGGGCTGAGCCGGCGGGATTGGCTGCGGAATGCGGTGCTGATTGAGGCCACGGCCGGCCTGCTGTGCGCCGATTCGCCCACGCCCCAGCGCAACTCCGCTGTGGGTCCTAAGAGCCCCCCGCTGGAAGTGCGGACCATCGACGGCCGGGTGATTCAGGTTCACAGGCAGGTGGGCAAGGTTGTACTGGTGGACTTCATGACCACGACCTGTCCAACCTGCAAACAGGCGTCGGCCGGAATCCAGGTGCTGTACCAGGAGTTGGGCAAGAAGGGCTTCCTGCCGATCGCGATTGCGATCGACCCGCAGGCTTCGAGCATGCTGCCGTTCTACCGGAACCTGTACGGCCTCACGTTTCCGGTCGCCGCCCTTGCGCGAGAAGAGGCCCTTCGGTACCTCGATCACCCCGCGGACAAACCCATGTTTGTGCCGACCCTGGTCCTGCTGGACAAACAGGGTCGAATCTCCATGAAGCAGGTCGGGTGGATCGGAGAGCAGGAACTCCGTTCCGCCGTTACCAAGCTTCTGGACCAGGAGACATGACGGTGGGAGGCTGCAATGGAGAACGCATTCTGGGCCATACCGGCGATCCTCTTCGCGTCTGTCGCGGCGACACAGACTCGGCGGCAAGCCCAGCCGCGGGTGTACGGGCGTGGCAGCAGCCAGCACCGGTATCGAGTCGGGCTGACAACACCGAACATGAGGGAGCGTCTCTTTTGGGAAAATCCGGTGTACACTGCCAACGTGGAGGCGAGAGTGGCCCGGCCTCCGCGAAGCGACTACTCGATCTTCGATAAGGCGAGGGAATCATGGCTGAAGAACTGAGTCCCGGTTGCGCCCGGCCGACCGGCGGTCCCGTGGGAGAGTCGGCCGCGCCTGAGAACGTGTTCCAGCAAGAGCCCAAGGAGGAATCACACGTGGTCCTGATCGGAAAGAAAGCCCCGGACTTCACCGCGCCCGGTTATCACAAGGGCAAATTCGTCAATGTCAAGCTCTCCGAGTACCTCGGCAAATGGGTGCTGCTTTGCTTCTATCCAGGTGATTTCACCTTCGTTTGAAGTACTGAGATCTCGGCGGTCGCCGAGAAATTTCCGGTATTTCAGGAGCTTGGTGTGGAAGTCCTGTCCGTGAGTGTCGACAGCATGTTTGTCCACAAGATGTGGAACGACGAGGAACTCTCCAAGATGGTGGAGGGCGGCGTCCCGTTCCCGATGCTGTCGGACTCGGGCGGCAGGGTCGGCAAGGTCTACGGTATCTATGATGAAGACGCCGGTGTAGAAACACGGGGCCGCTTCCTCATCGATCCGGACGGCGTCGTCCAGGGCTACGAGGTCCTGACTCCGCCGGTGGGCCGCAACGTGGCCGAATCGATACGGCAGCTCCAGGCCTTCCAGCTCGTCCGCGAATCCAAGGGGACCCAGGCCACCCCGTCCGGCTGGCGCCCCGGCAAGCCAACGCTCAAGCCCGGGGTGGATCTCGTGGGCAAGGTCTGGAAGGAATGGAAAACAGCGATGGCGTTTGACTGACGCCCGTTGCTGTGCCGAATCGGCCGGCAGTCGAGGTGTGGCCTCCGGGCCCCGCGCGAGAAAACCGCCCTGAGCGCCATGCTGGGGGTCCATGACGTCGCCCCACGCGGTGTGGCCCGGTGACGCCAACTGCTGCCGCGGGTCCTTGAATCTCAGGCTCTTCCGTACCTAAGCTGCCCGGTTTTCAATGCGAACCGGCCAACCCCGCCGTGCGGCGCGAGGCGCGGGACGGACATCGCCGACTCTGCCCAATACTATGCCCACCCCGCGCATAGCCACACTGTGACCGCTGTCGACGGCAGACCTCTGGATCGGCCTCAAGTTCTTGAGCGGTAACAGCGCGCCGAGATCCATCTCAATGCCTATGCCCTTAGCTAAGTTATTGATTTTATTCGTCATCGTGGTTCGGTAGCAGGAGGTCGGTGGTTCGAATCCACTCGCCCCGACCAGCTCCCAACTCGGGCTTTACTCCATTAATGGGGGCAGGCCCCCCGCCGCTGACTGATCTCAACGCGACTGCCGCCGATGGGAGGACCGGGTTTATACTTGTTGGGGAATGCCCAAACTGCCATGCATCCGGTGATCCTGAAGCGACTGGCACAACTCGAAGCGCTGTGCACGCGTTTCCGCGTGCGGAGGCTTGCCCTGTTCGGTTCGGCTGCCAAGCCGGATCCACGGCCGGAGCCGAGGGATTTCGATCTCCTGGTTGAGTTCAAGGTCATGACGCCGGCCGAGCATGCTGACAGGTACTTCGGCCTTTTGGAGGAACTGGAGAATCTATTGCAGGCTCCCGTGGATCTGGTCGAGTCTGGCGCGATCCGTAATCCCTTCTTCCGGCGGGCGGTGGAAGCGACCCAGGTCACCCTGTATGCTGCCGCTTGAGGTGCGGAAGTTCCTCTTCGACATCTCCCAAGCCTGCCAGCTACTCGAGGAGTTCGTGTCGGGGAAGACTTACGCGAACTACCGCACAGATGCCCTGCTGCGCTCGGCGGTAGAACGTCAGTTTGAGGTCATCGGAGAGGCGTTGCGCTGAGCCGTTGAGCTCAAACCCGACGTGGCTGAGCGGATCACGCACACTCGTCGAATCATCGCTTTTCGCAATCGTCCGATTCACGCCTACGCCACCGTGTCGGATGAGGTGGTCTGGGGGGTGCTCGAAGAGGATCTCCCGCGGCTGAAACGGGAAGTGTGCGAGCTCCTCGAGGAGCCCCAGGCTCCGCCGTCTGGCTAGAGCGCCCGGTTCGGGACCAGGAGGTCGGTGGTTCGAATCCACTCGCACCGATCAAATGTCTCTTTCGGCTTCGTTGAATTGCGGCGGTTGGAAGCTTCGGGCTTTCAGCCGCCGTTGCGCTTCTGTGCCCAGTTTTGTGCCTGCCCTGATCGGCTTGCCTGCAATCTCCGGATGCCTAACAGGCCGTCTGCCACCGGAAAAACAGAATCTCAGCCTCCGATCGGTAAACGAGTGGGTATTCTCTCAACGGAACCAACGTTGAATCTCTTCCCGATTCTTCTCACTGATTTGGCTCTTGATGAAGTCGTTCACCATCTGCGGTTCAGGGGTGTGTAGCGCCGCGCTCACCTGAAAGGTGTAAGTGTCCCAATTTGCCACGTCCTTGAAAAGCAACAGCCCAAGCCCAAAGCGCTCGCATTCATCCTCGATTCTCTCGAACAGCGGGTTGTTGTAGTAGTCATCCGAGTCGGGAAATGCAAGGTAACTGCGGTGAGCGAAGGCAGCATCGGGCAGTAGCTTCGAAAACGCCATCTAGCGCCGATTCAATGTCGGGTTTGATCTCAAACGTTATGACTTCAAACAGCTTGTTCGGAACGTAGGTGAAGGTCTGAATCGCTATCAACGTGATATCCGGTCGAGTCCAGCGTCCCCCGGTTGCACGCCTGCCTTGGAGGGCAGTGACCTCTGAAATGAAAGGCTTCAGATCGTTGTCTGGCACGTAACCGCTCAGGACAGACTTTTGGAAGTGTTTGTAAAGAGATGCCTCCGATGGAGAAATGATCGGAGCAGGAGCGGCGACGCTAGGTGTGCTGGGTGCGGGTTCGCTGACGGCAAGTACCCGACGGACTGAGCCACCGTGCCCGCGCCCCTTCTCCAGTTTGCCATCTGCGATCAGCGAGTTCCGCAGGTCCCAATAGTCATCCTGAGTGATTTCATCCGTGGGGATCGCAGATCTTAGCTTTTCGTGAAGAGCGGCATTCCCTATTGATTTTCCGTCCTCTGGAGTGAGGTCAAAGAGTTTCTGCTTGTATTCGTCTCGGCGTTGTAGGTCCATGACTGTACTGACATAGTGCCACACGCCTGGCGAGAACGCAGGACGTTTTCTGAGGCCGAGCCACGCTTCGGGGATTGCTCGGCCACACGCGAATTCCCCTGCCGTCTGCCCTACGCGCTGAAGACCGTTTGTACTGGCGTTGCCTGTCGGCTTTCCGTTCGCATTCCGCCGGCATCCGCCGCTTTGGTTGCCGCGTGTCCATTGCGCGCGCGTTCGATGGCTTCCATGATCGTGTACGCTTGCGGGTGAACGTAGCGCCGGGTGGTGCCAAAGTCGCTGTGTCCTGCCAGGTATCCAAGCATGTACGGGTCCATGCTTGCCGCCCACCGCGTCAGAGAGGTGTGCCGGAACGTGTAAAGCGGGAAGTGCGTGACCTTCGCCAGCTTGCAGATCTTCGGATGCTCCTTGTTCAAACTGGATTTCTCGATATGCCCGCTCCGGGTCGGTGCCGGAAACACCCATTCGCGGGAGACCTACTCGAACAATGGAAAGCCGCTGGCGGCTCCGCGTTGCCCCGCGAGTTCGTGGACCAACACGTTCCCGAGTGGCCCTGGGTCGCGAAGTAGCAGGGCGCCTGATGAGCGAATCCCAGCATTGCGAGTTCCGGGCGATCGACCGCGGCCTGACGGGCAGTGAGCTGAAGGAGCTTCAGGCGCTCTCCAGCCGCGTGAAGATCACCTCCCCCAGCTTCGCCAACACCTACAATTGTGGCGACTTCCGAGGCGACCCCGGCAAGCTGATCGAGAAGTGCTTCGACGCTTTCGTGTACGTCGCCAACTGGGGCACGCATGAGTTGATGCTGCTGCTTGCGCCCGCCAAGCTGTTGCAGTTCGATGCCGGCCTAAGTCTCCGCGTCGGGGCGGCCGCCAGGCACGCCAACACCTTCTGTTCACGCGAGTTCCCGATGCGATAGACTCGTAATCGGCGGGGGCAATGCGGACTATGTACAAGATTGGCGGAATCGGCATCTTTGTCGCTCTGGTTCTGTTTGGGCTCTTTGCGCTGTATGCCTGGGGTTTGGACGCCTTTCATTGGCTGAGGAAAGAACGCTGGGAAACCGCGCCCCTCGCCAAGACCGCTATCGAGCGAACGCCGCTCGAGGAGCGCCAGCGGTTGAGGATCGACCGCATCCGCTTCTATTCCGAACAGATGCAAAGCCCGCGGTTTTGCCTGGTACTGGTGCCGAAGACGGACCAGCCGGTGGACGAAGTTTTCATCCTGAGTCACGGCTGGTTCGACCGGCCTGAATTCCTGTTGAAGTACCTGAAAGTGGACCAGGTCTACGAGCGGCTGCTCGGGGAAGGCAAAGTCCGGCCGGCGCTGGTGGTGATGCCGGACGTCCGCTTTCCGGACTACTTTCGCCGGAACAGGGACCGCTACCCGTTCCCTCAGTACCTGACCCTGGTGGCGGAGGAAGTCGTCGGCGCGGTGTCGCGGGAATACGGCGTTCCGGTGCGCCGCGACAAATGGTCGCTGGGCGGTTTCTCCTTCGGGGGTTACCTGTCGCTCGACATAGGACGACGCTACAGCGGCCGCTTCCACAGCGTCAGCGTGGTCAGCTCGTTTGCCGAGGAGGACTGGACCTACTGGCCCAAGACGGCTGGCCCTCCGGGCTTTCTCGACGCCCAGGGCCGGGGCAGACAGACAGTGGTCGACCCGGGGCCCATGCCGAAACTCTTTCTCGCCTGCGGGACCGGCGACCGCATGTTCGGGAAGATGGTGGAGCTGCACGAGAAGTTTACTAAGCTCGGCATCCCCCACATCTGGTCCACCGGGCCGGGCGGCCATACCTGGAACTACTGGTCTACGGTGTTGGAGCCGATGCTGCGGTTCCACCTGGGTTCCTGACACAGCGGCCCGAGAGGGTCTTGCGAATGCAACGCCCTCCGCGCTTTAATGATTCTTTCGCGCCGGTTGGTCTAAGAAGACAGAATGAGAGCGCTCCTGGTACAGAGTCCCGCGACCTCGCCGTGGGTTCCCAGAAGGCAATGGGAGCCGCCCAGCATCGCTCTGGCGACCATCGCCGCGCAGATCGACAACCATGACGTCCGGGTGGCCGACATGTGCGTCTGGCGCAAGAAAGCGGTAGGGAACTTCCTCAAGGTGCTGGAAGAGTTCCGGCCAAAAATCGTCGGCTTTACGGCGATGACCTTCCAGTACGACACCGCGCTCGATTTCGCCTATCTGACCAAGCAATTCGCCCCGGAGACCCTCACCGTCCTGGGCGGCTACCACGCGACCCTGTTTTGCGACCAGATCGCGAGTGGCCCGGACAGCGCGTATTGGGATTTCCTGGTCCGGGGGGAGGGCGATTTCAGTTTCGGGGCGTTGCTGGACTCGCTGGAAGCGGGCGGCGCCGGCATCGAGAAGGTCCTCGGCATTTCATACAAACGGAACGGGAAGTTCTTCCACAATCCGCCGCGGCCGCTGGAGGACATCACCAAGATCCGCATCCCGGCGCGGGACAAGCGGGTGGCCAAGGGGTTCCACATGTACTTCCGCCGCGCCGATGTCATCGAGACCTCCCGCGGCTGCCTCCACCTGTGCAATTTTTGCAGCATCCGCGAAATGTACGGCCGCTCCTTCCGCATGTTCCCCATCGACCGGGTGCTGGCCGACATCGAGGACGCCTACAGCCGGGGCGCCCGCCACATTTTCTGCACGGACGACAACATCACGCTCGACATGGACCGGTTCGAGCAGCTTTGCGACGGCGTCATCGGCCTCAAGCTCAAGAACCTGCTGTTCACCACCCAGGCCAGCCCGATCGGGTTCGCGAAACATCCGGCCATCGCCAAGAAAATGGTTAAGGCCGGGTTCGTGTCGATCTTTCTGGGCATCGAGAACGCCTCGGCGAAGAACCTCCGCCTGATGCAGAAGCCGAACACGCTGGACTCGATCAAGCGTGGGGTCGAAGCGTTGCGGAAAGAGGACATCGTGGTCATCGCCGGCATCATCAACGGACTGCCTCAGGACGATCCGGCCAGCATGCGCGAGAACTACGAGTTCATCAGGAACATGGGCATCACCAGCGTGATGGATCAGCTCTTGACGCCCTACCCCAAGACCCCGCTGCGGCAGGAGATGCTGGATTCCGGCCGCGTCCGGAACCTGGCCGACTTCCGCTGGTACGACGGCTACTTCAGCAACGTCCGCACCGAGTTTCTCAGCCCCGAGGAGCTGAACTTCCTCCGCTGGAAGATCCGCCGCGAGGTGATCGGGATGTGGAGCCCCACCAAGGGGGACTGGAAGCATTTCAAGGGCTACACCTACGTCTGGGAGTTCGGGCTGCGCTACCTCGTCTGGATCAACGAACGGATGCTCGAGCTGCTGTTCGGCCTGGAGGGACGCTACAAACTCCAGATGCGGCACTTCCTCCAGCTCAACGACTTCAAAATCGACGTCCCCGGCCGCCGGCGGGCCACCTACCATCCGACGTTTGGAACCGAGGAAGATCCCTTCACCGACACGCGGTGGTCGCTGATTCGAAGGCGGCTGGGCCTGAATCGCTGATGCCAGACCGCCTCCATCGCCGGCCGTTTTCGAGAGTGCTCCTGGTCGAGGCCAACGACATGGGCAAGTGGGTGGGGGGCGGCATGGCCCAGCAGGTCCATATCCCGCCACTCGGGCTGATGTACCTGGCTGCCTACGCGCGAAAGGCGGACCCGCGGCTCGGCATACGCATCGTCGAGTCCTCGCTCCACTGCCCCAGCGACAGCGAGTTCGTCGAGATCCTGCGCGAGACCCGGCCCGAGGTGGTGGGGATTCGCTCGATTGCGTTCTTCTCCGAGGAGCTCCGGCGGATCGCGGCCATTGCCCGCGCCAATAGCGATGCCTGGATCGTGGTAGGCGGGCCGATCGTGCACGCCTTCAGGGCCGGGCTGCTCGCCGAAGTGCCGGAAATCGACGTCGCCGTGAAGGGCGAGGGCGAGGCCACCTTTGCCAGCATCCTGGCGGGCGAGCCACTCCAGGACCTGCCCGGCATCGTCTATCGCGGCGCCAACGGGGCGGTCGAAAACCAGGACGCGCCTGAAATCGGCGACATCGACGCGCTTCCCTTCCCCGCCTACGACCTGATCGACCTGGACGGCTACCAGCGCCAGCTCAGCTACGCCTACAATCACCGCCGCCAGGGAATCCTGCTCACCAGCCGCGGCTGCGTCTACGACTGCACCTTCTGCTTCAGCCATTGGCGAAGCCTTCGCGTTCGCAGCGCCGCCAACGTTTACCGGGAGATCCGCGAGCTCTACGACCGCTTCGGCATCCGCGACTTCTATATCGTCGACGACCTCTTCAACGTCAATTTGCGCCGGGCACTGGCGCTGTTCGACCTGATCAAGTCCGGCGGGTTGAAACTGTCGCTGTATTTCGCCAACGGCTTGCGCGCCGACACCGTCACGGAGGAGTTCGTGGACCGCGCCATCGAAGCGGGCGCGATCTGGTTCACTTACGCGGTCGAGACAGCCAGCGAAGAGATCCAGCGGCTGGTGCGCAAGGGGGTCAACCTGGATAAGGCGAAGAGTATCGTCGCTTACACGCAGCGGAAGGGGGTGGCGGTGAACATCTCGACCATGTTCGGATTCCCGACCGAGACGCCGCGCCAGGCGCAGCGCACCCTCGACTGGCTGGGCGAACTGCCCAAGCCCTCGCTGCTGCCTTACCATTTCTGCCTGCGCTTCTTTCCCGGATGCGAGATCGCCAAGCAGGCTATCGAGGCCGGCTGGGACCCCAAACGGCTCGAGTTGACCGCCAGGTTCTCCTACAACGACCTGCCCATGGGGACCCCCACGCTCCCCAAAGCCGAGATGAACCGAATCCTGCTCGAGTACCACTCCAGGTTCGGCCTGAACAGTCCCGCCGCCGTTCGAGAGTCCGTCGAGACCTTGCGGAGGATCGGGTTCGCCGACGCCGAAATCGCGGACATGTATTCGGTCCTGAAGCGAAAGGTCGTCCACAAGGTGGATGAGCTGGTGGCCCTGAATTGAAAACCTAAATCTGATGCGCTGGTACCAGCACGACTACCACACCGTTTTCACCCACAAGCTCGTCTTTTCGACTATTCCCTGTATTCCGAAGCTATTCCATCCGCCCATCGCCGCGGTCACGGCTCTGATTTTCTTTGTGCTGCTGAAGAAGGAGCGGCGGGCGATTGCCGGAAACCTGCGCCGCATCCTGGGGCGCTCGGGACTGCGAATCTGGTGGAAGGCGTATCGGGCGTTTTACTCGTTCTGCGATTTTGTGGTGTCCTACTGTTATGTGCCGCGCGCCGATGACCGCGCGCTGCTGGCCATGCTCGCCCCCTTCGGCCACGGCGCCCAGACCATCGGCCGCAGCCTCGAGCAGGGCCACGGGCTCATCGTCTGGACGGCCCACCTGGGCAACTGGGAATTCGCCTCGCGGCTGCTCGAGTTGCACGGCCGGAGGGTGAACGTCGCGCGAGTGGTCGAGCGCGACAACCCCGCCGAGATGATGCTCCGCGACATGATGACGAACCCGCGGCTGAACGTGATCCAACTGAACGACAATCCGCTGGCCCCGGTGGAGCTGCTGAACGCCCTGCGTAACAACGAGATCGTTGCCATGCAGGGGGATCGGGTCTATCGTTCATTCTGCGCCGAAGCGCAGTTCTTCGGTGCAACCGCCAGGTTTCCGATGGGCCCCTTCTTCCTGGCATATATTTCCGGCGCGCCGCTGCTGCCCGGCTTTGTCTTGCGCAGGAAGTGGCTGCGGTATCGGGTGATTTTGGGCGAGCCGATCGTCTTCCCCCACATCGGCGAGCGCGACCCCGAGCTTCGCGCCGGACTCGAGAAGGCCGTGCGATTCCTGGAAGAGAACGTCCGGGCCTATCCCGAGCAGTGGCTCAATTTCTACGACTTCTGGCCCGAGGATCGCCGGCAATGAAGCGAGTGGCGGTCACCGGTATCGGAATCGTGAGCCCATTCGGCCGGGGAGTGGAGCCGCTCCAGGCGGGCCTGCTCGAGTGCCGGAGTTGCCTGGAGCGCTCGCGCGTCTTCGAGGCGGACCTCGGTTTTGCGCCCACCGTGGCCCAGGTCCGCGAGCCGTTGGACGTGAAACCGAGGCCGGGATTCCGCCTTTCGCGCACGGACCGGCTGGCCCTGGTCGCGGCTCAAGACGCGGCGGCGGAAGTCGCGGGCCGATGCCAGAGCTTCGAGGAGAGCGGCGTCGCCATCGCCACCACCGTGGGCGGGCTCTCCGAAATCCAGCCGGCCATTGCCACACATCCCAGGGAATATTACCGTGCGAAGGGTTTTTCGACGGCCTCCTCTTATCCGCACGGGCACGCGGCCGACGTGGTGGGCTGCCATTTGGGGCTGCGGGGTCCCCGGCTGGGGGTGAACGTCGCCTGCGCCTCGGGCGCCATCGCCATCGCGCTGGCGGCCCGGATGATCCTGGACGGCAGAGCGCCCGTGATGCTGGCCGGCGGGAGCGACGCGCTCTGCCAGTTCACGCTGGGGGGCTTTCACTCCTTGCAGGCGCTCGATCCCGAGCCCTGCCGGCCCTTCGATAAGAACCGCAACGGCCTGAATCTCGGCGAGGCGGCCGCGATGCTGGTGCTGGAGGACCTCGACCGGGCCAGAGCGCGAAAAGCCCGGATCTGGGCGGTCCTTCTCGGCTGGGGCATGAGCAATGACGCCTTCCACCTCACCGCGCCGCACGAGGCGGGCGCCGGGCTCGCCGCCAGCATGCTCCGCGCCGCGCAAATGGCGGGCGTAGCGCCCAGCGATATCGGCTACGTCAATGCCCACGGTACCGGCACACCCTCCAACGACCCGGCCGAGGCCAATGCATACGCGGCGGTGTTCGGTCGCGGCCGCCCCGTTCCCGTCTCCTCGACCAAGTCTTACCTCGGGCACAGCCTGGCGGCCGCCGGCGCCGTCGAGGCCGTGGTGACCATCCTGAGCCTTAAGCTGGGGGTCCTGTTCCCCACCCTGCGGCTGACCGACCCCATTGAATGCCCTTGCGTGGACTGGCTGATGGGCGCGCCACGGCGCCAGGACTTTCGCCTGGCCATGACCGCCTCGGCCGGATTCGGTGGCGGCAACGCCACCTTGCTGTTCGAGCGGGGGGACGAATGACCGCGCCGGGCGGCATCGCGATCACCGGCCTTGGCTCGGTGAGCTGCTTCGGGCCGCTCGAGGGGCTGATCCGCGCGCGCCAGTGCCCGCCGCGCCCGCTCGACTGGCAAGACCACGCAGCCGCCTTCGCCGTCGCGCCGTTTCGGCCCGCCGCCGTGGTGCCCAGCCTGAAGACCAGGCGCCTGGACCGGCTTTCGGCCTGGTCGCTGGTGGCCGCCGCGCTGGCTCTCCGTGACGCCCAGATCGACCTGGACCAACAGGACCGCTCGCGCTGCGCCGTGGTGCTGGGCTCGGGCTTTGGCTGCATCGAGACCACGGAAGCCTTCTTTCGCACGGTGGCGGAATGGGGCTACGGGAAGGCCGACCCGATCCTGTTCCCCGATTCGCTGGACAACTCGCCGGCGTCTCACGTCGCCAAGCACTTCGCGCTCACGGGTCCGAACATCGCGTTGAGCTGCCGCGGCGTGTCCGGCGAGGCGGCGCTGATCGAGGCGGCCTCCCTGCTGCGCGCCGGCGAGGCGGACCTGGCCATCGTGATGGCCGGCGACACGCTCACTCGCACGCTCTACCAGTGGATGGAGGCTGCGGGCCTGCTCTCGCCGCGGCCCGGCGGCTTCACACCGGGCGAAGGTCTGGCGGCGCTGGTGATGGAACCCGCCGGGCCGCCGGACGGCCGCGGGGCAACCGTGTATGCGACCTTCGAGCGCGGGGCGATGGGAAGCGATCCGAACGCCACGGGGAGTTCCTGGCCTCGCGACGGCCGGGCGGTCGCGCGAGTGATCCGGAGAGCGCTTGCCGGGGCGGACCCGTCGAGCATCCGCTGGATCGTCTCCTGCACCAACGGATCCGCGGCGCTGGACGGCGTCGAGGCCGCCGCGGTTCGGGAAGTCTTCGGCAGTTCCTGCGGCGCGCCCGTGCTGGCGCCCAAACCGATCATCGGGGAGTTCGACGGAAGCGGGGTGCTGCGGCTGGTGGCGGCGCTGTCCGGCATCCCCTCCGGCATCCGCGGCTTGGGTATGATGTTGGGGGCCTCGGCCGGAGGAGGCTGCGCGGCCCTGTTGCTGAACGTGCCATGAGCGTTCGAATCATAGCCACGGCCTACGCTCTCCCGCCCACCATCGAGACGGTGGACGCCGTGCTGGAGCGGGAACGGGCGAGGGTGGAGGCCGCGCTCCGCCCGCTGAGCCAGAGCCTGCGGCAACGCTGTCTGGAAGGCTTGGGGCTGGAGCGGGTCCGGGTCTGTGGCGAACGGCAGCCCTACGCGCTCGCGCTCGAGGCGGCCACGGCGGCGCTGGCCGAGGCCGGCCTGGCCACGCGCGACCTCGACCTCATCATCGACTTCACCACGCTGCCCGGGCAGGATGGGCAGTATCTTTCGTTCGCTCAGAAGCTCAGCGCCGACCTGGGGGCCGAGACGTCGCTCAACTTCAGCTTCCGGGTAGGGGGCTGCGCAGGCTTGCACCTGGCGCTGAAAACCGCCACAGCGCTGATGGACTCCGACGAAAGCTTGCGCACCGCCCTGCTGGTCACCGCCGACAGCCCACCGCCCCGCAGCCGCTCTCTGCTGCCGATCACGGTGCAGAGCGATGCCGCGAGCGCGGTGGTTCTGCGCCAGGGCGCCCAGGGCGGCCCGCTCATCCTCGGGACCGAGGTGCTGACCCTCGGCCACCTCCATGACGTCATCAGCATCTGCCGCGCCGCCGACGGACGCCAGGACCTCACCATCGAGGTCGATTCGGCCCGCCTCGAGGCCGAGCTGATGCCCATCTACTACCTGCACTTCTTCAGGCTGGTGCACAAGCTCTTGCAGCGGACCTCGCTCCAGCTTTCGGACATCGATCATTTCATCTACTCGAACATCAGCCGCAACGACTTGCAGGGCTTCATCCGCACGCTCGGCGTGCCCGAGGAGAAAGTCGCCTCGGGCGGCCTGGCGGAGTACGGCCATACCTTTGCCAGCGACCTGGTCATTAACTACACCGACTTGCGCCGGAACGGCCGTGTGCGGCCCGGCCAGCTTCTGCTGTTTGCGTCGGCGGGAGTCGGCTTCACCTGGGGAGTGACGCTTGCTCGAGCCTGACCCAGTTCTGCTGCACCAGTACCTGATCGACGCCGCAAACCGCTGCGGGCAGGCGGTGGCGATCGCCGAGGATGAAAAGGTCACTTCTTTCGAGCTGCTGCTGGAGAATGCGGCTTCGATCGCGGTTGCCTTGGGCAAGCGCGGGCTCGGCAAAGGCGACCGGGTTGCGCTGATCCTGTCCAAAACCACCGATGCGATCGCCGCGCTGTTCGGCACGCTGCTGGCGGGCGGCGTCTACGTCCCGGTGCAGCCGCACTGGCCCGCGCAACGGGTGGCGTCGACTCTGGAAGACTGCGGGGCGCGCTTTGTGTTCACCGAGGAGGATTCGGCGCTCTCGATCCTCGACGTGCAGGCGGGGCGGAGCATCGGCTGGGCGGAGGTGCTCCAACACGATGCCGGGAGGTTCCGCGCGCCCGCCGTCTCGCCTCAAGATACGGCCTTCATCCTGTTCACGTCGGGTTCGACCGGGCAGCCTAAGGGCGTCGCCATCTCGCACCGGGCCGCCGCCGCGTTCGTCAACTGGTCGGGGCGCGAATTCGGAATCGGCCCGGAGGACCGAATCGCCTGCCCCTCGCCGCTGAGCTTCGACCTGTCCACCTTCGACGTCTTCAACATGGCCCGCAGCGGCGCCACCTGCGTCATCGTCCCCGAGCGGAACGTCTGGTTCCCGAGATTCCTGACCGAGTTCCTCCACGAGCGGCGCATCACCGCCTGGTACTCCGTGCCCTCGATCCTTGCCGGCATGCTGAATGAGGGCGGACTGGCCCGGCGCAGCTATCCCGATCTGCGGGTGATCCTGTTCGCCGGAGAGGTGTTTGCCCCCGCCCAGCTCGCGCGGTTCCAGGCGGCGGTCCCGAATGCAGCCCTGTACAACCTCTATGGCCCCACCGAGACCAACGTCGTGACCTGGTACCAGGTGCCGCCGGGCTTCGATGGCTCCCGCCCGGTTCCTATCGGCCGGGCCTGCCCGTACGCGCGCGTCGAACTGGACGGCGCGGGAGACCAGGGCGAGCTGCTCGCCGGCGGCGAGTCGCTCATGAACGGGTACTGGAACAGGCCGGAGGAGACGGCAGCGGCCTTCGCCGAGATCGACGGCAAAGGCCGGTACTACAGAACCGGCGACCGGGTGACGATGAATCCGGAGGGAGGCCTGGTATTCATCGGCAGGATGGACCGGCAGGTGAAGCGGCGCGGCTTTCGCATCGAGTTGGGCGAGATCGAAGCGGCGCTCAGCCGCCATCCGGCCGTGTTCGAAGCGGCGGCGGTCTCGACCGAGGAGCCCGAGTCGGGGGCCAGCATCACCGCGTTTGTCCGGATCCAGTCTGGCGACCCCGTCTCCCAGGCCGGCATCAAAACTCATTGCGCGCGGATTCTGCCCCCCTACATGCTGCCGGACCGGATCGTCTTTCTGGCGGCCGTGCCGAAGGGGAGCCGGGGAAAGACCGACTACGCAGCCTTGCGCGACCTTGTTCCGAGGAAATGATGGACATCAAGTCGGAGGTACGGCAGTACATTCTGGACCACCACCTTCCAGGAGACCGAAGCGAAGACCTGGCGGACGATGTCCCGCTGTTCGGCGGCGGGATCCTCGACTCGATCGGCGCCCTCGGCCTGATTACTTTCATCGAGAGCCGCTACGGCATCGAGTTCCTGCCCAGAGAGCTGGACCTGCGGGCGCTGGCCAGTATCGAACGGATCGCGGAGGTGGTCGAGCGCAAGCTGGCGGACCTAGGAGATTGATGCGGTTACAGGACAATTATCTCTTGTTTCCTGGGCCTATGTGCGCTACACTCTGACCTTTAGTCGCGGACGACGGGGTGAAGTCGTGCCGCAGCGGATCAAGCCGGGCCGCGGGGATCCGTAACCAGCCTCGCTTCCCGCGTGAAAGTTGCTCAATGCACTCATGCGAGCGGACCGTGGAAGAAGTTGCCTCTCTCTGCCCTGAGTGCGGTGAGAGGGTGCCTTCCCTCATCGTCGAGCGTGATGGAAAGGTGTACCAGCGCTCCCAGTGCCTGGCACACCGCGCCACCGAGACGCTCATCTTCTCGGACTCCTCCCTCTATCGCAAGCTGGACGCCTGGAACAAGCTGATCTTCGCGGATGCGGAGAGCGCCGCCCTGAGCGGCGATGGCGATTCCGGCAGCGCCAACGGTCCCACACTGGCGGTGATCGACATCACCAACCGCTGCAATTACCACTGCCCACTGTGCTTCGCGGAAACCACCAGCCGGAGCAGTTACTACTACCTTTCGCTGGAGGTGGTTCGGGAGATGCTGGCGTCGTTGCTGGCCCGGACTCCGGTGCCCTGCAGGCACGTCCAGTTCTCCGGCGGGGAACCGACGCTGCATCCCGAGTTTCCGCGCATCCTCCACCTGGCGCGGGACATGGGCTTCACGCACATCCAGGCAGCCACCAACGGCAGCCGGTTCGTGGATCCGGATTACACCGCCCTGTGCGAGGAAATGGGCCTGCAGACGCTCTACCTCCAGTTCGACGCCATGAGCGACGAGATCTACCTGAAACTGCGCGGCCAGCGATTGCTCGACAAGAAGATCGCGGCGGTGGACAACGTTGCCAAAACCAACATGCGCATCGTGCTGGTGCCCACCATCGTTGCCTCCGTCAACGTCGATCAGATCCGGCCGATCTTCGAGTTCGCCCTGGAGTGCAGTACTCACATTACCGGCATCAGCATGCAACCGGCCGCCGACATCGGCCGCGTGCGGCTGGACGCCGGGCAGGAGCGTCCCGCCCCCTTCAACCTGGCGGACATGGCGATGGAATTCGGAAAGCAGACGGGACTTACCCGCTGCCCGGCCGACTGGTTCCCGCTCAATGCGGTGTCGATGATCACCCAAGGGCTGGGCCGGCTGCGCGGCGAGCTGCTGCCGAGCCCGGCCTGCGATGCGCATTGCTCCCTCGGCACTTACTTCCATATCGACGAGCGCAACAAGCCCGTCTGCATTACCAGGTTCCTCGACCTGGACCGGTTTCTCCGGATGGTGGGCCAGATTGCCCCCGCGAAAACCAACGGCGGCGTCTGGCAGCGCATTTCCCGGCTCTGGCAGTTGAAGCTGCTCTCCGGGTGTTTCGACAACCAGGCGGCGCCGGAAGGGATGACCTTCGAGCGCCTGCTCCACGGTCTCGAGGGGTGGGAAGACAAGTCGGTCGGCCGCGCGCCCGGATGGTCCCGCACCGGCTTCAATGGGATGTTTGTCGCGGGCATGCATTTCATGGACGCCCGCAACTACAATTTCCGCCGGCTCAAGCGCTGCATCGTCCAGTACGTGACCACCGGGCGCCAGGTCATTCCGTTCTGCAGCTACAATGGCGGCGCGCGATTGAGAAACGCCGAGGAGCTGACGCGGTTGGAGGCCACTGCCGAACCGGCCGGTGCGCGGGCGTGATCGGCGTTCAGTAAGGCCTGGCCTGCACGGGCCGCGTCCGGCTTTTCAAGTATCATAATCTTAGAGGTCTCTTCGTCGTGAATACCTACCGTCCTGGGAGGGTTATCCCCACGCTGCCAGTTCTGGCCTGGCTCGCATCCGCCTCGCTCCACATCGCCAGCGGCGCTCCTGTACTTCCGAAGTATGGCTTTTCCGTTCCCGCCGAGGCGGATCCGGCGGAGGTTGTGAAAGCCGTCCGGGATTGTGGCGCCAAGAGCAAAATCGTGATGCTGCCGCCGGTTTCCATCCGCCTGGGCGGCCCCTCGAGCGCGGTGGGGCGGCGGGAGGCGCTGGAACGGCTGGCCGCCGCGATGCCGCCGGGAGCGGAGGTATTCGTCCGTCTGCAGCTCGACTTGGGCGGCCTCAGCCAGGGCGGTGGGCCGCAGCAGGAGCAGAGGATCACCCAACTGGTCGCCGGCGCGATCGACCTCCTGCCGCTGTCTCCCGCGAACGTGCGCGGGCTCCTGGTGGAGGTCGAAGGGGCCCTGCCCGCCCCCGAACTGCTGCATTTCGCCCTGGCCAACCTGACAGTGAAAGCCAAAGCGGGCCGGCAGAACCTGGAGCTGGTCGTCTCCTTCCCCGCCGGTTTCGTTCAGGCCCACCCGGACCTGGTCGCGAAGCTCGGCACTTACGTGGACGCCCTCGGCACCGTATTCGCCCCGGGCTGGGAGACCGAGATGACGCGGGCCGCCGAGCTGGCGCTGAACAAGCCTATGTTCTTGAAACTCGGGGGAGAGTTGCCTGCCGAGCAGGTTGCGTCCGGCTACCTGGATGCGGTGATGGCCGCCGTCGGGACCTCGGTGGACGTCATCTGGCTGGAGCAGCCGGGCCTGCCGGGCATCGCCCGCCTGTGCACCGCCGCCAACTTCGTGGCCGGCTTTCTGACCCAGGACTTCACTCCGATGGGGGCGGCGCTGGCCCCGTTTGCCATCACGCTGGGTGGGGCGGAGGCCGGGCCGCAAAGGCTGTTCGCGGCTGGACGCTCCCCGAATGTCGTGATGCTGGCCAAGCTGGGCGCCTCGCAGGCCAGCCCGAAAACCATCGACCTGCGCGGCGCTCCCGGCGAGCAGTTCGAGATGGAGTGGTACGACCCCATCGCCGGCGCCCGTCTCACCGCCGGCAAGGCGGTGGCGTCGGCCGCCGGCATCGGGCAGAGCTGTCGGTCTCAGTCCGACTACCTGCTTCTGCTCATGCGAAAGACCGGCGCGGCCGGACAGAGACTGTACGCCGACGTCCAGGTAACGGAAAAAGCGGAGCTGAAGGCGGAAGAGGTGATCGCGCGCTGGCAGCAATACAAGGAGTCGCAGCGGCAGGCGCTGGCCAATCACACCGCCAGTTGCTTCATGAACCTCCATTTCGAGCCGGCCAACATGGGTTCCGGCTTCGACGTCTCGATGCGCTTCCAGCAGTATGTCAAACGCGACGGCCCCACCGAATGGGCGCAGACCGAGTTCTACGTCAACGGCGTCCGGTTCAAGAAACGGTGGGAGTTCCCCCTGCCGCAACTCGAGCCGGAGAAGGTGCTGACCCAGCCGCTGGATCTCAAGCTGAACGAGAAATACAGCTACCGCATGTTAGGGACCGAAGACGTGAACGGGGTGGCAAGCTACGTTCTGGGCGTCGAGCCCAAAGAGCAGGAGGAAACGCTCTACAGCGGCAAGATCTGGATCGACAGCAAGACCTTCCGCCAGGTGCGGATGGCGCTCACCCAGCGCGGCGCCAAGGGCAGCGTCATCGCCAACCAGGAGACGCAGAACTTCGCTCTGGTCTCCGATGGCAAAGGCAGGGAGTTCAACCTCATCAAGTCGATCTACGCGCAGCAGACGCTCAACGCGGCTGGCCGCAGCTTCGTGCTGCAGAAGACCTACAATTTCTCCGACTACGCCATCAACCGGGACGATTTCGAAGGCGCGCTGGCCGCCACGCGGCTTTCCGACAACCCCATGTACCGCGACACGGAAACCGGGCTGCGGACGCTCAAGAAACAGGGCACCGAGAGGATCGAGCAGCCGGCCGGCCAGAAGCGCGTCCGGTCGATCGTGACCGGCGTCATGTACGGGGGCACGTTCAACATCCCGATCCCGCTGTTCGGCATCAGCCTGGTGGATTTCAATTTCCGCAACAAGGGTGATCAGCTCTCGGTCTTTTTTGCCGGGCCCATCCTGGCGGGAAATCTCACCCGAACGGTGAACGACCGTTTCCGCGTGGGCATCGACCTGTTGGCATCCGGTCTGCCCGGAAACAACCGGCTCTATTCGGGAAGCACCGAGATCACCAAAGAAAGCGTGTGGGTCTTCGAGGAGACGGTCGGGCTCCGGGCCGCCTGGCAACCCACGACCAGCTTGACCATCAGCGCGGCGTCCTACCTGGCCTACGACTACTTCCGGCGAACGGGCGACACCGACGAGTCGTTCGTTCTGCCGCACAGCGGTGTGACCTTGATGCCGAACCTGGAGCTCAAGTACGCCAAGAAGGGGTACATCTTCACTCTCGGCGGAACGCAGGCGCGGCGCCTCGGCTGGAAGCAGTTCGGGCTGGGACAGGAACTGGACGCGCCGGCCAAGCAGAACTACACCAAGTACTTCGGGGATTTCAGCAAGAGCCTGTACTTCGGCAAGTTCACCAAGACCGGACTGAACCTCTCTTACTACAGCGGCGAGCACCTCGATCGGTTCTCGCGCTACCAGCCATCGTTTTTCTCAAGCCCCAGGGTCCGCGGCATTCCCACCGGCACTGACACGTTCGATACCCTGGCCGTCGCCGGAATCAGCCATGGGTTCAACATCATGGACTTCATCAAGTTCGAGGGCTCCTACAATCACGCCTGGGCCAGGAACCGGGCCGAGTCCCCGACCTTCCAGGCCTACGATGGGCTGGATTTCGAGTTCGGCACCGCGGGCCCCTGGGGCACTTACATGCAAGGGATTGTCACTTACGCCCTGAAGGGCAACCTGGGGCGGTACAACTCGCCATTCGGCGTCTACCTCCTGATCATGAAGCCGCTTCACTAGTAAGGTCATGGATGGAGCATCCTACCCAAGCACCTTTTTGTGGCGCACGCACTCGTGCGCGCTGCGTCGAGACTCATCTCGACGCCAAGGTGTCGTCACGAGTGCCGGCACGGCAGGCTGAAGCCCACGCCACGTGACTAGGAGGACCATGGCCCCCGACAAGAAGATCGCTGTGGTGACCGGCGCCTCCGGCGGGATCGGCCGGGCGATTGCCGAGGCTCTCGGCGCGGGCGGGTACCGCGTGGCGGTGAACTTCAACAAAAACGCCGCGGGCGCCGCCGAGACGGTGGACCGGATCAGCCGGGCCGGCGGCGAAGCCATCGCGGTCGAAGCCGACGTTTCCCGCCGCGGCGCCGCGGAGCGCATGTTCGAGGCGATTGAAGCCCAGATGGGCTACCCCAGCTACCTGGTGAACAACGCCGGCGTCGCGCGCGATGCGCCCCTGATGCTCCTTTCCGACGAGCAGTGGGACGAGGTGCTCGACACCTCTCTCAAAGGCGCCTACCTCTGCTCGCAACTGGCCTTGCGCGGGATGCTGCGCCTCGGGGGCGGCACCATCACCAATATCGTCTCGCCCAGCGGCATCCGCGGGCAGGCCGGCCAGTGCAATTACTCGGCGGCGAAGGGCGGCCTGATCGCCTTCACCAAAGCGCTGGCGCGGGAGATGGGCCGCCATGGCATCCGCGTGAACGCCGTTTGCCCCGGCCTGATCGCGACGCGCATGACCGAGCGGCTCATCGCCAAAGAGGGCGAGCGGTGGCTGGCGGAGATCCCGCTGCGGAGGTTCGGCCAGCCCGAAGACGTGGCGCCGCTGGTGCGGTTTCTCGGTTCCCAGGAGGCGGGCTACATCACCGGCCAGGTGATTGCCGTGGACGGAGGGTTGCTCTAACCGGTGCCCCCACGCTCGCTGGTTCGCGATGAGTGCTGGGCGGTCGAGAACTGCCGCTACAGGGAGTGCCGGCGGCCCTGGCGCGAGTTCCGTTCGCTGGTCTCCCTGCACAACCACTCCTGCTACTCCGTCGAGAACCTGGCCTCGCTCAACCGCGTGATGGCGCTCGGATTCATGCGGCCGCTGCGCGGCATCGTGCAGCGGGCGTTCGGGCTGGGAGCAGGCCCCGCGCCGGACTATTCCCAGATGCGCTACAACCCGCCGCTCCGCCCCGAGGAGGTGCTGGATTTGGAGCTGCGCAGCGCGCGGCGCCTAGGCTTCGACCAGGTCTCCCTGGCCATCACCGATCATGACGAAGTGCGCGGCGGCGTGGAGTTGCTGGCCCGCCGGCCGGGCCAAGCCGGGCGTGTCGGGTTGGGGGAGGAGCTCTCCTTCCGGTTTCAAGGCCACCTGTTCCACCTCGGTCTTACCGGCCTGCCGGCCGGGGAGATCCACGCGGCTCACCAGCGCCTGCAAGAGGCCGCCCGCGCGAACCGGCTGGATGACCTGTTCGAATGCCTCGAGGCGACCGGGTGCCTGGTGGTGCTGAATCATCCCCTGCTGGCCTGGGATGGCGAGCGCGCGCGCGACGTCCCGGTGCTCGAGTTGATCCGGCGGTATGGCTGGGCCATCCACGCGTTGGAGTACAACGGCATGCGGCGGCGCGAGGAGAACGAGCGTGTCCTGGACCTGGCGCGGGGGGTCTCCAAGCCCGTGGTTGGCGGCGGTGACAGCCACCTGTTGGTCGCCAGTTCAGTCCTGTGCGGCTCGCCGGGCGCCGAGACCTTCCCCGAGTTCGTCGAGGAGGTGAAAGCAGGCCGCGCGGTGCCGCTCGTCAAGAGCGACTACGCCGCCCCGCACGGCTGGAAGATGTTCCTGCGGGTGCTGGCCTTCATCGCCCGCTACCGCCAGATCGCCGCCTATCGGGGCCAGGCCGTGGCCGGCATGCTGCAAGGCAGGACAGTGCTCCTGGACCCCGTCGGCAGGGCTGCCCGGGCCTTCCTCCGGCTCGTCTCCGCGCTGCAATTGGCGCGGTAGGCCCGTGTTATACTTCCCCTCTGATTTGCATCCGGGGACCCATCATGACTCTTCAAGAAATCAAGCAGCAACTCAAGCCGCTGATTCTGACCAGCCTGCGAATCACCGATGTCGCGCCGGATGAGTTCGGCGACAGCCAGCCCTTGCTGGACGGCGACCTGGAAATCGACTCCATCGATATCCTCCAGTTGATCGTGGAGATTGAGAAGAAATACGGTATCAGGCTGGTGACCGGAAAGTTTGACCGGGAAGCCTGGCGGGACGTCAACTCGCTCGCCGCCGCCATTCTGGCCAAGGTCGAGGAGCGGGCCCAGACCTAGATGAACGTCTTACTCGTCAAGCCCCGGCCCGACGCGGTTCAGTTCGGGCTGGCTCCTTTCTTTCAAACCGAGCCGCTGGGACTGGAGTATATCGCCGCGGAGCTCCGGCACCGGGACCACTCCGTCGCCACCGTGGACCTGCGGTTCGATCGCCGCCGCTTCCGCCAGGTGCTGCGGCGCCGGCGCCCTGCCGTGGTGGGAATCGCCTGTCTCCACATTCTGGACGCGCCCGCCACGCTGCGCTTGGCCGACGAGATCAAGGCCTTCGATCCCGCAATTTTCGTCGCCGTCGGCGGGCATGCGGCTTCCTCGTATCCCCAGGCCCTGACGCACAGCCAGGCCATTGACGCCATCTGCATCGGGGAGGGCGAGCGGGCGATGCCGGCCCTTTGCGATGCCCTCGCGCGTTGCCAGCCCCTCCGGGACGTCCCTTCTTTGCTGCTGCGCTCCGGCGAAAGATTCGAGCCCACGGCGCCGGCGCAGGGCTTCCTCGACCTGGCTCAGGTCCGTCTGCCCGACCGCCGGCAAGTCGCCCCGTACCAGCGGCACTACTGCTGCCTCAACTACATGCCGGTCTGGACCCTGGAAACCACCCGCGGCTGCCCGCACCGCTGCAAGTTCTGCTCGGTCTGGCAGTTCTATCGCGGCTCCTGCCGGTTTCATGCGCCGGGCTCGGTGCGGGCGGACTTAGAGGCCTCGGGCCATAACGTGTTCATCATCGATGACATCTTTTGGGCGGAACGGGCGCAGAGCGAGGAACTGGCCGACGCCCTGCTGAAGTCCCCGGTGCGGAAGAACTGGATACTGGCGCAGTCGCGGGTGGACCTGGTGGCCGGCAATCCCGAGCTGCTCCGGCGGTGGCGGCCCCTGGCGAAGACCTTCGACATCTTTTTCGGCTTCGAGTCTCCCACCGGGGCGGGCCTCGACCGGCTGAACAAAGGCACCGACGTGGCCACCACCGTCGCGGCGATCCGGACGGCGCGCGAACTGGACTACGGAGTCACCGGGAATTTCATCGTAGATCCGGATTTCACCGAGGACGATTTCGCGGCGTTGTGGCAATTCCTCGCGGAAAACCAGCTCAGCCGCGTGGGCTTCACGATTCTGACGCCCCTGCCCGGCACGCATTACTTCGAGAAAGTGAAGAGCGAGTTGCTGGTCTTCGACTGGAGCCAGTACGACCTGCACCACCTGCTGTGGCGCCCGCGGCTTGCCCCGCAGCGCTTCTTCGAGTTGTACTGCGAGTCCTGGCGCCGCAGCGTGCTCAACCTGGCGGGGAAAAAGAAGCTGGGAAGCTGGCTGGGGCAGGTACACCCACTGCACATCCCCCGGCTGGCGCGCATCCTGTGGCGAACGCAGAAGCTGATGGACCCGAAAGCCTACCTGGCGGAGAGCAGGATTTTGCCGGGTTGAGCGGAACGTATTATCATCGGATTCTGAGCCGGAGGAACCATGAAACGAATCGGCTATGTGCTGTTATTTGGCGCACTTTGTTCGGGCCTCGCTCTGGGTCTGGGGGGGACGGAACAAGGTGGAGAAAGAGGGCAAATGGTGGCTCGGCACACATACCGAGGCCGCCGCGGTCAACGTGACTGGTGAGTGGCACGACAAAGCGTGGGGGAGAGTAACGCTCAGCCAGGCGGAGGGCACCAGGCAAGTGACAGGCTCCGGGGATGGGTGGAATATCGACGGCGTCGTCAGCGGCAATAAGGTCTTTCTGATCTTCTCCTCGCACGGTAACGTGGAGTATTCGGCCGAGCTGAGCGCCGACGCGCCCAACGCGCTGAACGGATCATACGCACGCGGTGTCGGGCTGGAAGGCTCCAAAACCAAACCCATGAATCTGAGGAAGTAGAGGGAACCTTCTGCTGCCTTGACGCCGTCCCCCCGTTTGCTGGTATTCTCGACTGGTTACGGGAGGATGGGTATGCGGGCGCTATCTCTGATATGTGTCGCCGGCTGTGGGCTGATGCTGGGCCCGGCCGGCCGTGCTCAACTCAATTCTGAACAACGCAAGACAGGGGAGAAGATGGTCGAGGGCAAGTTCTACATGCGCCTCGACGCTCCTTGCATCTACGGCGCGAAAACGGCGGCGGGCCTGTGGTTTGACCCTTTACTTAAGGTGTCTCCCACCGGGCATAAGCTGCTCCCGGTTCCGCCCCTATCCAAGAAACAGTATGTCTACTGGGGATCGGGTCCCAACGATCCGGTTGGCTATGGCTCGCTGAAAATGGCGGGCGAGACTGTGTATGTGTGGCTGGAAGGGCGGTCGCCGGCCGCCAACGAATTCGTGATCGAGTTCAATGACATCAAGACGCTGGACGATTTCAAGGCTGCATGGGCACGGGCTTTCTCCGCCATCCCACTCCAGGACGAGCACCCCGAATGGCCCGCCGAGATCCGGAACGCCATCCGTGACCACCGCGTGGTGGAAGGCATGACCAAGGAGCAGGCGTTCATGGTGGTGGGCGAGCCCCAGTCGGTGGAGACGAGCGCGGAAAAGGGTGTAGCGGTGGAGATCTGGCATCCCCGCCAGGTGAACGGCCGGAAGCAGCCCTACCATCACATGAAAGACCGAGACACCGGCTACCCGGCCACGCTGAAGTTCGCAGACGGGAAACTGGTCGCCATCGATCGAGTGAGCCCAAGGTAACGCGGCCCGCGCCACCTGCGCCGCCCGCGCCACCTACGCCGCCGACCCCGCCAGGAGCGTGAATTCCTGTGCGTCCCGGCAAGTGGCGTCGGATCGTCATGGCTTGGTTCTGCTGCGCGCCGCTTCCGTCTTTGTCCGCGCAGGAGAGGACTTACACCAACAGCGTCGGCATGGAGTTTGTGTTGATCCCCGCCGGTGAGTTCCGGATGGGTTGTTCGCCGGGGGACCACTATTGCGGCGGGCATGAAAAGCCGCTTCACCGCGTGAAGGTCACCAAGCCGTTTTATCTCGGCAAGTACGAAGTGACCCAGGAAGAATGGCAGAAAGTCGTGGGGAACAATCCCTCCTACTTCGGGGAGGCTTCGACCGGCACGGCTTGGAAACGCCACCCCGTCGAGCAGGTCTCCTGGCTGGCGACGCAGGAGTTCCTGGAGAAACTGAACTCGATGGAGAAGTCAGCCCGGTACCGGCTTCCGACCGAGGCGGAATGGGAGTACGCAGCCAGAGCGGGAACCACGGATCCGCGGTTCGGCGCTGCCCCCGACCGGGCCGGCTGGTACTGGCAGAACAGCGGTGGGACGACCCATCCTGTCGGGCAGCAGAAGCCCAATGCGTGGGGCCTGTACGACATGTTGGGGAACGTCTGGGAGTGGGTCCAGGACAACTACGAGAAGACGTATTACCGGGCGAGTCCCGATACCGATCCCGCCGGCCCCTCTTCCGGTACGACTAAGACGCTCAAGGGCGGTTCCTGGTACTGGAACGTGAAGTCCTTCCGCGTGTCTTGCCGGTACGGCTACCGGTCGGATTACGCGGACTACAGCGGCGGATTCCGCTGTGTTTTGGAGGTCCCGCGCTAGCCCGTCTGCTTGACGCGACTTTGGCATCCTGATATCCTCCTCGTGTTGGGGGTGACATCATGAGGGTTCTGCGCGTGCTCGCTGTCGTCGCGAGCGTGTTCCTGTTCGTTCCCGCCGGCAGAGCCGAGCTCTCCGGCAACGACCGGCAGCAAGCCAAGAAGATGATTGAAGGGACGCTCTATTTGCGCATCGACGCTCCCTGCATGTACGAAATCGGCGGGTTTGGCCTGGGTGTCGAACCTTTGGTTGAAGTTTCTCCTACCGGCTACAAGGTCGCAGGGAGCCCGGTCGCCTCGGGGGAGAAGAAGAGAGGAAAAAGGAAGACTGTGTACTGGGGGTTTGCCCCGAATGATCCGGTCGCGCACGGCGCACTCCGGTGGTCCGGCGACTCGGTGATCGCCTGGCTGGAGGGCTTGCGTCCGAAAAACAATGAGGTGATGGTCCGGTTCGTCCAGATCAAGACCCTGGACGACTTCAAGGCGGTTTTCGATCAGACTTTCTCGAAGGTGCCGCTACAAGACGAGCACCCGGAGTGGCCGGCCGAGATTCGGAAAGCCATCGCCGACCGTCGTGTCATCGAAGGGATGACCAAACGGCAAGCTTTCTGTGTCATTGGCACGCCGATCAACATCCAAACCAGCACTGAGAATGGCGTTGAGGTGGAAACCTGGTTCCCCCGCCAGGAAAACGGCACGGTGGTGACCTTTCGCAGACTAAAAAGCACTGCCACCGGATACCCGGCCCTGGTGAAGTTTGCGGGCGGCAAACTCACCACCATCGAGATGACCAGCCGGGCGCAGGATCTGAAGCTGGACAAGTAGTCGCGACCGCTCCTTCACGGTCGTGGCTCCGAAGCGTGCCGTGGCGCGACACCCGGAATGATAAGAGCAGCGAGTTTCGCCCTGCTATTCCTGCTGACCAACTCCGCGCTGCTTCTGCTGTTTCCCTTTGAACTGTCCAAGTTCCTGTTGGCTGCCGCCCTCTATACGCCCGGAACACTGGTCATGCTGTACCTTCTGTTCCACCCCCGCAATCAGTTCCTGGTGGCCAACCGTTCGCAGGTGGACACCGCGGGACGGCGCTGCCTGGCCCTGACTTTCGATGACGGGCCGAACGCGCGGCATACCCCGGAGCTACTGCGCATCCTCGGCGAACAGGGAGTCAGGGCGACATTCTTCGTGGTCGGGCGGCAGGCAGAGCAGCATCCGGAGCTGCTGCGGCGCGTGGTGGCCGAAGGGCACCAGGTGGGCAACCACACCTACTCGCACCCGCCGCTGTTCTGCTTCCTGTCGCCGCGCCGGCTGCGCCAGGAAATCGAGCGTGGCCAGCAGGCGGTCGTCAACGCCTGCGGCATTGCGCCCCGCTACTTCCGCTCGCCGGTGGGCCTCCGCCATCCGCTGCTTCAGGTCTATTTGCGGCGCGCGGGCCTGGAGTACATCTCCTGGAGAGTCCGCGCGTTTGACACCCGGGTGCAGGCGCCTCAAGCGATCGCGCGGCAGATCACCGCGAGCGCCGCGCCCGGCGATATCGTCCTGCTGCACGACCGGCCCGGCGAGGCCGCCGGTGGGATGCTCGAAGCGCTGCCGGGAATCATCGACGAGCTCAAAAATCGGGGATTCGAGTTTGTGCCGGTCTAGCCGGCCGAAACGGGGCGTCCACCACACCACCACCCATCCGGACCGCGCCGGTTGCTCTCCAGTTGATCTGCGTGCCAGAGCTGCCGATATCGGAGTGCGAAGCGTCAGACCGAACACGATCCCTTTCTCTTCATTCGGGAAAAGGGCGGCCGCGAGCCGTAGGGCGCGCTGCGTCAGCGTCTCGGTATCGGCGAACGGATCCTCGAACCTGCCGGGCGCATCCCGATTGCCGGACGCCGCATTCTCAGGCATCGGAAGTCAACTCTCTGGAGACGAAGCGCTCCACGCGGACATAGTTGATGACCATGTCGCCCCTCCGGGCATCCAACTCTTTCGCGGAGTCGCGGCCGGCGAGCAGCTCCGTGCGCAGCGACGATTTGAGGTAAGGTGCCCGCAACTCGTACGGTGACACCAGTGCATTTGTTGTCGAGGTACGCAATTGGACGATCGCAGAGCTTTCAGTACTTATGCCTCCTTTTATCCATGACATCCCCCTACAAGTGAGACAAAATACCTCAACCGGAGGTTCAATATCCAACCCCTGGACTGATGACTAAAGGGCCGGGGAGGTTAGAGAGAAGAACCACCGTTAAGCAGAGCGGGATGAAGAAGCGATTCTTGCAGGCCGGCCGCCGGCATGACGGGGTTGGCGTGCTCCCGCTCGAGAATGTGCCTCAAACTGCCGCGGATAAGGGGAAATGAGCCAGTAGAGGTAAACAGTGTCTGCGCAGCCCGGCAGCGCCGGGCGGAGTGGCTGCGCTTTCTTCAAAATCGAAACATGGAGGAGACACGAAAATGATTCGTCGGTATTTGGCTGTGATGATGGTTATGATGTTGATCGGCCTCAGTTCACCCGCCCTGGCGGGAGATCTGGTGTCGCCCAAGCTGATGGCTGGATTATCGGTCAAGGGTTTTCCCGGCCGCATCGCTGCTTTTAGTCTTCAAGGGTCCGGTCAGGCCGGGAGCCAATCCCAGTCCCAAGCTGCCCCTTCGCATAGACATTGGACCAGGGGGGGTAAGGTGCTGACGTTTATCGGTCTGGCGTTCGTCGGCGGCGGGGCGGTCATGATGACCCGAGAGGTGCCTGACAGCGAGATGGTGCCCGGGCAGACGTACGTCAGGTGGAAGAGAGTCGGGGGTATCTCGATGGGCATCGGCGGCGCGCTTGCCATTGTCGGACTCACCAGGCGGGGGGACTAAGCGCCCATCGAGGCAGTTTGGATGGGGGCGCAGGCGCCCGGCGAGAGCGCGCGCTTTGGTTGCGTTCGTGGTCTCCGCTGCTGTCGCTTCATCCAGGTGCAGCGTGAGGGCCCGACAGAAAAGGGGCTCTGCGCAAGAATGCGAGCCCAGCGCTTTGCCGGGTGCTCTGCTCCCCGCCACGCTCGGGGAACAGGCATGCCCCGGTCCACCGCCGCCAGGCGTGCAGGCAGACAGCGCCGCAGGATATAATTCTGAAGCGTGACGATGCCTGTCCCGGCACCCCAGGAAGTGAAGATCTGCGCTCTCATCCCCGCTTACAACGAAGCTGGCACGATCGCTTCCGTGGTGGCTGGAGCCAGGCAGTACACCGCGATGGTGGCTGTAGTCGACGACGGCTCCACGGATGGAACGGCGGAAGCCGCGGAGGCGGCCGGAGCGGTCTGCCTCCGGCACCGCCGGAATGAAGGGAAGGGTGCCGCTGTTCGCACTGGGATGCAATACCTGCTGGAACGCGATTTCAGTCACGTGCTGTTTCTCGACGGGGATGGACAACATAATCCCGAGGACATTCCACTGCTGATCCAATCGGCCCGCAGTACCGGCGCCGGCATCGTGATCGGTGCCCGAAGCTTCGATCGCGCCCGGATGCCCGTGGAACGCTACTATTCCAACCGCATGGGCAGCCGGGTTGCGTCCTGGTTGGCCGGCCAGGAGGTCCTGGACAGCCAGAGCGGTTTCCGCCTGATCCGGGTGGACCAGTTGCGCCGCCTGCACTTGAAGGCGAGGAGATACGAGATCGAGATGGAGATCCTGATCAAAATGAGCCGCGCGGGTTGCCGCATTGAGCACGTTCCCGTGCAGACCATCTATCACGACGGCGGGCCGACGAAGATGAAGCCCGTGCGGGACACGCTGCGCATCTGCCTGTGTTCACTGGCATTCCGGTGGGGGAAGTGAGGAGTGCGCGCCACCTGGCTCGGCATCGTGGCGGTACTGGCCGTTCCCGTGTGTCTCGACGGCCAGCGCCCCGCCGGCGCCGACGACGCGTTGCTGAAGCTGATTTGGGACGGCGTTCAGGAGGCGCAGAAGAAATACTCGACGGGTCGCGGTACCATCACGGAGACGAGAACCTCGGCGCTGCTGGCCAGGCCGCTGGTACTCCACGGCAAGTTCTTCGCCGCCGGCCTGACGAAATTCAGCGTGGAATACTCCGGTCCGGAGCCGATCCGCGTCGTCTTCAACCAGGATTACTTGAACGTGACCACCGGAACAGAGCGGCCCACCACCGAGGTGATCCGAATTGGCGATCACGTGAGGAGGACCCAGGCCTACTTCAGCCGGGACAATTCGCTCGCCAACCTGAGGCAGAATTTCGTAATCTCGGCGCGCGAAGAAAAAACGGCTTACGAGATGAAGCTGGCGCCGAGGTCGGCCAGGTTCAAGAAGAGGATCAACTACGTGATTGTCAGGCTCGGCAAACCCGGCTTCCTCCTGCGTTCGCTTGAGGTAGACGGAACCAGCGGCGTGAACAGCCGTTTCGACATCCAGTTGGACGCGCTGAACGTGCCCATCGGCGACAACGTCTTCAAGGTGTACCGGCCATAGGATGCTCGACAAAGAAGCGATTCTGAACCTGATCCCGCACCGGCCGCCCTTCCTGTGGCTGGACCGCGTGGTGGAGATCGAAGCGGGCGTTCGCTGCGTCGCACTGAAGTTCGTCGACCCCGCCGAACCGTTTTTCGCCGGTCACTTTCCGGGGAATGCCATCCTGCCCGGGGTCTTCCTCATCGAAGCGGCGGCGCAGACCGCCGGAGTGATGATGGGCGCTCCTTCGCCGTCCGCTATCGGAGAACGGCTGCTGGCGGCGGTAAACCGCTTCAAGTTTCTGAGGTCCGTGAGCCCGGGTTCGGAGCTGTGGATCGAAACCAGGAAGATCGCCCAGGCCGGTCCGCTGGTTTACGTCGAGGCGACCGTGCGGGTGGAGGGAGAGGTCGTCGCCAGGGGCGAACTGTCCGTGTATTCGGCCTGATATGCCACGCTTCCGTTTCTCACGCTTCCGCGAGTCGCTGGCGAAATTAATGCACGAGCGCCTGGAACCAGGTCGTGCCGCTGCCGCGGTGTTCGTCGGCGTGTTCATTGGCATCGTCCCGATTTACGGCTTCCAGTCGCTGGCCGCCATCGGCCTGGCGGTGCTGTTCAAGCTCAACAAGCCGTTGACGTTTGCCGCAACCTTCGTGAACAATCCACTCCTTCAACCTTTCCTGGTGCTTTCCGGAGTGCAACTCGGCAACGTGCTCTGGAAGGGCCGCCTGCTGAGGCTCACTACCGCCGGGCTAGCCCGGCTGAAGCTATCGGAGCAGCTCGCGATGTGGGTGGCCGGCAGCGTGGTGCTGGCCGTGCTCCTGGGCGGGGTTGCGGCGCTGGCGACCTACCTCCTCCTCCGATTCCGCCGGCGGCGCTCGCCCGCCCGTACCGCGCTGCGCGAATGCATCCAATCGGTGAATTCGCTTTACCGGCGGGCCGGCGCGTTCGACCGTGGGTTCGTGCGGTGGAAGATGCGCCTGGACAACATCTTTGAGATCCTGCTGGAGGATTCCGGCGGAGGACCGGCCGTCGACCTCGGCTGCGGCTATGGCTTGGCGCTCGGGATGCTCGCGCAACGCGACCCGGGCCGGCGCCTGGCGGGCTGCGACCTGGACCCGCATCGAATCGACGTTGCGCGCCGGGCCTTGGCGCGGCTCCCCGCTGAGCTGTCCATCGCCGATGTGCGCGACTTCCAGTTCAGCGAGTGCGGCCTCATCCTGATTCTCGATGTGCTTCAATACCTGAATGCCGAAGAGCAGCGGGCGCTGCTGGAGAGGTGTTGTTCGGCGCTGCTGCCCGGTGGCCTGCTGCTGTTTCGCGTGCCGGACCGCGAGGGCGGCGTGGCTTCGCGCCTGAGCCTGGCGCTGGACTGGCTGATCTTCCGGTTCGGCGGGGTGGGGCGTCGCCCGGTGGTCCTCTCCCGGACCGAATACCGGCGGCTGCTGCAGGGTACGGGCATGGAGGTTCTCGAGCGCAGGTTGCGGAACAAGCTTCCGCTCGCGCACGTCGTTTTCCGCGCCCGCAAGCCGGTGGAGGCCTAGGATGACGTCCTGGGTGCTGCGTCTGGTGCGATGGCTGACGCTGAAGCATCCCGCCCTGCTGCTCGCCGTCATCGCCGTTTTCACCGTGGTGCTCTTTCTCAACATCCGCAACCTGCGGATGGGAACCAACCTCACCGACCTGTTCGGCGAGGGCACGCCGGAGTTGCGAGCCGCCAACGAGTATGTCCAGCAGTCCGGCTATGGCAATCAGCTCTTTCTGCTCGTCGAGACGGCCGGCGGGGCCGAGGATTCCTCCGAGCCGATGGAGGCGCTGGCGGACCGCCTTACCGCCGACATGAACCGGAGCGGCCTGTTCAAGTACGCTCGCTGCGGCCTCAGCGACCGGGAGATGCTGAGCATGGTCCGCCTGTTCGCCTGGAACTTCCCTGCCTTTCTCCGGCCCGGACAGCTCGACAACTTGAAAGCACGCTTGTCGGAGGATCAAATCAAGAAGACGGTTGCGCGCGCCGGCGCCGGTTTGGTCACGCCTTTCTCCTGGCTGGGCACGAATTACTTCGTTACCGATCCGCTGGGGCTGATGGAATTCGCCGCGCCGGCGGGCCACGGCCTCGGTGGCTTTCTCAGTTTCGATCTGGAGTGGGGCAGCGGGAACTACTTCTTCAGCCAGGACCACCAAGCCCTGCTGGTGGTGGCCGAACCGAAGCAGCCGGTGGTGGACTACAAGTTCTCCCAGGAGGTGGTGAACTGGACCCGCGAGCGCACCAACGCGCTGCTCGCCGGCGAAGAGTTCAAACAGAGCCCGTTGCGGGTCACCATGGCGGGCGGATACCTGTACGCCGAACAGGACCACAAATTCATCGAGCGAAACATCAACCTCGTTTCCTGGGTCTCGATCCTGGGGAACCTCGCACTCTGTCTGCTGGTGTACCGGCGAATCCCGCTTTTCCTCATGTCGTACATCCCCACCACGCTCGGCCTGCTCTGGACCACCGGACTGATCGCCTACTATCCGGGCGAGGTGAACCTGATCAGCCTCTCCTTCATCGCCATTCTGGTGGGATTGGGCGACGATCAGGTCATCTACTTCATGAACCGGGTACCGCAGGAATGGACCGAAGGCAAGTCGCTCGATGAGGCGATGACGCACACGCTCGTCACCACCGGCAAGAGCATCATCTTCTGCATCCTGACGGCCGGCACGGCCACCGCGGCGCTGATGCTGGCGAGCTTCAAGGCGCTGTCGGAGTTCGGGCTGGTGCTGACCATCGGGCTGTTGATGCTGCTGCTCCACACCTTGCTGACCATTCCCGCCCTGATGCGGTTATGGTGGACTCGCTTTCCTCCGCGGGTGAGCGAGCGCGTGACCTTCCGATTCCTGCCCTCCATTGCGCGGCCGCTTGCCGGCCTGCTCTCCGCGCACCCGCGTATCATTCTGGCGGCCTCGGCGGCCGTGTTTGCGATCGCGCTGGCTTCATTCCCCTCGCTGAAAATGAGCAGGAAAGTGGAAATCAGCCGGGGGGACGAGAACCCGGCGGTGGTCGGCCAGCGGCGGCTCGCCGGGAAGTTCGGCATCGAGGGCACTCCCGAGCTGATTCTGCTACACGGCAGCGAGGAGGACGTTTTGCGAAGGGCCGAGGGAGTGGCGGCGGGGCTCGAAAGCCTGAAGAAGGAGGGCCGCCTGAAGTCGGTCTTCTCGCCTTCCCAGATCGTCCCCTCGCGGCAGACGCAACTTAAGGGCGCCCGGGATGTCGCCGGGCTCGACCTGGTCGCGGCCGCCGGCCACCTCGAGCGCAACCTCAAAGCGGGCGGGTTCAACATCAGCTACTTCGAGCCGGCCATCGCCAGACTGCGTGAGCTGGGTGGCAAGGATCTCAAGCCGCTGAGCCTGGCGGAGGCCGGCGCCTTCCTCCCGCGCGGCCTGCTGGACAACGCCGTCAAGAAAATCGGTGACAACCGTTATCTGGCTGTCGTCGCCGTCTATCCCGCCGACCCCGATGCCACCGACGCCATTCCGCCCGCCACCATCCGGGAATTGCAGCGGGAGTACGGTCCGTTTACCGACTTCTCCTACCCCAAGATCAACCGCGACCTTCAGACCCAGATCTTCCGCGACAGCCGCCGCGCCCTGCTGCTGACCGCCATTGGCATCACGGTGATTGCTTTCTTCTGTTTCCGCGACGTCAAAATGACGGCGGTGGTGCTGATACCAATCGTCTTCGCCATCGTGGTCACGTTCGGGATTCTGGTCCTGTGCCGCCACCCCTTCAGCTTCATGGCCCTCACCGCGATCCCGCTCATCATCGGCCTGGGGATCGACAACGGCATCCATCTCGCACGCCGCTATCTGGAAGGCCCCCACCGCGATATTGCCGGGGTCTTGAAGCTGGCGGGCGCGCCGCTGCTCCAGTCGAACCTGACCACGATCATCGGCTTCGGCGCCCTGATGGTGTCCAGGTTCGAGCCGCTCGCCGAACTGGGGCTGGTCACCGCCCTCGGCGTCACCTTGGCACTGCTGGGCGCCTTTTGGGTCCTGCCGTCCGTCGTGATCGTCTTCGGGATTCGGCGAAACGCCGGCCCCTCGCTGGCCCCGGCGCGGGAAGATGACTGAGCGCTTCCTCCTCGGCGATCAGCCCTTCCCAGCCCTGCGCGCCTCATCATCCTGATAGGACACCTTCAGCCCGGTCCTGGCTTCCAGGCCGGCCAGGATCGAGCGAATGTCGCCCTTGCCCACCTGGAACACCGCCGCCTGCTGTTTCCCGGCTTCGTCCGCATAGCCCAACGTGACGTAGTGCCGGCGCGACTTGGCCAGCAGGAAGAGAGGTGAAATCAGGATCGCCAGGATGTAGCGGCGATCGACCTTCTGCCCATATTCGATCAGGTTGATCTTCTGGTACGGCAGCTTGAAGGTGCCGCCGTGGGTTCGGAACTGGAAAAACTCCCCGTCTGTCGCGTTGATTGCACCGCCGGAATTGTGCGAGATAGAGGGCAGTGTGCCCCCTACGTACTTGGCCCGACTACTGTTGTCGGCCGCCCAAGCCGGAGGCAGGGTCGAGTTCACGCTGAGAGCGAGAACGAGAATCGCGATCACAAGGCTGGCCTTACGACTGGTCATAGAGTATTAGTGGGTAGGCGACGTCGACTTTCTCACGCCCTGCCGGGGCAGGCGACCGCTGGCGGCTGAGAGGCGGGAGAGGGTTGTCTTTCCGCCGAAGTTGACGTTCGGGCTGCCTTGGATCCGCTTCCCGATGCCGCTGCAGTGCAGGTCCATTATCCGGAGATCACCTCCGTTTGCCAGGTGGTCCGCGTGACCGCGCATTGCGATGTCTGCGGCGCGTGAATGATTCTGACACCGTATCTGAACGTGGCCACCAACCTGACACGCCACCTCAGGACCCGAACTTCCATGTGTTTGACTACGAAGGGGAGACATACTGGGTTGACTCTGGCATGGGACTTGTGCAGGCGACGGAGCCGGTGAGCCCCGAAGACGAGATGCCGGTGGTTCGAATCCACTCGCCCCGACCAATCCTTCCAATCGCTTACGTACAGCTCTCGTGACAAGCCTTCTTACGCGAAACCAGCCGTTCTGACTTGTAAGCTGTGATGTGCTTGATTCTGCCGAACCGTCCGAGCGTACCGCTACGCTCGATTCCGAGCCGCGACTGTGAAGCAGTGCCCATGGGCCTGCGGCCCACCGATAATCTTGAAGACGCAGTAGGATAAGGCTCCAGCCTTGTCCTGGCTGCGTGCCAGATGCGCCCGGACAAACCGGAGGCTTATCCTACTCCGCGCAGATCCAGCGTCTTCAACGGAGCGGTCCCCCAGACGTGCGGAAGGACCGCTTGCTGAGAAGCTGTGAAAAAAACGCTGGGCAAGCTGAAGCATGCCCCACCTGAGCTTGTAAGTCGTTCATTTCCCACGTGGGACATGCTTTACCTTGTCCTCTTCGGCGCCACGAGGCGATTTTTTCACAGCTTCTGACGCGCGCGGCTCGGAATCACGGATCTCAGGCACCCACGGAAATGTCGTGATCCGCTTTAACTCCGCTTGTGGTAGTACTTGTAGTATAATAGGAGTGGACGTGTGGCGCCGAGAGGTCTTTGGGGTACACCATGGCGTTGAAGGCCAAGAGCAAGAGAATCCAGTCTCCGCCGGGCAAACGCGCCCGCAAGGCCAAGTTCCAGGCGGACCTTGCGCCTGCGGAGGACCACGCCATGCGCGTGCTCAAAGAGGAGCTACAGCTCACGAGCAACACCGACTTCCTGTCCGACGCTCTGGCCCTGTTTCGCTGGGCCGTGTCGGAGCGAAAGCTGGGACACCGGATTATCAGCGAAAACCTGAGTGGCGAACGTCAGGTGCTTATGTTCCCTCGTTTGGAACGGGTAGCCCCGGACCTTGCCCTGCCGCGCGTGGAGATCCAGTGGACGGAACGCGAACTGGAGAGTCTTGCGCAGCTCGCATCCGCACCCAAAGCGGACCCGCCCACCGAGGCCCTGATTCGGGCCATGCGGGACTGAATGGCCCTGGTCATTCGCCGCCTCGAAGAGCCAGACGAGGTGGACAGCTTCGACTGCGGAGACGCGGCTCTGAACAACTACCTCAAACACCACGCCTGGACGAATCAGGAGAAGATCTCGATCGGCGTCAGCAATGTGGCCGTCGATGAGGCCGCTCCACGGGCGGTGCTGGGCTATTTTACGCTGGCGACGGCAAGTGTTCGGCGCAATATGTTCCCCAGAAAGTATGTACGCGGCCTCCCACCCTACGATTTGCCGCTCGTCCTGTTGGCCCGTCTGGCAGTGGACCGCCGGTTTGCCGGCCGAGGACTCGGGCACGCATTGATCTCCGAAGCATTCCGCATCAGCTTGCGCGTCGCCGGTGAGGTTGGTTGCGGCTGCATTGTCACTGACGCGTATCCCGACCGGGTTGGTTGGTACGCACGATATGGGTTCGTGCCCATCGGGGGTGCGGCAGAGGGCGGCCCGCAGAGGATGTTTCTCGACATGCGGACTGTCCGGGCAGCCCTCGGATCCCGACGCGGTCCGGCGTAGCCCCCCGGCCGAATGCTGACGGGTGGAGAATGAATTCGGCTACCAACCGTGGCAAACTGACTGAGAGGTGTTGGCTGACAAGAAGGCAGCCGCGGACTTGCGGCGGGTGGGACACGAGAGCTATCGATGAAGCGAAAACCTCGCGCCAGGCGATGCTACGAGCGGGCGGGACTCGCCGCCGAGTTGGAGGAAACCGTGCGTCGCGTGCCAGCCGGCCACTATCGCAAGACCGGCCTCATGTCCGGATTTGAGGCCGTGGCCACGAGCTCCGGGCCGGAAAAGCAGCCGTCGTTTCTCGAGCGTGCCAAGGCCCGCTGGGGAGACCGGCGGAGAGAGCACTCATGAATAAGAGAACATCCCGCGGCTTGGATGCTGCAAGCCTGGATAGACTCATCGAGGAGATCACCGTTGACGCAAACGGGGAAGATGAGCAACTCTGGGCTTTCCGGCAGGCCTTCGAGGACGACGTCGCCGTCCCCTGCGAGGGTACCGTCATCGGCGAGCCGGTCGCGGTGATCGGGTTCGACTACGACGGGAACGAGCGGCGCGGCTTAACCGCGAAGTGCCGCCGCCTGGATGGCAGCCAATACGTGGTAGCGGCTTCCGAGGTGCTGCTCCATCCGGGCACCCCTGGGGCGCGCTACCTGGCCGCGTACCGCAAGTGGATGGGACTTGCGCCCTGCCCACCCGGTCCTCGCGCCAAAGCTCAGCGGCAGACCGCCGCACCGTCACTCGACCCGAGCTGTCCCATCGAGTTGGCGGTCCTGTCGGTGAAGCGGACGGCTGCACGCTGCCGCCTGTTGGGAAGCGGCCAGGGCGTCACGCTCCGCGCCGGCCGCCTCTGGGATGTCGTTCCGGGCGAGATCGCCGTCGTCCGGCCCGCCAAGCAGTGGACCTATGCCGGCAATCCCTATCTCTCAGGCGCCATCGAGTCGACACGGCTCGATGTGGCCGCGCTCGGTCTGGTCCCGCTGCGGCTGGAACAACAGGGCCTCTGGAACCCGGCGGAGCACTACTGGGGCGAGGAGGGCGAACCGATTGAGGAGTGGGCCAAGCCGATCATTGCCCGCGGCCCGCGGCCGGAGTTCGAGATGGAGCAAGTGCTGCCTGGGGCCGATTCCGAAGATCCCTTTTCCGACCCGATCGGCGAATCCAACGACCGCAAAGACTCCGGTGACAGCGGCGGAGCATACAGAATCCTGATGGATCTCTGCCAGGCCAACCTCCGCTGCCTGGACGCTCATGCCCACCTCGGCAACTTCGTTTTCGATCGATGGCCCAAGGACGCAATCCGTCACTACGCGGCGGGGTTTCGGATCGGCGAGTTGTCCCTGGGCGAAGGCTTCGACGGCCTGCTGCCGTGGGGCTGGATCGACAACCGGCCATTCCTTCGCTGCATGCACGGATTCGGATTGTGCCTCTGGCGCCTCGGCCAGTTCGAGCAAGCCGGGCAGGTCTTCGACCGCATGCTCTGGTTGAATCCGTCGGACAACCAGGGCGTGCGTTTCGTGATCGAAGAGGTTCGGGCGAAGGTGGCGTGGGAGAGCAGCAGGGGCAAGTAGAATCCGAATACGGCGTGAGCGACTTGGAGTTGCAGCAACCAGGTGAACGTGCGGCAGTCGCCGGACGCTCAATCGGGCGACCGTGCGAAAAACGTCTGCGGTGAGCGGAAGCAGACGCCCCGATTTGATGTGCGCCGCGGAAATCGCGGCAACTCTGTAGAGCTGTGAGAAGGCGGTCACCGGCCTGGTACATCCGTCGGCGCGGGCGGCAGCAAGTGGCTGAGGGGAGAGCACCTGTCGCAACCGGCAACAACCGCTATGCCCACAGCTAAATCATTCATTTTCTTGGCCATCCTGGCTCGGGACCAGGAGGTCGGTGGTTCGAATCCACTCGCCCCGACCATCCCGCGAGCCAGCCCGCGACTTTGCTTACCTCCCCATGGCGCGCTGTACTAAATGCAGGGTCGGGACACCACCCCCGGCCGGCGGCTGAACTTTCCCCGGCGTTCCCTCGTATACGCTTCTCTTATGACCAAACCCCTGCGCTACGATTCCGTCCTCAGGCTGTTTGTGGGCTCGCTCGCGATTGCCGCCCTGTTCTCGCTGCCCCATGCCGCATTCGCTCAGCCGGCCGCTGCGCCGGCCAAGCTGAAAGACGAGATGCGCCTGCCCTGGCAACGCCCACTGGCAGGCTACATCCGGAGCTGGCTGGTGCTGGGCGAGTTCCCGAACCCGGACCGCAAGGCGCTGGACGTCGACTATCTCGGTGAGCACGGCGGCGAAGCCCAGCTTCGCCCCGTCGCGGGCATGACCCATAAGCGGCCCGACGGCTCGCAGGCGGTCTGGACCCAGTACACCTCGGATCGGGACATCGTCAACTTCCTCAGGGCTTTCCCGGGACGGCCCACCAGCAACGTCGTGGCCTACGCCTTCACCACCATCGACCGCCCGGCCGCCGGCAAAGCCCTGCTCTCCCTGGGCAGCGACGACGGCGTCGCGGTCTGGCTCAACGGCGAGCGCGTCCACTACAATCCCGCCAGCCGCGCGGTCACTCCGGATGAGGACCAGGTGGAAGTCTCCATGCCCGCCGGCGCCAATTCCGTGCTCGTCAAAGTCGAGCAGGCAGCGGGCGACTGGGGCTTCGTCCTGCGCGTGCTCGAACTGGGCGCCACTCGACGAGCGGGCCCTCTGTCCGTATCCATCCAGCCATCGGAACCCGGCACGCTGGCCGTCGCAACCAACTCGACCGGAGATTCTCCGGTAAAGGTTGAGGTGATGGCGGCCGGAGGCGGAATCCAGGCTGAGAAGACCGCCCCGCGCGGCGCCAAGGTCTCCTTCGCCACCGCAGGCTGGCCGGATGGCGCCTACGACATCCGGGTCACCACCGAGGATTGGCAGGGGCGCCCTGAGTGCGCCTTCGTGCCATGGTTCAAGAGCGATGCGCTGGCGGCGCTGAAGAACCTCGTGGCCACTGCCCCCAAAGGCAACCCCGCCTCAGTCGATGCCGGCCACCACGCCATGCTGGCCGAAATGGTCCTGGACCGGATGCAGGGGAAGCTCGATTCGCTCGACCGCGCGCCGCTCCCCACCCTGTATACCATCCTGATGGAATTCCAGGAGCTGGAGCAGCAGCGCCAGGGCGGGCCCGGACCAGTCCACTCCAGCGGCTTCGTGCGGCTGGCCTATCGCGACGAGATCGACGGCTCGATCCAGTTCTGCCGGGCGTATCTTCCCGCTTCCTACGACCCATCCAAGAAATGGCCGCTCGTGTTGAGCCTGCACGGGTACAATGCCGAGAACCCCGTGTACGTGCGCTGGTGGTCGGTCGACGCGCGGCACAACGGGCTGGCAGAGCGCCACAACATCATCTTTGTCGAGCCGCACGGCCGCGGAAACACCAGCTACTATGGCATCGGCGATCGCGACGTGCTGCGCTGCCTCCAACTGGCTAAGGAACGGTTCCGCGTCGATGACGATCGCGTCTACCTGACCGGGCAATCCATGGGCGGTGGCGGTACCTGGCACGTCGCCACGCGCCACCCCGAACTGTTCGCCGCCATCGCTCCCGTCTTCGGCGGATGGGACTACCACGTCAGCTTCCCGGAAGAGCGGTTGGCGAAGCTAACCCCGCGCGAGCGCTACCTCTTCGAGAGCCAGAGCAGCTACGTGCAGGCGGATGCGCTGCTGAACCTGCCCATCTTCGTCAATCACGGCGACGCCGACCAGTCGGTCAACGTCGACCAGTCCCGTTACGCCGTGCGCATGATCCAGCGCTGGGGCTACAACATCCGCTACCGCGAGCATCCAGGCAAGGGACACGGCGGCTTGGGCAACGATGACGAGATGATCGACTGGCTCCTCCAGTACCAGCGCGACCTCAATCCCCGCCAGGTGCGCGTCCGGGCGGCCGATCTGAAATCGGCCTCCGCCTACTGGGTCAAGATCGACCAACGGGCCGATCAGCGCGCCTTCATGGTGGCCGACGCGGAAGTCGTGGGGCCCAACGCCATCCGGCTGGATACGGACAACGTGCTGGCCCTAACGCTCTCTCCAGCGATCCCCCTCATCGACCCCGCCCAACCTCTGCGGATCTCCTGGAACGGGACGCCCGCGCAAACTGTGCCGTTGATGGACGGGCGCGCCACGCTCTACGCGGAAGGTTACACCGCGGCGCCCCGGCGCAAGACCGCCAGCGTCGCCGGGCCGATGGCCGACGTGCGGACTACGCCGTTCGCCGTCGTGGTCGGCACCATCTCTACGGACCCGATGATGCGCGAGCTCTGCAATCGGAAAGCCGAGGCGCTGGCCAGCGACTGGAAGACCTGGCAGCATGTCCCTCTCCGCATCTACAAGGACACCGAGATTCCCGAAGCCGAGCTATCCAAGTATTCCCTGCTCCTGATCGGAGGCAGCGATGCCAACGCCGTGACCAAGAAGCTCGCCGGCTCCCTCCCCCTCAAGATCTCGGGCGACGAAATCTCGATCGACGGCCGTTCGTTCAAGGCCCCCGATGCGGCGGTCGCGATGGTCTATCCGCATCCGCTGAACCCGGAGCGCTACGTGCTCCTCGCGGCCGCCACGTCGCCGGCGGGTATGTACTTCTTCAATCCGCTCGACGGCGAGTTGGGCCAGTTCGACTTTGCGATCGTCGATGGTGCCCTCGCCAACTCCCGCCGCGGCCGGCCCGTCGAGAAGATTCGCATCGCCGCCGGGCTGTTCGACCGCAACTGGCGCATCGCGGAACCGCTGCTCGATACCGGCGATCCGGAGGTCCGCGCCAAGGCTCCCATGCGTAAGGTACGCCCGGATCTGACCACCACGCTGGTAGGCCTGCCGCAGCTCACGCCCGAGGTCCTGGAGGCTTACGCGGGCCAGTATCAGGTCGGCGACGTGATCGTGACCGTCGCGAAAGAAGGAGACCGCCTGGTGGCTCACGTGCCCAACCAGCCGCCCATGGCGCTGTACCCCGAGTCGGAAACCGTGCTCGCAGTGGAGGACGCGGACACAGAGGTAACCGTGTTCCGCGATTCCAGCGGCAAAGTCACGGGCCTCATGGTCCAGCGGCCCAACCAACCCGGCTTCCCGGCGAAAAGGATCAACTGAGGGATTCGGCACCCGGTTCCGTTGTACCGTGAATTGATGTTCTCGTCGCGCCTCCAATGGGACCTGCGCCCGAACCGGCTCTCCGTCCTGCTCGACGCCAGGCGCCGCGCGGGCGCGCCGATCCTCGATCTCACCGAATCCAACCCCACGCGGGCTGGCTTCCTCTATCCCGGCCCCCAGATCCTGGAGGCGATCTGCGATCCGCGTTCGCTGATGTATGAGCCTTTGCCGGCGGGCTCGGCCGAGGCGCGTGCCGCCGTGGCAGGCTACTACCGCGCCCGCGGTCACGAGGTCGCGCCCGAGCGCATCCTCCTCACCGCCAGCACCAGCGAATCCTACGCCTGGCTGTTCAAGCTGCTCGCCAACCCCGGCGACGAGGTGCTCGTTCCCCGCCCCTCCTATCCCCTATTCGAGTTCCTGGCCGCTCTGGAGTCCGTTCGCCTCGTGCAGTACCCGCTGGCGTATGACGGCTCCTGGTCGATGGATTTCGAGGCCCTGGAGCGCAGCCTGACCCCCCGCACCCACGCCATCGTCCTGGTCAATCCCAACAACCCCACCGGCTCCTTCCTCAAGCGGAGCGAACTGGCCCGCCTGGTCGCCCTGGGGATTCCGCTCATCTCCGACGAAGTGTTCGCGGACTACGCCTTCGGACCAGACCCCGCCAGGGTCTCGACGCTGGTGGACGTCGAGGCGCCGCTCACCTTCTGCCTGAGCGGGCTGTCGAAAATTTCCGGGCTGCCGCAGATGAAGCTGGGCTGGATGGTGGCACGAGGGCCCGCTGTCGAGCGCCTCGAACTGATTGCCGATACCTACCTCTCGGTGAGCGCCCCGATGCAAAATGCGCTGCCGCGCCTGCTCCAGACGGGCGCGGCCGTGCAACAACAGATCGCCCGCCGCACCGCATCCAACCTTGAATTCCTGCGCCAGGCCCTCGGCGCCGGCTCCGTGTGCCAGGTCCTCGACCTCGAGGGCGGCTGGTATGCCACGCTGCGCATTCCGCGCACCCGCAGCGAGGAGCAGTGGACGCTCGATCTCCTGGAACGCGACAACGTCCTCGTCCAGCCGGGCTTTTTCTACGATTTCGATTCGGAAGCCTACCTGGTGCTCAGCCTGCTCACTCCGCCCGAGGCATTTCGCGAGGGCGTGGCGCGGCTGCTTACTTCGGTGTCTCGAGAATCCGCGCCCTCTTGATGTAGTCCAGCATCTGGAACTTGCTTTCCAGATACGCGTTCCCCTGCGTCTCAATCAGGTTCTGGTCCGGGCCCTCGCCGCGCGGCGGCGAATCTCCGTAACCGTTGTACAACCGCTCCACCACCTCCATGCCTTCGACCACTTTCCCGAACGGCGCAAAGCCCCGCTTATCGAGCTGCGCATTGTCCTTCAAGTTGATGAACACCTGCGTGGTGCGCGTATTCGGCCCCGAAGTGGCGAAGGTGATCGTCCCGCGCAGGTTGCTCTGCTTCACCGGATCGTCGGCAAAGGTCATGTCGCGCCAGCGAGCTTCGACGGCGGGATTGCCGTTAATCCCGAATTGCACCACAAAATTCCGCACCACCCGGAAGAACCGCGCGTCGTCGTAGAACCTCCACTGAAGCAGCCGATAGAACCGCTCCGCCCCCTCCGGCGCCCAACTCTTGGTCACCTCGACCACAAAACTGCCCCGCGAGGTTTCAAAGCTGGCCCGGTAAACATCCGGCATCGGTCGCAGCGCTTCGATGTTGATCCCTACCGTTTTGCCGCAGCCGAACAGCGCCGCGATGCTCAGAACTACCGTCAACCTGGCAATCGTGGACATCGGAGCCATTCTACCCCGGATTCTGGGCAGTGCTGCACCCGCCAGGTGGGACCACTCGGCAATCCCGATATACTGTATGGGTTGAAGCGGATCTTCGAAGGCCTGGGACTGGTTCTGGCGTTGGCCCCCTGCCTGGCGCAGCCGGTGCAGGTCTACGAGACCTACGGCGATCGGTCGAAACTGCTCGAGCGGGCGGCCGACCTGGCATTCGCTCCCCCGTCGAGCGCCCAGCCGGATTTCACCATCACCATCGATGAGACTTCCCGCTTCCAGACTATGGACGGCTTCGGCGCCTCGCTGACCGACTCGTCGTCCTGGCTCATCGCCACCAAGCTGGATCTTCCCGCCCGCCGCGCACTGTTCCGGTCGCTCTTCGATCCTGCTTACGGCGCGGGCATCAGCCTTCTGCGCCAGCCGATGGGGGCCAGCGATTTCTCCTCCCGCGGGAACTTTTCCTATGCCGACCAGGCCGATCCGACCCTGGCCCAGTTCTCGATCGCCTCGGACTTGGAGTGCACCACGCCGCTGCTGCGCGAGGCCATCGCCGCAAATCCGTCGCTGCGGCTGTTGGCGCTGCCCTGGAGTCCGCCCGGATGGATGAAGACCAGCGGAGTCATGAACGGCGGCGCCGTCCGAACGGACCAGTTCCCGGCCCTGGCGCTCTACTTTGTGAAGTTCCTTCAGGCCTACCAGCGCGAAGGACTCCCGGTCTACGCCATGTCCATGCAGAACGAGCCGCTGTACTCGACCCAGGCGTACCCGACGGCCTACGTTGCGGCGGCGGATCAGGCCGCGTTCATCGGCAAGTACCTGGGCCCGGCCATGCAGGCCGCGGGATTCGGCAGCACCAAGATACTGGCTTACGACCACAACTGGGATCACCCGGAATACCCGATCTCCGTGCTCGACGATCTCGATGCCAACCACTACGCAGCCGGCGCCGCGTTTCACTGTTACGCCCCTGACACCTCGGCCCAATCCACGTTCAAGACCGCGCATCCGGACAAGGACGTCTGGTTCACCGAGTGCTCCGGCACCGTGGGATCGTCCTTTGCCGGCGATTTGGTCTGGAATGCGCGAACCCTGCTCATCGGCGCGACGCGCAACTGGGCCCGCAGCGTGATCCTGTGGAACATCGCGCTGGACCAGAACTCCGGCCCCAAGAACGGCGGCTGTAGCAACTGCCGCGGAGTGGTCACCATCGACACCTCGGTCTCGCCGCCCACCGTCACGCGCAACGTCGAGTACTACGTCCTCGGCCACCTGGCGAAGTTCGTGCGTCCCGGCGCCGTCCGCATCGGCTCGGAGGGCTCCGACACGGGATCCATCCTGCATGTCGCTTTCCAGAATCCCGATGGCTCCGTGGTTCTGTTCGTGCTCAACAACGGCTCCCCGGCGGGACAGTTCACGGTCGCCTGGAAAGGCCAGGCCTTTTCTCATTCGCTTCCGGTGGGCGCAGTGGCGACATTTGTGTGGAACACGCGGCAGCCCTCGTTTCCTCCAAACGGCGTGGTGAACGCCGCGCATCCGCAGCCGCAGCTGAGTCCAGGCGCGCTGTTTTCGATTTACGGGACCGAGCTCGCCGACGAGACCAGGTCCGTGCCCTTCTTCCCGCTGGCGGTGACCATGGGCGGCGCATCGGTCTCGGTCAACGGAAGGCCCGCGCCGCTGCTCTACGTCTCGCCGGGACAAATCAACGCGCAGATGCCCTGGGAAACCGAGCCCGGCAACGCCCCCGTCTCCGTCACCCGCGCCGGGGTGTCGGTCTCCCAGCCGGTCCACGTCTCCCCGGCGGGCCCGGCGATCTTCACCCTCGCCGACGGTCTCAGCGCCGCGGCCGTCAACAACGAGGACGGTTCCGCGAATTCCGCCGCGACCCCGGTGGCGCCAGGGCATTTCGTGATCCTGTTCGGCACCGGATTGGGCGCGGTCTCACCCCCGGTCGCCTCGGGCGAACCCGCGCCAGTGGACCCCCTCTCGCGCGTGGCGGGCACGGTGACGGTCGAAGTCGCCGGCCGCCAGGTCATTCCCGATTACGCCGGGCTCGCGCCCTCCTTCGCCGGCCTCTGGCAGCTGAACGTCCTGGTTCCACCGGAAACCCCATCGGGAGCCGTCCCCGTAGTCCTCGTGCTCAACGGCCTGCGTTCGAACACCGCCACCATCGCGGTTCAGTGAGAAACCGGTGTCAAGCCTCTACATCTCCGCAAACGCCCGCACCGGAAACGACGCTCCGCGCACCAGCGGCGGCGGCACCGCATAGAACCGGAACCCGGTGCGCGGCAGCGCCGCCAGGTTCGCCAGGTGCTCGACGATCGGGATGCCAGCGGCCAGCAGCCGCGTGTGCGCCGGTCGCGCCAGGTCGGTGGTATCGTCCACGTTCCAGAAATCCACACCCGCCAGCGCCGCTTCCGCCCGCACCAACAGATCGACCGCCTGCTCGGAGAGGTACGGACCCAGCTCCCAGTAGCTCGGTGTGCCCCAGCGCCGGTCCCATCCGGTCCGAACCAGCACCGCGCGGCCGCGCAGCTCCGATTCCGCGCACTCCAGAGAAACCGGCCCGGGCGAAGCCGCCGCGTCGATGACGATCCCCGCCAGGCCCGCAATCGATTCCAGCGGCACGCGGCTCAAGTCGGCGCCCTCCGGATAGCGGTGGAACGGGCTGTCGAGATACGTGCCGACATTGCACGCCATCTCCACCTTCCCCAGGTAGAACTCCGCCTTGCCTTCGTAACGCGCCCGCGACTCCTCATGATTCAGGAAGCACCCGATCTTCGGCGCGGGCAGCCCCGGATACGCCTGCATCCCGTCTTCGATCGGATGACTTAGATCCACCAGCCCCACACGTCGATTATAGCCGCGTGTTGTATCCTGGAGTCGATGCTGCTGAACCGCCAACAGCCAGCCTGGTACATGCTGGTTGCGGTCCTCGTCGGTGCGCTGCTGACGCTGGTGGTCCTCAACACCGCCCACGGCGGGAGCCTGGACTGCCTCCTGTTCCTGCCGCTGTTCTGCTTCGCGCTTCTGCGGCCCCCCGCCGCCGCTGGGCGCCCACCGGCCGAAGAAGCGCTGATCTGCGTACTCGATCCGCTGCTGGCATCCGCGGCCTCCCGCGCCCCGCCCGCCTTCTGATCCTTTCCCCGCTACGTCCGCGTCCCGGCGTTCACACCGCGCCCACAACGCACTCAGCACCGAGCCGCGACCGTGAGGGAGCGGTCCCTCCTGTCGCAGAAAGGAACGAGTTCATGTCCTCACTACAAGCCTTTGAAGGAGTCCTCATCTTCGGACTAGCGCTTTTCGTCAGCATCGTCCTCCTGGTCTTCTTCCTGAGACGACTCTTCGCATGGATGGACCGGCGCGGCTGGATCATGTACACGGGCGACCCGCCCACCTACGGCTCGCTCGGAAACGCCTTCCTCGAGCTCCAGAAGCTGGCGCAGCCCCAAATGGAGTACGTTCTCGAACAGAAGGAAGCGGAGCAAGAGAAGCTGGAGCAGGACGGCGAGGCCGGCCCCGACAACCCAACCCGAAAGCTACCGTAGCTCCAGCAATTCCGCGTTCGGAAAGTAGTGCCCGAGGATCTCGCGGAACGTGGCCCCGGCGGCGGCCATCCCCTTGGCCCCCGTCTGGCACAGCCCGAATCCGTGTCCCGCGCCCTCGCCGCGCGGGTCGCAGTACGAGCAGCGGACGCGCGGGCCGCGGCGGCAGTAAACGCAGTCCACCGCGAAGTACGGGTATTCGCCCGGCGCCGGATTCGCAAGCGCGCGCGTCCGCCCGCCGCAGCTCGCCGAGAACAGCGCGGGGATCGGTGCGCCGCGCCAGGCCAGCACCATGCCGCGGGTGCGCTCGGCCGCAATCGCCGCGAGCGCATCCGGCCGAGGCGGTTCGCGCAGGAATTGGCAGTGCGTGGTGTCGCAGAAATCGAACCCGTGATGACGCCCGCGCGCCGCGGTGTAATACGAGCGCGTCACCACGGCCTGCGCTTTGAGCGCCTCGATCGATGCGCCCGGGGGGCTTTCCGCCGCCACCGCCGATGCCACCGCGACCTCCCGGTCCATCGCCACCACCGCCACCAGCACGCCCGCCGCCGCCGTCACTTCCAGTTCCCCGCGAAAACGCCGCTCGATCTTCCCGGGCACGCTCAGCACGAATTCGCCGCCGCCGCGCGGTGTTGCGTGCACCGATGGCGCGCTCGACCCCGCCAGGTCGATCGCGTTCCCCGCCGCTCGCAGCCGCAGCGCCTGCCCGCCCTCCAGTACGATTCGCACCGCGCCCGCTTCCACCACCAGCGCCTGGCCCGGCGCCGGCCGCACCACCATCTCCGGCGACCGGAACAGCCCGAACACGCCGATCCACACGATCGCGCCCAGCATCACTTTCCGTCCCGGATCACCCGCAACATCTGCCCGGCCACCACCGCGGCCTCGGCGCCGGGGACCCCGTGTACCCGCACCAGCACCGCATAGCGCGGCGATTGCGCGGGATAGAACGCCATCACATAGCCGTCGCCGGGCGCCTTCCGCCGGTGAACGCAGGGCGCAGTCCCCGTCTTGACCAGCCCCATGCGGGCGGCCCGCCCGGTCCCCGACCGCGCGCTCAGCGCCATGCCGCGCACCAGCTCCGCCGCCCGCGGCTCCGCGACCAGACGGCAGTACGCCCGCGCGAGCGCGAGCGGCGCGATCTTCCAGCCGCTGCCCAGCCCGATCAACGATTCCGCCGTCGATCCCGCGGGCGGCGCTTCCATGCCGAACCGTTGCGCCAGGTTCGCCAGGTCCTCCACCCGCACTTCCGCGGCCAGCGCGCGGAAGTAGGCGTTGCAGGAGTGCGCCACCGCCTCGCTGATGCCGATCCGCCCGTGCCCGCGCTCGAGCCAGCAGCGGCTGGCCTTTCCCCGGCAGACGTACTCGGGATAGCGGTATTGGTGCGCCTCGCCGTAAGCCAGCGCCGTGAACGGCTTCACCAGCGAACCCACCGGAACCGGCCGCGCCGCATCCACCCAGCGCGAATCCACCAGCCTGCCCGAGCCCGCATCCACCAGCAGGTACGAGATGCGCGCTTCCGAAAAACGCTCCCTCAGCAGCCGCACCAGCGATTGCTCGTACAGCGAGCCGGCCACCAGAACCAACGCGGCGAGCTGCGTCATGGCCCGAAACGGTAGACCACCGTCTGGGTCACCGCGCGCCCGCTATCCCGCACCACGATCGACGACGAGCTGACGCGCGACAGCGTCTGCCCCAGGCTGGCGATGTTCTCGGAGAAGAACCGTGGTTCGCGCGATACCGCTCCCGCGGTGTAATCGATCAGCCGCGTCATCTTCTCGAAGTTCGCGCGCTCCCGCGCCAGGCTGAATCTGGCCGCGTAGTCTCCCTCCCCCTTCGCCGGCGCCCTAGCGATGCGCGCCGTCACGCGGTGCACCAACTCCGCCGAATTCGCGATCACCAGCACCCGGCCCTTGGCCTCGAACCCAATGCGCCCCAGCGGGCCGGTTTCCGCCGCGGTGCTCAGGGCGCCGCGCACCGCCTCCGCACTCCAGTCGGCCGACGCCAGCAGCACCACCGCCGAGTCGATCCCCACGAACGCGCCGTCGGCCAGCGTGCGCGTCCCGCCGACCTCCATCATCGCCTCCAGCTTCGCGCCCTCGATCAGCCGGCGCAGCGCCTCGGGCGCAAACCGGTCCCCGGCGTTCTCGAGCGGCGGCTCGTCGATGCGCGTCTCGAGGTCCCCCTCGCTGCCTGCCGTGACGGCGGCGGGCGCCTCGGGAGCCGTCTCCGGCGCCCGCTCGGCCTGCGCTTGCGGCGCCAGGATCCTGCCGATCACCAGGTCCAGCGCCGCCTCCGTCGTCGGATTCGCCCAGGCGCGATACAGCCCGGCGTCCTCGGGCGCCAGCCGCAGCACCTGGCCCAGCGCCTCCCCTGGCGCGGCGGGCGGCGCCTGGGAGAAGCGCAACAGCACGCGCTGCTCGCGAATCCCGGTGGGCGAGCGGAACACGTCCGCGATTCCCGCGCCGTATTGCCGCAGCTCGGAGACGTTTCTGTGCACCCAGTACGAGCGGAAGTGCGGGCTGCGCACCAGGGCGGGCAGGTTCATGACCAGCCGCAGGTCGCCGCGCGTTCCGGCTTCACGCACCGGCGCGGCGAACCACTCTTCGCCCGTTACCGCGCTCCCACCTGCGCCGGCGATCAGCTTGAGGGCCGCCGGAATCAGGTCCTCGCGCGTGGCCACCAGCAGGTAATCACCAGTCGTGGCGAACGCGGCCACCCGGCGCGACTCCGGGTCCATGCGCACGAAGTAGTCCGTTCCGGCAGCGCTGCGGGTTTCGTAATTCCCGCGCGTGCGCCACAGCATCGTTTCCATGGCGCGCGCCGACTCGAGCCGCGTAATGTACAGGAACTCCAGCTTGCCGATGTCGTAGATCGCCAGCGCCGATTCCCCGCCCGCCACCGATTCCACCAGCCCCATGTCCGGCGGCAACCCCGCCGCGGCCGCATACTGCGTCTGCGCCCCGGCCAGCCGTTCATACAGCCGCGACCGCGAGAACACCTCGTAATTGGCGCTCGCCAGCCACAGCTTCTTCTCCGCCGATCCGTTCCAGTCGCGCACCAGTGCACCGAAATCCTTGGCTTCCAGATACAGGATCGGGCCGGCGGGAACGTACCCCGCCAGGCTCCGCGGCGCCGGTGCCTGTACCAGGGCCCAAACCGCCAGCGCCAACACCCCGAGCGAAAGTGCGATGCGGAGTTTCATTTCCCTTTCCCTCCCTCGATACGCACGCGGACCAGGCGCTCCTGCTCCAGGCCGCTCGAAACTACCGGCCGCCGCAGCGCGTTCTGCTCCCGGCGTTTTTCTTCCGCCTGGAGCCGCTCGATCCCGGCGCGAGCTTCCGCCCCCGGCTCGATCGCCAGCGCAATCCGGTACAAAAACGCCGCGGAGCCCGGTCGCCCGGTCTTCTCGAACGCCAGCGCCAGACCCTCGGCCAGCGCCGCGCGCTCCCGGCCGGACAATCCGCTCGATGACAGAAACTCCTGCGCGTAGGAGCTCGCGTCGGTGATCTCGGACGTGCTGCGCTGCCGGAGTACGTACTGCAAGCCGCCGGATTCCAGCAGCGGCTCCATCGCCGATAGCGCCAACTGATATCGCCCGCCTGCCAGCGCCGCGCGGACCAACGGCAGCCGCGCCGCGCCGGCCTCCGGCTCGATCGCGATCGCGCCCCTCAGCAGCCGGATGCGCGTCGCGGAATCGCCCGCTGTCTCCGCCGCTTTCACGCGAGCGTAGTAGAAGAAAGGCTGCTCGGCCGCCGCCGGCGCAATCGTTCCGCCCGCCAGCAAGTCCAATTCGGCGCTTCCGGTCTTCCCGCCGGGCTTGAGCGCGGCCGCCTGCGCGCGCAGCTCATAGGGCGCCGCGGGCGCGCCCGCCACCGACGCATCGCCCAGCTTCACCCGCGCCCGGAAATCCCACGGAACGGCCTTCACCCGCGCCTCCAGGAATTGCCGCGCCTCGGCCTGGTGCCCGGTTCTGTTGAGCAGGTCCGCCGCCGCCTCCAGGTCCTGGAACGGCTCGTCCGCCACCAGCGTCATCCGCCGCAGCAGCGTGACCACCGCATCCGTATTGCCCTCCTCGAGCCGCAGTTCCGCCAGCCCCAGAAAGTTCGCCGCGGTGAAGTTGCGTTGATCGAGCTCGCTCGTGTAGACGAACTCCAGCAGGCGGCGCGCCTCCGCCCGCGGCTCCAGCCCGCCCGCGATCCGCAGCAGCGTATCCAGCGCCGGAGCCTTCTCCGGCTCCCGCTGATACCGCTCGATGAGCTGCGCCACCTTGCCGCCCTGCGCCGCGATGCGGATTTCCAGCGGGACCAGCGCCTCGGCGTATTCGGCCCTGGCCTTTTCCGGCAGCGCCTCCAATTCCGTCCGCGCCCGCTCGGTCTGTTTCGTATCCACCAGGTAACCGATCCAGCTCACGCGCCACCGCCCCACCTCCTCCCGCCGGTATTGCTGCATGGCGAACTGCGCCGCCTCCGCCTCGGCCGCCTCCAAAATGCGGCGGTAGACCGGCTCGCGGTTCTCCTTGGGCAGCCACGCCGATTCGACGATGCCGCTCAGCAGCTCCGTCCGGTTCGGCGCGCTGTTGCCCAGATCCAGAACCCAGGCCGTTCCCGCCGCCGGGTCCGCCGCGGCCTCGAATGCGGCCCCCAGAAGCGTGTCCGAGCGGTACGACCCGTTGCGGCGGATGTAAGTCCGCAGCACCGCGTCGGCTTCCTGCTTCACCTCGGGCAGCAGTTTGCCTTTGCCGATGTTCTTGAGCGCGTGCTCCAGATCGCTCCAGAAGGTCTCCGGCACCCGCCCGTCCAGCGCCTTGCGAAACGCCTGGAACGCCGCCTTCCAGTGCGCGATGGCCGCCTCGCGTTTTCCCTGTTTCCACAGCACCTCCGCGATGCGGTCCTCGACGCCGCCGCGCTTCGGGTCCAGCTCCAGGGTGTGCCCGTAATCCGCCAGCGCACGCCCGAAATCGCCCTCCTCGCGATAGTACTCGGCCAGCGTGAAATAGGCGCTGGCGCGCGCCGGCGTCCCCTCCAGCAGCGCCGGCAGGTAGTCCTCCGGATCGCCTCTCTTCTTTGCCGCGAGATACTCGCCGTACGCCGTGCCGTAGTAGAACCACGAACCGCCGGCAAGCTGCTGGCTGCGGTCCGCCTTATTCCCCAGCCGCTCGCCGATGCTTCCCGTGCCCAGCGCGCCGAGGAAACTCGCTTCGATCGCCGCCGGCGCCGCATCCGCGTAATGCAGTCCCACCAGCCCGCTGTAGGCTTTGGTCCAGACCGCATCCAGCCCGCGCCCGCGCGCCGCCACCGCTTGCAGCGCCAGTTCGGCGTTGCCGCTTGCGACCGCCGCATTCGCCGCCGCGTCGCGTTCCTTCTCGCGGGCGTTCCCGGCCAGCGCTACCAGGCGTTGCGGATCGCGCTTGAGCAACAACTCCAGGTACCGCTCCAGCGCATCCCCGCTCAGCCCGTAGTACTGCTGCGCCAGCCCGAGCGCCGCCATCTCGCCCGCCTCGTCCCCCGCCGCCCGATAGGCCTCGGCCGACTCCAGCGCCAGGTGGTCGTCTCTGTCCCGCGCCGGCCAGGCGTTCCAATACGCCAGCAGCTTGAGCGCCAGGTCGTCGTACTTCATCCGCCGCTTCTGCAATTCGGAAAACCGCCCTTCGTCGCCCCGTACCTTTCCCGCATTCAGCATTAACTGCTCGAACCGCCAGCGCGCCTCCAGATCCACCAGCCCGGCACTGCTCGCCAGCCTGAGGAGCGATGGCGGGTTCCGCTTCTCCAGGAATGCCTCGAGCGCAGATTTCTCCTCCGGAGTGAAGTACGCCTTCGCCGCCGCGCCCATCTCCCCGAGCGTGGATTCGAACGGGCCGCGCTCGGAGGGCAGCTCCTCCAACCGCCCCAGTGCCGGCTCGTACGCCCGCAGCCGGGTCATGATTCGCGCGTAGATCTGCGCGCCCCACGGGTAGTCTCCGAACAGGTCCTTGCCGGCCAGTTCGACCCCGCGCTCGGCGAACCGCCGCGCCGGCTCCAGCATGTTCCAGGAATCCAGGATCCGCGCCACCTCGAAAAACGGTTGCGGCCGCTCCGCGCGGCCCTCGATCAGCGCCGTACTGAGCGCTTTCACCGCCGCCTCGGTCTGTCCCTGGCGCGCGTACACTTCGGCCACCTTCCGCATCCACTGCGGATCGTGGTACGTCTGCTCGTACAGCTTCGCGTAGCTGCGCAGGGCCTCCTCGAAGCGCATCAGCCGCTCCTCCAGCGAGGCCCGCGCGATGTGCAGGTCCACGCGGTCCGGCCGGATCGCCGTGGCCTGCGAATACGCCGCGATCGCCCCCGGGATGTCCTCGAAGAACGTGTCCAGCCGCGCCACCACCATCGGCCAGCGATAGTCCCGCGGCGAATCCGCCACCGCTTTCGCGAAGTACCCCGCCAGCCGCTCCTTCACTCCGTGCGACGAAGCGTATGTCGCCGCCTCCCGCGTCACGCCCTCGTCTTCCGGGTAACCCTTCACGATTTCGATGTACTGGTCCACCGCCGCCGTGTAATCCTTCTGCCGCGTCAGCACCGGGATCAGCCCGCGCCGCAGCACCAGTTTCAATTTGTCGTCCGGAACCTCCCGAATCCTGCCTCTGTAGAAATCGCTCAGGCCCCGGTCGTCGCCCTCGCGCACATACGTGTCGGCCATCGCCGCAACGTACTCCGGTTTGAACGGATCGCCTTCGAGCAGCCCCGCCAGCAACTGCCGCGCGCGCCCGGTATCGCCGGCCTCCGTGGATTTCATCGCCGCTTCCAGCGTGAACTGCTTCTTCAGCGTGGCGTTCGCGGCCCCCGCGGCGGCCACCAGCACATCCACCGCCCGCCCCGGCATCTTGTTCCGCCAGTAGAAATCCGCCGTCGCGCGCACTACGCCCAGGATGGCCGGATTCTGCGCGTACAGCGCCTCCACCGTCTCGCGCGCCCGCTCCAGGTTGCGCTTTCCCTCGTGGAACCGCATCAGCGCCAGCCGGAAGCGCATCCGCTCCACCGGATCGGTCGCCACCGCGATCTGGCGCTCCAGGCAGAGCCTCAGAACCTCATCCAGCCCCAGCCTCTCCGCCGTCCCCCGCACCCTCTCGATCGCATCCAAGGAGTTGCTGCGCCCGGCCACTCCGAGCAGGAATTGCACCAGGTCGTCGCGCCGGTTCTGCGCTTCCAGCACCGCCGTACGCAGCGAAACCGCCGCCGCCCCCGGGTTCGCGCCCGCCGTCCGTTCGATAGTGAGCTTCTCGACGATCGCCCGCTGCCCCGGTCGCCGCGACAGCTTGATCAGCCGCTCCCGCGCCGAGCTTCCCTCCTGCGCGCCCTTGATATACTCCGTCACCGCCCGCGTATAGTCGCGCTTATTCTCGTAAATCGCCCCGGCCTCGTACGCATACAACGCCGCGTTGCCGAGCTTCTTGCGCCCCTCCGCGATCAGCCGCAGCGCGTCCTCGTACAGGTAGTAGTCCCAGAACACGGTGGCCGCTTCCAGGTACCCCTCCGGCTTGCCCGGTTCGATCGCGGCCAGCCCGTTCCAATAGGGCCGCGCCAGGTCGAACAACTCGCGATCCGCCTGAATCTCGCCTAACTCGGTCAGCACCGCGCGGTCGCGCGGCTCCCACCGGTGCAGCTTCTCCTCGATCGCTACCGCTTTCTCGGTGAACCGCGCGTCGTAGGCTGCCAGCGACCGGTCCAGCGAAGCCGCCCGGTGCGCCAGCCGTGTGTTGCCCGGCTCCTGCTCCGCCGCCGCATCCAGCGGCGACGCAGCCTCTTCGAAGTGCGACCGCCAGGCCTCCGCCTCGCCCAGAAAACGCACCGCGGCCGGATTGCCCGCGCCCGCCGCACGCGCCGCCTCGATCTCGGTACTCAACCGCCCCGAGTTGGCCAGGAATCGGAAGAACTCAGTGCGCAGCCGCTCGTCGTGGTACCAATAATTCCGCAGCAGCTTCTCCCAGGCCGCCGGATTCCACGTGTGGCTGCTCCGGTACGCCGAAAGCAGGTTGTGCACAAACGCCATGTCGTACGGGAACCGCTGGTGCGCATACAGGTTGAGCTGCAAGTACAGCGCCGCCCCGCTCGATCCCGCGCTGACGACATTGTGGAAGTACTTCTCCAGTTCCGTGCCCGAGAAAATCCCGGTCACTTCGCGCGTCAGCTTCTCAAACTCGGCCGCCTGCTTCCGCCGCAAGTACCAGCGCGCCAGCTTGTCGTACCAGGACGTGCCCCCAAACTGCTGAATGGCCCGCCGGTACACCTCCTCGGTTTGCGCGTCGATGCGGTTTTGCTGCATGAACGCCGCCAGCCGCTCGTACAGGCCCGGATCATTCGGGTTCCGGTCCAGTTCCCTCCGCAGCAGCCGCAGCGCCTCCAGCGGCCGCTTGAGAGCGACCAGCCGGGAGATGTAGCGCTCCAGAACGCTCGAGTAGTTTCCCGCCCGCGCCTGCGGCGGCTCGGCGGTCTCCTCTTCCGTCCCCTGTTCCGATTCGCGTCGCGCCGGGGGCGTTTTTGCGGCCGTCCCCAGCGGCACGCCGCCCGCCCGCGCCGCCAGCTCCTTGAGCAGCGCCTCGTAGGTTGCGAATTCCTGCCCGGTGTCCTCCTTGCGCGCGAACGCCTCCGCCATCAGGATCGCAACCTCGGTGCGCTCGGCGGCCTCCGGAAACGCCGCCAGGAACTTCCGCCCCCCGCGGATCACTCCGTCGCTGTCGCCATAAGTTGCGTACGCCTGGATCAGCCGGCTGTGCAGCTCCGGCCGCTGCGGCGAATTCGGAAAGCGCGAGTCGAACAGCGCCATCAGCTCGGCGGCCCGCACGCGGTGGAAATAGGCCACCGACGCCCGGTCCTCGTCGGCGTATTGCTCTTGCGGGGTGGCCGAGTTCAGCAGCAGCGACAGGATGCCGTTCAAAAACCCGGGATACGGGTCCATCGTGGCGACGTCCTTGTAGAACGAAAGATCGCCCGCGCCGAAGCGGATCGGCTGCTCGGGCGCGGTGAACAGCACGCGGATGATCCCCGCCAGCGCCCGCTCCGCCCCCCCGCCGCCGCCCGCCGTCTGGTACATCTCGTAATAGTTCCGGACCGCCTCCTGGTATTGCTGCGTGTCCTCGAACAAGCGCGCCAGGGTCCATAGCTCCTGGGCGCTCCACGCCGATTTGCGCGCCTGCTTCCGCAACCGGAACTCGATCAGCGCCCGCTGCGCCGCCGGCAGATTCCCCTGCTGCTGGTAGTAGTAGAAGATGCGAACCGCCGCGTTCAGGTCGTTCGGGTTCGCCGCCAGCGCCCCCCGAGCGCGCTCCAGGAACCGCCGCAGGTTGTGGGTCCGCCCGAGCAGGCCGAAGTACTGCTTCACCAGCTCCGGCGGCCACAGCGGCTGGAAGGCCCGGTCGTATACCGCGAGTGCCTGCTCGATGGAGCCCCGGCTCTCCTCGATGCGGGCCCGCGCGGCCACCGTAAACACCGCGTCCTCCGAAAACGTTTTCTGGTACGTCGCGGCGATCTCCCCGGCCACCGCGAGCTGCTTGTGCCCCACCAGGTAGTCGAAGAACTTGCGATAGGGCGCCTGCTCCCGCGGATACCGCGCCATCCAGGCGCGATACTGCGCCATCCCCGTCTCGACCGGAAGCGCCTGCGCCTCCACCAGCGCCACCGCGCGCTCGAAGGTGCGCCAGCTCCGCTGCTCCGCTACCGGCTGCAACCGCTCCTGCAGCGGCGCGAGACCCTGCGCCCCCGCCGCGTCCAGGGCGCCGATCTCATCCAGCGGCCGCAGCCGCCGGTGGTAGAAATCCGCCAGCGCGAGCTGGCCCGCCCCCTTGTCCGCGGCCAGTTCCGCGAACTTCTTCCAGTCATCCTCGGCCGCGGCGAAGTCCAGTTGCTCCTCGGCCGCCTGGGCGCGCAGTGCGTGCAGCTCGGCCTCCGCGGGCGTAGCAGTAATCAATTGGCTCAGCGCCGCGCGGGTCTCCTGAGGCGGACGGCGCACCGCCACCGGCCCGCCCGGCATCGGCGCCGCTCGGAAGAACACGCCTTCCAGCCGCGCGATGGCCGGCTGGTTCCCGAGCCACTCCGGCAGGTCCGCGTAAACAGCGAGTGCCGCCACCAGCAGCGCGGCGGCCAGCAACAACAGGCGGTTACGGCACGACTTCAAGGGCCACCTCCTGGGTTCCGATGTTATGGGCGAAATCCTCGGCCGTCACCGTCAGGACGTACTTGCCGGCCGCCATATGCTCCGGCACCGTGAACTCCCCGGCGTTGGCCCCGTCCCGCGCGCTCCAACGCAGGCTCACCGGCGCAATCCCGTACATCCGCGCGAAGACCGTGCGCGTGGTGCGCGACGCGCTGGCCCGCACCCGCACCGCCTCCCCGCGCCGGAAGCGGTTCTTATCCAGCCGCACCCGCACCACCGGCGGCTTGCTCGCGATCACGAACGTCTTCGACTCGCGGTACACGTGCCCGGCCCGGTCCCGCAGGATCAGCCGCACCCGGTACGTCCCGTCGTTCATGTCCACCGGCGCCAGGAACCTCGTCTGCCAGGTATCCTCTTCCTTCAGGTACCGCAGCTCCTTCACCAGTCCGAACGGGAACAGCGCGATCACCGCAACGATCGCCGGGTCGGTTTTCACCCGCAGCACCGGGTCGCCCGGCCGGATCAGCCGCGGCCGCAGCAGCGCGCGCGGCGCCGCCAGGAACGACGTGTAGGGCGTCACGAACTTGTACTTCCGCGCCAGCCGGATGATCTCGTCGATGCTGGCGCGGTCCTCGCCGTCCCGCTCGATCTTCTCCAGCAGCGCGTCCACTCTCGCCCGCGCCCACGTTCGCGGCAACTGCGGATGCTCCGCGCTCAGGGCCGGCAACGCCGCCTGGGCGCGCAGCTCCAGCGGCTGGCCCTCGCGCGCGCCTCGCGCCGTGAATGCCGCCTCCAGAGGCTTCTTATACTGCCCGATCCAGGCCGCCTCCGACCCCGCGAACGTCGCGCCGCCCAGCCGGTAGATCATGTCGAAGTTCGCCGCCGGCTCGGCCGCCAGCCGGAGCTGTTCGATGGGCCGCTGCCCGATCTTGGCCAGGAAGGCGTTGAGCTTGAACTCCGCCGGCTCGGTCGAGCGCACCCATTCCACGATCCCGTCGTTGCGCGCCAGCAGGTTCAGCAGCGGCATGTTGGCATCGTCGCCTACCGCGAAAACATACGTCCGCGGCCGCGCCTGCTTCCACTTCGCGGCGTACCCCGAGGCCAGCTTGGCGTTCCGGATGGTCCCCCGCGTCGGGTCGCCGTCGCTCAGCAGCACCAGGTAGGATTCGCCCCCCGAAAACTGCGCCAGCGCCGCCGCGAGCGCCCGCTCGAGATCCGTGCCCCCGCGCAGCCGGCTCGCCCGCACGAACTCCAGCGCCTTTTCAACTGCCGCCGTCTCTGCGGCCACCGGCGCCGGCGCGAACTGTTTCACCTCGGTATTGAACAGCACCAGGTTGAACCGGTCGGCCGGACGCAGCATATGCAGCAGCGTTTCCAGCGCCTGGAAGTTCCGCTCCAGCTTCTCCCACTGCATCGAGAGCGAGTTGTCGAACAGCGCCACCACGGTGCGCGCCCCGCCGCCCGCCCCGCTTCCCTGCCCCGGCGCGATCAGCGCCGAAGCCTCGAAGAAGCCCGGCTCGTTCGCCTCCCGGTGCGCCAGCACCTCCATGTGGTCCGCGCGCTTTGCGTCGATCGAGTACCGCACCGCGAAGTCCTCGTTGAACGCCACGTTCCGTCCCTCGAATGTGCCCCGGAAAAGCTGCGGCGTCGACTCGCTGATCTTCAGCGGGTAGGTCTTGCTCGCCACCTCGACATTGGTCAGAGGGTGCTCCGAGCGCAGCTCGAAGTGGATGCGCAGCCGCGCGGCCGTCTGCGCCTGGTAGGCATCCGGCCGCAGCGGCACGGCGAACAGGCACTTCAGCTTTTCCACCGGAATCGTCTCGTGATACTCGATTTCCAGCCGTTTGGTGCCGAACCCGGGAATCGGCACGATGCGCGCGCTGAACACCGCCGTCCGCCGCGCCTCGTCGGCATCCCGCTCCCCCATTTGCAGCAGCCCGGGGTCGATCGCCTGGGCCTTGATTTCCTGGTACAGCTCCTCGGCCCGCCGCCGCTCCAGAATCACCCCGGGAATGCGCGTCACGTCGTCCCACACCGCGAAGTCCGACACCGTGGCGCGCCCTGGCAGCGCGAACAGGTAGTTGCCCTCCAGTACTCTGCTCTCGTGACTCAGGAAGATCTGCCGGATCTCGACCCGCGCGTCGCCGTTGTCGATGCGCACGTCAATCCACATCTCCTCCAGCGACAGCACCGAGGCGTCCGGCTGCTCGCGATTGGATGGGATCAGGACGCCGGCGTCGCCCCACGCCAGTGCCGTCAGCAACAGCAGTACCGCCGCCAACTTCATAACACCTCCGGAAACCGGACCAGCCCGTTATCGGTCCCTACGTAAACATAGCTGCCATGCGCCGCCAGCGCGGTCACGTTCCGGGAAGGCAGCCCCGCCGTCAGGTTGCTCCACCGGCCAGACCCGCGATCGTAGACGTACAGCCCCCCGCCGAGCGATCCCGCGTACACCTTGCGGGCGGTCGCCAGCATTGCGTTCGGGTTCACTTCAAAAGGCGCGCGCAAATCCGGAAACGTCTGCCACTGGCCCGCGGCGTCGAAGCGCAGCACTCCTCCTCCATACGTCCCCACAAACCACTCCGCGCCCACCGGCACGATTGCCGTGATCCAATTATGCCGCAGCCCGGAATTCGCCGTGGTGTAGCTCGCGCGGATGGTGTCGCCTTCGAGCACCGACAGACCGCCCAGCGTCCCCACCAGCACCCGATCGCCCGAGGCCGCCAGCGCGTAGGCGTGGTTGTTCACCAGCCCGTGGAAAGCGTAAAGGCTGCGCATCCCCCCGGCGTCCGCGAACGTCAGGCCCGCCGGCGTCGCGATCGTCAGGCCGCCGGCGCGCGCCAGCACGTCCGTGATCTGGTTCGAGATCAGGCCCTCGCTCCGTCCCAGCACCTGGCGCTGCTTGCCCGCCGCATCGAACAGCACCAGCCCGTTGGCGGTCGCCACCGCCATGAGGCCGCGCGCCCGGTCCTCGACGATCCGGTTGACGCAGAAGACGTGATCGTTTTCCACGTGCGCCGCGCGATCCAGGCCCGGCTCCAGGATGTCCAGGCCGCGATCGAAGTATCCCACCCACAGCCGCCCCGCACCGTCGAAACCGAGCGCCGAGATGTTGCGGTCGGCCAGCAGCGCGCCCTCGCGGTCGACCACCCGGCGGAAACCGCCCCGCCGCTCATCCACCACGTACAACCCGCTTTCCGAGACCGCGTACAGCGCCCGATCAATCTCCAGCAGCCGCTCCACCTTACCCGGCAGCGTTTCCCCGCTCCGCTCGGCCGGACGCGGCCGGCCCGCCGCCAGCGGCACTTCCACGACTCCCTCGCCAAGCGTGCCGATGGCCAGCTTTCCGCCGCGAGCGAGCAGCGATTGCGCAAAGAAGCCCGAAACCAGCACCCGCGTGAATTTCCCCCCGGTGAACTCCGCCATTCCCATCGGCGTGCCGGCATAGGCCGCCTCGCCGCTCACCGCCAGCGCCAGCACCTGCGGATCGGGCAAGCCCTCGCCCTCGCCGAAGTGGTCCACCTCCCCGGCGTGCCAGTGCAGAACGCCCCGGTCCACCGTTCCCACCCAGACGCTCGAGTCGTCCCCGGCCAGCGCCGTCACCGCAAGCTCGGCCAGCGCCGGATGGAACGTCGCGATCCGCTTGCCGTCATACACCAGCACCCCTTTCTTGCTCGTGCCGAGTAAGACCCGGCCGGTCGCGAGTGGCAGTACCGCGGTGAGCGTGCGATACGGTGCCGCTTCGGGACGGATCTGCCGGAACGCCCGCCCGTTGTATGCCAGCAGGCCCTCCCCGGCGGTGGCAATGAACAACTCCGGCTCACTCGCGCCTGCGACGCCCGCGGCAATGCTCACCAGCGGCCCAGGCAGCTCCAGCCCAACGCGGTAGCGCGCTCTTACCCCTCCCTCCGCGTCGTACTCGACCAGGCCCGCCGGTCCGCAGACGTACAGGTTCCCGCGATACACCGCCGCATCCCGAAACACCGCCGGCGCCGAAATCGTTTCCAGCCCCGCAGGCGCTCGGCGATCCAGTCGCGCCGAGGCAAACGCGATTTCTTCCTCCGCCGCCACCCGCCGCGCCGACTCCCTCACCGCCCGGGAAGCCCGAAACACCGCCCAGCCCGCCCACAGAATGGCCAGCAGCCCCACCGCCGCCAGTGCCAGCCGGAAGACGCGCGTGTGCCACAATTGACACGCCACCCTACGAATATATCGAACCCCGCGCCTGAAATCGCTTCCCATTCGTCTCATCCGGCAAGCACCGGCAACGATACAGCACTTCCCCGGCCACTCCAATGCTGAAAATAGGGCACGAAAGCATTGACAGGTGGGTGGCAGTTCCTGTAGTCTTACCGGACGATGCCCGGGCAGACGCCCGGTGTACAATCCGCGGGGAGATCGACATGGTGAAAATCAACGGGCTGCGAGTACTCGCCGGCGGCTTGCTGGCCGGCGTGGTGATCAACGTGTGCGAGTACGTCGTCAACGGCGTGCTTCTGAAGGACCGATGGGCTGACGCGATGACGAATCTGCACCGATCGGCGCAATACAGTTCCATTGAAATGGCATCGTTCATCGTTTGGGGTTTCATGGTGGGTCTGTTCGCCATCTGGCTGTACGCCGCGATCCGGCCGCGTTACGGTGCGGGGCTGAAAACCGCGATAGTAGCCGGGGCCGCGGTTTGGGCTCTGGGCTACGTGGCGAATACCATTCCCGCGGCCGCCATGCACATCTTCCCGCGCCGCCTGCTGGCTTTGGGTCTGGTGGCGGGACTGGTCGAGGCGCTGGTGGCCACCGTGCTGGGCGCTTGGCTCTATAAGGAAGCGAGCAGCTCGGATACGCCATCAGCGGCGTAGCGGTTCGAACCAGGCGGCGAAGCCGCCGGCGGGCGCAAGCGTCAGCGTGAGGACGTCGGAGGCTCGCCCGAGCTGGGTGGTCTCGGCGATCGAGTCGGGCGCATCGGCCGATTCGGGCGTGTCGGCGAAGATGTGCACCCGGTACTGACCCTTTCCCAGGAAGCCGAGGGGCGCCTTGAGCGTGCGCGGCTCGGAATTGGTCATGCTGCCGAGGTACCAGCGCTCCCCCTGCCGGCGCGCGATGGTGACGTACTCACCGATGGCCCCGTCCAGGACTCGGGTCTCGTCCCAGGTGGTGGGGACGGCCTTCAGAAACTCCAGGCCCTTCTGACCACGGTAACTATAGGGGGAATCGCACAGCACCTGAAGCGGACTCTGGTACACCACCATCATGGCCAGTTGGCGGGCGCGGGTTCCCATGACCAGAGGGGCGGAGTCGCGGGGCTTGAAGGCGGCCTTGGTCGAGTGCCGGAAGCCGCCGGGGGTGAAGTCCATCGGGCCGGCCAGCATGCGCGTGAAGGGGAGGGTCACGGTGTGCTCGGGAGTGACGCGGGAACTCCACTTGTTGTACTCGTTGCCCAGGACGCCTTCCCTCGTGATCAGGTTGGGCCAGGTGCGTTCCGAGCCGGTGGGCTTGTAGGCGCCGTGGAAATCCACCAGGAGATGGTGCGCGGCGGCGTTCTTCACCGTGCGCTCGTAGAAGTTCACCATCGCCTGATCGTCGCTGTCCATGAAGTCGATCTTGACCCCCGAGATGCCCCACTTCTCGTAGAGCGGGAATGCCGCGTCCTGCTGCGCGGCGGCCTGATTCCAGCGCAGCCAGAGCAGCACCTTGACGTTGCGCTCCCTGGCGTAGCGGATGATGGCGGGCATATCCACTTCCGGGATCGTCTTGGTGATGTCGGCCTTGGGATTCATGGGGTCGCCGTACCAGGTCCAGTCCACCAGGACGTATTCCCATCCCATCTCGGCGGCGAACTGAGTGAAGTACTGCATGGTGGCGGTGTTCATGCCCACTTTGAAGTTGGCGTCGGGGGCGTAGTCGCCGCTCCACCAGCGGTCCCAGGCCGAGCGGCCGGCCTGGATCCACGACGTGTCTTGGAGGGCGCAAGGCTCGCTCAAATTGAGCACGAGGTTGGATTCGATGAGGTCGCCGGGGCGGTCGCCGATCATGACCACTCTCCACGGCGAACACCGCGGCGCGGCCGAGCGCACGATCACGCCGGGCTCGGTGGGCCGCGGCGGGTGAGTGGTGACGAGCGCGTTCGGGGCGGTTCCGGTGGCGGTGAGGTACATGCCGGCCCAATCGGTGAGGTTGGCTTCGGTGATGGCCAAGTAAGTGGACTTACTCACCTCCACCGTAAGAGGCACTAACAGGATGTTAGAGAGCGTGATGTCCGAGAGAGTGATCTTGTCGTATTCCACCTCCTGCGGCCCCGTGAATCTGTTCTGGCGCCCGGCCCAGACCGTGTGGTTGGCGCCGAAGTGGAACTCCGAGCGCTCCCCCGAGAGCAGGAAGTCGCCGAGGCCGGGCTGGGCCGGCAGGCAGTAACGGAAGGCGACGCCGTCGTCGTACGCGCGCACCATGAACTCGAGCTGGCGCTTGGGCGGGCGGCTCTCCTCCAGGTACAGACGCAGTTCGTTGGCGTGATCCAGGACCTCGGCGCTCTTGCCCACGACCGTGCGCCAGGCGCCCCGGATCTCGCGCCGCTCCTGCTTGCGGATGGCCAGGTCGCGCGCTAGCGGCGGCAGGTTCTTGAAGTCCAGTCCGAAGGGGGAGTCCAGAAGGATCTCACGCCCATCCCTGGCGACGGAGTAATACAGGCGAGTGCCCGAGGGATAGGGTTCGAGTCGTTCTTTGATGGCAAGAACGACGGTGTTCCGGCCGTTGGGGGAGGAGACCGAGACAGAGTCCTGGGCCAGGGCCAGCGAGGCCACCATGAGGGCGGAGTAGAAGAGGCGCATCGAGAGCAATTCTAGCAGCCTCGTGGCACGGACTTCAGTCTGTGCATCACCAACCAGTCCCCGAATTATAATGCCAGCATGACCGAAAACCGGTGGCGCGGCCGGTTCGCCTGGAGTGCGCTGTGCCTGGCGCTGATTCTCTATCCCGCGCTGCTGTGGCGCTATATCGGGGCCAACTCGGCGGTCTTCGATGAGGGCATGCATATTGCCGCGGGTTACCGCTACTGGCAGTGCGCCGATTACGGCATCAACCCCGAGCACCCGCCCTTGGCCAAGCTGGTTGCGGCCGCACCCATTCGGCACTGGCAACTCGGGGAGTTCACCGGGCCGTGCGGGACCTCGGCCACCAGCAACGCGCAATTATTGGGAATCGGTTACCGGCTGATGAACAGCCCGCGCGCCGAGGAGTTGCTGCGGGCGGCGCGTACGGCCATGATGGTGTTCCCCATCCTCCTGCTGCTGACGGTTTTCTTCGCCACCCGCGCCTGGTTCGGTCCCTTGGCGGCGGGCTCGGCCGTCTTGCTCACTGTGTTCGAACCGAACCTGACCGCGCACGGAGTCCTGGTCGCCACGGATATGGCCGTGACCGCCACCACTCTGCTCGCGGTATTCCTGGCCTGGCGCTATCTGCGGAGGCCCGGCATTCTTCGAATGCTGCTGCTGGGCCTGGCGATGGGGCTGGCGCTTTCCGCGAAGCATTCCGGCATCCTGGTCCCTGTAATCGTCTTCCTGGTGTTCCTGACGGATGCGCCGGGCCGGCCCGAAAACGGCAAGCCAGGATGGCGCAGCCGCGCCGCCGGTTGGGCCGGAGCCTGCATCATTGCCGTTCTCGTGCTTTGGAGCACCTACCAGTTTCGTTATCGCGCGCTGCCCAGCGGGCATGCCGCGACCTTCGGCATTGTCCAAGGAGACGAGCAGAGCGGGATGGCGCGGACCTGGCCCGGGAAACTGCTCGTCTTCGCGTCCGCCCGCCACCTGTTGCCGGAATCCTACGTCGGAGGCCTGATCTACGTCGTCGACAACAGCACCCGCGAGACCTTTCTGTTCGGGAGGCAGTTGGCGGAATCGGTGTGGTACTACTTTCCAGCCGCCATCTCCATCAAGACCCCGCTGACGCTGCTGTTCCTGGTTCTCGCGGCGCTCGCCACGCCGGGCTTCTGGCGGCGCTACGGCGGCAGGTGCTGGCTGCCGGGAGTGCCCGTAGGGGTGTTCCTTCTTTTCGCCATGAGCGCCGGCATGGGACTGGGAATACGGCACGTGCTTCCGATCTACCCGTTCCTGATCATTCTGGCCGCCGCCGGAGCGGCTTACTTCTCGACCAGATTTCGTTGGGCCGTGCCCGTCTGCGCCGCCCTGGTTCTGTTCCAGGCAGTCTCCTACCTGCGGAGTTTTCCCAACCAGATCGCTTACGCCAACGAGGCCTGGGGAGGGCCGGCGCGGCTCCGCTTCTATCTTGGCGACTCCAATATCGATTGGGGCCAGTCGCTGCCCCAGTTGAAGCACTATGTCGCAACCCATGGCCTCCAGGACTGCTGGGTTGCCTGGTTCGGAATGCGCAAGCCCGAGCAGGCCGGCGTGCCGTGCCGTGCGCTGGCCGGCCCGGCATTTCTGGAAGCGGCCGATGTCTCCTTGCCGCCTCCGCTTCCCGAGCGATTTGGCGGCACGGTCTTTCTCAGCGTCACCTTGCTCGACTACGATCTCTTCCCTTACCGCTGGTTCCGTTCGCGCCAGCCCGACGACGTGATTGGCGGGGACCTACTGGTCTTCCGGGGGGACTTCGAGTTACCGGCGGTTGCCGCCGAGAGAAGGGTAGCGCGCGGCTGGTGGTTCTTGAACCACGGAGAGGCGCGGCAGGCGGTCGAAGAGTTCACCGCGGCGGAGCCCTATGCCAACTCACGCGGGACTCTGCATTCGCTTTTCGGATGGGCGCTGGCGAGCGTCGGCCGCCTGGCGGATGCCCGCGCCAGTTACGAGCACGCGGCCCGCGATTATGAGGGCCGGCCCGGCGACGCGGCCTTTCGGAGAGCGGCTCTGGCTCAGGCCGAGGCAATCCGCCGCGCCGAGTCGGGCGGCAACAGGTCCCCCCAGGCCCGCTAGTGTCCCATCTCTAACGCTTGTTTGCAGCAGCCCGGCGTGAGGCTCAGGCCGGGGCGAGGTTTGTGACGCGGATCTTGTCCAGCAGCAACCGATCCACCATCTCGACGATGGCCAGACGCTCCTCGGCCGTAGTTTTGCGATTGTGGTCGCTGTCGAACCAGATCTCCACTTCGTAGTAACTCTTGTACCGAATGATTCGTATCTTCGCCCCTGCGAAGTTGTACCCACGAATATAATTCCCCTCGTACTCGCTTTCCCGGCCGCGCCAGCTTGCCAGGTCGGCAGCGTGTTTCTGCAAAACCTCGAGCATCTCATCGATGCTGAGCTTGCTCTCGAATCGTTTGGCCACGATGTCGTTCATAACTCGACATCAACAATATACCATCGCCAACGTCGACAATCTTGCCGGCGAACGCCGGCCCCCCGGCCCGTGACATTTTCCGGACAAACAGATTGCATCACTCGCGCACGGTGGGGCGAGTTCCGTGACAACCTGCGGTCGGCCCCGGCATACGATCGATCACGTGAGGAAGAACCCATGGTGCCGATACGGACTCACCCAATAACGCGCTTCCTGAAGTACAACGCGGTGGGCGTGCTCGGAACCACTTTGAGGACGTCGACGCTGGCGCTGCTGCACGAGGTGGTTGGTCTGGGGTATGTGTCGGCAACCGCCCTGGCTGTCGAAGCCGGGATGCTGCACAACTTCTCCTGGCACCTCCACTGGACCTGGCGCGAACGCTGCGCGGGCATCACCTGGCAGGAGACTCTGCTGCGGCTCCTCAAGTACCAGGCCAGCAACGGTGCGGTAGCCATGGCCGTGAACCTCCTCGCAGTTCGAGTGCTCGTGGGCGGACTCGGCCTGCACTACTTGGTCGCCAACCTGTTCGCCACGGCCGCCGCCGGGATCGTCAACTTCGCCATCGCGGAGTTCCTGATCTTCCGCTGGCCCTGGATCGAAGCAGCAGCGCCGGCGAGTTCGTGCGCCAGGAGTTGAATCCCAAGATCTGCATCTGGAACCGTGCGCCTGGGCCTCTCCCCGGCATTGTCGGCGCTCGTCCGCAGGCGTGTGCTGAACGGTCTTCAGAAGGGCGCGGACCAGGAGATCGGCAAGTCCCTGGTTCAAAATGTGAGTCTGAAGGAAAAAGGCAGTCGCGGCAAGGGCGATGGCAGGTGTGGCATTGGTCGGAGGGATCTGGGCCGCGATCGGCGCACTGATTGGTAGAGCCGCGGGCGGGACCAGGATGATCACGGTCTACCAGCCGCGCTGAACGGCAAGGAGGTCACCTTGTCGACAAGCTCGAAACAGAACGTCGGAGCCGGAGGGCCGACATTTTACGTGTTCCCTTGGGGATGCGCTCTCCGAAGTTCATTGACCGCTTGCTGACGCGCCTCGGAACGCAGCCGCGACCGTAAGGGAGCGGTGCCAAGGCACTTCCGAGACCGCACACCAGCGGTGGCGAAAGCCGGCTACGGCTGCTGATCCATGCCGTAGTTGACCCACTCCTCTCTGGAGGGCCCGTAGACGCCGGGGACTTTCAGGCCCGCCTGGCGCATCAGGACCGTCATCTGGCCGCGGTGGTGGCAGGAATGCTCGATCAGAGAGGCGAGAACCATGCCTTTGGTCCAGGAGGACTGGCCGTAGATCGAGATATGGTCGCCGAGCTGGGCGTCGGTCCAATTCGCCGGGACAGCCTCGGCCACCAATCGAGCGCAGGTCTCAAAGGCGTCGGCGATCGCGGCGGCGGAGGTGGGCAGGGGATCCTTCTCGCTGGCGGCGGCGATCGCCATGCCGACCTCTCCCATCGTGTAGGTGATGCTGCCGATGATGTGCCAGGCGATGAACCCGAGGCTGCGGCCATCGGGGGTGACGCGCTGGGCGAGCGATTCGTCGGTGAGGGCGCGAAACACCTTGAGAGTGGCTTCACTTTCCATCTTCCAGGCGCTCAGGAAATCGGAAATCGTATGGAACATGAGACGAAGATAGCCGAACCGGCGGCCTCCGGGCAAGCGGTGGAAGTGCTATCATTGCATACAATTAGCCGCGCAGATTGGAACTTATGAGCATAGCCGCGCCCTCACGGGCGGCCGAATTCCGCGAACAGCTCTCGCGGCGCGTCCTGGTAGCCGACGGGGCTATGGGGACGATGCTGTACTCCAAGGGCATCTTCATCAATCGCTGCTACGACGAGCTGAACCTGTCGGCGCCGGCGCTGGTGCGAGAGTTGCACGAGGAGTACGTCAAGGCCGGCGCGGAAATCATCGAGACCAACACGTTTGGGGCCAACCGCATGCGCTTGGCGGCGTACGGCTACGCCGAGAAGCTGAAGGCCATCAACCAGGCCGGGGTGCGGCTGGCGCGGGAGGCGGCCCACGAGCAGGCCTTCGTGGCCGGTTCGATGGGGCCGCTGGGCGTGCGCATCGAGCCGCTGGGGCGCACCTCGTTCCTCGAGGCGCGCGCGGCGTTCCGGGAGCAGGCGGAGGCGCTGGTCGAGGCGGGAGTCGATCTGCTGGTGCTCGAGACCTTCGCGGATCTCCCCGAGCTGCGCGAGGCGGCGCTGGCGGCCCGCGAGGCGGCGGGAGCGAAGATGGTGATCGTCGCGCAGGCCACCATCGACGATTTCGGCAACATGCCGGACGGCACCCAGACCGAGGCGTTCACCCGCCGGCTGGAAGAGTGGGCGGTCGACGTGATCGGATTGAACTGCTCGGCGGGGCCCAAGGTGACCTTCGAGACCATCGAGAAGATGGCGCAGTTTTCGCGCAAGCCCATGAGCGCGATGCCCAACGCGGGGCATCCGGCGACGGTCGAGGGCCGCAAGATCTACCTGTGCTCGCCCGAGTACATGGCGCAGTACGCGCGGCGCTTCATCCAGGCGGGAGTGAAGATCGTGGGCGGCTGCTGCGGGACGACCCCCGAGCACATCAAGCTGATCCGGGCCGAGGCGCGGTCCCTGCAACCCGCCCACCGCCAGCTTGCGGTGACCATCGAGGAACCGGCCGCCAGGGCCCAGGCGCTTACGGCGGCCCCGCTCGCCGGGAAGTCCAATCTGGGGGCGAAACTGGCGGCGCGGCGCTTCGTCGCATTCGTCGAGATCCTGCCGCCGCGCGGGGTGGACGCCAGGAAGGAAATCGAGGGCGCGCGCCTGTGCGCCCAGGCGGGCATCGATTGCATCAACGTGCCGGACGGGCCGCGGGCCAGCGCGCGGATGAGCGCGCAGGTCACCTGCCAGCTCATCCAGCAGCGGGCGGGCATCGAAGCGGTGCTGCATTTCTGCTGCCGCGACCGCAACATCCTGGGGATTCAATCCGAGCTGCTGGGCGCCCATGCCGCCGGGGTGCGCAACCTGATCTGCATCACCGGGGACCCCCCGCGGATGGGCGCCTACCCCAGCGCCACGGCGGTGTTCGACGTGGACGCGATCGGCCTCGTCAACATCGCTAGCAATCTGAATCGCGGCCTGGATATCGGGGGCAACCCGATGGGGTCGCAGACGGCGCTGGTGATCGGCGTGGGGGCCAACCCGGGCGCCCTGAATCCCGAGGAGGAATTGCGGCGCTTCGAGTGGAAGGTGCAGGCGGGGGCGGAGTACGTGGTGACGCAACCGGTGTTCGACCTGGATCTGCTCGAGCGCTTCCTGCGCCGGATCGAGCACGTCAGGATTCCGCTGATTGCCGGCATTTGGCCCCTGGTGAGCTACCGCAACGCCGAGTTCATGGTGAACGAGCTGCGCGTGCCCGTGCCCGAGCAGTACCTCGAGCGGATGCGGTCGGCCGGCACGGCCGAGAAGGCCCGGCGGGAAGGCATCGCCATCGCCCGGGAAATGGTGCGGCGGGTGCGGCCGATGGTGGCGGGCGTGCAGTTGAGCGCACCGTTCGGGCGCTACGCCATGGCGCTCGAGGTAGCGGAAGCGATCGGAACGCGGTAAAAAGGAAGCTGATCCTTTAGGCTTGATGGCCACAGACCTCATCGTAATCGAACCGGACCGGCCCAGCGCGGAGGCGCTCGACAGAGCCGCCGCGGCCATCCGCCGGGGCGCGGTCGTGGCGATTCCCACCGACGCCCTCTACAGCCTGATCGCCGACCCGTTCAACCTCCGGGCGGTGGGGCAGGTGTTCTTGGCCAAAGGCCGGGAGCTGCACCGTTCCCTGCCCCTGCTGGTCCCCGAGCCGACCGCGGCGGAAGACCTGGCCAAGGAGATCCCCGCCCGGTTCTACGTGCTGGCCCGCCGCTTCTGGCCGGGGCCGCTGACGATCATCCTGCCCGCGGCCGCCAAGGTGCCCCTCAAGGTTACCGGGAACACCGGGCGCCTGGCACTGCGCCAATCCCGCTCGGCGGTCGCCAACGCCCTGCTGGAACGGCTGGGGCACCCGCTGGTCTCCACCAGCGCCAACATCTCGGGCCAACCGACCTGCCGCAGCGGCATCGAGGTGTTTGGGGTCATGGACGGCCGGGTCGCCCTGGTCTTGGACGGGGGCTTGTGCGCCGGGCCGGGCTCCACCACGGTGGACATCACCGACCCGGTCTGGAAGATCATCCGCGAAGGCGCGGTTCCGGGACGCGACGTCGCCGAGTGCCTAGGCTAGTGTAGTGCGGCGTATGTAAAGTCATGTATGGAGCAGCCTGCCAAAGTCCCCTTTTCGTGGCGCGCGCACCCTTGAAAATCCCCTCAGGATGCGGCTGAGGCGGTTTGGGAGAGAAGATCTCTGGCATCGATTCCGGCCTTTGCGCATTCCCGCAGCAGGCGGCGAAGTTTTCGGGTCAGAGTCCGGGGATTGAGCGCTGCAGTCCCCTTCTCCCGATAGTCG
>Ga0187850_10000109_pt1 | contig 106668 bp, 76 predicted proteins | sample June2016WEW_4_15_FD_132436 | JGI IMG/M metagenome (GOLD analysis project Ga0187850, IMG submission 132436) | Peatland microbial communities from SPRUCE experiment site at the Marcell Experimental Forest, Minnesota, USA - June2016WEW_4_150 | ecosystem: Environmental > Terrestrial > Soil >...
CCATATCCCCGGGTGGAGAGCAACTGGAAATGAACGAGCAGTCCGTAACGCCGTTTCCCTGGATGGGGAACAAAGTGAACTCGATTCGGTCGGCGGGACTGGCGAGCCGGCATGAACGCGGCGAAGCCCACAACGAAATAAGGCTGCCAGCGCAGAGGGAGTGGAACGCGGCTGGTGGAGGCCCGCAGATGTTTGGAGATGGAATGCCCGGAAGTTCGAGTGACGTGAATCAGGGAACCACGACCGGTGGCGAAAGGGCCGGCCGGGGTCAGAGCCCCCGTAGTAGCGAAGAAGCGGGTAATGACCGTGGAGCGAAGGGGGGCAGGGACGTGGTGTTGGGCCGCAGCGGGAATCCATCCCGCAAGGGTCCGTGTAGTGCCGCAAGGCTGTTCGCACGGACGCATTGGCACAGCCTGCTTGGAGCCTGCTGCCAACCCAACAATGAACCGCCTGGAATCCAGGTGAGCGGGGCGCAAGCCTGCGCGGCTGGTACGACTCTTCCGAAAGCCCTGAGTCGAGTGCCTGAGCCAGTTCATCAGAGGCCACGAACTGGAAAGCCGGATGCGGGAGAACCGCCCGTCCGGTTTGGGAGGGGGGCGACGGAGCAATCCGTTCTCTATCCTCATACCAGCCCAGGCAACGCCCTGGGTCAAACCGCCCAAAACCATTCAGAGCGCTGAGGGCGCGATCCATCTTGCTTATGAGGCAGGCCGTTGGCCTGCAACAGGCTAAAGGATGTGCGGTGAACCCGGGGCGGCGGCCCGCCTGCGCTGCGCTCCGGCGGGCCTTGCCCTGGGCTGGTATGAATCAGGCCTTCGGCCTGAAGGCCAGCGTGCCGACGCCATGGCTGCCATCAGGGGGAGAGCCAAGCAGTATACTATATATGGGCCTCATATACAAAAGCTCCTCAAAACCTCGCAAATCGCAGGGTCCGAAGAATTCCGTCGCGCGCCCGACGTCTGTCTGACCAGGCTTGCCAAGACTTGGCGTCGAGGATAGCGTAGGTTCATGGTTGTTACCACGTTGAACGTCAGTCCAAGCCAAGAACAAGCGGCCATCATCGGCCGGGAGGCCGGGTCCGGGCTTCAGGCCTCGGCCAGCGAAGTGCTGCGGGAGGCCATCCGCCGGTGGATGCAGCGGCGGTGACCCCCGCGCGCCTGACTGAACCGGATTTACGCGGGGCTTTGAGCTATGGTCTGCGCCGGCATCGATGCGGGGTCGCGTTCGACCAAGGTGGTGCTGTTCGACCCGGAACGGGGGCAAGTGCTTGGGCGTGGCCTGGCGGACCAGGGGGTGGAACAGGAACGCCTGGCGGCGGAGTTGCTCGAGCGGACCTGCCGGGAGGCGGGCGTGGACCGCGCCGGGATAAGCGCCCTGGTCGCCACCGGTTACGGGCGCAATGCGGTGCGGTTTGCCCACACCACGATCACCGAGATCACCTGCCACGCCCAGGGCGTCTATCACCTGGCGCCGGCGGTGCGCACCATCATCGAGATTGGCGGGCAGGACAGCAAATGCATCACGCTGGAAAACGGCGGGCGCGTGCGCGACTTTGCCATGAACGACCGCTGTGCCGCCGGCAGTGGCCGCTTCCTCGAACTCGTCGCCGCCCGGCTTGGGGTGGACTTGGCCACGCTGGGAGACCTGAGCCGGGAAAGCCGCCAACCGGCCCTCATCAGCAGCATGTGCGTAGTCTTCGCCGAGACGGAGATCATCGGGCTGCTGACCGAAGGCGTGCCGCCGCCGGATATCGCCGCGGGCGTGCAAAATGCCATCGCCCAGCGGGTGGCGGCGCTGGCCGGGCGGTCGGTCCGGCCGCCGGTTTTTTTCACGGGCGGCGTGGCCCTGCAATCAGGCATGGTGCGGGCTGTCGCCACCGCCTTGTCGTGCCCGGTGCAGGTGCCGCCCCTGCCGCTCTTCACCGGCGCCCTGGGCGCTGCCATCCTGGCCGGCCAGCGACGCAAGGCCAGTCTGTAGCGCCCTTTCAGGGCGCGGGGCGGGCGGTGGGAATGAGGCCCCAGGGCATCGGTCCCGCCAAGCGGGACCTCAGCCCTGGGCTGGGTTCTCCCGACGCGTCGGGATTGGGCCGCGACGCGGACCGCGAACGGCGACGCATTGCATCGCTTATCATTGCAGTCTGACACTGGCTCCAAGCTGGGGGCTCAGCAGAGGCGGAGGATGAAAAACAGTGCCACAAGGCCCCCGCTAATCAGCAAACCGAGGCGGGCCGCGGTTTTGGTTCGATCACGCAGCAGCCCGATAAAACTGAGGAGCAATCCAAAAGGCGCCCCCAGCAATATGGCCAGCCCGCCAAGGGCTGTAAGGGGAGAGCCTCAGCCAGGATTGAACAGCGAGAGCGTCAGGATGGCCGCCAGCGAGGCGAGCGCCAAGCCCAGGCCGATGCGGCCTATGCTGCCGCGCGGCCGGCCAACCGCCGTGTTGTCTTGCTCGACCATCTCAAATTGCTGGCGAAGGCTAGCCGCCGCCCGTCGGGCACCCACTCGACGCGCCCCCTGGCGCCCGGCCATCCGTTAGTCGCGTTTTGCGTTCTGCCTGTCAGGCCTTGGGCATTACCATGCAGCGAGGGCGGACGCCCCGAGCCGCCGTCCTGCGCTCCGCTTGCGTACTGGCGCCTTAAAGCCTGTTTTAAAATTCCATTCCCGCGTAGCAGCCGAGGTAACGAGGCTCAAATGCCTTCGGAAAATCGCGGCCTGAGCCTCCAGAATGAGCCTCCTCACGTCGGCTGCTACGATTTTAAAACACGCCCTTAGAGTTGCACTTCGACCGGTTTGCTGGCGGTTTCCACCGGCTTGAGGTCGAACGCCACATTGACGGTCACTTTCTTGCCGATCAGATTTTTGGGTACTCGCCATGAGTACGAGCAAGTGCCGCCTCAACCATACTCCAGGTTGCCGCTGGTTAGTCTTTTACCGCCGGCCTCCAGCACGCTGAAGGTTGGCCGGGGCGGGCGAGCGTCAAACTTCTCGCCTTTGAGGAAGGTGGAATAGACCTCGCCCTCGGCGCCGACCACGCGCGTGCTGATGCTCAGCACGAAGTCGCTCTCCTTAGAACTGCTGGCGCCTGTGGTCTTGCGCTCGTTGGCGCTGACTTTCACCTCGAGGGGCGCGCCGCAGGGGAGGGTGTTCGGCTGGCCGGCGGCAAAGCTGAAGGGTTTCTTGAGCATGCGCTCGTAGGCGCTTAGCTTCACGTGATCCCGCGCCGCCGCGCCGCCGCCCAGCAACGTGCACTCGTACAAACGATAGTTGCCGGAGGGCACCTTGATCTTGCCCTCCGCCACGCCTGGCTGAATAAGCTGCCATTTGCCGTTGGGTCTTTCCCAGGCCAGCGTCAGGCTGCGCACCTGGCCGCCTTGCGGTTGCAGGGTCACTTCGGCCAGCTCGTCCTTCCAGGGCTCGATGCGCAGGACCGTATTGTCGGCGGCCAGGCCCACCTGGTAGGGCGTCGGGCCGAAATAGAGGATCGGGCCGAAGGGGCAGAAGTTGCTCTCCAGCGGGTCGGTCTCGAATTTCCCGGAACCATTGGCATCCACCAGGAAGCTGTCGGCCATCTGGAAGTACCAGCTCTCGCCCTCACCGCCGGCGGGGCGAAAGATTTGCGGCTGCCAGGCATCGCCCAGGCGCAGGTTGCTGTCACCATCAAACACGCCGACTTTCCGCTTGCGCCCGCCCAGTTCAACGGTCGTATCCAGATACCAGCCGGCCTTGAATTGCAACTGGCCGATGAACAGATTTCGGTCCTCGGGGGCGGATTCCAGGACCTGGCGGTTGTAGAGGTAGAGGTGCGCGTAATAGGCGGGCCGTCCGCCGGCAATCAGTTTGTCGGCCGGCGCCGCCACGGGTCCGAACAGGGCCTCCTCCATGGACGGAGAGGACACTCGGCGCTCGCCGGGCAGCGCCACCGGCTGGGCCACCGGGTCATCCGTCAAGTCGCCATTCTGATTCATGTCCACAATCAGGCGGTCGTAGCCTTTGCCGGAGCCTTTGGATTCATCCAGGCGAAAGACAAAGGCCGGACCCGAGGGCAGCTCGCGGCACTCGCCGTAGAGCGGGCGCCGGGAAACCGCTTTGGGTTCCTTGTTGATTTTCGCCGGTTTGACCACGAGCAACGTCCCGGAAGTGCCGAAGCCGCCGGGAAACGCCATCACGTCCCTTGCCGGGATCGTTTCGAATTTTAGAGGGAAGTCCTCTGCCGCGGCAGTCAAGACGGCTGCCACTGCTGCCACTCCACCAACCAGAGCCGGACTCATCATAGCAATCCTTTCCTTAATTAGAAGTGCACCCCCACTCTGCGCGGAATCCCAACGCTTGTCAAAGCAAAACTGGCTTCAAACGGCCGATGGGGAGGATCAGCCGGGGCCGGGCTGCAAGCGCCGCGCATAAATAAAGAGATCGTCGCTGCGGTTGTAGTACTCCGGGACGACGGCGGTGCGGACGAATTGCTGGGATTCATAAAGGCGCCGGGCCGGGGCATAAGGCGCGGTTGAAGAGGTATAGATGACCATGAGGCGGCCGCCTTCAGCGCAGGCCACCCGCACCGCCTCGCCCAGCAAGGCGCTGCCGAGGCCCTGTCCCCGCGCCTCCGGCAGGGTGCAGACCCAGAACAGGCCCCAAGTGCCGTGGGTCAGGGCCTCCCAGCCGTAACAGGCGAAGCCGGCCATGTGGCCGTCCACCCAGCCCGAGAGGAACCGGTAATTGTCGGGCGTTGGTTTCGCCAGGGCGTGGCCGAACATCTCATCCACGCAATCGGCATCACTTGGCCCGAACAACCCCGAGCGAAGCAGGATTTCGCGGATGCAAGGGCGGTCCCCGACGGTAGCGGGCAGGACAATGGGGTTCACGGGGCTACCCCCAGGCATTGGCGGCTGGGCGCCGGGTTGGCGCGGCCAGCGGCCAGGAGCGCCAGCCGCTCGAGCATGGCCCCATACTCCCAGCCCGCGGCGTGGGCGCTATCCGCAAAGCCGGCCGTCTGGCTCAGGTCGCAATTGGCATTGACATCCAACACCATCGGCTTGCCCTGCCGCAGCCGCACATCGATCCGGCTGTAATCGCGCAAGCCGCAGGCCGCGTGGGCGCGCCGGGCCAACTGCGCCAGTTCCGCAGCCAATTCCGGCTCCAGCGGGGCGGGGCAGGTGGGCGGGGTTTTGCGGTAGGCCTCGGAGTCCACGAGCCACTTGGCTTCGAAGGTGCAGAGGCGGTCGCGCAGTTCGGGGAAAGCGTCGTAGCGGATGACGCTGATCCCAAGCACCTCCAGCGCGTCCGCCGGCCCCCAGAGCGCGATGGCGTACTCTTCGCTGTCGAGGAATTCCTCGATGATGGCGCCGCCGCGGTATTGGCGGAGAACCGCCGCCGCCTGCGCCCGCGCTTGGGCAAGGCTTGACACCACGGAGTCACGAGTGATGCCGAAGGAACAGTGCTCGCCCGCCGGTTTGACGATGGCGGGAAAAAGCTCGAACGCGAGCGTCTCCGCCCTGGACGTCTCCTGCCAGCGCGGGGTGGGCAGGCCCTCGGCCTCGAGCAGCCGTTTCGTCGCGGGCTTGAACTGGGTTTGGTGCAGCGCCGTGGCGGCGCTGCCGGTAAAGGCGTAGCCGCGCCGCTCCAGTTGCCGGGCCGCGCGGGCGTAATAAAAGGCCTGGTGCGGCGAACCTTCGCACAAGTTGAACACCAGCCACTCGCGGGGGTCGAAAGGGGCCAGCGCGGTGGCCAGGTCGCTTTCCACCTCGCCGGCGGCGACGCGCCACCCGCGCGCGTTCAGGGCCTCGCCGGCCCGCCGGATCATCTGGCGCGTGGCGGCCGCATCCACCGGCAGCGTGCCTTCATCGATGCCGTAGAGCAGCAGGAGGGGCGTTCGCTTCATTGCAAACCGTAACGCTTCAACGCCGCGGCCAGCACCGCGGCGACCAGTTGGGCATGGCTTCGGCCCGAGGCCTTGGCCATCATGGTCATGTCGCTGCGCGGGGTGATGCCGGGCAGGGCATTGATTTCCAGAATGTAGAGCTGCCCGGCCGGGGTGAGCCGAAAATCGACGCGGGCGTAATCGCGGCAGCCGGTGACGGCAAAAGTTTCCACCGTCAGGCGCCTGACCTCCTGGGCGATGGCCTCGGGCAGCGGCGCCGGGCAGCGATAGCGAAAGAGGTGGTCGAGCTCGTGCTTGTGCTTCGAGGAATAGACCGGGAGCAGTTCCGGGGGATAACCGCCGAAGTCCACTTCGAGGACGGGCAGAACCTCGAAGTCGCCGTTGTTGCCCACCACGCCGCAGGTGAGGTCCCGGCCTTCGATGAAGCTTTCCACCAGGGCGGGCTGGCGGTAGTGCCGCAGAATCCGCTCCACCTGGCCGCACAACTGGGCGGCGCAGGTCACGATGCTCTCGTTTTGGATGCCCATGCCCGTGCCCTCGTGCGCGGGTTTGACAAACAGGGGGAAGGGCACGCGGCAGCCGACTGCTGCCCCCGGGCAGTCGAACACCTCGAACTGCGGCGTGGGCAAGCCAGCGGCGGCCAGCAGCCGCTTGGTGGTCGGCTTGTCCTGGGTCACCGCGGCGGCCAGCGGGGCCGGGCCGCTGTAGGGCAGGCCCAGCGCCTCCAGCACGGCCGGCATGTGGGCCTCGCGGCTCTCGCCGCCGAAGCCCTCGCACACGTTGAAACAGAAGTGCGGCTGGACCTGGCGCAGCCACGCGATGACGTCCAGGTCCGGAAAGCCTTCGTGAACCAGCGGCTCGCACCCCGCCAGCCGAATGCCGGCCTCGTAGGCCTCGATGTACTTGGCCGCGTCCACCTCCACCAAGGCATCCGGCGGAGCGTTCGCCGGCAGGTCGTAATGTCCGTTGGTCGTATTGACCAGCAACGCTACACACCGGCGCCTATTCGGATTACCAGACATTCCTGGCCCCGGAGACTCCCAGACTGGCGCCCGCCTGGCAATACGAAAGATGCGTGACATTCCAGCCAAGGCAGCGAAACTTCCCTGCCGTGGTTTTTGCTTGAAAAGTACCCGTCGGAAGCAAATCCTCGCGGTGTCAAAATGCGGGCTGGCTGCCATTAACAACTCGGACAGAAAGGACCATTCATGCGCAACTGCAACTGTTCTGGAAACTGTGGACCGCAAGGCAACGACCTGAGCCGGCGCGAATTCATTGGACTGGTGGGCGCCGGCACGGCGGCGGCCCTCCTGGCGACGCCGGCCTGGGGCGACTTCACGCTGCCGCCCGACGAGCTGGAGCGCTGGCGGCGCGAGCTGTTTGGCCCAGCCAAACCGCGGCGCTATTCCTCGGACCGGCACACCGACGCGCGCCTGCACCTGGGCGGCATCGGCACCGGCAATTTCGAGCTCGGCGCTGACGGCCAGTTCACGACCTGGCAGCTTTTCAATACCCTCCGCGACGGCCAGGTGCCGTTTCATTTCCTGGTCAAGGCGGGCGCCACCGCCAGGCTGCTCCAGACTGCCGGCGGCCCGGACTGGCCGCGCGTCAAGCACGTCGAGATGACCGGCGAATACCCGCTGGCCACCCTCCGCTTTCAGGACCCTGACCTCCCGGTCCAAATCGAGTTGACCGCCTTTAGCCCTTTTGCGCCGCTGGATGCGGCCTTTTCTTCCATGCCCCTGGCGGCGTTTGTTTTCGCGATTAAGAATCCGTCCGCCCAAGCGCAAACGGTCTCGCTGGCGGCCCTGATGCAGAACCCGGTCGGTTATGACGCTGCTGGTGAAAACAACTCCGCCTTGAACCCCTGCTTCGGATACAACATCAACGAAATCCTGCACGAAGGCGGCGCGCGCGGCCTGTTCCTGCGCGCCCAGGCGGGAGGCGACCCAACGCTGGACAAACCGGTGACTATTTGCACGACCGCCAACCTGAAGTCCTTGCAAGCCCCGCCGCCCGACCGGCCGGACAATCTCACGGTCGAGGTCTTGGAGGGCCAGGCCCTGCCGGCCCCAAAACCCGCCGACCCGGCGCATACGGTGATTTGGCTGGAGGAACCCGCCGCGAGCACGTCGGCGCCTTTGCTGCGCGCGGCGCGCCAGGCGGTCCAGGCAGGGGCAACCTTGCTTTTTGCCGGCAAGGCCATGCCGCTGCTGGCGGCCTACGCCGCCTGGACCGGCGGCAAACCCATCGCCGAGGCCTCCCAGCGGCCCGACATCCTCTTTGAAGACTTCGAACACGGTTACGAAAACTGGCAGGTTGAAGGCGAAGCCTTCGGCCAGGAGCCGGCTCAGGGCACCCTGCCCAACCAGCAACCGGTCTCCGGTTTTCTCGGCCGGGGCCTGGTCAACAGCTTTCTCAAGGGCGATGCCACGACTGGCCGGCTCATCAGCAAGCCCTTCACGCTCGAACGCCGTTTCATCCGGTTCCTCGTCGGCGGTGGCCGCCACGCCAATACACAGATTCGGCTCCTGGTCGAGGGCAAAGTCGTCCGCGCCGCCGCCGGCAAAGACAACGAGCGGCTCGAACCCGCCCTCTGGGACGTGGCTGCCCTCGAGGGCCGGACCGCCCACCTTGAAATCGTCGACGAAGAGAAGGGCGGCTGGGGTCATATCAACGTCGATCAGATCGAATTCACCGACCTGCCCGGCGAACGCGCGGTCATGGTGCTTTTGGAAGAACTGCTCCCGGCGCGATTCAGCGCCGTGCGTTCCTCCGGCAACGAGGCCGCCAGCCCGGGGACAGTTCAGTTCGAGAACCTGGTGTTGCAGCCCGGCGCTACCCAATCCAACACCCCGGACCGCGTTTCGTTGCTGGCCCGCCCGCTTGGTCAAGGCAGGGTCTTGCTCGCCTCGGGCGCCATCCTGGACCCTGCCCAGGCCGCCTTGAGTCACCAGCGCCAGCGCGCATACTCCTTCCTTTGCGGCCTGGTCGGCGCCAACTACTCCGGCCCAGCCGGCCTCCATCCCAAAACCCCCGGCTTCGGCACTTTGGCCCTCGCGACGCTTGGCGCCGAAGCGACCGTCCTGCCGGCCGTTGAAGATTTCGACCAGGCCTGGAAAGTGTTTGCCGCCGAAGGCCGGTTCACGCCCCTGGAGCGCGCCCAGCCCAATGCGCCCACGCCGGTTGGCCACACCATCAACGGTGCCGTGGCCGCCACGCTGAACGTGCCTGCCGGCGCCACCCTCGAGGCGCCTTTCCTCCTGGCCTGGCACTATCCCAACAAATACAACGGGAGCCAAACCTGGATGGGCTGCCATTACGCCACCCGGTGGCCCGATGCCCGGGCCGTCCTCCGCGCCGCCGCCGCGGACTTTTCCGCCCTGCGCCAGCGAACCGAGGGTTTCCGCCAGACCTTTTACGACAGCACCCTGCCTTACTGGCTGCTGGACTGCATCACCGCCAACGCCGCCATCATCCGCCACATCGGCGTGGTCTTCCGCATTGCCAACGGCGACGTCTATGGCTGGGAAGGTTCCAATGGTTGCTGCACGCCGACCTGCACCCACGTCTGGGGCTATGAGCAATCGCTCTCCCGCCTGTTCCCAGACCTCGAACAGGACATGCGCCGCATCGACTTCAAGCACCAGCAACGCCCCGACGGCGGCGTCAACAACCGCACCGATGTCCCCTCGCCGCCCAACCCGACCGGCGAGCAACCCTTTGCCGACGGCCACGCCAGTTGCATCCTCAAGGCCTACCGCGAGGCCCGCAACCATCCCGACGACTCGTTCCTCAAGGAATACTGGCCGCACATCAACCGGGCGGTGGAATACCTGGTTGCCCGCGACGCGAAGGCCTCGGGCGGCCAGCCCAGCGGCATTCTCCAGGACGACCAATGGAACACTTACGATGAGGCCCTGCACGGCGTCACCACCTTCATCAGCGGCTACTACCTGGCCGCCCTGCGCGCGGGCGAGGCCTGGGCCCGCCGCCTGGGTGAAACCGCCGCGGCCGACCGGTTCCAGGCCGTCTTCGAGAAGGGCCAGCAGAGACTCGTCGAGCTTTGCTGGAACGGCGAGTATTTCCAGCAGCACCTCCCCGACTACCTCAATCGCCAGGGCGAAGTCGGCCCCGGCTGCATGGCCGACCAACTCATCGGCCAATGGTGGGCCCACCAACTCGGCCTGGGCTACCTCCTGCCCAAAGACAAGGTGGTCGCCGCCTTGCGCGCCATCTTCAACTACAATTTCAAGAGCGACCTCACCGGCTGGCCGCATGCCCCGCGCGCCTTTGCCGGGGCCAAAGACAAGGGCCTGATCATCTGCACCTGGCCCAAAGGCGGACGCCCCGCCCAGGTGATGCTCTACTCCGACGAGGTCTGGACCGGCATCGAATACCAGGTCGCCGCCCACATGATTTATGAGGGACTCCTGGCCGAAGGCTTCGCCATCGTCAAAGCTGCCCGCGACCGTTACGACGGCCTGCCGCGCCCGCCCATACCCCGCAACCCGTGGAATGAAATCGAGTGCGGCGGCCACTACGCCCGCGCCATGTCTTCCTGGTCCCTGTTGCTGGCCCTCTCCGGTTGGGACTACGACGGCCCGCGCCGCGCCCTCCGCCTGGCCCCGCGCCACACCCCGGGCAACTTCAAGTGCCCGTTCACCGCCCCTGAGGGCTGGGGCAGCCTGGCCCAGGCGCGGGACGGACAGGCTCAGCGAAACGAACTCACCGTCCGCGAAGGCCGCTTGAGCGTGGCGGAGATCACCCTCGACGCCCCAGCCGCGCCCAAAATGGTGACCGTGTATGTGGACGGACGGTCCCTGGCCAGCGACTTCACCTTCAACGCCGGCGCCGCAGTGGTTTCTTTGCAGCAGCCGGTCACCATCGCCGCCGGTCAGACTCTCTCAGTGCGGCTGGGCTGAGCTGTGTCTATTGACATCTTAATCCCTGCTCTTAATCTTAATCCTAATCTCCCCTCTGAGCGGCTCGCCTGAGGCGGACCATTCCTTTTAGGGCTCGGCCCGGCCAGTTTTTTGGACAAAACGGCCAATGTGGCCAATGCAGCCAATGGAAGCAATGCACCTCGCCAATATAGCGAGGTGGGCAATGCGGCCAATCCAGGCAATCGGGCCAATGTGGCCAATGCACCTCGCCAATGCAGGCGATGGGGTGCTGCGCCGGGTGGCGGTTCCGCCGCGGCGGGACGCGGCTGAGGTTCTGTGGCCTCCTTTACGTGGTGCTAATTCTCTTGCTTTAGGGGCATCCGGAAAAGAGGTCTGGAGAGCAACGGCAGGGCCAGGACACGCTTTGCAGATAGTTTGCCAAAGCCAGGGGCGGAGGTTATTCTCTGCGGGTGATTTCTAAGCGCGGGCGAGCGACCATCGCAGAACTGGCGCGCCGTTATGGTGTGAGCAGGGTCTGGGTGTTCGGTTCCAATGCGGACCAGGGCAAGCGGGGGCGCGACGTTGACCTTGCGGTGGAAGGGCTGGCACCCGCGCGCTTTTTTCAGTTCGTCGGGGAGCTAATGCTGTCCCTTCCCAAGCCCGTGGACGTAGTCGCCATGGACAAGCGGTCGAAGTTGACCACGCTGATTCGGCGGGATGGCATACCTGTCTATGGCGAGCCTGGGCGAGAAAGTTGAGGCCGAACTGGAGCAGATGGACCGGGCGTTGCGCCAGTTGCCGGGCGCCCGGCGCGTCAGCAAGCTCTCGGCGCTGGAGTTGGGCGGGACCGCCTCGCTGCTGTGCGAGGCCTTTTCCGGGAGATTATGAAATTGCTCGGCGATTGTTTCGGCCGGCAGGTCCGGCTTACGGACGAACGTTTGGCGCACATCCTAGGGCATCCTGAAATGAAGGAGCCGGCAGCGGAAATTGAGCGGCTGTTGCGCCAGCCGGAGCTGGTGCGGCGCTCGGGTTCGGATGAGGCGGTGCGGCTGTTTTACGAGTTTTGCGCCGAAACAGTTGTGGGTGGCAAATGGCTGTGCGTTGTGGTTAAATATGCGGAGAACGATGCGTTTGTGGTCACGGCCTATCTGACCGACAAACCGAAAGCCGGAGAAGATTTATGGCCGACAAAGTGAAAGTGTGGTACGACGCGGAGGCGGATTTTCTGGAAGTCCGTTTCTCCGACACCGCCGGTTACGAGAAGGCGACCGAGCACGACGCCGTGATGCAACGGGTGGACGCGAAGGGCAATGTCATCGGCTTCAGCATCATGGGCGTGAGCCGCTTCAGGAAAGCCAAACCGCTGGAGGCGGACTTGGCACCGGCTTGATTCCCGGATTGAAGGTGTTTTCGTGAGACAAAGAGCTCCGACTTTCGCCAGAGCGGATTATGATTAAAGAGCATGAACGGGTTGTGCTCAAAGCTCCCGTGGCGGCTGAAAAATTAGAGGCGGGTGACGTGGGGACGGTCGTGCATGTTTATCGTGATGGGCGCGCTTACGAAGTTGAGTTTACCACGCTGGACGGGAAAACCGCAGCGGTGGTGACGGTCGAAGCCGGGCAGGTGCGCCCGGTCGGCGAGCGGGAAATCACTCATGCGCGAGAGCTGCAAGCCGCTTAATTCGACTGCCCGGCTGGACGAATATGGCGGAAGTGAATGTTAATTGCGACCCGCGAGGCCGAGGAAGCCGAGGCGGTGAACGCGGAGTTCGCGCCGTCCCTCGTTGCGCCCTATCGCTTGCAGGACTGGGCGGCGCCCGGAGGCGCGAAGCGGGTAGAGTTGCGGAATGGCACACTCGGCGACTTCTTCGGCTTCGGCCACTGGTGCGGGACATCCGCTCCGTGTATGCCAGATTCAAACAAGACGCGAGGCAGTTCGTGCGGTCGCAGGCGAAACGCTGCGGGTAGCGGCCTCATCACGGCGGCCGCCTGCCGGGAACCGTGAGGAAAATCGCCGCGCTTTCGGTGAACTTTTGCTGGCGGCCAGAAGTGAACCAAGCTATGGGTTGACCCCTTTTCTTCGCTGAATGTGCCTGTGCCGTTATCTCTGGCCCACTCATAATTCTTTCCATATTGTTGGAGTTCCCAAGGCTCTGATTCTGTATCTCTAAGGTTCAGTAGGCCGGTCAAAGCGCTTTCCGTCCAACAACAAGTCCTTGTTCCGTATTTCAATGTTTTGAAAAAGGTTTGTCTCCCGATTGTCCTTCACGTATTGGAGTGTGAGGACGGGTCCTTTTATTGGACTGTTATTGTCGCTGAGTATGGAGTTCGTGTAAGACCAAATGCCGTAAATAAACATTGTTCCAACGTTTCTAATGTGGGCAATTGGATTTTCAATTGGGGAATTTGGGCCATAGCCGTTGTCGCCATACATGATACAAAACGTTCCTTGAAGGCTGTTTGGTATCGGAGCGTGTTTTAGCTTGAAGAAGATCTGGAGGTCTTTATTCGGGAGGACATCATAGCGGACCCGGTCGGTATTAGTTGGCGAAAAGGTTTCAAATACGACGTTGGAATACAGATTATCCAAAAGGAATTGGGAGGCGGTGTCATTGCGGGAAGCGGCTAATTTCAAATCCGCATTCTCTCTTGTCAGTTTGTCATTTGCCTTCTGCAGTTTCTCGTTGTCCGGACGCAAGTTAGTGATTGACGTTTGCAGCGTTTCAATGGTTGCATTTTTTGAGGCAACCACGAGATACCAAGCCAAAGCGAACCCTGCCGAGAAAGCGAGGAATGCGACCGATGCAAAGGCCTTCCAGTGCTTTCGAATCAACTCCAAATTGTGGGCTATGTAAAACCCGGCGAGCCTTTGCGGTTCTGTAATGTCCGGAGGTTTGTCTTCTGCTCGGCCCATTTCCGAATTCCAACACGAGCGGTGTTTGCGGTCAAGTCCAAAATTCGGGGGCAAGTTGAAACCTGGAGGCACCTCCGGGGCATTTGGGCATGTTGGCGAGGGCAATGGAGCAGAAGGCAAGTCCAGCCTCTTAAAACGCCAACGGGGAAGGTGCAATGATGCCCTGCCTTGCGCTCCCGGCGGCGATATGGGCGAGCTGGGCAGAGGGGGAGAGGGTTCTTGGGGGATGCTGGCACGGTCGCGTCAGCGGGCCATGCCGATTGACACGATCACCCGTAGCTCCGAAACCCGTCCACGATACCCCGCAACCGGTCCCGTGGCCATCTGGCGAGTCAGGCGAGGGGGGAGAGGATTGGAGTAGCAGGGAGCGGAGAGGGAAAGCCCTAACAAAAACTAGCAAGTTTCGATGTGAAATGACCCCTTTTTTCGGATTTTCTATCAAAAAGTCCGTTTGGGATTCCTGTCAAAAAGTGGTTGGAAGTGACTCTGTTTCAGCGACTTGGGCATGATTTTTTGCCGGGGGAAAAACAACCACGCTGGTTTTGAAGACCAGGAGCGCCACCGGGTCGCCTTACACGTCCGCATACGACTCAGGTTCGCTAAAACCAGGTATTTGCGCAAAGCGCGCGCCAGCTCAAGTTTTTGCGTCTCGACTGCATTGTCTTGGCTGCCAGGGCTGGGAAGCGGCAGTGCAAGGCCGCCAAGGGAGCGCATCTCTGCCGGCCGGGCAAACGATATTACATCCGGGGGCGCGTCGGCGAGAACGTAATCCGCCAATGGCCGGGCCGGGCGCATCCTGGCGCTGCCCCGAGGGCGGGCGGAGAGCCCGCCGAGGGTTCTGGCACCCCTGGCGGGGTGCGAGGGAGCCCTGGCGCGGTTTCCGGTGGTCGTTCTGCCCTGTGGCCCCAGAACGACCACCGGCTACTTTCTGGCACCCCTGGCGGGGTGCGAGGGAGGCCGAGCGCGGCTTTCCGATGGTCGTTGTGCCCTGTGGCCCCGGAAGGACCGGGGGCATCCTGGCGCTGCTCCCGAGCGCGTTGATACGACAGGATTAACAGGATGGACAGGATGGAGTCCTGGGGCGCAGCCTGAGGCTGGCCCCGAGGGAGGCGGGAGGGCTTGGCAGGCGGGAGGCTGGAGGCTGGAGGCTGGAGGCTGCCCGGAGCGCGGGCGGGATTTCTGACGCGGAGTCGGGGCGGGGGAGGGCCGGGGGGCCATTTTGCCCGGACCTGCGCCCCCAAAGGAGGGGCAAAATATGGTGGACAATTGCCAAAGCCGGTGAAGTCTGCCGGCGCAGTTGGGTGCACGTTGTGATGGGGAGTGAGGGAGGGATTTGGTTGGGTTGGGGCGGAGGGGGGGGATGAGAGGCGGGAGGCGGGAGGGTGCCCTGGGGGGAACGCGGAGGGCCTGAGGAGGATTAGGATTAAGATTAGGATTAGGATTAAGATTAAGATTAAGGAATTGCTCCGGAGCGCGGGCGGGGGGCCTGAGAGGCGGCAGGCTGCAGGCCGGAGGCTGCAGGCGGGAGGCGGGAGGGTGCCCTGGGGGGAAGGCGGAGGGGCTGAGGAGGATTAGGATTAAGATTAGGATTAAGATTAGGATTAGGATTAAGAATGAGACAGGATTAACAGGATGGGCGGGAGGGATGGCAGCCGGGGCGGCTGCCCTACTAGCGCCGCGGCGGGATGAAAGGCAGCCGGGACGGCTGCCCTGCTGGCCTGGGCGGAAAAATTGCTTTTGCGGGGGCTGGTTGGTGTTAGACTTGAGCTTGGTAGAATTTAAAAGCTTAAACTCATTTTATCGCATGCAGACCACCACGAGCATCGCTGGCAGTCAGCGCGTCGAACCGGCGCAGGACATCCTGCGCCATGTGGGGCGCCATCCGCTGGACCCGATCTTTGCGCCCAGGAGTGTGGCCGTGATCGGGGCCACCGCGAACAAAGGCAGCGTGGGGCGCACGGTGTTTCAGAACCTGGGCCGGGGCGGGTTTGAGGGCACGGTGTATCCGGTCAACCCCAAGCGTTCGAGCGTGCTGTCCGTCAGGGCCTACCCCAATATCGGGGCCATCCCCGAGAAGGTGGACCTGGCGGTGATCACGACGCCGGCCGTCACGGTGCCGGGCCTCATCGGGGAATGCGCGGAGGCGGGCGTGCCGGCCGCGGTCATCATCTCCGCCGGTTTTAAAGAAACCGGCCCGGCGGGGGCGGAACTGGAACATAAGGTCATGGAGCAGGCCCGCCGGGGCAAAATGCGCATCATCGGCCCGAACTGCCTGGGCATCATGGTGCCGCACCTCGGGCTGAATGCCACGTTCGCGACCCGCATCGCCCTGCCCGGCAGCCTGGGCTTTATCAGCCAAAGCGGCGCCCTGTGCACGGCCATTCTGGACTGGTCCTTGCGCGAAAACGTCGGCTTCAGCGCCTTCGTCTCGATCGGCTCGATGCTCGATGTGGACTGGGGCGACCTGATTTATTACCTGGGCGACGATCCCAACACCAAGAGCATCATCATTTACATGGAATCGATTGGCGATGCCCGCTCCTTCCTTTCGGCGGCGCGCGAAGTAGCCCTGACCAAGCCGATTATCGTGATCAAGGTCGGCCGGACCGAGGCCGCCGCCAAAGCCGCCGCCTCCCACACCGGCGCGCTGACTGGCAGCGATGAGGTTCTCCAGGCCGCCTTCCGCCGCGTCGGGGTTTTGCGCGTCGAGACGATTGCCGAGCTGTTCCACATGGCCGAGGTCCTGGCCAAGCAGTCCCCGCCCGCCGGTCCGCGGCTGACCATTCTGACCAACGCGGGCGGCCCTGGCGTGCTGGCCACGGACATGCTGATCAGCAGCGGGGGGCGCCTGGCCGAGCCGTCGGCGCAAACCATGGCGGAGTTCAACAAACTCCTGCCCCCGGCCTGGAGCCATAATAATCCGATTGACATCCTTGGCGACGCGGGCCCGGAGCGCTACGCCAAGGCAGTGCAAATCGCCGCCGCCGACCCCGGCAGCGACGGGCTGCTGGTCATCCTGACGCCGCAGGCCATGACCGATCCGCTCGGCACCGCGCAGCAGTTGAAGCCCTACGCGAAGGTGCCGGGCAAGCCCCTTTTGGCTTGCTGGATGGGCGGCAAGGAAGTCGAGCCGGGCGAAGACGTCCTCAATGCCATGGGCATTCCGACCTTCAAGTACCCGGACACGGCCGCCCGCGCGTTCTACTACATGTATCGCTACATGTATGACCTGCGGGCGCTTTACGAAACGCCCGCCCTGGTGGCCGATCAGAGCGCGGGTGCTGCCGGCCGGGCCAAGGCCGACGCCATCATCCAGAATGTCCGCCAACAGGGCCGCACCATCCTCACCGAGTTCGAGTCCAAGCAACTCCTCAGCGCCTATGGAATTCCGACCGTTGACACCCGCGTGGCCAGGACCGAGGAGGAGGCCGTCAAACTGGCCGATGAAATCGGTTACCCGGTGGTCCTGAAAGTCTATTCGGAAACCATCACGCACAAGACCGATGTGGGCGGGGTCCAGCTCGACCTGCGCGACGCCGCCGCCGTGCGCCGCGCCTGGAACGCCATTGCCTCTGCCGTCGAAAAACGCGCCGGCAAAGAGCATTTCCTCGGCGTTACCGTCCAGCCCATGATCCAGCTCGAGGGTTACGAACTGATCATCGGCAGCAGCCCCGACCCGCAATTCGGACCGGTGCTCCTGTTTGGCGCCGGGGGCCAGTTGGTTGAGATCTTCAAGGACCGTGCCCTCGGTCTGCCGCCGCTCAACGCCACGCTGGCCCGGCGGATGATGGAACCGACCCACATCTTCCAGGCCCTCAAGGGCGTGCGCGGCCGCCAACCGGTGAACCTCAGCGCCCTGGAGGAACTGCTGGTCCGCTTCAGCCAGCTCGTCGTCGAGCAGCCCTGGATCGCCGAAATCGATATCAACCCGCTGCTGGCTTCGCCCGAACGCCTCCTCGCCCTGGATGCCCGCGTGGTGGTCTATGGCCAGGCCATGACCCAAGACAAGCTGCCCAGCCCCGCCATTCGGCCCTACCCGGCGCAGTATGTCGCGCCCTGGACGTTGAAGAGCGGCAGCCGGGTCATTATCCGCCCCATTCGCCCCGAGGACGAGCCGTTCATGGTGAAGTTCCATGAGAGCCTGTCGGAAGAAAGCGTTTATTATCGCTACTTCACCCAACTCAAGCTGGACCAGCGCATCGCCCACGAGCGGCTGACGCGCATCTGCTTCAACGACTACGACCGCGAAATCGCCCTCGTGGCCGAGCACAAGGAGGCCCAGAGCGGCAAGCTGGAAATCCTCGGCGTGGGCCGGCTGAGCAAGCTGCGGGGCCTCAACGAGGCGGAGTTCGCGCTGGTCATCAGCGATCGCTGGCAGCGCCAGGGCCTGGGCACCGAGCTGCTCAAGCGCCTGGTTCAAATCGGACGCGACGAGAAACTGGAACGTATCAGCGCGACGATTCTCAAGGAAAACCAGGGCATGCAGCACCTCGCCCAAGGCGTCGGCTTCAAGCTGAACCTTGAGCCGGTCGGCCAGGACTACCGCGCTGAATTCGTTCTTTGACCCGCACCTGCAACCTTTTTGAGTTATGCTTATGATGCCTGCCAAGCCTGCAACTGTTCCTGCGCCAGAGGCCAGCCCGGCCGCCAGGGACGCCGAGTTCAAGACGCTCGACGGCAACGAAGCCGTGGCCTACGTTGCCTATCGCTGCAACGAGGTGATGGGCATTTATCCCATCACCCCCTCCTCCAACATGGGGGAGTGGTGCGACCAATGGGCCTCCGAAGGCGTGCCCAACCTCTGGGGCACCGTCCCGCAAGTGGTGGAGATGCAAAGCGAAGCGGGCGCGGCCGGGGCGGTCCATGGGGCCCTGCAGACCGGCGCCCTGACCTGCACCTTCACCGCCTCGCAGGGCCTGCTGCTGAAAATCCCCAACATGTTCAAGATCGCCGGCGAACTTTCGCCCACGGTCTTCCACATCTCCGCGCGCACGGTCGCCACGCACGCCCTGTCGATCTTTGGCGACCACAGCGACGTCATGAGCGCCCGCACCACCGGGTTTGCCCTGCTGAGCTCGGCCGGGGTGCAGGAGGCCATGGACTTCGCCCTGCTGGCCCAGGCGGCCACCCTCGAGGCGCGCGTGCCCTTCCTGCACTTCTTCGACGGCTTCCGCACCTCGCACGAGGTCTCCAAGATCGCCGTGGTCAGCGAGGACACCATGCGCCAAATGATCAACCAGGACTGCATCATTGCCCATCGCCAGCGCGCCATGAATCCCGAGCGGCCGGTGCTGCGCGGCTCCGCGCAGAACCCCGACGTTTTCTTTCAGGCCCGCGAGTCCTGCAATCCGTTCTATGCCAGGTGCCCCGAGGTGGTCGAGGCGGTCATGCGCCGGTTTGCCGCGCTGACCGGTCGGCAATACCAGCTCTTCCAGTACGTCGGGGCTCCCGACGCCCAACGGGTCATCATCCTCATGGGCTCGGCCTGTGAGACTGCCCATGAGACGGTCGAGTACCTGAACCAGCGCGGGGCCAGGGTGGGGGTGCTCAAGGTGCGGCTGTTCCGCCCCTTCGATCCGCGGCGCCTGGCGGAGGCCCTGCCGGGCAGCGTCAAGGCCCTGGCTGTGCTTGACCGGACCAAGGAACCTGGTTCCCAGGGCGAGCCGCTCTACCTGGACGTCGTGACCGCGCTCAACGAGGGCCTGGCCTCCGGTTGGGGCCGGCTCCACGCCATGCCCAGGGTCTTGTGCGGGCGCTACGGCCTCTCTTCCAAAGAGTTCACGCCGGCCATGGTCAAGGCGGTGTTCGATAACCTCGCCGCTCCCAGCCCGAAGAACCACTTCACCGTCGGCATCCAGGACGACGTCAGCCATGCCAGCCTGGCGTATGATCCCGACTTTTCGACCGAGTCCGACGCCGTGGTCCGCGCCCTGTTCTACGGCCTGGGTTCCGACGGCACGGTGGGCGCGAACAAGAACTCGATCAAGATCATCGGCGAAAACACGAACAACTATGCCCAGGGCTACTTCGTGTACGATTCAAAAAAGGCCGGGGCGGTGACCATCTCGCACCTGCGCTTCGGTCCGAATCCGATTCGCTCGACCTACCTGGTGTCGCGGGCGAATTTTGTGGCCTGCCATCAGCCGGTGTTCCTGGACCGCTACGACATGCTCCAGGCCCTGACACCGGGCGGCAGCTTCCTGCTCAATACGCCCTACGGACCCGAGGAGATTTGGGACAAGCTGCCTCGGCCGGTTCAGGCGGGCCTGCTCCAGAAGCACGCGAAGTTCTATGTGATCGACGCCCTGAGTGTCGCCAAGGCCACCGGCATGGGGGCGCGCATCAATACCATCATGCAGACCTGCTTCTTCGCCCTGTCCGGCGTGCTGCCCCGCGCGGAAGCCATCGATCAAATCAAGTACACCATTCAGAAGACCTACGGTCGCAAGGGCGAGGAAGTCGTCCGGAAAAACATTGCCGCCGTGGACCAGACCGTGGCCAACCTCTTCGAAGTCAAGGTCCCGGCCCAGGTCACCAGCACCCGGGAACTGCCCCCGCCCTTCACGGCCGATGCCCCCAGCGAGCTCGCCCAAACCCTCGGCCTCATCTACGGCAACCGCGGCGATGAACTGCCCGTCAGCGCCTTCCTCCCCGACGGCACTTTCCCGACCGACACGGCCCGCTACGAGAAACGCAATCTGGCCCTCGAAATCCCCGTCTGGGACCAGAAGACCTGCATCCAGTGCGGCAAGTGCGTGGTCATCTGCCCGCACGCCACCATCCGGATGAAGGTTTACGACCCGGCCCTGCTCGCGGGCGCCCCTGCCACTTTCAAGAGCGCCGAGGCCCGCGCGCCGGAATGGAAGGGCCTGAAGTGGACCCTCCAGGTCGCCCCCGAGGACTGCACCGGCTGCTGCCTGTGCGTGGAGGTCTGCCCGGCCAAGAACAAGACCGAGGTCAAGCTCAAGGCCATCAACCTGCGCCCTCAGGCGCCCTTGCGGTTGAGCGAGCGGGACAATTACAGGTTCTTCCTGGCGTTGCCCGAATTTGATCGCCGCAAGGTCAAGCTGACCCAGCTCCGCCAGCAGCAGGTCATGCAGCCGCTCTTCGAGTACAGCGGGGCCTGCGCCGGCTGCGGCGAAACCCCTTACCTGAAGCTGCTCACCCAGCTCTTCGGCGACCGCATCGTCGCCGCCAATGCCACCGGCTGCTCTTCGATCTACGGCGGCAATTTGCCCACCACACCCTACGCCAGGAACAACCAGGGTCGCGGTCCCACTTGGAACAACTCGCTCTTCGAGGACTGCGCCGAGTTCGGCTTGGGATTCCGCGTCTCGATTGACAAGCAGAAGGAGTTCGCCGGGGAGTTGCTCAAGAAGCTGGCCCCGAGGCTGGGCGACGACTTCGTCCACAGCCTCCTCCAGGCCAGCCAAACCGACGAGGCGGGCATCTATGAACAGCGGGAACGCGTCGCCGTCCTCAAGCAAAAGCTCGCCGCCGACCCGAGCGGCGATGCCAGGATGCTCGCCGCGATTGCCGACAACCTCGTCCGCCGCAGCGTCTGGATGCTGGGCGGCGACGGCTGGGCCTATGACATCGGCTACGGCGGCCTGGACCACGTCCTGGCCAGCGGACGCGACGTCAATGTCCTGGTGCTGGACAGCGAAGTCTATTCCAATACCGGCGGCCAGTGCTCCAAAGCCACGCCGCGCGGGGCCGTGGCCAAGTTCGCGGCGGGCGGCAAGCCGCTCCGCAAGAAAGACCTCGGCCTCATGGCCATGACCTACGGCGACGTCTATGTGGCCAGCGTGGCCATGGGGGCCAAGGACGAACAGGCCCTGCGGGCCTTTGTCGAGGCCGAATCGTACCCGGGCCCCTCGCTGATCATCGCCTACAGCCATTGCATTGCCCACGGCATTGACGTAGAACTGGGCGTCGGCGCCCGGCAACAGCGCCTGGCGGTCGATTGCGGCCAGTGGCTGCTCTACCGTTTCGACCCGCGCCGCGCCGCGCGGGGCGAAAATCCGCTCCAGCTCGATTCGCCCGCCGCCAAGGCCAAGGTGCAGGACTACCTGCTCTCGGAAAACCGCTTCAAGATGCTCACCAAAAGCAAGCCGGAGGAGGCCAAGGAGTTCTTTGCCCGGGCCCAACAGGACGCCGACTGGCGGTGGCTCTACTACCGCTACCTGGCCGGGCGTGACCTCAAGACCCCGGCCCCGGCGGCGGCCAAACCCCAGGCCTCAGTCGACCAGCAACCATGAAATACGTCGTATACGACGGATAAGTCATATACCGCTATGGACCTCTCCACAAACTATCTCGGGCTGAAACTGCGCACGCCGCTGGTTCCCGCGGCCTCGCCGCTCTCGGAAGAAATCGACACGATCAAAGCCCTGGAAGACGCGGGCGCCGCCGCGGTGGTGCTCTACTCGCTGTTCGAGGAGCAATTGCGCCAAGACAGCGCTGAACTGGCCCATCACCTCGAGCACGGCACCTACAGCACGCCGGAGGCCCTGACTTATTTCCCGGAACCCGAGGCCTTCCGGCTGGGCCCCGAGGAGTACCTGGAACACATCGCCAAGGCCAGGAAAGCCGTGCGCATCCCTGTCATCGCCAGCCTCAACGGCTCCTCGGTGGGCGGCTGGACCGCCTACGCCAAGGCCATTGAAGAAGCGGGCGCTCATGCCCTGGAACTCAATATCTATTACATCCCCACGGACATGAATCTCTCCTCCGCCCAGGTCGAGCAGACCTACCTGGACATCCTCAAGGCGGTAAAGTCAGCGGTGACCATCCCCGTGGCGGTCAAGCTCAGCCCGTTCTTCACCAACTTCGCCAATATGGCCAAGCGCCTGGACCAGGCCGGGGCCAACGGCCTCGTCCTGTTCAACCGCTTCTACCAGCCGGACATCGACCTGGACGCCCTGGAGGTCAAACCTAACATCCTGCTGAGCACCCCCATGGCCATGCGCGTGCCCTTGCGCTGGATCGCCCTGCTCTACGGCAAGCTCCGCCCCAGCCTGGCCGCCACCAGCGGCATCTACCGCGCCACCGACGTCCTCAAGATGCTCATGGCCGGCGCCGATGTCGCCATGCTCTGCTCCGCCCTCATCCGCCACGGCCCACGCCAGCTCGCCGTCATCGAACGCGACCTCGTCGCCTGGCTCGAGGCACACGAATACGAATCCGTGGCCCAGCTCAAGGGCAGCCTCAGCCAAAAGAACTGCGCCGACCCCAGCGCCTTCGAGCGCGCCCAGTACATGAAGGCCATCTCGCAGTACGCCAGGGCGTCCTGAGCCGCTCTCCGGCGACTGACATGCGCCCCAGGCAGGCAAGCGACCGTTGATGCGTTGAAGCGCTTCAGAGGGTGTTAGGGAATTCATGCGCGGGACGGAATGGACGTGTGTCGGCGCGCGCTCTGTCGCACCCTTTTAACGCCTCAACGCCTCAGCGCCTGCCCGTCACTCCACTCATTCAACCCTCGCTCGCGGCCGGCCTTGGCGGGCGAGAGATGGAGCAGTTCCATCGCCTCGCCAACCAGGTAGAGCGAGCCGGCGATGGTGACAAAACCGTCCCTGGCGGTGTCGGCCAGGGCGGCGGCGAGGGAGGGGAACTCGCGGGCGGGGGCGTGGGGATTGGCGCGGCGGCAGGCCTCGGCCAGTTCGCCCGGCGAGGCGGCGCGGTGACTGTGCACCGGCGCCAGCAGGATGCGCCCGGCCAGCGGCGCAAGGATTTGGCACATGCTGGCCCAGTCTTTGTCCCGCAAGATGCCCAGCACCAGGGCCGGTTTGGTCGAGGCAAAGTAATCCTCCAGCGCCGCGGCGAGCATTTCGGCGCCGCCGACATTATGCGCGCTGTCGAGCAGCAACTTCTGGCCGGAGGGGCGGGTGACCAGTTGGAGCCGCCCTGCCCAGTGGACGCGGCCCAGGCCGGCGCGAAGGCAATGGTCGCTCACCGGGAGGTGCGGCGCCAGGACGCGCACGGTGGCAATGGCCACGGCGGCGTTCATCCTTTGGTGGCGCCCGAGCAGGGGCAGGTGGAGCATGTCCAGCGGCGGGCGCTGGGTGTCGGCGGGCGTGACGAGGGTGAGCGGGGCGTCTTGTTCGCGCGCCTTGGCCGCGATCACCGCCAGCGCCGGCGGGGCCTCGGCCGCCGTGATCACCGGCCGGCCGGGCTTGATAATGCCCGCCTTTTCCGCGGCAATGCCGGCCAGGGTTTCGCCCAGCCACTCCTGGTGGTCGTACTGGATGTTGGTGATGACCCCGGCCAGGGGCGTGACAATGTTGGTGGCGTCCAGCCTTCCGCCCAGGCCGGTCTCCCAGACGACCAAATCGCATTGCTGCCTGGCGAAATAGCGCAGCGCCATGACGGTCACGACTTCGAAAAAGGTCGGGTGTTCGGCCGCGGGAAACCGCTCGAGCCAGGGCCGCAGCTCGGCCACCAGGCCGGCCACGTCCCGCTTGCTGATGGAGCGGCGATTGACCTGGAGCCGCTCCCCAAAGGCCACCAGGTGCGGCGAGGTGAACAGACCGACGCGCAGGCCGGCCGCGCGATAGATGCTCTCGAGCATCGCGCAGGTGGAGCCTTTGCCATTGGTGCCCGCTACGTGGATGAACCGCAATTGCTCCTGCGGATTGCCCGCCAGCGCGGCCAGCTTGAGCGTGTTCGTCAAACCAAACTTCGCCCCAAACCACCGCAGGTCAAAGAGCAACTGAATGGCGTCGGAATAAGTCATGAGGAGGAAATACGAGGGGTCACCGCTCGACATTTGACATTGGCTTCTCGATCGCTTCGATTCTTTGGCCCAGCCGCGCATCCGCTTTGGAGCGCTTGCCAAACCCTCTAGCCGGTCTGCGAGAACCTGTCAATTATTTGAAACTGGCCTTCCCCATTGCGGGGTGCGGGCAAGCCCTATATTGCCGGCAGCCGGGATGCCCGCCCCACTGCTCGACTTCCCACGGAAAAGACGCTTGTTCCTCGCGACTTCAAGAGCATAAGCATCCGCAAAATTTCCCAATACAGCCAATCCAGGCAATCCAGCCAATGCAGCATTCGGCATCCCGCCCAAAGCGCGCTATAGCCAGCGCTCGGTGAATGCCAAACTGACAACGCCGCCTCGCCTCGCGCTCGGCCAGGAACCGGTTCCCAAAAGATGTGGATTCACATCTGAACATTTGACAATCGGGTTTCGATATCAGTCAGGCTCCGCCGCAGTTGGTCTTGCTGCTCGCCGCACTTGTCAAATGTTGAGCCGCGCCCCCTTTGCCTTTTATGGGGCCGGTGGCGCGGAGGAGTTCACCGAAGGGGCCGTAGCCGTAATGAGCGATGTCGTTTTCAGCGTCCGTTTTGAGCATGACGAACAGCGGGTTCGCGTCAACCGCAGGAGGGGCTATTTGACGCCATTCGTAACTGCCCCAGCGTTATTCGTGCCTGCTTGAAGGGTCTGTATCGCTTTCCACGCCTCCACCATTTTCTTCCAATTGCGAGAATCGTGCTGCTCCTTCACATCCATCTTCGTCCAGAAATCTCTGTAAAAACCCGGTTTAGTGTCGGGTGTCGGCGGCAGAGCATTCGTTCGGCCGGCCTGGATTTCCCGCAGCTGCTTTTCGATTCGCTGGAACAGGTTCGTTGTCTCCGAAGCGAGCGGCGGCTCAAATCTTCCGCCTAGTATGCGATGCAAATGCATCGAGAACTGATAGCGGTCCTGGGTCGTTGCAGATCCCGCTGGCTTGACACTCACCTTTGAGTAGCCAGAACCGAGCGCCTCAGCCTTGATTTCGAAGTACTCGCGATAAGCTACCATCTTCTTTCCGTGCGGCAGGAGAGTAAGGGGCATCTGCTGCGGATCCAGAATCCACGCGTTTGTCTGGGGCACTGCAATCTCCTTTCCATTCCTCATCACGTAATCGACGCGAGAATCGCCAAGCTTCATCTCATGGTATGCACCGTTTGCAAAGGCATTCGTGATCGCTGAGATGACTTCATCCAGTCTACGCGTGAGCACCATCGAACTGCTCTGAAAGTCTGGCTGCGCAGCTTGGATACCCACAGCCCAAGCGGCTAGAGCAAGAACACTGATCACAACCAACGAATGAGCTCGTATCATAGCCGTGTTAGTTAAAGATCCACCAGCCCCGAAAAGACGTAGGGTCACATCTCAGCATTCGACAATCGGGTTTCGATATCAGTCAGGCTCCGCTGCAGTTGGTCTTGCTGCTCGCCGCACTTGTCAAATGTTGGGACGCGACCCCTTTGCCTTTCGTGGAGTTGCCGCTTACTTTTCGGGTGGGGTGCTGGGGATTGCGTTTCCGGGGTCTGGCGGTAGTTCGGCCTTGCCATGTAGTCTGCGGCCCGACCAGAAGCCAACCAGGAGCCCAATCAAGCTCCATTGGGCCAAGACCATGATGAGCGGCGTGAAAAACCAAGCTCCTTCGTTCTGCGGCGGTAGGCCGGCGGCATACCAGCACCTGGCGGCCAGCCATGCCGGAGCGTGAATGACTCTCCACGCTCGCATCGCGCCCTTTGATCCAAGCACTGCGTTTCCGAAGGTTGCGTCTCTCCAATCGATTGCCAGGATTAGCATGACGCAGCCCAAACAGAAGCCAAGCCCAGCGCCAACGGCACCGCACCTAAGTGTTCGCATGTTAGTTGCCTCCAAGGAAGAGTCTCCGGCACTCGCCGGACGAAAAAGACGTGGGGTCAATTCTCAACATTTGACAATCGGGCTTCGATGTCAGTCAGGCTCCGCCGCAGTTGGTCTTGCTGCTCGTCGCACTTGTCAAATGTTGAGACGCGACCCCTTTGCCTTTTTCACGCCTTTGCCTTTTTCATTTGGTTTCGTCTGCTTTTCGCGTCATGGCAAAGTAAATGACGTAGAACCACGAGAAAATACCCGCGAGGATTGCCCACAGGATCGAACGATTCCGTTGCCAGGAACATACAACAGCGAGCGCCGAACCGAGTCCGATCCCTGTCTGAGTGACCGTGGTTGTTGCCTGGTTGGCGATTTGAGCAAAGATCATAGAGTCGTCTCCGAGCTGTGATTATGCCACAGGCGGTTCGTATATTGAACCGCACAATCGCGGTCCACTGCAAGGCCGGCCTTTATTTCAAAAGGACTAATAATAGGGCAAACATTCCACAAGCGCATGAGGGCATCTTAAAAGTGTGCCCCGAAAAGTCAAGCGTGAATTCTGCGACTTCCGGGACACCCCATTGCGGGGTGCGGGCAAGCCTTATACTGGCGGCAGGCGAGACGCCTGCCCCACCGGCAGGCGAGACGCCTGCCCCACTACCGGCAGGCGGGACGCCTGCCCCACTACCGGCAGGCGAGACGCCTGCCCCACCGCCGGGAGGCCGCCAGTCGTTACTTGTCAGGCCTTGGCGGGCAGGCTAGTTTTTCGGGATGGTTTTGGAATTCACGAAGATGAATGGGGCGGGCAACGATTTTGTGCTGCTGGATGGCCGGGCGCAAACGTTCAAGCTGACCCGGGAGCAGGTGGTCCGGCTCTGCGACCGGCACCGGGGCATCGGCGCGGACGGGCTGGTGGTCCTGCGGCCATGCGTTTCGGGCAAGGCGGATTGGGCCTGGGAGTTTTATAACCGGGACGGCAGCACCGGCGAGATGTGCGGCAACGCCGCCCGCTGTTTTGGGCGCTATGTGCAAAGGCAGACGGGGAGCAAGGGCGATTTCGCCTTCGAGACCGAGGCGGGCGTCATCAGGGCCAGCTTCCAGGGGGGCCTGGTGACGGTTGACCTGACGCCGCCAAAGGGTTTGCGGTTGAATGAGCGGGTGGCGCTGGCGCTGGAGACGCAAACCATTCATTGTCTGGACACGGGCGTGCCGCACGCCGTGCTGTTCGTGCCCGAGGCGGAGAAGGCCCCGGTGCAGGAACTGGGTCCGGAAATCCGCCGCCACCCGCATTTCGGCCCGCGGGGCACGAATGTCAATTTCGTCCAGGTGCTTGGCCCAAAGCGCATTCGCGTGCGGACCTTCGAGCGGGGAGTGGAGGGCGAAACCCTCGCCTGCGGCACGGGCGTGGCGGCGGCGGCGCTGGTCTCGGCCCGGCTCCACCGCTTCAGTTCGCCGGTCAAGGTCCGGGTGCAGGGCGGCGACGAACTGGAGGTCAGTTTCCGGGAAGAGGACGGCCAGTTCCGCGAGGTGCGCCTGACCGGGCCGGCGGAATTTGTCTTCGATGGCAGAATCGAGCTTTGAACGCCAAAAATCAGGCTCGCCAAACGGGCTTTGGTGCCTCATCTTATCCGGGCCTTAAAGCAAAGCATGTTTACTGGAACTTACACAGCGCTGGTGACGCCGTTCAAGGACGGCCAGATTGACGAAGCGGCCCTGGAGCGCCTGGTCAAGGCGCAGGTCAAGGGTGGCGTGGACGGCATCGTGCCGGTCGGCACCACCGGCGAGTCGCCGACCGTCGATTACGAAGAACACATTCACATCATCGCGCTGGCGGTGAAGTTCGCCGCCGGCAAGGTGAAGGTGCTCGCCGGCACCGGCGGCAACTCGACCAAGGAGGCCGTCTATCTCACGCAGGAGGCGGAAAAGGCCGGCGCCGATGGCTCGCTCCAAGTGGCTCCTTATTACAACAAACCGACCCAGGCAGGAGTGTTTGAGCATTTTCGGGAGGTGGCCCGGCATACACGCCTGCCACTGGTGCTCTACAGCATCCCCGCCCGCTGCGGCATCGAGATCGGGGTGGACACGGTCAAGCGGTTGGCGGAGGAGTGCCCGACGATCATCGGGTTGAAGGAAGCCGGCGGCAATCCCGACCGGGTCAGCCAACTGCGGGCGGCGCTGGGGCCGCGGTTTGAAGTCCTGAGCGGCGATGACTCGCTGACGCTGCCGTTCATGGCGGTGGGCGCGCAGGGGGTGATCAGCGTGGCCGCCAATGTGATTCCGCGCCAGGTCGCGCAGATGGTCAGGGCCTTTGCCGCCGGCCAGGCCCAGGCTGCCTTGAAGCTGCACCAGAAGTACTATGGCTTGTTCAAGGACTTGTTCCTCGAGACCAACCCGGTGCCGGTCAAGGCCGCCCTGGCGATGCTGGGCCAGGTGCGGGAAGAATACCGGTTGCCGCTGGTGCCCATGAGCGCCAGGAACCGCGAGACGCTGCGGGCAACCATGAGGGCCTGCGGCATCCTGAAATAAGAACGCCGGGCGCTAAGGCCCCGTTAACCCCGCCCTACCAGGCCTCGCGCCTCCCGCAGCATGACTAACATTATCCTCACCGGCTCCAAAGGGCGCATGGGCCGAACCCTGGTGGCTTGCGCCCCTGTCCACCCCGACTTGCGAATTGTCGGGCAGATCGACCAGGGCGACGACCTCCGGTCGGCGCTGGCGGCAGCGGATGTCGTCATCGATTTCTCTTCCCACGAGGCCACGCCGGGGATTGCGGCGTTGTGCGCGGAACACAACAAGGCGATGGTCATCGGCACGACCGGCCATTCCAAGGAGGACCGCTCCCGGCTCACGCGGCTCAGTTCCCGGATTCCGATGGTGCTGTCGTCGAACTTTTCGACCGGCGTGAACGCGCTGTTTTGGCTGACCCGCAAGGCGGCGGAGATTCTGGGACCGGGGTTCGACCTGGAGATCGTCGAGATGCACCACCGCCTCAAGCGGGATGCGCCGAGCGGCACGGCCAGGAGGCTGGCCGAAATCCTGGCTGCGGCGCGCCAGCAGCAGGCCGAGCAAGTCATCCGCCATGGCCGGGCCGGCCTGGTGGGCGAGCGGGCGGCGGAGGAGATTGGCGTGCACTCGGTGCGCGGGGGCGACGTCGTGGGCGACCACACGGTGATCTTTGCCGGCGTCGGCGAGCGCGTCGAACTGGCACACAAGGCCTCCAGCCGCGAGACCTTCGCCCACGGCGCGTTGCGGGCGGCGGGCTGGGTCGTGCGGCAGCCGCCGGGGCTTTACGACATGCAGGACGTGCTGGGGTTGAGGTGAAGTCCGAGGGCCGAGAGCTGGTGTTCGTGGCCTTGGGCGCCAACCTTGGCGCAGGGCGGCGCCATCTCCTCCAGGCCATGAGCCGGTTGCAGCAGTTGTCCGATGAGCCCCTCCGGCGCTCGGGGATTTGGCAAACCACGCCCGTCGATTGCCCGCCCGGTTCGCCGCCGTTCGTGAACGCCGTGGTCGCTTTCCGCCCGCGCCCGGGCGACACCCCGGAGTCGTTGCTGGCCCGGCTCCAGCAACTCGAGCGGGAATTCGGCCGCCGGCCCAAGCAGGTCCGCAATGAGCCGCGCCCGCTCGATCTGGACCTGATCGCCTTCGGGGACCAGGTTCGCGCGACCAAGGAATTGACTGTGCCCCATCCCCGCGCGGCGGAGCGGCGTTTCGTGCTCCAGCCGCTGAGCGAAATCGCGCCGGGGCTGGTTTTGCCCGGACAAGACCAGAGCGTGGGGGAATTGTTGCAGGCGCTGCCGGAGGACCCGCACATGAGGCCGGCGCAGGAGGCGGAGGTCTGAGGCTGGCAGCCGCAGGCAGGCAGCGGGGCCGAGCGGGGACCAGGGGCTGGCGAGGCTGCCCCTCAGACCGCCTCCGGAATCGGGCCTGCCCGGAGAGGTTGCCCCGAAAATCAAATTGATCGGCGGGCTCCCAGGCCCCAAGCCCAAAACGACCCGTGACCGAGACTCGCCCACCTCGGCAAGGTAACGCAATTTTCACGCGGAGTGGTATCCCTCCAGGGGACGAGCGGTTCATTGAGAATTGAGTATTGAGTACTGGTTATTGGTCATTGAGGCGGCGGTCCGAGAGTCCGTGTGGTGTCATCCGCCGGCATTGAACGATAAACAATTATCGTTTTTCAATACTCAATACTCAATTCACCTAAAAGAAGCGCTGGCTCAGAGCACTCATGCTACCGCAGCGAAAGTTGACCTGATTACAACGAGTTTTGCCGGTCAAGAACTTCAAGTGGGTTAAATGGCCTGGGCGGTCGCACAAGGGATTTGCGCCGGCTGAGAAGACCTTTGTGGAGCGGGAGAGCGCGGCAGAATCAGGATGGGCAGGGAGCAAGAAAAACGTTGTCACCGGCTCAGGGTTATCGTAAATTGCTGCCATGCGGACAACATATGTAAGGCAGCCTACAGAGGTCAGAAGCAACATTAATGACCTCCAGAGCCAGGCGGTCTCCGCTCCGCGTGGCCAGGCCCGTGCCGGCGCCGGTGCCGCCAGCAGGTCAAAGCCCGCGGCCTGCAAACCCCGGGCCGGCGCCGACCCTAATGGCGACCGGGGCCTGGTGGAGGCGCTGCTCACTTCCAAGGTGTTCCAGGACTACCAGCGGGCATTTGCGCAGGCGACCGGCATGCCCGTGGCCTTGCGCCCCGTGGAAAGCTGGCAGCTTCCCCTGCACGGGCGGCGCCATGAAGGTCCGTTTTGCGCGCTGATCTCGGAAAAGAGCCGCGCCTGCGCCGCCTGCCTCCAGGTGCAGGAGAAGTTGTCGGAGCTGGCGGCCTACCAAGCCAGCACGCTGGGCTGTCCCAATGGCCTGAGCGAGACGGCCGTGCCTGTGCGCCTGGGCGACCGTTTGATCGGGTTCCTGCAGACCGGCCAGGTCTTTCGCAAGAAACCGACCCGGGTCCAATTCGGGCGGGCGGCCAAGCTGCTGGCCGAGTGGGGGGTGGAGGTGGACCTGGAGGAGTTGCGGAAGGCCTACTTCTCGACCCGCGTGGTGGCGCCTAAACAGCACGAAGCGGTCGTCAAGTTGTTGAGCATTTTTGCCCAGCACCTGGCCATGCTGAGCAACCAGGTCCTGCTCCAGCAGGAGAACGCCGAGCCACCCATCATCGCCCGCGCCAAAGACTACATCCAGGAGCACCAGACGGAAAACCTCCGGCTCGGGCATGTCGCCAAGCACGTCAACGCCAGCACCTTTTACTTCTGCAAGATCTTCAAGAAAGCCACCGGCATCAACTTCACCGACTACCTCTCGCGCGTCCGCATCGAGAAATCCAAGAACCTCTTGCTGAACCCCAACCTGCGCGTGAGTGAAATCGCCTTTGAAGTCGGCTTCCAATCGCTCACCCACTTCAACCGGGTGTTCAAGAAGATCCTGGGCCAATCCCCGACCGAATACCGCGCCCAGTTGTTGGGACCTAACGGCAAGCACGGTTTCGGGTCGGGGCTGCATTAAGGCCGAAAAAGTCCCGGCCCGGTCCTGCCGCTCCAATGCAAGAACGCCCCCGCCGCTGCGCTTCGGCGCCAGGAAGTCGCGCACCCGCGGTGTCGTTGACCAGTGGTTTCTGCTTGCGGTTCCGGCTGTTCCCGATTAGACTTCTGGGAAGGCGCAAATCAGAAGCGCCGCCACGCAACTTGAGGAAGCTGATCCAGACAAGAAACGCTGTCGAAAGCCCGTCGCCCGGCCGCGCTGAAAGCGGCGCGGTCGCCTGGCCGCCGCGGGAGGAGGGGGCGCCGGCGCGCGCGCAGATTCCCACCGGGGGCAGCACAAACTTCCTCCCATGTCCTGTCGTCTTCCTCCGGCGCACCGGCATCACCTCGTGAAAACCACGGCCTTATGGAAGGCAGTCCTCTGGGTTTTGGCCGCCCTGCTGGCCGAAGGCAGCCCTAGCGCGTTCGCCCAGACCAGCGGTGTTCTGCGCGAGGTTTACACGGGCATCGGCGGCACGGCGGTGGCGGATTTGACCAACAGCCCGGCATTCCCGGACCACCCCTCGTTGGTGGAGGTCTTGCCGAGTTTTGAAGCGCCGACGGACGTGGATGATAATTACGGTCAACGGCTGAGCGCTTTTCTTCTCCCGCCCGCCAGCGGGACTTATATCTTGTGGATCGCCAGCGATGATAATTCGGGCCTTTTCTTGAGCACGGATGAGACGCCGGCCAATAAGCGGTTGATCGCCTCGGTCTCGGGCTGGACCAGTTCCCGGGAATGGAGCAAATACCCAGAGCAGCAATCCGCGGGGATCGCACTGCTTGGGGGAAAGAAATATTACGTCGAGGCCTTAATGAAGGAGGCCCAGGGCGGTGATAACCTTGCCGTGCGGTGGCAATTGCCCAACGGGACGATCGAAGAGCCGCTCCCTGGAACCCGCCTGCAAGTCTATGGCCTCGGGCCGCCCCAGATTAACCGGCAGCCCTCGAGCCTGACGGTGGTGGAGGGCGGGAGCGCGACCTTTTCCGTGGAGTTGGCACGCAGTTTTGGCGCGTCCTTCCAATGGTTCCAAAATGGCGCGGCGCTTTCGGACGCGACAAATTCCTCTTGCACGGTCGGGCCGGTGGGGATGTCCGACAACGGCGGGCGGTTTTATTGCTGGATCAGCAATTCTCAGGGAAGCACCAATAGCAGCACGGCCACCTTGACGGTGCTGCCAGACCAGACCCCGCCGACCATCAGTTCCGTCGTCAATCTGGGGGACAACACGGTCCTGACAGTGCATTTCTCCGAACCGGTTGAGGCCGCCAGCGGCGGCAACTCCTCGAACTACAGCATCAATAACGGAATTGTCGTCCGCGCCGCCTCCTTTGCCGGCGACGCCAGCTCGGTCGTCCTGACTACTTCGCCCATGAGTCCCGGAATCCTTTACACATTGACGGTCAATAACGTGCGGGACCGCGCCTCGACCCCAAACGTGATCGCTCCCAACACGCAGTGCGCCTTCACCCTCGATTTCACGCCGCTGGATATTTCGAACCTGGCCCCCAATCGCGAGGCCATCGGCCCCTCCAGCCGCTGCACCGGCCTGGTGATCTCCGAGGTCATGTATCATCCGACCAACCGGGCCGACGGAGCGGTCCTCCAATTCATCGAACTTTACAACTCCCAGGTCTTTGCCGAGGACCTCAGCGGCTACCGCTTGAGCGGGGCGTTGAGTTTTACTTTCCCGACCAATACGCTCCTGCCGGCGGGCGGGCGCCTGGTGGTCGCGCCCGTCCCGGCAGACGTGCAGAGCGCTTATGGCATTACCGGCGTTTTAGGCGGCTTCCCGGACCGGCTCGCCAAGGACGCCGGGACCATTCGTCTGCGCAACCCGGCGGGGGCGGTGTTGCTCGAGGCACATTACTCGGATGCTCCGCCATGGCCCGTGGCCGCCGATGGGGCGGGGCATTCGCTGGTCCTGGCCCGCCCCAGCTTCGGCGAAGCCAACCCGGAAGCCTGGGAAGCCAGCGACCTGGTCGGTGGCACGCCTGGCTGGGGAGAAACCCCCGCCCCCAATCCCTATCGCGCGATTGTCATCAACGAATTCCTGGCGCACACGGATGACCCCGAGGTTGATTATGTCGAGCTCTACAACTACAGCACCCAGTCGGTGAACCTTGCCGGGTGCATCCTGAGCGACCATCCGGTGACCAACCGCTTCGTGCTCCCAAACGTGACCATCCCGGGGCGCGGGTTTGTAGTCTTTAACCAATCCCAGCTCGGCTTTGCTCTGAGCGCCGCCGGCGAAACCATTTACCTGAAAAACCCGTCCGGCACCAAGGTCATCGACGCCGTGCGCTTCGAGGGGCAGCAAAACGGGGTGGCCACCGGCCGGTATCCGGACGGAGCGCCGGGTTTTTACCGTTTGGCCAGCCCGACCCCAGGCAGCAGCAACGGAAAAATCCTCGTCAGCGACGTGGTCCTCAATGAGATCATGTACGACCCGATTTCCGGGAGCAGCCAGGACGAATACGTCGAACTCTACAACCGCGGCACAAACAGCATCGCCCTGGCCGGCTGGAAACTGAGCGATGCGGTCTCATTCACCTTCCCGAGCAATGCCTTTATTCCCGCCGGCGGCTATGTGGTAGTGGCGAACAAGGCCGCCCGCCTCATGACCAACTATGCCGGCCTGAACCCAAACAATACCTTCGGCGATTACAGCGGCAACCTGCCCAATGGCGGGGCCAGGATTGCGCTGACCATGCCTGACGAACTCGTTTCGACCAACGCGGGGGTCCGCGTGACGAACGCTATAGACATCACCGTGGACGAGGTGAGCTATCAGAGCGGCGGACGGTGGGGCCAGTGGGCCCATCAGGGCGGCAGCAGCCTCGAGTTAATGGACCCGCACAGCGACCACCGGCTGGCCGCCAATTGGGCGGACAGCGACGAGAGCGACAAGAGCGCCTGGACGACGATCGAATACACCGGTGTGCTCGACAACGGCAGCGGGTCCGCCGATTCGCTCCAGATTCTCCTCCAGGACGCCGGCGAATGCCTGGTGGACAACGTGGAGGTGTTTGCCGCCGGCGGCGCCAACTGCGTGCCCAATCCGGATTTTGAAAGCAGCTTCGACGGCTGGTTTGCGCGCGGAACGCACGACCAGTCTTACTGGCAGGCCAGCGGCGGTTACGGCGGCGGCAAATGCCTCCACCTGGTGGCGGGCGGCCGCGGAGACACCGGGGCCAACGGGGTGCGGACCGCCTTGACGAGCGCCCTGTCTGCCGGCGCGACCGCCACCCTGCGGGCCAAGGTTCGCTGGCTCAAGGGCAACCCGGAAATCCTGTTGCGGCTGCACGGAAATTGGCTCGAGGCCTATGGCAACATTCTCACGGCCCGGAACCTGGGGACACCGGGGGGGCCCAACAGTCGCGCGGCCCTCAATGCAGGGCCTGCCATTGCCCAGGTTAGTCACCGCCCGCTGCTGCCAGCGGCGGGACAGCCGGTCATCGTGTGCGCCCAAGTCAGCGACCCGGACGGATTGGCGTCGCTGAGCCTGCAGTACCGCCTCGACCCGGATACCAATTTCACGGCCGTGAGCATGAGCTATAACGGGGCCGGTGTCTATTCCGCCACGATTCCAGGCCAGGCGGCCGGCACCCTGGTCGCCTTCCACCTCCGGGCCACGGACAACGCCGCGCCGGCGGTGACGACGCTGTTCCCGCGCGAGGCCCCGGGGCGCGAATGCCTGGTGCGCTTTGGGGAAGGCCTCCCCAATACCGGCAGGGTCGGCACTTACCGGTTCTGGATCACGCAGGCTACGAACCAGCGCTGGACCTCGCGCCAGAGGAACAGCAACGAGCCGCTGGATGCGACCTTCGTCTATAACGACAGCCGGGTGGTTTACAACATCGGCGCCCTCTACAGCGGGAGCCCCTGGCACACGCCGGGCTACAACGGCCCGCTGAACAACATGTGCGACTATGTCCTGGTTTTCCCCCAGGACGACCGCCTGCTGGGCGCGACGGACTTTGTGCTGGCCAGCCTGGGGAACGGGGACAACGATAACACCGGCCAGCGCGAGCAAGCAGCCTTCTGGATGCTCGAGCAACTGGGCGTGCCGACCCTCTATCGCCGGTATATCAACTTGTTCGTCAACGGCCTCCAGCGCGGCCTGGTTTTTGAGGACGCGCAGCAGCCGAGCGCAGACCTGGTGGCGGAGTGGTTTCCGGACGATCAAGACGGCGACCTGCACAAGATCGATGACTGGTTCGAATTCGATAACACCGGGGACAACATGCTCTTCAATGTCGATGCGACCCTGCAAAACTTCACCACCACCGGCGGGGCCAAGAAACTGGCCCGCTACCGCTGGAACTGGCGCAAACGGGCGGTCAAAAACTCCGCCAATTATTATACCAATCTCTTTGGGCTGGTGGACGCGGTGAACGCCGCGCCGCCGGAGCCGTTCACCTCGCTGGTCGAGCGGTTGATCGATTACGAAGCCTGGACGCGGGTCGTGGCGGTGGAACACATCGTCGGCAACTGGGACAGCTACGGCTACAACCGCGGCAAAAACATGTATGCCTACAAACCGACCAACGGCAAGTGGGCCCTTATGGCGTTTGACATCGACTTCCTCATGGATAACGGAGGGGACGGTTATACCACCGATCTCAGCCCGCCGACCATGCCCATTAATGACCCGACGATCCGCACGCTGCTGTCCTTCCCGCCCGTCCAGCGGGCCTTCTGGCGCGCCCTGCAAGACTCGGTGAATGGGCCGCTGGCGCCCGCGAATATTTCGGCGATGATGAACGCCAAATACCTGGGGCTGTGGGGCGCCGGCATCCCGGTCGCCTCGCCCAGCGGGCCGGTTTCCTGGGTTGCCAGCCGCCGCGCTTATATCCAGTCACTGTTGGCGAACGTTTCCGCTCCCTTTGCTCTGACCAGCAACGCCGGCCGCAATTTCAGCACCAACCGCAACTGCCTCTCGCTGAGCGGCACCGCTCCGATCAACGTCAAAACTATCACCCTCAACGGGCTGGTTTACCCGGTGACCTGGACCAGCGTCTCGAACTGGACGGCCCTGGTGGCGCTCAATGGCGGAGCAAATCTCCTGACCGTTTCCGGGCAAGACCTGGCCGGCAACCCTCTGCCCAACGCGACGGCGAGCATTACCATCACCTACACCGGCCCGGTCGAACTGCCCCAGAACCGCCTCGTCATCAACGAGATCATGTACAACCCCGTGCTGCCGAACGCTTCCTTTATCGAGATTTACAACGCCGCCACCAACAATGCCTTTGATCTTTGCGGGTGCCGTCTGCACGGGGCGGATTTCACCTTCGGTCCGGGCAGCGTCATCCAACCCGGCGGTTTCCTGGTGATTGCCAATGACGCCAACGCGTTCTGCGCCGCTTATGGCGCGGCCATCCCGATCGCGGGCGTCTTCGACGGCAAACTCGACAATGGCGGCGAAACGCTCACCCTGCTCAAGCCGGGGGCAACGCCGGACCAGGACTTGCTCCTGGATCAGGTGACCTACGGCAGTGCGCCGCCCTGGCCGGGCGCGGCCAACGGGTTTGGCCCATCGCTGCAATTGATCGACCCGGCCCAGGACCACAACCGCGTGGCCAACTGGGCGGCGGTCACCACCAATAGCGTCCCCGCTCCCCAGTGGCAATACGTCGCTGTTTCCGGGACTGCCTCCAGTTCACGGCTCTACCTTTATCTCGGCTCCGCCGGTGATGTCTATGTCGACGACCTCAAGCTGGTGGCGGGCTTGGCGCCGGAGGTTGGCCAGAACTACGTCCAGAACGGCGATTTCGAATCGGCGCTGACAGGTCCATGGCAGACGACCGCCAATACCGCCGCCAGCGCGCTTAGCACCTCGGTAAAACGGTCCGGTAACGCGAGCTTGCACCTGGTCTGCCAGGCCGGCGGCACGACCGTAAGCGATTGTCTGTGGCAGGACTTGTCGCCCTTGGTCAACGGCAATCCCTACACCTTGAGCTTTTGGTTTCTCCAGCAGACCAATGCCGGCATCCTGACCGTGCGCCTGTCGGGCAGCGGCGTGCGGGTGGACCAGAATCTCCAGATGCAAGGGGGCAGTTCGCTGACCCAGTACACCCCGGGCGCTCCCAATTCAGTGCGCGCCAATCTCAGCCCTTTCCCGCTGGTGTGGCTCAATGAAATCCAGCCCAACAACCTGAGCGGCCCGCGCGACAACTTCGGCGAGCGCGACCCGTGGGTTGAACTCTACAATGCGGGCGCGACGACCGCCGATTTGACAGGTTATTACCTCAGCGACAACTACACCAACCTGTTGCAATGGCCTTTTCCGGCCGGAACCAGCCTCAGCGCGGGGCAGTTCCGGCTGGTGTGGCTGGATAACCAGCCGGGCCAAACCAGCGGCGCCGACCTGCATGCCAATTTCCAGGCCGCGCTAATCAATGGGTCGGTGGTCTTGACGAAGGTCAGCGGCACCGCGACCACCATCGTCGATTACCTCAATTACAGTCTCGTCAACGGCGACCGTTCCTACGGCGCCTTCCCGGACGGCGCGCCGGCCCAGCGCCGGGTCTTCTACTATGCCACTCCCGCCGCCGCCAACCTCAACGCCTGGCCGGCGGTCCCCGTCGCTATCAATGAATGGATGGCCAGCAACACCCGGACGATTGCCGACCCGGTAAACGGCAAATACAGCGACTGGTTCGAGCTTTACAATACCGGACCGGCCGAGGCGGATTTGTCCGGCTATTTCCTGGCCAACAGCCTGACAAATAAAAACCAGTTCCGGATTCCGCCCGGTTACAAAATCCCCGCCGGAGCATTCCTGCTGGTGTGGGCCGACAACGAAGCCAGCCTGGACAACACCAACGACCCTTGCCTGCATGTGAACTTCAAACTCAGTGCCGCCGGTGAAACGATTGCCTTCTTCGCACCCGATGGCACGATGGTGGACGGCGTCGTCTTTGGAGCGCAGACCAGTGATATCAGCCAAGGGCGCTGGCCGGACGGCAATGCCGCACCATATTGCTTCATGACCACCCCCACCCCCGGCCGGGGCAACACGCTCGGGTCCGCCCCCAACCACCCGCCAACCCTGGCCGGCATCCCCGACCAAACCGTGTATCAGGGAAGCACGCTGACTTTTACCGCCGCCGCCAGCGACCCTGATGCCGGACAGACCCTTAGCTACAGCCTGGACACTGGCGCTCCGGCGACGGCCTCCATCAATCCGAGCAGCGGGGTGTTCACCTGGACCCCGGCCCAGGCGGACCCTCCCGGCGCCTACTTGATCACTGTCCGTGCCGCCGACAATGGAGCTCCGCCTTTGAGCGACGCGGTCACTGTCAAAATCACCGTGCAGAGCTCTCCGCCTTTGCAGGTGACTGGCATCAGCGTCTATGCCGACGGCGCCGTGAATCTAACCTGGACAGCCTTGCCGGGGCGGACTTATCGCGTCTTCTTCAAGACCACCCTCGACCAGCCCGCGTGGACCCTGCTGACCGAATTGGTCGCCAGCGGCGCCCAGCAATCGCTGACGGACGATATGACGACCGACAGCCGGCGATTCTACCGCATCGAATTGGTCGCGCCGTAGTTCGCCAGACCCGCTGAGGGCTTGTGCAAAAAGAAAGAGGGCGCATCCCCTACCCTAATCCTTCGGCTGGACAGAGCCGGAAAGTCGGGCCAGACTTGGCCCATGCTGCTCGAGCGTTCTTTGTTTCGCTTCGGCCTGGGCCTGGGGCTGCTATGGTGCTCCGCCTGGCCTTTGCCCGCCCAAACGGTCCCCTGGATTCTCCCTTGGGACGATGCCAGTGCCGGAGTGACCGATTTCTCGTCCCTGAACTCGCCCATCGGCACCAACCGGGTCACGGTGGATGCCGATGGCCATTTTGTCGGCAACGGCAACCGCGTGCGTTTTCTGGGCGTGAATTTCGCCGGCGATTCACCGTTCATGCCCATGAGCTATGCGGAGGCCGTGGCGGCGCGCCTGGCCAAGTTCGGTATCAACGCGGTCCGGTTCCATCACATGGATGCCCCCTGGGCCTACAGCGGCGGCCTGCTCGCCTATACCACGACCTCGAGCACTAACTTCAACCCGATGCAATTGGGGCGGGTCCATTACCTCGTCTCGCGCCTAAAGGCCCACGGGATTTATGCCGACCTCAACCTCCTGGTCGGCCGCGAGTACCGCTCGGGTGACGGCCTCGGTCCGGAGGTCACCACCAACATGGATTGGAAGGACGCCCATGTCCTGGGCTTTTTCTACGACCCCGCCCTCGCGCTGCAGAAGGATTACGCGACCAAGCTGCTCACCCCCACCAACCCTTACACCGGCTTGCCCCTGGCCAAGGACCCGGCGGTCGCCTTCGTGGAAATCATCAACGAAAACGGGATTATCCAAAAATGGTTCGATGGCGGCCTGGACCGGCTGCCGGCTCGCTACGCGACCAATCTGCAAGCCCGCTGGAACACCTGGCTGGCGGGGCGCTATGCCAATGACGCGGCCATGCTGGCGGCCTGGCACGTCATCAACCAACCGCTGGGGACGAACCTCCTGAGCAACGGCGCTTTCAGCAACGGGCTTACCGGCTGGACCCTTGAACAGCATAACAATGCCCACGCCAGTCTCGCGCGCCCCTTCGATTTCACCAACGGCCAGCCCAGCGCCCGCATTGTAGTCACTACCGCCGACACCGCCGGGTGGTACATTCAGTTCAACTACCCGGGGCTCAACCTCGCCTCCAACCAGGCCTATACCATCTCCTTCTGGGCCAAATCCAGCCCCGCCACCAATGCCGAGGCCTCCGTCATGCAGGCCCACGGGAACTATGCCGTGCTGGGCTACGACCAGGCCTTGAGCCTGACCACGAATTGGCAGCAGTTCACCAACACCTTCCAGGCCTCGGCCAGCGACAGCAACGCGCGCGTCAACTTCGGCTCGATGGGTGACAAGCTGGCCACGTTCTGGTTCGCCGATGTCCGTCTCCAGGCCGGCGGAGGGCTCGGCATCCCGCCTCCTGGGGCATCCCTGGCCGCGAGGACGCTTCCCAATGTGCGCTACTCCGGCAGCGGCTACACCGGCACGCGCGAGGCCCGCCGCGATTGGCTTCAGTTCCTGCGCGACCTGGAATACAATTATTACGACACCATGGTGGGGCACTTGCGCGCCAACCTCGGTTATGCCGGCCTCATTTTCGGCACCATCATGGCCAACAGTCCGGCTACGGTGCAGAGCCGCCTGGATGTGATTGACGGGCATGCCTATTGGCAGCACCCGCAATTCCCCGGCCAGCCCTGGGACCCCGTCAACTGGTACCAGCCCAACCTCTCGATGGTCAACACCGTGGGCGACGATAACACCCTGGCCGTTCTGGCCCGCCAGCGCATCAAAGGCAAACCGTTCACCGTCACTGAATACCAGCACCCCTCCCCCAATTATTACGGCTCCGAAGGGCCGCTCCTGCTGGCGGCCTATGCCGGGCTGCAGGATTGGGACGGCCTTTGGCTCTTCGATTACGGCCAGGGCAATCCGGTGGTCCCCTTGGGCTGCGTTCGCGGCTTCTTCGATACCGCCCAGCACCCCACCAAAATGGCCAATCTGCTCCTGGCCGCCAATCTGTTCCGGCGCGGCGATGTCCGCCCGGCCGCCCAGCAATTCATCATGGCCCTGACGCCCGACCGGGAGTTGGACTTGCTCCAAAACGCCGGAGCCTGGGGCGTTTTCAGCACCAGCCAGCTCGGCGTCCCAGGCGGACTGGCCTTTACCAGCCGCCTGAGCGCGAACGTCGGCGTCAATGCCACCGGCTTGACCTCGCCTCCGCCCGCGCCGGCCGGCAGCGCGCTGGCCAGCGATACCGGGGAATTGCGCTGGGACCTGAGCCGGGCCGGCCAAGGCCTGGTCACCCTGGACACCCCCCGCACCAAAGCCCTCATCGGTTTTGCCGACCAGCGGGCCGTCACGCTGGGGGGTCTCACCCTGCGGCCGGCCGCCACCCACTTGGGCTGGTGCACCCTGGGTCTAACGCTCACCCGCGGCGAGGTCTTCACGAACGACTGCACCGCCCTCATTGTGGCCAGCGGATGGTGGGAGAATACCGGGCAAGTCTGGACCGATGCCAACAAGGTTTCTGTCGGCAACCAGTGGGGCGTGGCGCCCGTGCTGACGGAGGTGGTGCCCTTCACTCTGACCTTGCCCGTCGGCACGAACTACGTCACCGCCTGGGCGCTGGATGAGCGTGGCCAGCGCCGGGCGGCCCTGCCTCTGACCGGCGATGCCTCCACCAGCACGCTCACCGTCAACACTAATGCCGCCGCCATCTGGTACGAGCTGGACGTGGCGCGCTGGCTCGCCAGCTTTGACCTCTGGCGCGCGCGCTATTTCACGGCGGCGGAATTGGCCAACCCGGCGGTCAGCGGCCCCGCCGCCATGCCGGATGGCGACCGTGTGCCCAACCTCCTCAAGTATTACCTCGGGCTTCCCGGCCATGTCCCCGCGCCTGCCAATCGCCTCCCCGCCGGCAGCCTCTGGCCGCTCGCGGGCCAGTTCTACCTGGCCCTGGTCTATGGCCGCGACATCCTGGCCAACGATGTGAGTTGTACCGGCCAGGTTTCTCCGGACCTCTTCAATTGGCTTTCCGGCCCCGCTTACCTCCGGGTCGAGCAAACGACTGATCTTGGACCGCTGCAACAAGTGGCTTTGCGTGACCTGACCCCAGTCTCGAACGCCTCCTGGCGTTTCATGAGGCTGTGGCTTCAATACCAGCCCTGAAGGCTTAACGCGGCGGAGCCGCAACCAAGAGCGAAGCGTCAATTCCTGAATGGGAAGAGCAACGTGGGCCTTCCCCCGCCGCGTTAAATGAAGTGAGAATTGAGCATCGAAAAACGATCATTGGTTATTGAAGAAGGCCCGCGGGCTGAAAGCCCGCGATGTGAAAGCCCACTGCTGCCCTCGTGGAATGGCGCGGCCAACCGGGTCGCATCCTCGGAAAATCGGTTTCCATAGCGAAGGCCAAGCCCAAGATTTGCGTGCCCGCCTCGGCCTCAATGACCAATAACCAATGCTCAATGCTCAATGCTCAATGAACCCCCCATCCCTTTTGGGGACACCACTTCGCACGAAAATGGCGGCTTTGCGATTGGCTGATTTGCAGCAGCTTACGCGGCTGTTCTCGGTGTAACCTCTCCAAGCTTGGCAGGCCTTCTTGGGCCGCCAGGAGTCGTTTTCGGTCGCACCCGGCGCTGGGCTGGCCTGGGCTTGGTCTTTTCGGACGCGGGGATTCGTTCCCTGGCCCAGCGGCGCGCCTGGGCGGGAGTTTTGAGTTCATCCTGCAACTGTTTTTCGCGGATTTCAGCCAGCAGGGCGCCCATGGCGGGGCCGGGTTTCATGCCGAGGGCGAGCAAGTCATCGCCCTTCAAGAGCGGCGGACGAATTCGGGGCTGCTGCGCCAGTGCTCTGGCCTGGGCGACCAGGAAGTGATAGACGTCCAGTCGGCCATGGGAGCCCAGGCAATCGAGGCGGTGCAACTCCAGTTCCAGGGCAAAAGTCGGGCGCAGCAGCAGACGGCGCAAGGTGGCGGTGCGCATTTGCGGGGCGTCCTTGAATTGCATGTGGCAGCGGACGGCTTTGACGACCTCGTCGATCTGTCTGCGCGGAAAGCGCAGCCGTGCCAAAATCCTGGCCGCCAGCTCCGCGCCGATGCGTTCGTGACCGAAGAAATGCGTGCTGCCCGTCTGCGGGTCAGGCGCGGCCGTCAGGGGCTTGGCGACATCGTGGAGCAGGACGGCCCAGGGCAAGGCCGGCGCCGGCTCGGGCGGCATTTGGGCCAGCATCAAGCGCAGGTGGTTGAAAACGGTGCCTTCGGGGTGAAAATCAGGGGATTGCTTGCAGGCGACGGTGGCGGCGATTTCCGGCAGCACTTGTTCGAGCAAACCGCTTTGACGCAGGAGCTCCAGTGCGCGACCCGCGTGCGGGGGGTGGAACAGCTTGACCAACTCCTCGCGGATGCGCTCGGGGCTGATGCCCTGAATTTTAGCAGCGTTGGCTTTGAGGGCGGCGAAGGTGCCGGGCTCGATAGCGAAGTCCAGTTGGGCCGCGAAGCGCACGGCGCGCAGCAGCCGCAAATGGTCTTCGGCAAACCGCTGGGCGGGCGGCCCGATCGTGCGGATGAGTCGGGCGCGCAGATCGGCCTGGCCGCCGACCCAATCATGGAGGGTCTTGCGGACCGGGTCGTAGAACAGGCCGTTGATCGTGAAATCGCGCCGGCGGGCATCGGCCCGCGCATCGCCAAAGCTGACCTGCGCCGGATGACGGCCATCCTGGTAATCGGCCTCGGCCCGAAAGGTGGCCACCTGATACTGATAGCCGCCCCGGAGCACGACGACGACGCCGAACTTCCGGCCGAGCGGGATGGTGTGCGGAAAGACCTTCTCGACCTGGCCCGGCAGGGCCGAGGTCACGATGTCGTAATCACCTGGGGCGCGGCCCAACAGGAAGTCGCGCACGCAACCCCCCACCCAGAAGGCGGGAAAACCGGCTTGCTGCAAAGACCGGACGATTTCCATGGCAATGCGCCGGCTCATTCATCTCCCCAAGTCTTCTTGAGATAGGCGACGCCGCTCTTGACTTCCTGGGCGGTGAGGGCGGGGCCGAGCTCAAAGACCTTGATGTGCCCCGGTTTCACAAACGGCCTGAGCGCGGCGAAGTCGACGGTGCCCGTGCCGGGGGCGTAATGGTCGCGGCCGGGGAATGCGGCGTCATGGATATGAAAGCCGAGCAGACGGTCGCGGAGGGACTCGAGGTGAATGGCATGGTGAATGAAGCCGAGGTGGTGCTTGACTTCGGCATGACCGGTGTCGTGCCAGTAACCCAGGCTGGGACTGGGGAGGTCGCGGAAGAGGAACTGGAAATCGGCCTCCAGGGGCAGCTCCTCCAGGGCCTGCCGGTTCTCGGCCCCCAGCTTGAGGCCCCGGGCCTCGGCCTCCGGCAGCAGCTTGCGCAGCAACTCGAGGCTCCGCTCGACAAACGGCTCCTTCCTGGCCTCGAGCTTTTCGGCCACTTCCGCGCACAGCTTCCCGTACTTGGGGGCCTCGCGGCCGCCGCGCGCCAGCAGGCCGAGCAGCTTGTCCGTGTAGTTCTTCATTTCGATGCGGCCCAGGTGCAACACCACCGCCGGGGCTTTCACGCGCTGGGCGAACTCGAGCGTCTTCAGGGTATAGCGCAGGGCCATCTCGCGTTCGCGCGGGCGTTCGGCGGAAAACTGGTAAAGGTTGGGCGCGGCATGGATGACGCCCAGCGGCAGGGGGCAAAAGTTGTGCAGGCTGGAAATCTGGATCTCCCCCGCCTCGACGGCCTCCAAAATGCCCGGCAGCAGGCTGAGGCGGGTGCCGTGGCTCAACTCGGCATATTCAAAGCCCAGTTCCCGGACCTCCCGCAACATGGCGCGGCCGTCCGTGTGCCGATGGGAATTCCAACAAGTGGAAAATGAATACATAAATGATGCAACGGAGCATCCGAACGGCGGGGCGAGGCAGCGTTGGGCAACCGTTGAGTCCAGCACCCCCAATGCTCCGTCCCTTGCGTGCGCAGCCGGCCGGGCCGGGCGGCCCCCGCCCGCCCGCGAAATCCGACGACTTAGAGATCGGCGTAGCGGACGGTCAGCATGGCCGAAAACCGCGCGGCTTTTTCTTTGCGCCGGCGGCGCTCGCTCGGCTTTTCAAAGTGCCGGTGGTTGCGCACCACCCGCAGCATCCCCTCCCGGTCGATCTTCTTCAATCGCCGCAGGGCCCTCTCCACTGGCTCGCCCTTTCTCAGCATAATTTCGGTCAATACTCTCTCACTTCCTCTCCCATGACCTTGGGCTCAGGCGCAGCCTTCCTGGCCGCCGTTGCTCTCTGGTCAGGCAAGCAAGGGTATTTCCCCCGGCCCCGTTGTCAACCGGTAAATGGCCCATCGGGGCGAAATTCGGATTTCAGGCAGAGCTGACGTCGAGGGACTTTTGACGAAGGCTATACTGGCTGTAGTTCTCCGGAGTTTTGCGCGTTCTTAGCCCCGGAAGTACAAGTAGCCGGCGATAATCACGCCCAGCACGAACGCGGAAGCCGCGATGTCGCGCCAGTCCCAACTGGCGCGTGTCCGGATGCGGTCCTCGGCCGTGGCGGTGCCGAAAGTGAGGCTCTGGATCGCCTTATAGTCCGGTTCTTTGGTCAGGTAACTCACCACCACCATCACGACGGCCGAGACAATCGTGATGAGCACGCTGAAGTATTGGAAGTAGATGTGGTTGACGACCCAGAGGAACGAACCGCTGGCATAGCCGTTCTCGAACCCTTTCAAGCCCAGGGTCACGGGCGTGTCCACGAACATGCGGAACAGGCCGAGGGCGAAGCCGACGAGCATTCCCCAGAGGCAGCCCTGCGCGTTGAGGCGTTTCCAGAATACGCCGAAGAAGAAGACCACGAAAATCGGCGGCGCCAGGTAGCCTTGCACTGCCTGGAGGTAGTTGTAGAGACTGTGGGCGCCCTGCACCACGGGAATCCAGAGCAAGGCGATAATCACCATGACGGCCGTGGCTATCCGCCCGGTGCGCACAATCTGGTGCTGCGTGGCGCCCGGCTTCCATTTCTCGTACAGGTCCACGGTGAACAGCGTCGAGCAGGCATTGAATACCCCCGCCAGCGACCCCATCAACGCCGAGAGCAGCCCCGCCACGACTATGCCTCGCAGCCCAGGCGGCAGCAGGTACTTGACCATCAGCGGGAATGCGCCCTGCGCCTCGTGCGGTATCGGCTTGCCGTCGGGCGTGATTATCATGGCCAGTTCCGGCACCTTGCCGCTCTTGGCCAGCGCATAGCAGATCAGCCCCGGAATGATGAACAGATACACTGGGAAAAGCTTGAGGAAGCCGGCGAACATGCTCCCGCGCCGGGCCGTCTGCTCGTTCGGCGCGCCTAACGCGCGTTGCACGATGTATTGATCGGTGCACCAGTACCACAAGCCGATGACCGGGGCGCAGATCGCCATGCCCAGCCACGGATAATAATCGTTGAAATACCACGCCTGCTTGAGCACGTGCCCGTCCGCGGCCTTTTGCAGCACCGGCGCCCAGGTGGACTCGACCCCGGGTGGCACCAGCGGCTTCCAGAGATTGAACATGTCCGAACCGCAGAGGTGGCGCAACTCGCCCCAGCCGCCCAGCTTGGTCAGGCCGTAGATGGTCAGCAGGGCCGAGCCACAGATGAGGACCACGACCTGGACCGCGTCGTTGTAGGCGACCGCGCGCATCCCGCCCAGCGCAGTGTAGAGGCCGGTCAACACAATCACCGCCACCGACCCTATCCAAAAACTGTTGATCTCGACCCCTCCCAAGTCCCAATGGACATCCGGCAACAAGGTGGCGAAGACAACGCCGCCAGCGAAAATGCCGACCGCGATCTTCGACACGACAAACGTGATCAGCGAGACGATCGACAGCACGTAGCGCGAGCTGGTGGAGAAACGGCGTTCGAGGAATTCCGGCATGGTGAACACCAGCGCCCGGGCGTAGAACGGCACGAACACCCAGGCCAGCACCAGCAGGCACCACGCATGAAACTCGTAATGCGCCATGGCCACCCCATCAGTGGCGCCCGACCCGGCCAGGCCCACGATATGTTCCGAGCCGATGTTCGACGCAAAGATCGAGGCGCCGATAATCCACCACCCGAGATTCCGCCCCGCCAGGAAGTAATCGGCCGCCGTATCTTTGCGCCGCTTGACCACCCACCAGGCCACGCACAGCAGAATGCTGAAGTAGAACGCAATCGCCAGCCAGTCCAGGCGCGTCAACGTGGAACCGGCCGGCTGCGCCGCCGCCAAAAGGGGAGACAGGGGATTCATGATTGGTTGGGTTGTCAGAGGGGTTACAAGGTCACATGAGTTAAATAAGCCCTTGCAGGTAGTGGCGCGGGCGTCTCGCCCGCGACGGAATTCTTCGGACCCTGCGCTTTGCGAGGTTTTGAGGAGCTTTTGTGTATCAGGCCCATATATAGTGAACTGCTTGGCTCTTTCGCGGCAGGTCGTGGGGCAGGCGTCCCGCCTGCCAGTGGGGTCCCGACTCGGAATCGGGAGCCTGCCACCCGCACGTCTCGCCCGCAAATCGCCCGGTTCATGGTCCCTATGCGCGGTCGAAAGGCCGTCGAGGCTCCCCCTGATGGCAGCCACGGCGTCGGCACGCTGGCCTTCAGGCCGAAGGCCTGATTCATACCAGCCCAGGGCAAGGCCCGCCGGAGCGCAGCGCAGGCGGGCCGCCGCCCTGGGTCCACCGCACATTCTTTAGTCTGTTGCAGGCCAACGGCCTGCCTCATAAGCAAGATGAATCGCGCCTTCAGCGCTCTGCATGGTTTGGGGCGGTTTGACCCAGGGCGTTGCCCGGGCTGGTATGAACGACGCCTTCGGCGTCAGGAACCCGCCAGCAGCGCCGGTTCCATCCCGCCCCCGGAGAATTCCGTCTTGCGCCCAACCGGAGGACCGAACACGGCAGACGGGCCCCACGCGCCCGCGTGGCGGCTATTGGCCGCCAATCTCCGGCACTAACCACGTGGTGCCGGCCCAGTACCATCTTGAGGCCTTCATGGCTTCCACGTGGCCGTCCACGAAACCGTTATTGCTGCGCTGGCTGTGACGGGGGAGCGGCCCGCCCCAGTTCGGGTCATTCAGCGCGGACACGCACCCCACGCAGGGGCTGTCATTGGCGACATCGTGGACAATCCAGCACCCTGGTTTTTGCGGCGACTGCGGCGTCACGCACTGGAGCGGGTCCGTGGTGTTCCTGGCGGCCGTGCCGCCGTCCACAATGTGGATCGTCCGCGCCGGATTGCGCGCGGCGTCCTCGCGCAGCCCGCGCACTTCCCAAATGCCCGGCCACCAGCAACCGCCCAGGCGGAAGTTGGCCGCGTAATTGCCATACGTTCCGTCCGAGGCATATTCCACCTCACCCTCGGTGGTGTAGGGGAAAGGACTGCCGGTCGTGCTGATGTTCACCTTCCGGGGCCGGACCGGACAGAGCAGCACCTGGCGGTTTTGCTGGTAGGGCAGGAGGTACACATACCAATTAGTTCGGTTCAACTGGTTGCCCTCCAAGGTGAAGGTCCAGGGGAATTTCCAGGAGTTGTCCGCGCCGTAGATCTTCCCGGCGAAGATCATCTGCCTGATATTGCTCACGCATTGGGCCGATTTGCCCTTGTCCTTTGCTTTGCTCAGGGCCGGCAAGAGCAGGGCGGCCAGAATGGCAATGATGGCAATAACCACCAGCAGTTCGATCAAAGTGAAGGCCCGTCGAGCACAGCAAGGGCGCGTTTCGCCCGCCCGCTCGCTCGCTGACGCGCTCGTCTTCATAACAGCCGCATAGCGTTGTGACACCGGATAGCGCAACGGCTGCGCCCTGTCAATCACCCGCACCCTGATTACCGCTTACGGTCATCGAGGCAGCGGGCCGCTAAGTGGAAATAAGTAGTCCGCATAATTTGAATGACAGGATGAACAGAATTTACAGGATTTCAAATTGTACAAGTTTAGGTCTCACGAGCATTCAATCATACTGCCCCGGTCAACATCCCGCGTGGTCTTCACTTTCTCCATCCTGTCCATCCTGTTAATCCTGTCAATGCATTCCGATTTCCGCGACTGACCCTAATGCGCCTGGAGCCAGTTTTCGCCCACGCCGATTTCGACGGCGATGGGGACATCCAGGGCGATGGCGGTCTGCATCTTGTCTTCGACCAGGGCGCGGGTCTCCTTTTCCTCGGGCGCATAGAGGTCGAACAGGAGTTCGTCATGGACCTGGAGCAACATGCGGGTCTGGAGCTGCCGGCGGTCCAGTTCGCGGTGGATGTTGATCATGGCGATTTTGATCATGTCGGCGGCGGTGCCCTGGATGGGAGCGTTGAGGGCGTTGCGTTCGGCGGCGGCGCGGACGGTGTTGTTCAAGGAGTTGATGTCGCGGATGTAGCGGCGGCGGCCGGTGACGGTCTCGACGTAGCCGTGCTTGCGGGCGAGGGCGATGGTGCGGTCCATGAAGCGGCGGATGCCGGGGAATTGCTTGAAGTAGTGGTTGATGATTTCGGCGGCTTCGGCGCGGGGGATGCGGAGGCGCTGGGCCAGGCCGAAAGCGGAGATGCCGTAGGCGATGGCGTAGTTAACCATCTTGGCCTTGCGCCGCATTTCCGGGGTGACCAGTTCCGGCGAGAGGCCATAGACCCTGGCGGCGGTGGCGGTGTGGACGTCCGCGCCGGTGCTGAAGGCTTCCAGCAGGCCCGGTTCGCGGCTCAGGGCGGCGATGATGCGCAGTTCGATCTGGGAGTAGTCCGCCGAGAGCAGCCGGAAATCGTCGTTGCGCGGCACGAAGGCCTTGCGGATTTCCTGGCCGCGCTCGGTGCGGATGGGGATGTTCTGGAGGTTGGGGTTTTGGGAATTGAGCCGGCCGGTGGTGGTTACCACCTGGTAGAAGGTGGTGTGGACGCGGTGGGTCGCGGGCCAGATGGCGGCGGGCAGGGCGTCGGCGTAGGTGGATTTGAGCTTAGCGGCGGCGCGATGCTCGAGCAGCCGCCGGACGATTTCATGGTCGGGGGCCAGCAGGGCGAGGGTTTGCTCGTCGGTGGCGTATTGGCCGGTCTTGGTTTTCCTGGGCGGCGGGGCGATCTTCAGGAGGTCGAAAAGGACCTGGCCCAATTGCCTGGGGGAGTTCAGGTTGAAGGTGGTCCCGGCCAGGCGGCAGATGGTGCGTTCCTGCTCATCGATCTCCTTGGCCAGTTGCGTGGCGAAATCGGCCAGCGCCGCCGCGTCGACCTTAATCCCCTCGTATTCCATGTCCACGAGCACCGGGATGAGGGGCGCCTCGATTTGGTAGAAGACGCGCTCCTGGCCTTTTTCCCTCAGCAACGGCTCGAGGGCGGCCCGCAGTTGCAGGGTCACGTCGGCGTCCTCGGCGGAGTATTCCGCCGCCTTTTCCACCGGCACAGCCGCCATGTTGAGTTGTTCGGTCTTTTTCTCCCCAATCAATTTGGTAATCGGCACGGGCGTGTAACCGAGATAGACCTCCGAGAGGTAATCCATCCCATGCCGCTGGTCCGGCTCGATGAGGCTGTGGGCGACCATGGTATCGAAGAGCTTGCCGCGCACGGCCACGCCGTGCCACTTGAGCACGGCCAGGTCGAACTTGAGGTTGTGGCCGACTTTTTCGAGGCGGTCGCACTCGAGCACCGGCCGGAACTGGTCGAGGATGCGCCGGGCCTCGGCGGCGTCTTGCGGGACGGGCACGTAGTAACCGGTGTGCGGGGTGAACGAGAAGGCGAGCCCGACCAGGCGCGCCTCCTTGGGATCGAGGCTGGTCGTCTCGGTGTCCAGGCAGAAAGAATCCCTGCTCTGGAGGGCGCGGACCCACTCTGCTCGTTGGGCGGGCGAGGCCGCCAGGTGGTATTCATGCGGCACGTCGGCGATGGTCTTGAGGTTGGCGGCCACGGGCGGTTTCGGCTCAGCGGCAGGCGCCTGGCCCTCGGCCACGAGGACCAGGTCCTCGGCGGGCGGTTTTGCCAGGCGGCTGGGCGCCGGCGCCGAGGCGGCTCGCGGGCCGGGCGGGAAACCGTGCCCCGCCTTGAAATCCTCGCCAAACAGGCGGCGGCCAATCGAGTTGAACTCGAATTCCACCAGCAACCCTTTGAGCTTCTCCGCGTCGGGCGGCTGCACCCGCAACGACTCCAAATCCACCGGGCAAGGGGCATCGCAGACGATGGTAGCCAACTGTTTGGAGAGGAGGGCCTGCTGGCGGTTGTTTTCGAGGCTATCTTTGACCCGGCCGGTCAATTCGCCGGCATGGGCCAGCAGGGTCTCGAGGCCGCCGAACTGGGCGATGAGTTTGCGGGCCGTCTTCGGGCCGATGCCCGGCACGCCTGGGATGTTGTCCGACGCGTCGCCCATCAGGGCGAGCACGTCCACGACCTGCTCCGGGCGTTGCACGCCCCAGCGCTGCTGAATCTCCGGCACGCCCAGGACCTGGACGGCGTCCCCCAGGCGCGGCGGTTTGTAGAGGAAAGTGTTGGCATCGACGAGCTGGTCGAAGTCTTTGTCCAGGGTGACCATGTAAGAGGTAAAGCCTGCCTTTGCCGCGCGCCGGACCAGGGTGCCGATGAGGTCGTCGGCCTCGAAGCCCGCGCAGGCGAGCGCGGGGATGCGGAAGGCCTGGAGCATCCGGCCCACGTGCGGCAGCGCCTGGCTGAGCTCCTCAGGCATGGCCTGCCGGGTCGCCTTGTACTGGGGGAAGGCGACGTGCCGCTGGGTCGGCGCTGCCGTGTCGAACGCGACGGCAAGGTGCGTCGGTTGTTGGTGCTTAAGGATGTCGAGCAGGGTCTGGGTGAACCCGAAGAGGGCGGAAGTGTTGACCCCTTTCGAGGTGAAGATCGGCCGGCTGATTAGGGCAAAGTGCGCCCGATAAACCAAAGCCATCCCGTCCAGCAGGAATAACTTCTTCACCACGGCCGGGTTCGCTTCGAGTTCGGTCCGCCAACGACGGCGAGGACGTGTTTGGCCAGTTTGACGTCCTCAGCGATCTGCCAGTCGAACATGCCGACCAGGATGAAGTCGGCGCCGGCGTTAAAGGCGAAGGGGAAGGCGGCGCGGGGATGAATGGCGCCGGCGGCCAGGATCTTGAAGGCGATCCAGGGTTGCTTGACCTTGGCAAAGACGTCGATGACCGCCTGCGGGTCCTGGCACCACGAATTGTCATGTGCCCCTAAGGCGCCCGTTTCGTCCGGGCGCGGCGCGGTGTAATAATCAAGCGTGTGCAGTGTCTTCTGATAGAAATCGACATCCAGCCCGGCCTTTTCACATGCGACAATCACCCGCAGGTCGTGGGCGGCGACGCCGGCAATGCGCTTCTGCGACCTGATGAACTGCACGCTCTGGGCGATCTTCTCGAACTTGCCTTGGTCGAGGAGTCCCTCGCACGCATCGCCGGTCAGATGAATGCCCGTGGCGCCCTGGTCGATGGCCTTTTGAATTTGGGAGAAGCCCCCGGCAGCATCCGGGCGGGCCTGGGCAAACCACTTGAGCTTGCCGCCGGATTTCCAGTGCTCGAAGAGGTCCGTGTTGTCGTCCATCACCCAGGAATTGATGGCGGTGATGCCCTGAGTTTCGCCCAACTCGAGCGTCTCCCGGATCTTGGCGGGGGTGTTGTAGTGCCGCATGAGCGGGGAGACGTATGCCAGGTCCCGCGAGTGCGACCAGCCGCCGATGAGGTTGCCGCCCATCATCAGGCGGCTGAACTCCTGGCCGGCGATTTTGCCTTTCGGAAAGGGCTCCGCCGGCGTGGCCGGCGAACCGCCGGGGCTGACGATGGCCTGGGGCTTGGCGGCGCTGGGCGCGCCCAGGCTCAGCGGCAGCGCCGCCGACGCGAGCAGCGATGACTTTACAAAGCCGCGACGAGAAATCTGTTTTGCCATAGAGCGACCCGTAGCACTTTCCGTTCGCCCTGTCAAGCGCGGGGGCGCAATGGTAGTGGGCTACTTTGGGAAAACGGCGGTTTTTGGCTTTTTCTGGCACGGCGGTTCTGCGAATGTTGGGGCATGGTTAAGCCGAAGAAACCGAGGCCACGCGACGCTAGCCAGCTTGCCGCGTCAGTACTGGCGGATGTGATCAAGCTTTCCGAAAAGCCGATTCCAAAACGGTCCAAACGGCGCGCACGCCGCAAGTAGGCAGTGGAACTTGAAAATCAAAAGGCGATAACTAATCAGTTATGACACCCTTTGACCTAAGAATTTCAATGTATTGTGGCAGTGAAATATCACATTGTCTGAACAATCGGCATTCTTTCTGCGATATTTTCATGTAGCGAGGAATGAAGCCGTGGGGAAGCTCTCCTGAGCCTCTCCGGATTCCGAATGACAAAATGCGTTTATCGTTGTGCCAGAAACTAGCTAAATCGTGCCTCCTCCCGCGCTCGTATCTGGCTTGCAGTTTAACTGCGATTGCCGTTGCGTCCTCCTGCGTAAGAAATTTCACGGCCTCTTTTGGAGGTACTCGCTAAGAACCGCCAGTTGTCGCGCTGGTTCTGGCCCCAATCTTTCCTTTGGCTCATTTGAAAGGCGATCAAAAAAATCCAAAATAAGGCTTTTTAGATTACTTACAGCATCCTCCTCATTATCGCCGGAAGAGTGAATGTTCGCATCAAACCAGCTAGCACTAAAGCTGCCTTCAACGTACCGGACAGAGGCAAGGATTGTCTTTAAAAGGTCGTATGGCTCAGGGGTAAAGCTATCAATCGGAATAATTGTTGTTTGGCTCGACTCCAGGCGACGAAGTCTCGTCTCAAACCCGCTGAACGCTATCTGCAAAAGATTGAATTCAATCTCTCGTTTTTTCCTCTCTGCAACCACAGAAACGACATTAGCGACCAATTCAGGCACCAGATCCGCCCAGTTCTCAGCAAATGTCCTGCTCGCCCGCCCGCCGGGTTCAGTCGGGCCGCCGAAGAGGTAGAATGATCGGACGTCGCATGGGGTGTGTTCACCAAAACTACATCGCCCGGAGGACCATTCAATCACTTTGTATGGATCATCAGATTCCAGGGATTTTCGGATTAAAACTGTCGGTTTATTTCGACTCATTTTATGCCTTTCCTAACACAAAAACAGCGAACGCTTGCTGTAGTGTATCAACTAAACTAATTAAATAGTTCTCAGAAAGCGTTGTTTTTAGCGACTCAGCTTCAACTGTGATTCGAATATTGTCCTTCCGTCCCGCGTGCCAGGAGATGTTCTGAACAGGGGCGCCTTCGATGGAGAGCATCGCCCCATCTAACTTGATTGCGACATTTCCTATTTTTGTCTGGAAACGCAAAGAGCGGACTATTCCGCTGTCTGGAAGTTCTTGGAGCTTTGTCTCAAAGCCGCCCCTCAAATTTACGTCAACTTCCCTTCCCACCAATGGACTTACCGATTTCTGAATGTCGTCCAATGTGGATTTGGACTCGCCCTTGAGCTTTTCCGACACCATTTCTGGCGAAAGCACATCAAAGTGAACGTGATTTCCTGAACGGCCCCCAAGCATGAGCCTGACGCAGGCAACGCCGCGTGAGGTTGTGAGAGGGGCGATTTTGTCCTTCTCCCCCTTCATCCACTTCACGAGCTCCCGGTCGGCCAAGAGCACTTTTCCGCACGCAGTTATCCACGCGAGGTGCGTGTTCGCAAGATCTGGGAACTCGATTGGCATATCAGTCCCAAGCAGTCTAAACTAAAAAGAATTCTTTTTCAACACCAAAGAAACCTCGTGTTTGCCGGCATTCCCTTCTCGCTCTGGCCTCTTAAATTCACGCGGGGCCTGTACACCCATCGCTACCCCCTGTCAAGCCAAAGTAGCCCACTGCCGGCGCAATTCGGTCTTTCCCCTCGGCGCCAGTTGGACAATGCTTAGAGCATGTGCAGCAGGGTATCGAATGCCGGGCGCCGAAGGCCGAGGGGCGAGGGGCGAGGGGCGAGTGATCCGACTGGGCCCTCGGGTGCAGCCCGGTCCAGCACAGCGCCGGCGGCAGGCCTGCCGACGCCCGGCGGCTCAAATCCGAAATCCGAAGGCCGAAATCCGAAGGCGGGACGAGACGCGAAATCCGCGCCTGCGCCGCGTTTGGCGCCCCTCGCCCCGCGCATCGGCGCGTGGTTGCTCTGGCTTTTCCTGGCCTGCGCCGGCGGGTCGGCCGAGGCGAAAGAGGAAGCCAAGGCCCGGCCGCGAATTTCGGCGGCAGAAACCACCAATGCCCTCGCCTCGTTCCAGGTCAAGGCGGGTTTTCGGGTCGAGTTGGCGGCGGCGGAGCCGCTGGTGGCGGCGCCGGTGGCGCTGGCGTTCGATGAGCGGGGGCGGTTGTTCGTGGCCGAGATGCGTGACTACCCGGAGGGGCGCGAGGAGAATCCGCACCTGGGCCGAATTCGCGTGCTGGAGGACCCGGATGAGGACGGGGTCTTCCAGACCAGCACGGTCTATGCGGACAACCTGGCTTGGCCCTCGGCCCTGGCCTGCTACGGCGGCGGCGTCTTTGTCGGGGCGACGCCCCAGATCATCTATTTCAAGGACAGCCAAGGGGACGGCGTGGCGGACGTGGTCAAAGTGGTGTTCACCGGTTTCGGCGGCCGGACGAATACGCCGCAGGCGCGGGCGTTGCTGAACAGTTTCAACTGGGGCCTGGACAACCGCATCCACTGCGGGACGGCCGGCCTGGGCGGCGTGGTGTCCGTGCTGAGCGCGGCCGAGATTCCGGCGGTAGCGCTGGGGGACAATGACTTGGCGTTCGACCCGCGCACGCTGGCAATTTTCCCCGAGGCCGGTCTCGCCCAATCGGGCTTGAGCTTCGACAGTCAGGGGCGGAAATTCCTTTGCGATTTCACTCGCCCGCTCCGGCGGCCGATGTTAGAGCCGCGTTACCTGGCGCGCAACCCGTTCTTCCCGGCGCCAGCGGAACTGCTGGAGGTCCTCAGCCCGGCCACGGCGATTTTTCGCTTCGCCGGGGGCGAAACCTCGAGGGCCCGCCGGGCGGACCTCCCGCCGGGCCGGGGCCGGGAGCCGCCCGCCAACGCGCTCACGAGTGGCTGGCTGAGGGCGGCCCGCGGTTGCGTGGTTTATCGCGGCAGCGCCTTTCCCTCAAACTACCTGGACAACGTTTTTATTGCCGACCCGGAGGCCCATGTGATTCATCGGGTCGTGCTGCGCGAACACGGGCTGGAAACGGCGGCCGAGCGTCCGGGGGACGAGCGGCAGAGTGAATTCCTCGTTTCGAAGGACGAGTTGTTTCAGCCCATGCAGATCGTCAACGGCCCGGATGGGGCGCTTTACATTGCGGACCTGCGGTCCGGCCATGACAGCGGGCGCATCTATCGCATCGTGCCGGAGCCGTTCCGACGGCCCCGGCCGCCGCAGTTGGACCGGCTGAGCACCTACGACCTGGTCGCGCTGCTGGCGCAGGCCAATGGCTGGCACTGCGACACCGCGGCTCGGCTCTTGTATGAGCTGGCGGACCCGGGGGCGGTGGCGCTGCTGAGCGACATGCTCAACAAGTCGAGGCTCCCGCTGGCGCGGCTGCGCGCCTTGCACGCGCTGGAGGGCCTGGGCGCGCTCCGGGAGGCGCAGGTGCTCAAGGCCTTGAAGGACAGCGATGAACGGGTGCGCGAACACGCCGTGCAGTTGGCGGAACAGCTCGCGGCGTCCGCCAGGGTGTCCGGGGCACTTTGGCAGCAACTGCGCGCCCTGGCGGCGGACCCGTCCATCCGGGTGCGTTATCAACTGGCGTTGAGCCTGGGCGAACTGCGCGTGCCCGGCCGCGGCCTGGTGCTGGCGGCCCTGCTGGCCGGCGACCTGGACAGCGCGGGGATTCGCGCCGCGGTGCTCAGTTCGCTGGGCGAAGGGGCGGGACCATTCCTGGCCCAATTGGCGGGTGATGCGCGTTTCCAGAACACGCTCGCAGGCCAGCAGTTCCTGGGGCAACTGGCCACGATGATCGGAGTCAGAGGCCGGCTGGCGGATGTGACGCAGGCGCTGGATTTGGTGGATTGGACGCCGGCGGCAGCGCCGCCGCCTTATGCATTGCTGACCGGGCTGGCGGAAGGTCTGCACCGCACCGGCAGTTCGCTTGGGCTGGTGGACAAGCAAAAGCGGCTGCAGCGCTTCTTCGATGGCGCCCTGAACATGGCCCTCAATGACCGCGCCCCATTGCCGTTGCGCGTCGAGGCGGTCCGCTTGCTGGGCGTGAGCCCATCGGATTACAACGATGCCAGCGATTGGCTGCGGCTCTTGCTCAGCCCGGCCGAGCCCTACTTCCTGGAATCGGCCGTGCTGGCCGCGCTGGGGCGGTGCCTCGAGCCGCGCGTCGCTGCCGACCTGATTCGGGTGTGGCCGGTGTTGGCGCCCCCGTTGCGGCACGAGGCCATGCTGGCGTTGCTGGCCCGCAGCGACCGGGCCGGGGCGTTGCTGGCGGCCCTGGAGCATGGGAGGATTAACAGCGCCGAGCTGTCTTCGACGCAGCTCAACCTCTTGCGCACGCATCGCGACCCGGCCATCAGCCAGCGAGCCATCCAGCTTTTCGGCCCGGTCCCGCTGGCGCGGCCAGCGGTGGTTCAGCACTTCCTGCCCGCACTCCGTTTGACCGGCGCTGTGAGCCGCGGCCATGACATTTTCCTGGCGCGTTGCGCGGCCTGCCACCGCTTGGGCGGCGAGGGGCACGCCTTCGGTCCCGGGCTGGCCGCCGCCAGGATTCAGGGAAAGGAAGCCACCCTGACGGCCATCCTGGAACCGAATCGGGACGTGGCGGCCGATTACGCGACCTGTCTGGCCGAGACCAGAGAAGGCGAGAGCCTGCTCGGCCGCGAGACGGCAAAAAACGCCTCGACGCTCATGCTGCTCCAGCCCACGGGCGGCGCCGTGGTCTGGCTCCTGGCAGACATCCAATCCCGCCAGACCCAATCCTGGTCGCTGATGCCCGAGGGCCTCGAGCAGGGCCTCACCTTGCAGGAGATGGCGGATTTGCTGGATTATGTGTTGGCGGCGCCTGATTCCAAGTCGCATGGGAACAAGTAAGTGGGCCGTTTCATAAATACGCTCCCCTAGCTGGCGATGGATTTTTCGTCCAGACAAGCCCGGCGGCGCAGCAAATGCCGCCACCGGCCCCAACACTGCATTGGCCACATTGGCTGGATTGGCCACATTGGCCATTTTTGCCAAAAAACTGGCTGCGCCGCGCTGAGAATTATTTGACGGCGAAACAGGCGGTCAAATCCAATACTTGGTTGACGGGGCCGTGCGTCGCCAACTGCGGCGCGCAATGGCGTCCGAAACCGCAGGCCATCCACAACACCGTCGAGGCCAGGAGCAAGAGCGCCAGGCGACCAGTGCAAAGCCGAACCCGGTAAACCCGCAGGGCACGATGATTGGTTTTCATGCGGGCATTCTAGCGCAGGGGCGCGCAGGAGTGTTAATCGATAAACTTGGCGGGAACATCGGTTAAAGCAATGCCCCGCAGTTTTCGCCCGGTAAAATTGCGGCGGTGCAAAATCCTTCGCGAGACGCGGGGATGGTCGCATCCAGTGATTCGGCGCGGCGCCGCTGCACGATTGGGGTTTCCCTGAACGCCGCTCCGTGGTAGCAATGGAGCCGCATGTTTTGCCGCTCCCTCCAGCGACCGCGCTGCGCCTGGCTGGTCCTCGCCACGTTGATGGCCCCGTTGGCAGAGGCCCAGGTCAAGCCCGGCGCCAGCCCGCCGCAACTCGATCGCGTCACGCGCTGGACCACCGGGAACGGCCTGCCGCTGGTCCAGCCTCAGGCAACCACATGAATAACCGCCCCGTTCGGTCCAAGGACAATTTCCTCATTTTTGGCTCGCCCCTCATTGAGGAGGCCGAAATTCAAGAGGTCGAGGCGACCCTCCGGTCGGGGTGGCTGGGGACCGGCCCAAAGGTGGCGCGGTTTGAACAGGAGTTCTGCGCGCACAAAGGGGGCTGGGGACACCCGGTGGCGGTCAGTTCCTGCACCGCCGCCTTGCACGTCGCCATGCTGGCCGCCGGATTAAGGCCGGGTGACGAGGTGATCACCACGGCCATGACTTTCTGCGCCACGGTCAACGCCATCATCCACGCGGGGCTGACGCCGGTTTTGGCGGACATCCAGCCCGGCACGATGAATATTGATCCCGTGGAAGTGGAAAGGAGAATTACCCCGCGCACCCGCGCGATTGTCCCCGTTCACTTTGCCGGGCGCCCGTGCGCGATGGACCGGTTGTGCGACCTGGCCCGTGGGCACAACCTCATCCTGATCGAAGACTGTGCCCACGCCATCGAGACGGCCTGGCAGGGAAAGCCGGCGGGCACTTTTGGCGACTACGGCTGTTTCAGCTTTTACGTGACCAAGAACATCGTGACCGGGGAGGGGGGCATGATCCTGGCGCGCTCGGAGGCCGCGGCTGCCCGCTGCAAAATCCTGGCGCTGCACGGGCTGAGCAAAGACGCCTGGCAACGCTTCGGCGACGCCGGCTACAAGCACTACCAGGTGGTGGAGTGCGGTTACAAGTACAACATGATGGACATCCAGGCTGCCCTGGGCCTGCACCAGGTGAAAAGGGTGGAGGCTTACTGGCGGCGGCGAGAGCAAATCTGGAGGCATTACAACCAGGCCTTCGCGGCTCTGGCCATTGGGCTGCCGCCCGCTCCGGAACCAGGCACCAAACACGCCTACCACCTCTACACCATCTTGGTTGACCAGGCCAGCGCCAGCATCAGCCGGGATGCCTTCCTGACGGCGATGACCGCCCAGGGCATCGGCGTGGGCGTCCACTACTTGAGCATCCCCGAGCACCCCTTTTACCAGGAGGCCTTTGGCTGGAAGCCCGAAGATTTTCCGAACGCAATGCGGATTGGCCGCCAGACGGTCAGCCTCCCGATCTCACCCAAGCTGACCGACGCCGACCTCCAGGACGTGGTTGAGGCGGTCCGGCGCACTTTGGCCGGGGGCGGCGCCAGGAGTTGACACCGGGAAAAACGCCCCGCTGCCGGCCGGGCGCATTTTTTTGTTCGTGTCTTTTGGGGCGAAAGTATTTTAATTGAGGTCATGATGATTTGGCTGCTTGCGTTGGTGCTGATGGCCGCGCTGGCCGCGCTGGGCTACCGGCAAGGCGCCATCCGCGTGGGGTTTTCTTTTGTGGGGATTGTAGTGGGCGCGTTATTGGGGCCGCTGCTGGGCAAACTCCTCCAGCCCGTCCTGGTGGCGCTGGGCTTGAACAATCCGACGCTGCTCTGGCTGCTGGGGCCGTTGGTCGTCTTTGTGCTGGTCTCGATCATCTTCAAAGCCGCGGCCCTGCCGGTGCACCAAAAAGTGGACGTCCATTACAGGTATCACGCCGGCGATTTGCGCCCGGTGTTATGGGCGCGGCTCAACCGCCGACTCGGCCTGTGCCTGGGCCTGCTCAATGCCACCGCTTACCTCATCCTCCTTTGCTTCGGGTTCTACGTCTTGAGCTATTGGACGTTCCAAATGGCCTCGCCGGACCAGGACCCGACCTCGCTCAAGCTGCTCAATCGGTTCGGCCAGAGCCTGCAAAGCTCCGGCTTCGCCAAAGTGGCGCGGGCGGTGGAGCGCTTCCCCCAGGAATGGTACGACGCCGCCGACCTGGCCGGCATCATCTATAACAACCCGCTCAGCGAAGCCCGGCTGTCCCGTTACCCCGCCTTCCTCGGCCTGGCGGAGATGCCCGAATTCAAGGACTTAGGGAGCGACAAGGATTTCGCCGAACTGCGCCAGAGGCGGGCCCCGCTGATGGACGTGATCCATTATCCCAGGATTGACTCGATGCTCAAGAACCCCGGCCTGGCGCGGTTGGTGTGGAACACGGTGGCGCCGGACATGAAGGACCTGCGCATCTTCCTGGAGACCGGCCAATCGCCCAAGTACGCCAGTGAGAGAATCCTCGGCCGCTGGGAATTCGACGTCCATTCCGTCGTCAACATAGCGCGCCGGCTCAAGCCCAATATGGCCGCCAAGGAATTGCAGGCGCTCCGGCGCTACCTCACCGCCGCTTTCGAGAAGACCAGCTTCGTGGCCATGACCGACCACCAGGCCCGCTTGAAGAATGTGCCCCAGTTGCGGCTCCCCACGGCCGGCGCCGCGCCGTCGCTCGCCACCCAGACGCTCGAAGGCAAGTGGGACAACCAGGGCGGGAAATACCACTTGAGCATGTCCGGCGGCGGGCAACAGGAATTGACCGCCACCGTCGAAGGCGACCGCCTCACCATCAACGCGGTTGAAGGCATGAACCTGGTCTTCAACCGTGAGGATTAGGCCGTAACGATGATTGTCTTGGGGAGCGCCGGCGGCCTGCGTGGGCTCCTGAGCGCAACGGCCCGCCGCGCCCTCCAACGCGTGACCGGCCAGCCCTTACGGCCCCACGGTCGGTTCGCTCACCCGGACCAGCCGGGGCTGGACCTGGGAGTTTCTGAACTGCTCGAACAGAGAGTTTTGCAGGGGTTCAGGCATGACGCCATTGGTGCTGGAGACGAAGACCGGGGCCTGGTCCGCCACCCTCAGGGCGGCGATGGCCTGCAGGGATTGGGTGCCATGGAGGACATCCTGGCTGCCGGGTTCCTTGGGGGCCACGGAGCAAATGATCCCGGCGAGCAGCAGCCCGCAGACGCTCAGGCCGAAAGCGCCGGCCAGCGCCGGCTTGCGCTCCAGCGCCGTCCAGAACCTCTGGAACCAGGGGGCCTCCCAGAACAATTGCCCCACGCCCACAGCCTCATCCCCGAGGTCTCCGGTCTTGATGCGCACGATGACGCGGCGGGAGAAGTCGTCGAAAAAACCGGGCGGCGGCTGCTCATGGCGTTTCCAGGCGAGCAGCCGGCGCAAGGGCTCGAAGTTCTCCGGTTCAGGATGCATACTACTTCAAATAATCCGACAAGTAGGCCTGTAATTGCTGCCGGGCATAAAACAGCCGGGAACGCACGGTGCCGATATTGCAGTCCATGATTTTCGCAATTTCTTCATGCGACAACCCTTGCACATCATGCAAGGTCACTACCAGTCTATGGGGTTCTGACAATTTCTGCATGGCCGCGTTCAATTTTTCCTGGAGCTCGGCCAGGCTGATTTCGCGGCGCGGAGTCTTTTCCGAGATCAAGGCTACTAAATCAGGATCATGCTCGGCGTTCAAGTCCAGGTCGTTCAGGCTCAACTGGGCTTTGTGCTTGCGTTGTTTGAGGAAGTTGATGGTCTTGTTGACGGCGATGCGATAGACCCAGGTGTAGAAACTGGACCCGCCCTTGAAGGACTTGAGGGCGTGAAAGGCCTTGATGAAGGCCTCCTGCGCCAGGTCATTGGCGTCCTCGTGATTGGCGGTCATGTGGTAAATGGTGGCATAGATGCGCTCCTGGTAGCGCCGGACCAGTGCGTCGTAGGCAGCCAGGTCGCCTTTGCGCGCCCGCTTGACCTGGTCCATGTCGTCGGCCGGCATGGGGGCAGAGGCCGCAGCGGGTTCGTCCGGTTGCTTGCCTGCCTTGCGACTCGCCGGCTCGGTCATAATCATAGGCGGCTCTCAGGCGCCGCCCAGCGCATCGGTCTGGCGAGCCAGGTATTCGGTCAAAGCCAGCAAACCGGCCCGGCCGGGCGAGGGCGGCCAGGCCTGGGGGATTTGGCGGGCCTTGGCCAGGTACTGGTGGATGATTTCCAGGGAAGCGCCGAGCGTGTCGTGCTTGGCCAGCAACTGGGCCATCGGCTTCATGGAACCGGCCTGCCAAACCCGGACCAGCTTCTGGAGGCGGGCGCGGTCCGCGGCCTTGGCCCGTTCCCAGAGCAAGAGCACCGGCAGCGTCAGCTTCCCCTTGGCCAAGTCAGTGCCCAGCGACTTGCCCGCCACGGCTTCGGAACCGAAGAGGTCGACGCAATCGTCATAGACCTGGTAGGCGGTGCCAAAGGCCAGGCCAAACTGGCGCGCGGCGCGCCGCCACTCCGGCCCGGAGCCGCTCAGGCAGGCGCTCAACTCGCAGGACAGGGCGAACAACTCCGCCGTCTTCATCTCCAGCACCTTGAAGTAGTTCTCCCGCGTGAAGTGAAAATCGCGGCGGTGCTGGGTCTGCAGGATTTCCCCGGAGCAAACCGTGTGGGTGGCCATCGCCACCGCCCGGCAGACCTCAGGGGTCGGAAAGCTGGCCGCCAGTTTGAGCGCCTGGGCAAAGAGGCAATCGCCAAACAACACGGCGATGTCGTTGCCCCAGTTTGCCGCCAGCGTCAGCCGGTTGCGCCGGATTTCCGCTTCATCGATCACGTCGTCATGCGCCAGCGTCGCCAGGTGAACCATCTCGATGATCACCGCCACCGTCACATGGTCGTCGTTGGCGCCGCCCAGGGCATTGGCCGTCAGGGCCACCAGGGCCGGGCGCAAATGCTTGCCCTGCCCGTTCAAGGCATAATCGGCGTACGGGGTGATGGCGGGATCGAAGGCCTCGACCTGTTGCGCCAGCCGCTGCCCGACCGCCTCGAGAAAAGGCTCCACCGGACCGATGATCTCTTTCCAGGAGTAAGCCGGCTCAGTCTTCAACGGGTCGGTCATCGGCGCAGAAACCACTTTGGTGTCAGCCGCAGACATGCGCGAGGAATCTAAGGTTGCCCTCCACTCAAGTCAAACCTCTTTCAGATTCTGGAAGAGGCCGTGACCCAGGGCGCGAAAAGGACACCAGAGCGCAACCCGGTTGGGTTTTCATTTTCAAGTTTTCCCAAAAGCGGTTATCTTTGCTGCGTGGCAGCGTTCGAGCCGCTGGTGGCCGCCCGGACCCAGGTAACGGATATAACTTATTTGGCTCCTTTAACACTTTTAACTTGTTTAACCCTCATCAAGTTCGTGTCCCCCTTCTCTCAACTTGCGGAATGGCCCGCCCTGAACCAGGTCACCGTCCCCGACCTCTGGCAACAGCAGGCCGTCGCCGCCTTGCGTAACGGCCAAGACGTGGTCGTTCAGGCGCCCACCGGTTCGGGCAAGACGCTGATCTTCGAGCTCTGGTCCAACCAAGGCAAGAACCGTGGGCAGGCGATCTACACGGTGCCGACCCGCGCGCTGGCCAACGACAAGCTGGCCGAATGGCGCGCCCGCGGCTGGGATGTCGGCATCGCCACCGGCGACCTGGCGGAGAACCTCGGCGCGCCGGTGCTGGTGGCCACGCTGGAGACGCAGAAAAACCGCCTGCTCCAAGGGGACGGCCCGGTCCTGTTGGTGGTGGACGAATACCAGATGCTGAGCGACCTGGACCGGGGCTTGAATTACGAGTTGGCGCTGGCGCTGGCGCCGCGGCAAACCCAGTTGCTGCTGCTCAGCGGCAGCGTCGCCAACCCCCAGGACGTGGTCAAATGGCTGCAACGGCTCGGCCGCCAGGCCGTCTTGATTCGCCATGAGCATCGCCCCGTGCCCCTGGAGGAAGTGCCGGCCAACAACCTGAGCTATCACCTGCCGAGCGAGATTCGGGGTTACTGGCCCCAGTTGGTCGCCAAGGGCCTGGCGGAAGATTTGGGGCCGATCCTGATTTTCGCCCCGCGCCGCCAGGCCGCCGAGTCCATGGCCGCCGAACTGGCCCGTCAATTGCCCCTGCCCCATCCCCTCCAGCTCAGCCCCAGGCAGAGACTCTTAGTCGGTGAGCACCTGGCCAAATTGCTCAAGGGCCGCGTCGCCTTTCACCACAGCGGCTTGAGCTACGGCGCGCGCGCGGGCGTCATCGAACCGCTGGCCAAGGCCGGCCAACTTCGCGTCGTGGTCGCCACCATGGGCCTGGCGGCCGGCATCAACTTCTCCCTGCGCAGCGTCGCCCTGGCGGCCGATTCCTACCGCCGGGAGGAGGCCGAACAACTCCTCAAACCGGACGAAATCCTGCAAATGTTCGGCCGCGCCGGGCGGCGCGGCCTGGACGAAACCGGCTTCGTGCTCATCACCGCCAACCAACTGCGCCTGCTCGATGCCCACCCCGGCCACCTCTCGCGCAGCGGGGCTGTGGACTGGGCCGCGCTGCTCGGGTTGATGGCCACTGCTGCCCAGCAAGGCCGCGACCCCTACCGGCAGGCGGTCCTGGCCCAGGAACGCCTCTTCACCACCAAGCCCATCTGCCTGGGCGTCGAGGAATCTTTGCGCCACCCCAACGTCCCTTGCGGCCTGAAAACCGACGCGGAACGGGCCCGGCACGTGCGAAAACGGCTGCGCGAAATGCTCAACAGCCGCGGCCAGTGGCAAGCGTATCCGGCGCCGGTGCCGGTGCCGCTCCGGGCGGTCCGCATCCTGCCCATCGGCCAGACGACGCCCTCGGCCAATTGGGAACTCAAGCCGGCGCTTTCCGAGCCGGCGGCGTTGGAAAAAGTCGGCCAGGGCACCCTGTGCCTACTTTCCGAAGACGAGCACGGCCCGGTCTATGGCCGGGCCATGACGCTGGCGGACCGGCTGGGCGGCGAGCGCATTATGCTCGCGAAGTGGATTCGGCGGCTCACCAATTGGAGCGGCCGCCAGGCGCCCCTGGCCCTCTGGAAAGACAAGCTCGCCCCGCTGGTCGAACAAAAACTGGCGCAGCAGAAGACGCCGGTTGTGAGTTTCCAAAACCAGGCCCGGCGCATCCTGGCCCAGGTAAGCCTGGCCGACTTGACCCTGCGCGTGCCGGTGGACTGTCACGGCGTTGCGCTCTGGCGGCCGCCGGAGCGCGAAGTGCTGCCCCCGGACTGCGCCCAGTGTTCCCTGGCGCCAGTCTGCCGCGAGCTGCCCTCCGGCACCGGCGTCGCGCTGCTGTGGCGGCGGCTCGGCCTGGTGGACCAGGCCGGCGCGCCGACCTTGCGCGGGCGCCTGGTGAGCTGCTTCTCCCAGGGCGACGGCCTGGCGCTGGCCGCCGCCCTCGAGGACGAAAGTTACCCGTTGGATGAATTGGTCTATGACCTGGCCGACCTCGATGCCGGTTTCCGCTTCTGCGGCGAAGACACCAACCGCTGGGGCGGCCGCCTGGGGCGGGTGTGCCGCGAGAAATTCGGCCTGCTCTCCATCCCCGGCTATCTCGAAAACGGCGTCCCGCCCAAATACGGCGCCGGCGCCGAACAAGTCGTCGCCTCGGTCCACCAGGACCCGGCCGCCAGACATGCCTGGGTCACCGACCTGCTCGGCCCCGGGGACATCGACCGGGTGATCATCGAGTGGCGCAGCCTCTTGCGCCGGATCGCGCACTCGCCCGACCTGGACTGGCCGCGCTGGCGCGCACTCCAGGCCCTGGCGAAAACCATCCTCAACGAAACCCAATCCCCGACGCTGACCGACCTCCCGCCACTGGAGCACCACCAGACCCGCCGCGTGGACCACCGGCTGATTCTGCGCAGCCACTGAGAGCCAAGGTCACAAAGGGGGCTGGTCACAGGGCTGATTGGGCGGTTCTGGAAAATCGGTGGTTTACGTTCCGATTTTCAATGATAGTCTAAAGCTCGTGATCAAACGGCTCGCTTATCAAGAGGAAATCCAGCAGAAGCTCGCCAACAACCCCGTGGTCGCTATCCTCGGACCCAGGCAGGTAGGGAAAACGACCCTGGCACGGCAAATTGTCCAAAGCGCACCCCATGAATTCTTCGATTTGGAAGACCCGATCGCGCTGGCGCGCTTGGACCAGCCGATGTCCGCGCTGGAAGGTCAAGTCCAAAAGTCCCTGTAAAAAGGTTCTGAAGATGCAGGTGGTGTTGGGCGCGTCTAACCTCCTTGAGGCATCAAAGGCCCGGAACTTTCGCGAAGATTCCGCTTCGCTACTCGCACCGGGCCTTGTCCCACCGTGGTTTGCCCCGGAACACCGCATTCTGGGGACAGGATGGCGGCCGGGTCAGCCTGAGCGTCATCCAACGCTCCGGATGAGCTGGGGCCCGCAGAACCCGGAAACCGAGGTTGTTGTTCCTGTTGTCCGGGTTGTTGTTGTTGCGGTTCGCTGACCGGCAGTTCCTGGCGTTGTTGTTCCAGTTGCCGCCGCGAATCACGCGGTTCGAGCCCGTTGGCCACCACCCCAAATCGATGCAGCACGTGCCGCCGCCAGGGCCCGCTGCGAGCCGGCACAGTGAACGCCACCAGCGCCTGCATCCCCTGTTGCAACTGCAGCTCCATCCACCGCCCGGCCACCCACTCACCTTCATACCGGCGGAACTTGCGGGCAAAGCGCAGCTTGCTCCGCCGGGCCAGCCGCAGTTCCTCCGGAAAGACGCGATAGCCGAGAAAATCCATGCCAAAGGCCGTCCGGTTCAGGGCGACCTTTGGCTTCAGGGCCAGACGCAACTCCGCCGCGAGGAAGGCTTCTCCCTCCCGCCAGACACCGCGGAGGTCGGTGCCGCTTTCACCCCACACGACGAAGTCATCCATGTAGCCCACGTAGGGCCCGCGCCGCAGGTGCTCTTTGATGAAGGGGCCCAGCGGGGCCAGGTGGAATTTCGCAAAATGCTGGGAGGTCAAGTTGCCGATGGGCAAGCCGGAACTAGGCGCGGTCTGGTAGCTGGCCAAGACCTGATCAAACAAGGCGAGCACCATCGCATCCTTGAACTTCTGTCGCAAGAGTCTGCGCAGAACGGTGTGGTCAACCGAGTCGAAATACTTGCGGACGTCCAGCTTCAGGAACCAACCGTATCGCCGGGCGTAGGACTCGGCCCGCCGAACCGCGCCAGTTGCCGCTTGCCTCGGCGGCAGGCATAACTGTCAAAGACCGCTGCCCGTTCGAGCACCGGCTCGCAGACATTCATCAGCCGGTGATGCAGCACCCGCTCCCGGAACTGGGCGGCGCAGATCGTTCGCTCCTTGGGATCGTAAATGGTGAAGTAATGATAGCCTCCCACCCGCGCTCGGCCCGCCAGCAGCTCTGCCCGCAACGCGCTCAGGTTGGCGGCCAGATTCTCCCGAAACGCCCGGCCATCCGCTTTAGCCCGCTTGCCTTTGGACGCCTTCCAAAACGCGAGCCGCAGGTTGTCCGGATCGGCGATGCCCGCCAGCAGGTGTCCGTGGCGCTTCACGCGGGCACCGGGTTGAACGCCAGCCGCTCCAGCAGGGCCGCTCCGTATTTCTCGATGCGCGCCTCGCCCACGCCTTCGATCTCCTTCATCTGGGATTTGCTGGAAACCCGCGACGCACCATGTCGGCCAGTTGCTCGTTGCTCAACACCACGTACACCGGAACACCCTCCTTCTCGGCCACGGCCTTGCGCCAGTCGCGCAACCGGCTGAACACCTCGAATTCCTCCGGCTTGAGCACCTCTTTATAGTCCACCTTGGGTAGCTTGCCGCCCGGAACCAATCCGCCCGCTCCGCCGCCATCCAGGTACTCCACGCAAGAGGTCCAGAAGGAGTCCTCCCCATCCGCCACGAATTCCTTCTTCACCGCCAGCACCCGGTGCCCACGCAAAAAACCGTTCATCTCGGCCTCCGCAGCCCCGAGATTCTTAATCGGCAGAATCAAGACCTTCAGTTGCATTCAGATTGCCAGGGGCGTCGGTTCTCGGAAGATTTCGCGACCGCTGCGCGGGGCTTTTCTTTTCTTATTCCTACCCGGTTGACCTCCTCACACCCGCTCCGCAGTCAGGCTTCGCTCGTCCCTCGCTCCGCCTCGCCTGCTCCGCTCTGGCTCACTGACCTGGGGCCAGGACAACCCGGAAACCGATGAGGAATTCGATGCGGCCCGGGGGGCCGTCGCGGTACGCTGAGCGGCAGATCCAGGCGATGTCGTTCCAGTCGCCGCCGCGGATCACGCGCATCGAGCCCGAAGCAGGTCCCTGCGGGTCGATGACACTCCCGCGAGGATAAACGTCATACCAGTCCTGACACCACTCCCAGACATTCCCGATCATGTCATACAATCCCCATGGGTTCGCGGCATAGCTCCCCACCGGCGTTGTTACCCCAAGGAAGACCCCACTCGGATTATAGATCGTGCCCACCGACACATCGTACTCGTAGCGACCGTCGAAGTTCGCCTGTCCCGAATGCAGACTGCTCCCCGGATAAAATGCCGTCGTCGTCCCCGCCCGACACCCATACTCCCACTCCGCCTCCGTCGGCAGCCGATACACATAATTCGTCGGAATCAGACCCCCCGCCCGCTCCCGCTGCGTCCGCGACGCGCAATAATCGGTCGCATCATTCCAACTCACCTGCTCCACCGGATGAAGCAGTTCGTTGGTAATCGTGCTCCCGGTGCCCCCGAAGGACGCATTTGCGCCGTTACGGAATAAGCTCGGATTGCTCCCCACCACCGCCAGATACTCCCCTTGGGTCACCAAATACTTCCCCATCCAAAATCCCCGGCTGATGGTCACCGTATGCTGCGCCTCATACCCCCCCTCAGCCTCGTTGGTCGGGCTGCCCATCGTGAACGTCCCCGGCTGGATGAACACCAGGTTGGTGTCGGCGGGTGCGGGGACGGATACAGCTCGGTAAAACCGCTGGCCTGGCGTGGGGGACGACGGATCCGTCCAAACAATGCCGCCACCCTCTGCTTGCACCAACGTTCGATCCACCCAAACATTCGTGGGAGATAGGCCAGTGGCGTATTCAATCGAATAGACGGTCCCTACCGCCCCGGTCAGCCTCAGGGTCGGCTGCCCTGAGGAGAATTGCAGCCCAAGAGTGGGCCGGGGTTGAGCCGAGGCCGGTGGCGTCACCGCGCAGACCGCGAGGAACAGGAGGCAGAGGCATCCAATGAGCTTTGAGATTCGCGCTTTCATAAATGTTGATGGCTGTTTGTCAGCCCAGTCCGAACCGGGCGCCGCACGCGGGGCGTTGGCTGATCAATCGAGCCAGCGTCTCGTGGAGGCAGATTCCACGTTTTTACTCTGCTGGGCCGAAATCTCAAGGAAGAACGACAGCCGGTTCTTAAAGCGAACGGGTGGGATTTCACGGGCGACAGCTACCGCTGGCCCTTACGCCGCCAGTCGGACAACTTGTCGGGTCTTCGCGTTCGGGCGGAGAACCTCCAGTTCACGGTTCGCCGACGGAGTCACCCTGACGCCACGCCAGCTCGCAGACGCGTCCACTAACACCGCGAATAACAAACTCAGGCCGGAACGCTCACTCATGAACCGCGGGACGACTTTAGACCGGCGACGGCCTTCCCCAAATAATCGCTCCAATAAATTCGTCGTTCGGATGCGTTTGCGATGGCTTTCAGGAAAGCGCAGCGCGGTCAAGACTTCCTCCAGATCGGTCGCCAGGCATTTCATGGCCTCGGGATAATCCTGCTCATACATCGCCACGACGGCTTGGGCTTGCTCCAGACCCGTTTTGTGGCTCTGCGCCGTGAATGCCTTGTGCAGGAGCTTCTTGATCCCAGGCCGGGCCTTTTCCGGCAGCTTGCATAGGATGTTGCGCATCCGATGCACCTGACACCGCTGCACCCACGAGCCAGGAAAGCACTCCCTGACTGCTCTGCGTAGCCCGCTGTCCCCGTCGATGATGGCCAGGAGCGGTTCGGCCAGTCCCCGTTGTTTTATGTCCTGGAAGAAGCTCTTCCAGCAAACGGTGCTCTCCTTGTCGCCCACCGCCAGATGCAGGAGCACTTTCCTGCCGTCCTCCTGGATCCCGTAAGCACACAGCACCGCCGCCGCCCGCTCATCCTCCGGACGCAGCCGCAGGTAAATCCCATCGCAAAACAGATACAGAATCTTGTGTTCGGTCAGATCCCGGTCCTGCCACTGCTCGAAGTCCTTCTTTAATTGCCCGCACAACGTGCTGACCGTGCTCTTGCTCACCCCCTCCACCTCCAGCGTGTCGGTGAGGGCGGCCTCGATGTCCCGCGTTGACAGTCCCTTGACGTAGAGCTGCGGGATCAGGGCCGCCAGCTTGTCACTACGCCGAACCAGCGCCCGCAGCCACACGCTGTCGAAGGCTTCAATGGTGTCGCGCACTTGGGGCATTTTCAAATGCAGGGGTCCTTCGGCGGTCTGGACTTGTTTGTCCTCGTAGCCGTTGCGATACCCGTGGAGAACCCCGTCCCCGCTCCGCTGGTAGTGGTCGCGGCCCAGGAACTCGGTCACTTCGAGTTCGACCGCTTTCTGAAGCATGAGTTGAGCGCCCAGGCGGATGCTTTCAGACAGGGGTGCTTGCCGTGTGGCAGGACTGAGAAACTGTTCTTCGAGGGTTTGGCTGGGAAGTTGGCGTTTCATGTTTGTCTTTCGCTTTCTGTTTTTACGCGTGCATTTGGAATCTGCACCCAGTTGGTTTTTACAGGAAGCTTGGGACATCACCCGCTGGGACCGCTGAGGGGGCTTGTGGTCATTGATGAAATCCAGCGCAAGCCGGAACTGTTCACGCTGTTGCGTGTGCTGGCAGACCGCCGTCCGCTGCCGGCCCGTTTTCTCATCCTGGGCAGCGCCTCGCCGCATCTGGTTGGCGCAGTTTCCGAATCGCTGGCCGGTCGCGTTTCTTTCGTGGACCTTTTCGGGTTCGACCTGGCCGAAACCGGGGCGTCCAATTTCCGCCGGCTCTGGTGGCGTGGGGGTTTGCCGCTTTCGTTCCTTGCGGCTTCGGACCAGGCCAGCGTCCAATGGCGGCAGGATTTCAGCCGCACTTTCCTGGAGCGGGACATTCCGCAACTTGGCACCACCGTGCCGGCGGCAACGTTGCGCCGGTTTTGGTCGATGGTCGCGCATTTTCACGGGCAGGTGTGGAATGCGGCGGACTTCGCTCGTTCACTGGGTTCGGCCGAGGCGACGGCTCGCAGATATCTGGACCTCCTGACCTCCGCCTTCATGGTGCGGCAGTTGCCGCCGTGGTTTGAAAACATCGGCAAACGCCAGGTCAAAGCGCCCAAGGTCTATGTGCGCGACTCCGGGCTGGTGCATTGCTTGTTGGGCCTGGATTCCTTCGCTGCCCTGGAGGGCCATCCCAAGCTCGGCGCCTCCTGGGAAGGGTTCGCCCTGGAACAGGCGCTGCGCTGGACTGGTGCGCAGGAGGCCTTCTTCTGGGCCACACACGGCGGGGCGGAACTCGATCTCCTGGTGATCCGCCAGGGCAAACGGTTTGGCTTCGAGTTCAAGTATGCGGACGCCCCGACGCCCACCAAATCAATGTATATCGCCTTGAATGACCTGAAGCTCGAACGCCTGTTTGTCGTTTACCCCGGCGCCCAGGCCTACCCACTCAACCAGCGGTGTGAAGTGGTTCCCATCTTGCAGTTGGCTGCCAAAATACAAGAGCTGCGCTGACTGAGCCATTGCTGTGGGCATCGGCCATGCGGTCGAAACATAGGGGGTGTGCGCCGGCGCCAACCGCGCAACTTGCTCGCCGTCGCTTATACTTGCTGACTAATTCCAATTCGCGCGTGGGCGATTAACCCTGGCGCGGCGGTTCCTGGCGGGGCTGACTCCGCTCACCGCGGTCGCCACGCTCGCCGCGCTCACCGCGGTCGCCGCGTCCGCCGCGGTCACCCCGCTCGCTCCGGTCACCGCGTCCGCCACGGTCGGGGCGCTCACCCCGGTCACGGCGCTCGCCGCGCTCGGGGGGGCGCTCGCCGGACTCGCCGCGGTGGTCGCCCCGCTCGGCAGGATTGCCCTCCTCCCTGCGCTCGCCGCCCTCGGCCAGGCCGGACATTTGCTGGTCGCGCTCGGCCATGGCCGCTCTGCGTGAGAGCCGCACCCGGCCCTTTTCGTCCACCCCCAGGCACTTGACCCAGATCTCATCGCCCAGCTTGACGATGTCCTCGGTCTGTTTGACGCGGAAATTGGCCAGTTCACTGATGTGGACCAGGCCGTCTTTGGCGGGCAGGAATTCGACGAAGGCGCCGAATTCCTTGATGGTGACGACTTTGCCGCGATAAATCTTGCCGATCTCGGCCTCGGCGGTCATGCCGAGAATGGCCTCGCGGGCAATCTTCATGCCATCTTCCGACACGGAATAGATGTTCACGGTGCCGTCATCTTCGATGTTGATTTCGCAACCGGATTCTTCGACGAGCTTCTTGATGTTCTTGCCGCCGGGGCCAATCAAGGCGCCAATCTTCTCCGGGTTGATCTTGAGCGTCTCGATGCGGGGGGCGTACTTGCTCAACTCCTTGCGGGAAGCGCTCAGGGTCTTGGCCATCTCGGTCAAAATCAGCAGGCGCGCCGCGTGCGCCCGTGCCACCGCCTCGGCCATGATGGGATGCGAGACGCCGCGCAGCTTGAGGTCAAGCTGGAAGCCGGTGATGCCCTTTTCGGTGCCGGCAATCTTGCAGTCCATGTCGCAAAAGGCATCTTCCCAGCCGATGATGTCGGTGAGGAGCTTGTAACGAGAGATCCGGTCTTTGGCGTCGAGGTCGGTGCACAGGCCGATGCTGACGCCGGCGACCGGGCGCGCTATCGGCACACCTGCGTCCATCAGGGCCAGCGAGCCCCCGCAGACGGTGGCCATCGAGGTGGAACCGTTGGACTCCATGATCTCACTGGTAATGCGGATGGAGTAGGGATAGGTCTCGGTGGGCACCATCGCTTCCAGCGAGCGCTCGGCCAGCGCCCCGTGGCCAATCTCGCGCCGGCCCGGACCGCCGATGCGGCCGGTCTCGCCAACCGAGAAGTTCGGGAAATTGTAGTGGAGGATGAATTTCTTTTCGCTGGCGCCGCCGGTGTAGGCGTCGAATTCCTGGGCGTCCTCGCCGGTGCCCAGGGTGCAGAGGGTAACGGCCTGGGTCTCGCCCCGCTGAAACAGGGCCGAGCCGTGGGCCCGGGGCAGAATCCCGACCTCGCTGTGGATGGGGCGGACCTGCTCGAAACCGCGTCCGTCCAGCCGCTTGTCCTGGTTCATGATCAAGCTGCGGACCGCCTCTTTTTGGATGTAGTAGAAGGCATCTTTGAGCACGAAGTCGGTGACTTTTTCCGCCCCGAACTTCTCGACGAGTTGCTGGCTGATCTCGTCCGTGAGCGCCGTGACGGCCGTCTCGCGGGCGACTTTGCCCTCGGTGAGCAAGGCGGTGACGATGCGCTCCCCGGCCCGCGCCTTGGCCTCGGCGAGGATTTCCTCCGGCACAAGGTTCAGCCGGACCTGCCGTTTCGGTTTGCCGGCCCGCGCCGCCAATTCCTTTTGCGCGGCCACGCTCGGCTGAATCGCCTGTTGGCCGAACTGCAGGGCGGCGTTGAAATCTGCCTCGCTGACCTCCTTGGCCGAGCCTTCGAACATGACCAGGTCGGTTTCATTGCCGACATACACCAGGTCGAGGTCGCTCTCGACCATCTGGCTGTGGGTTGGGTTGGCGACGAACTGGCCGTTGACGCGGCCAACGCGGACCGCCCCCAGGGGCCCGTCCCAGGGAATATCGCTGACCATCAAGGCGGCGGAAGCGCCCAGTACCGCCAGGACGTCCGGGTCGTTCTCCCCATCGGCGCTGAGCACGATGCACTGGACTTGGACCTCGCTGTACCAGCCGCGCGGGAACAGCGGACGGATGGGGCGGTCAATGAGCCTGGAGGTGAGGATTTCCTTCTCGGTGGGGCGGCCTTCCCGTTTGAAATAGCCGCCCGGGAACTTGCCGGCCGCGGCCGCCTTTTCGCGGTAATCGACGGTCAGCGGAAAAAACTCCTGGCCCTCTTTGGCCTTGGTGGCGCCCACGGCGGCCACAATGACGATGGTCTCGCCGAGTTGAACGCTGACAGCGCCGTCGGCCTGCTTGGCGAGTTTTCCAGTTTCAATAATGATTTGTTTGTCCCCCACGGGGACGGTGGCATTTTCTGACATGATATTGATTTTTCCTCCATTGCCACCGAGGAACTTCAGTGAATCCCGAAAGTTTTCGGGACTGAATGAAATTTCTCAGTGGAACGGAGCTTTCTATTACGCGAACGTTAAAGTGAAAGGCTGGGCCGTTCGCGTTTGCCGGCCCAGTCAAACTGAAATCATCCCAGGCGGGCTTGCCCCGGGCGTGAGCCCTCCAAAGGACAAGCGCCTGGCCGGCAATTACTTGCGCAGCTTAAGCTTCTTCGTGATCGCCTGGTAGCGGTTCAAATCGGTATTGTGCAGGTAGTCCAACAAACGACGGCGCTGGCCCACCATCATCAGCAGGCCGCGCCGGGAACTATGATCCTTCTTGTTCTTCTGTAAGTGCTCGGTCAGATGGTTGATGCGTTGCGTCAGCAACGCAATCTGCACATCCGCCGAACCGGTGTCCCGCTCGTGCAACTTGAAATCACCAATCGTTTTCGCTTTCGCTTCCATACTTTCCAATAATCCAATCTATTCCGCCTCGAAAATAATGTCGCTCGACTGTAGTTTGGAAGGCGGACGGTGTAAAGCACTTTCCGCAAGTGCCCCACGGCGGCGGCCTTCCACCCGCCACGGGCAGGCCCGCTTCCAGAGGCCGTCCGAGGCGCAGCCTCGCCAGTTCTATTGGCCGTGTTTGCTGTATTGGCTGTATTGGCATTTTTTGTCCAAAACCCAAAGCGCGCCAGTTCCTCGGGCGGCAACGGCCGCACCAGGGTCTTGCGCATCGGACCCCAGCGATGCGATATTACAGATGATAAGAGCAACGAGAGGGGAAAGCGGCGAGAAAAGGCGCCTCTTTTTGGCCCGCCGTTTTCCTTTCTCAAATGAAGATTACTTGTATTGGTCGATAGCTTATTGGGAGCCGATTTCTGTCCCAAGATCGGGGAGCACCTCAATGAAAGTAAGTCCCTTTGCAGGAAAACCGGCCGAGCAGTCCGCGCTGGTCAACGTGCCCAGGCTCATCACGGCTTACTATGCCGAAGTGCCCGACCCCGCGGTGCCGGCCCAGCGGGTTGCCTTCGGCACCTCCGGCCATCGCGGGTCTTCACTCGAGAGGGGTTTCAACGAACAGCATATCCTGGCCATCAGCCAGGCGATTTGCCGCTACCGCCAACAGGAGCAGATCGACGGCCCGCTGTTTCTCGGCCTGGACACGCATGCGCTCTCGGTGCCCGCCCTGGCAAGCGCCCTGGAGGTGCTGGCCGCCAACGGCGTGGAAGTGATGCTCGCCCAAGGCGATGAATATACCCCGACGCCGGCCATCTCCCACGCGATTCTCACCTACAACCGTGGGCGCAAGCGTGGCCTGGCCGATGGCATCGTGATCACGCCCTCGCACAATCCGCCCCAGGATGGCGGTTTCAAGTACAACCCGCCCAACGGCGGGCCGGCGGAGACCGGGATCACGGGCTGGATCGAGACGAAAGCGAACGAGTTGCTGGAAGCCTCCCTTCATGGGGTGAAGCGGCTCGCTTACGAGAAGGCTCTGCGCGCCGCCACAACTCATCGACATGATTACCTCACCGCCTATGTGAGCGAACTGGCCAAGGTGATGGACATGGAAACCATTCGTGGCGCGAGGATCAGTCTGGGGGTAGATCCGCTCGGCGGCGCCGGAGTTCATTACTGGGGCCGGATTGCCGAGCGCTACGGGCTGAACCTGACCGTGGTCAATGAAACGGTCGATCCGACCTTCGGTTTTATGACGGTCGATTGGGACGGTCAAATCCGCATGGACCCGTCGTCGCCTTACGCCATGCAACGGCTGATTGGCCTCAAGGACCGCTTCCAGATTGCTTTCGCCTGCGATCCGGATCATGACCGGCACGGGATTGTCACCCGGAGCGCGGGTTTGCTGCCCCCCAATCATTACCTTTCGGTCGCTATTTTCTACCTTTTCCAGCGCCGGCCGCATTGGCGCCAGGAAGCGGCGGTGGGCAAGACCCTGGTCAGCAGCCAGATGATTGACCGTGTCACGGCCAAGCTTGGGCGGAAGCTCTGCGAGGTCCCGGTCGGGTTCAAGTGGTTCGTGGATGGTCTGCTGGACGGCTCGTTTGGCTTTGCCGGCGAAGAAAGCGCGGGGGCGGCTTTTGTCCGCCGGGATGGCAGGGTGTGGACGACGGACAAAGATGGCATTGTGCTGGCTTTGCTCGCGGCCGAGATCACGGCCGGGATGGGCCGTGATCCCGGGGAAGTTTATTGCGAGCTTACCCGCGAATTTGGTGAGCCTGTTTATGACCGCGTCGAGGCTCCGGCCACGGCGGAGCAAAAAGAAATTCTGAAGGGACTTTCTCCGCAGCAGGTCCGGCAGACAGACCTGGCCGGCGAAAGGATTAAGTCCATCCTCACCCGCGCACCTGGCAATGGCGCGCCCATCGGCGGGTTGAAGGTGATCGCCGAGAACGGATGGTTCGCAGCCCGTCCGTCAGGGACGGAGAATATCTACAGAATTTACGCCGAGAGCTTCCGGGGGGCGGATCATCTGCGGCGCATCCTGGAGGAAGCACAAGCCATTGTCAGCGAGGCGGTGGCCGCTGCGCCACAACCGCCAGGGCTTGCACCTCAGACAAAGGTAAAGGAAATACCATGAGCAAACAGACGCGCGCCCGCAACGCTCGGTACAGTTTTCTACCCACCGAGGTCGCAGGCTCCGATTCGCTGGCGGAACTTGCGCTGGATATGCGCTGGTCGTGGAATCACTGCGCCGACGAAGTCTGGCGCCAGCTTGATCCGGCGCTGTGGGTCCTGACTCATAATCCCTGGGTCGTCCTGCAAACGGTGTCGCGGGACCAACTGAAACGGGTGCTGGCCGAGCCGGGCTTCCGGAAAAAGGTCGAGGACCTCGTGGGAGCTAAACGCCAGGCGGCGGAGGCCCCGGCGTGGTTTCAACAAAGCCATCCCCAGGCCCGCCTGAGCTGCGTCGCTTACTTCAGCATGGAATTCATGCTGAGCGAGGCGCTGCCTATCTACTCCGGCGGGCTGGGCAACGTGGCGGGCGACCAACTCAAGGCCGCCAGCGACCTGGGCGTGCCGGTCGTCGGTGTGGGACTGCTCTATCAGCAGGGCTATTTCCGCCAGGTGATCGGCAAAGGCGGAGTGCAGCAAGCCCTCTACCCATACAACGACCCCGGCCAACTGCCCATCACCCCTTTGCGCGAACCGAACGGAGAATGGTTGCGGTTGGAAGTCAGGCTGCCGGGCTTCTCGGTCTGGTTGCGCGCCTGGCAGGTGCAGGTCGGCCGCGTGAAACTCTACCTGCTGGATAGCAACGACGCGGCGAACTTTCCGGCCCATCGCGGCATCACCAGCGAGCTTTACGGCGGCGGGCCCGAACTGCGCCTGAAGCAGGAACTGGCCCTGGGGATTGGGGGCTGGCGGCTGCTGCGCGCCCTCGGCATCCAGCCGCAGGTCTGTCACCTCAATGAAGGGCACGCCGCCTTCGCCGTGTTGGAACGCGCCCGCCATTTCATGGAAGCGACGGGGCAACCCTTCGAGGCCGCCCTGGCGGTCACCCGCGTGGGCAACCTCTTCACGACCCATACGGCGGTGCCGGCCGGGTTTGATCGCTTCGCTCCGGCCCTGATCGAGCAATATCTGGGCGCTTACGCTCAGAGGCTCGGCATCACCATCCGCGAGCTATTGGCCTTGGGCCGGCTGAACCCAAATGACCCGGCGGAGAGTTTCAACATGGCGTATCTGGCCATCCGCGGCAGCGGGGCCGTCAACGGCGTGAGCCGCTTGCACGCGCAAGTGAGCCGACGCATTTTTGCGCCCTTGTTTCCGCGCTGGCCGGAAGCCGAAGTGCCGGTCGGTCACGTCACCAACGGTGTCCACATGCCCAGTTGGGACTCCCAGGCAGCCGACGAGCTTTGGACCAAGGCCTGTGGAAAGGACCGCTGGCTGGGGACCAAGGATACCCTGGAGCAGGACATCCGCCGCGTGCCCGACGCCCGGTTGTGGCAACTGCGCGCCGCCAGCCGCAAGTCGCTCATTGAATACGCCCGGGAGCGATTGAACCTGGAGTTGGCCGTCGCCGGCGCCGCCGCCGAAGCGGTGGACCGCGCCAGGCATCTATTCGATCCGAATGCCTTGACGCTGGGTTTCGCGCGGCGCTTTGCCGCCTACAAACGGCCGAACCTCCTGTTGCACGACCCGCCGCGGCTGTTGCGGCTCCTGACCAATGCGCAGCGTCCGGTGCAACTCATCATCGCCGGCAAGGCCCACCCGGCCGACCAGGCGGGCCAGGCCCTCATCGAGGAATGGATCCGTTTCATTCGCCAGCCCGCGGTGCGTCCTCATGCGATTTTCCTCAGTGATTATGACATGCTTCTGACCGAGCACCTGGTGCAGGGTGTGGATGTCTGGCTCAACACCCCCCGGCGCCCCTGGGAGGCCAGTGGCACCAGCGGCATGAAGGTGCTCGTCAATGGCGCCCTCAACCTGTCCGAGCTGGACGGCTGGTGGGCCGAAGCCTACACGCCGGAAGTGGGTTGGGCGTTGGGTGATGGTCAGGAACACGGCGACGATCCCCAATGGGATGCCGCCGAGGCCGAAGCGCTCTACAAACTGCTCGAACAGGAGGTGGTCCCCGATTTTTACAGCCGTGACCCAAATGGCATCCCCACGGCCTGGGTCGCGCGCATGCGTGAAAGCATGGCGCGCCTGACCCCGCGCTTCTCCGCCAATCGTAGCGTGCGCGAATACACTGAAAAATATTACCTGCCAGCCTTGGCCGCCTACCAGGAGCGCGCGGCCAATAGAGGCGCCTTTGGGGCGCAGTTGGCCGCTTGGCAGCGCACGCTGGAACGGAAATGGGCGGGCCTGCGCTTTGGCCAGGTGAAGATTGAAACCGCCGGACAGCAGCACGCCTTTGAGGTTCAGGTTTTCCTTGAGGAAATCGAGCCTGAGGCAGTGCGACTGGAGCTCTATGCCGACGGAAGCAACCACCACAGCGCGGTGCGACAAGAAATGAGGCGCAAACGGCAACTGGCGGGCTCGGTCAACGCTTACGTCTATAGCGGGAGCGTGCCGGCAACCCGTCCGGCCGCTGACTATACCCCTCGAGCCCTGCCTCAGGATCCCCGCGTCGCGGTTCCCCTGGAGGCGCGCCAAATCCTTTGGCAGAGGTGAGTTCAAGGTGGCAGAACGGCGGCCAACCCGTTCGGGCCTATCTCGATGATCTTGACCGGGAAGCCCTGCGCGTCGAACCTTATCTCGTTGGAAATCAATGAAACCGGCTAACCCATGCATCCTGACGGTCAACGGCGGCTCCTCGAGCATCAAGTTCGCGCTGTTCGAGGCCGGCCGCTCATTGCGGCGGATTCTCGCCGGCAGGATTGAGCGCATTGGACTGCCCGCAACGGCGTTCCTGGTGAAAGGTCCGAACCCCGCCGACAACTTCTCCCGGCCGGTAGTTGCACCCGACCACACCGCGGCTGTGGGCGTGCTGATGGATTGGCTCGGGGAACGAATCCGCCGCGGCGAGTTGGCCGCCGTGGGGCATCGGGTGGTGCATGGCGGACCGAAATACAGCGAACCGCAGCGCATCACGGCGGAGCTGGTGGCGGAATTGCATCAACTCGAACCGTTCGACCCCGAGCATTTGCCGGAGGAAATTCTGCTGACCGAGGCGTTTCATCGGCGGTTTCCCGGCCTGCCGCAGGTTGCTTGTTTTGATACCGCATTCCACCGGGATCTGCCTCGGGTGGCGCGCCTGCTGCCGCTCCCGCGCCGATACGAGGCCATGGGAGTTCAACGCTACGGTTTCCACGGCTTGTCGTATGCCTTTCTCCTGGAGGAGCTCGCGCGCCTGGCTGGACCAGAGGTGGCGCGCGGCCGGCTGATCCTCGCGCACCTCGGCAACGGCGCCAGCCTGGCGGCAGTGCGCGAGGGCAAACCGATTGATACCAGCATGGGCCTCACCCCAACGGCGGGCGTGCCGATGAGCACCCGCTCAGGCGATCTCGACCCCGGCCTGGTCTGGTTCCTGGCCAGAACCGAGCGCCTCGACGCCAAGCACTGGAACGAGATGGTCAATTTTCAATCCGGGCTCTTGGGTGTTTCCGAGAGCAGTTCGGACATGCGGGACCTGCTGGAACGCGAAACCAAGGACATCCGGGCCGCCGAGGCGGTGTCGTTGTTCTGTTATCAAGTGAAAAAATGGATCGGCGCCTTCGCGGCGGCCTTGGGTGGCCTGGACACTCTGGTTTTTAGCGGCGGCATCGGGGAGAACGCCCCCAAAGTCCGCGCGCGCGTCTGCCAGGGACTGGGATTTTTTGGCATCCAGATCGATGAAAACCAAAACGCGGCCAATGCCGGGGTCATCTCCGGGGACGCCAGCCGTGTCGCGGTTCGAGTCATTCGCACGGACGAGGAATGGATGATCGCAAAGACCGTCTGCCGCGTTTTGGGTCTCACAGTTGGAAAGGAGAATGATTATGCAGGCAAAAATGACTAACCTCGCCAAAGAACCGTTGTCCCCCGATCGGCTGCGGGAGATGAACGCCTATTGGCGAGCCGCCAACTGCCTGTCGGTCGGCCAAATCCATCTGGATGACAATCTGCTGCTCAAGAAACCCCTGCAACTCGAGCATGTGAAACCGAGATTGCTGGGCCACTGGGGCATCACGCCCGGATTGAATTTCATCTACGTTCATCTGAACCGAATCATCGAAGACATCAAAAAGGTCCAGGCTGATGCCCGCACTCATGGCTTTAAGCGGCGCCAGCACGTGAATAGCGCCCTCCGGTTGCGCGCCGTGAACCTGGGGAAATGAAACACGCGCTACTCACACGGCGCTCCCGCCTTGGCTGCCGATCTTGGGGGGGCTTGCCAGAACTCTCGAACCGCCCAAACAGAGAGAGTGAGCCATCCCTGCGGTGCAGCAGCTTTACGCCGACAATTTCTTTCCGGCGATGAAGGCCAATTGGAGCGTCTATCCTGACAACATCGGCCACAAGAATTGGCGGGGCTGTTTCCGTTGCCATGACGGCCGGCACCAGACCGAGGACGGTACGAGGACCATCAAGGCCAATGATTGCGGCGCCTGCCATACCATCCTGGCCCAGGGCAGCGGTGCGGAACTGCTGCAATTGACCGCCGATGGCCAGCCCTTCAAGCATCCGGGCGGCGAACTGGCTCCCGGCGACCAGTGCGCCGACTGCCACCGCGGCGGTCCCTGACCAGCATTCCTCAAGTTCGCGGAATGGGAAAGGATGCCGGTTGCATGAATACAAACCACCAACCTCAGCGCCCAAGATGGCTAAACCGCACGGTGCTGGGGATCGGGCTGGCGTCGCTCTTCAGCGATTGGTCGCATGAGATTGCCACGGCGGTCCTGCCGACGTTTCTGGCCACGATGGGAGTTGCCGCGGCGTGGCTTGGAGTGATTGAGGGAGTGTCCGATGGCCTTTCGAGTTTTGCGAAGCTGGCCTCGGGCTATTACACGGACAAATTGCAGCGCCGCAAACCGATCGCCGTTATCGGCTATCTGGTCACGGCCTTGGGCACGGCTTCGTTGGGGTTGGCTTCCGCCGCCTGGCAGGTCCTGATTGCGCGGGCCTGCGCCTGGCTGGGGCGCGGCGTGCGGACTCCCGTGCGGAAGGCGTTGCTGGCGTCCGCCGTGACGCCAGAGACCTATGGCCGGGCCTTCGGCTTCGAGCGGATGATGGACACGCTCGGGGCAATCGTCGGGCCGGCCACGGCTTTCGTGCTGCTCCAGGCCTTGAGGCATCGTTATTCGACGTTGTTTGCCCTCACACTCATTCCGGGCCTCACCGCCGCCGCGCTGATTGGCCTGGCGGTTAAGGAAAAGCAACGCGCTCCCGTGCCGCACATTTCCTTTGGCCAGCGATTGCGGCTCCTGCCTGGGGCTTACCGGCAAATGCTGCTCGGCGTGGGATGCTTTGGCCTGGGCGCCTTCGCTCATACGCTGCTGATTCTGCTGGCGACGCAAAGGCTGACGCCGACGCTCGGCCCGACCGGGGCAGCCAGTGCGGCCGTGGCGCTCTATGTGGTGCATAACGTCTTTTACGCCTCGTTCGCGTTCATCGGGGGCTGGTTGGGTGACCGCTTTCCCAAGAACCGGCTGCTGGCCTTGGGTTACCTGCTCGCCGCGGTCATGGCTGTATGCATCCTGGCGCTGCCGGCGAGCATTGCCACGCTGGCGCTGATTTTCGTCCTTGGTGGAACTAATGTGGCGCTCGAAGAGACCCTGGAGGACTCGCTTTGCGCCGAACTGGTGAGCAAGGAGCATCACGGGGTGGCGTTCGGCGCTTTGGCGACTGTGAATGGCATCGGGGATTTGCTGTCAAGTGTGCTCGTGGGGGTCTTGTGGAGCGCCTTCGGAATATCGGTCGCGTTCTCCTATAGCGCCATCCTGTCTGTCCTGGGCGCTTTCCTGGTTCTGCGGGTGGCGCGGCGCACGTGAGCTGCGAGGCTGACCATGCGCTGCTCTTCGCGCACCTCGCGCTGAGCCAGGAACGGCAGGTGGAAGCAGCGCGGGGGAAACCGGTCGCCGCGAAATCGCGGGCCAGCTTCGGGACTAATGGCGATCTATTGCCAAAACCATTAACTGACGGCTCATAGACGGCGATCCTTGGTGAGGCCGTAGGTCTTGAGAATGGCGGCGTTGGCTTTGGCCGCTTGGCTGCGCTCCAGGCACTCCACCGCGTGGTTGGGCAGGAACTCAATCACCTCGTGGGCGTTGGTGTTGCTATCAAAGGCGCGGACCACATCCTCCAGTTTCTCGATGCGCAGGCCGTTAATCCGGTCCACCAGCGCCCGCCCGCGAATGGCCACGTTGGCATTGACGGCATCGGCCAGCACTGCGGCGAGGACGACCGGCTCCGGCCGGGCGGTTTTCGGGGTCTCGTGCCGCCGGTAGTAGAGCTCGTAGTACAGCTCGCCGGCGGCAGAATCGGTCGCACCACGCCCCTGCGTCCTTAGATAATCGAGACTCAAGGGCGTGAAGACCAGCCCGCCATAGACGAAGTAGCGCGGCAGGGCATCGTGCTGGTAGCCGGCGGCACGGTCCCCGGTGTACGGAAAGACCGGTAGTGAAACCTCCTGCTGCCGCCCGGCGCGCCAGATCTGCAAAGGCACGCTCTGCCCGGCCTGGGCCAGTTGAAAGGCCAGCGCCGCCGAGACCCGATTGCCCTGGTAAAGCAGCGTGCCGTCGCTGGCCACGGGGAACGACCCGATCTGCAAAATGACATCCTCCTCTTGCAGGACCTTCTCGCTGCTGGGAATCGGCAGCAGGCCGTCCACCCGCGCGCCCCGGGCATCATCCGGCAGGTTGAGCAGGCTCCGATAGGCCGGATTTTGGAGCTGGGCCAGGCGCACGCCCGCCTGCGGAACGCCGTCGTAATGCTGGTCTTCGATGTCCTTCAAAAAATGCTCGATCACCGGCGGCGGAATGAAGAAACCGGTATTCTCCAGCCCCGGTATGCCTTGAAAGGCCACGCCCACGACCCGCTGGTCCTGGATGACGGGGCCGCCGCTGTTGCCCGGGTTAATGGCGGCATCGGTCTGCGCGCTGAGCAAATGCCGGTTGCCAATGTGCGAGTAGGGTTCCAGTTCGATCCGCGAAACCACGCCGCGCGTGTATGAGATTTGCTCCCCGCCCGCAGGATAGCCATAAGTGACCACCGCCGAACGCACCTTCGGCAGTTCGCCAAATTCCAGCGGCTCCAGGTCCTCGAAGAAGCGCCCGTCGGCCACCTTGAGCACCGCCAGGTCGCAGTCGTGGCCGACGTACTCCATCTCCGCCAGGTAGGGGCGGGGGTCCTGGTAGCGGCGCACGATGATCTCGCGCGCCCAGCTCACCACGTGCGCGTTGGTCATGATCCGTTTGCCTTTGATGACAAACCCCGAGCCGCCCACCCGCCGCACCGCCTCGAATCGCCAGGGGCTATCCCACGCCGGTTGCTGCGCGAACGTCATGATCTGCACCACCGACCGCTCCGGCTCCCCCGCCCGACCCCCCGCCACCCAGGCCGCCAGCAGCCCTAGGATGAGACTCATTTTCTGCACCTGCGGAAAATGAAAACAACGGTGCGCCTGGTCAAGCAGATACTCGAAGGCCGAGGGCGGGAGCGCTCGAGCGGCGAGGGGATTCGGGCGCGCTGCAATGGGCGCAAAGGATTGCCGCCGGCACCGCTTGCCCTGGCTCGGATTTCGGAGTTCGGCCTGCTTTCGGACTTATTCAATAGCCTCCGGCGCCCGGCGTGGCTTGAGTGACCGGAGTCGTCCCCCCGGCCTGCTCCGCCTCGGCGCGCCGCTTGTATTCGTCCAGTATGGCGGCGGTGGCCGAGGCGCCGCACCGGCTGGCGCCCAGCTCGCGCACGCGGATCAAAGCCTCCAAATCGCGCACGCCCCCGGCGGCTTTGACCTGCACCCTGGCCGACACGCTCGCCCGCATCAACCTCAGGTCCGGTTCGGTGGCCCCTTGGTAGCTGTACCTCCCGTCCGCGCCCTTGACGAAGCCGTAGCCGGTGGAAGTCTTCACCCAGTCGGCCCCGGCGCGTTCCGCCACCTGGCAGAGCCGGCGTTTGAACTCCTCGCTGCTCAAACCGGCGCCGCCCTGGGCCAAGTAGTCGTTTTCGAAAATCACTTTGACCTTGGCCTTCCGCCGATGCGCCTCGTCGCATACCGCCCGAAGGTCGCCTTCCACATACGCCCAATCCCCGCTCAGGGCTTTGCCGATGTTGATGACCATATCGATCTCCGTGGCCCCGTCGCGGCAGGCGATTTCGGTCTCGTAGCGTTTGACCTCGGTGGCGCTGCCCCCATGCGGGAAACCGACCACCGCCCCGACCGCGACGCCAGTCCCCTTGAGCAACTCGGCGGCGCGCCGGACGTAGTACGGTTTGAGGCACACCGAGGCGACGCCGTACTGGGCCGCCAGCCGGCAGCCCGCCTCCAGCTCCCGGTCCGTCAGCGTCGGGTGCAGGAGCGAGTGATCGATCATCCCGGCCAGTTCCTGGTAAGTGTATTTCATAGGTTTTCAACAGCTCTTATCAGCCAACTCGTCTCCTCGGCAACGGGCCTTGGCCTTAGCCGAAATACGGCCGCAAAACACCCCCGGCTACCTTGAGCGCCCGCTTTCGCCCCCAGAGCGTCCCGCCAAATGTGTCGTCCTCGACCTCGACGCACACCGGCCCGTGGTAGCCGATTTCGTAGAGCGCCCCCATGAACCGGCCCCAGTGGATGTCTCCCAGCCCGGGGATGCGCGGGGTATGCCACTCCTTGGGAAAGGCGAAGATGCCGACTTCATTGAGGCGGGCCGAGTCCACCGTCATGTCCTTGGCGTGCAGGTGGAACAGCTTGCCCTTGAACTCGCGCAGCGGCCCCAGCGGGTCCATGTGCTGCAGCACCAAATGCGACGGGTCGTAATTCAGGCCGAAGCTGTCCGACGGAATGTCGCTGAACATCCGCCGCCAGATCACGGGGCACGTCGCCAGGTTTTTGCCCCCGGGCCACTCGTCGCGCGTGAAGAACATGGGACAGTTTTCAATGCCGATCCGGAGGCCGTGCGCCTCGGCGAAGGCAATCAGCGGCTTCCACACCTTCAAAAACCGCGGCCAGTTCTCATCCACCGTCTTGGTCCAATCCCGGCCGATGAAAGTGTTGACGTTTTTCAGCCCGAGTCTCTCGGCGGCGAGGATGACCTGCTTGAGGTGCGCCACCGCCTTCCTGGAAAGCTCCGGGTCCGGGTCCAGCGGGTTGGGGTAATAGCCCAGGGCCGAGAGGCTGACGCCATACTGGGCGCAAAGCCCCTTGACCTCCTCGGCCCGCGCCGGCGTGAACCCGGTCACATCGATGTGGCTGACGCCGGCGAACCGGCGCTCCGCCCGGCCCACCGGCCAGCACATGATTTCCACGCACGCAAAGCCTTCCTCCCGCGCGAAGGCGAGCACCTGTTCGAGCGTTAGTTCTGGCAGGATGGCCGAAACGAATCCGAGTTTCATAAGGGAGTTGGTTGATCCTTATAGGTTTGATGGTTGATAGCGACGGCCGAGGCGATTCCCCCGCTCCAGGGCATGTGGCCCGGAGGGCGTGGCCCGCAGCGCACCGCGACGGTGAGAAAGGCGATTCATGTCTCCAGTCTGTCCGTCGCGCGCACGCCCGGGATTTCGTAAAAATGATGGTCATAGGTCAGCACCACTGCTCCGATCCGTTTGGCGCAGCAGGCGATCAAGACGTCCGTCAGCGGCAGCACGACGCCCTGGCGATCCAGTTCCCAGAGGGTTTGTTCCGTTTCGGCCCACAGGCGGTCGTCGGTGGGAACGTTAATCATCACGTCCCAAGCGGCCTGGAAATGCTCGCGGACGCTCGGCGGCCACAGGGCGAGCCCCACCTCGCAGCGCACGACGCCGCAGATGGCCACGTCCCGGGTTGCGGCGGCCAGGGCCAGGGCCCGCAACGGGTCCCGGCCCTCGCGCAGCAGGCGGATGTAATAGCTGCTATCGGCGAGTACGGGGCTTGCGGCCATAGGTGGTCGGGGTTCCGCTGCGGCGCGCGGCCTCCAGGTCGTAGGCGGGATCGACGGCGTCCTTCAACTCGTCCGGTCTCAGCCCCAGCCCGGCCGCGGTCAGCTTAATCAACTTGGCCTTTCTGTCCATTTCTCTCAACGCCAGGTCGATCGCTTTGGTCTTGCTGGTCGTGCCCGTGGCTTCCATCACCCGGGCCAGCAATTCCTCATCGATATGCATCGTCATCTTCATGCCATACTTTATATGGCATTAATGCCATACTGTCAATCTCTTCTTTCAATTTTTTTTCATCCCCCGGCTTCGAACTTCAAACCTCGGGCTTCGGACTTCGGACCTTGACCCAGGCCTGGCTCTCATGGCTGTGCAGGATGGCCTCGCACACCGCGACTTCCTGGTGTCCGTCCTCGGCGGTGGCAAACAGGCGGTCGCCGGCCGCGCCCGCGATCGCGCCATAGACCGCGCGGAAGAGCATCTTGAACGTGTCGGGGAAGCCTTCCACGTGGCCGGCCGGGTAGTCGCTGTAGGGCGCGGCGTCCGGACCGAACACCGGCGTGCCGCGCAGGGCCACCTCGTTGGCCCGGTCGCGGTGGCCGCCACGCAGCACCTCCGGTTCCTCCGAGCACCACCAGGCCGATTGCTTCGAACCGTAGATTTCGATGCGGAGGCAGTTCTTCCGCCCGGCGGCGACTTGCGAGACCCCCAGGTTGCCGCGGGCGCCGTTGCTGAAACGCAGCAGGACGCTGGCGAAGTCCTCGGTCTGCACCGGGTAGGGGGCGTAATTCACGGCCGCCTCGGCGGCGGCGAAGGTCGGCACCTCCCCGAGCGGACGCTGCCGGGTGTGGTGCCAGGTCGCCAGGTCGGCAAACACGGAAGTGATCCGGGCGCCCAGGATGAAGGCGACGGTGTCCATCCAGTGCGTGCCGATGTCGGCGACCGCCCGGAGTTGGCCGCCCTCCTCGGGCAGCAGCCGCCAGTTGTAATCGGTCTCTTTGAACAGCCAGTCCTGGAGGTAAGAGCCGTTGACGTGAATGATGTCGCCCAGTTCGCCGCGCGCGACCATCCGGCGAAGCTGCAGGACCGCGGGGTAAAAGCGCACGTTGTAGTTGACCGCGAAGACCGTGGCGACCTCTTTGGCCCGCTTGAGGATCTGCGCGGTCTCCCGCGTATCCAGCGCCAGCGGTTTCTCGCAGATGCAGTGTTTGCCCGCGGCCAGGGCCCCCAGCGACATCGCGCAATGGAACCGGTTCGGAGCGGTGATGTGAATCACATCGATCTCAGGGGAGCGCAACAGTTCCCGGTAATCGCCGTAAACCTGGGGAATGCCGAGTCTGGCGGCGGCGCCCTGGACGCGCTCCGGCAGGTCGCACAGCGCCGCCACCTGGACCCCGAGGCGGCGCAGCGCTTCAATATGGACCGGGCCGATGAAGCCGGCGCCGATGACTCCAGCGCGGAGCTGGTGGATCGATTTGGGTGAACTCATACTCGTGTCGCCAGGAATAGATAAAGACCCCAAGGCGAAAGACAAGGATAAAGGAGTCAGGGGGTGGAGTGAGGGAGTGATGGGCTGAATGCTGGGAGGACTCCCCTCCAAACCGGAATTTCCCGGATAACTATCCGTCCGGATGTGCACCTGAGGCGTAATGCGTGATGCGTGAAACGAAAACCTAAGGAGCCTCCATCACGCCTCACGCAGGCGGCCTCCCAAACTCCCCCTCGAACCCTTGCTGGCGCAACGCCTCAAACAGCACCAGAGCCACGGAATTCGACAAGTTTAGCGAGCGGGCCTTGGGATGGAACATGGGGATGCGCAGCCAACGCTGGCGGTTGGCTTCCAGCAGCGGCCTCGGCAGGCCGGCGGTTTCCCGTCCAAAAACCAGGTAATCCCCGGGCGCAAAGCGGGCCTCCGTGTAACGGATTGGACCCCCGGATTCAACAAACCAGAGCCGCGCGCGGGCGGGAAGCGGTTCCTGGAAGGCCGCCCAGCTCGGCCACCGCCGCCACTCGAGGTGCTGCCAATAGTCCATTCCCGCCCGCTTGAGCTGCGCGTCATCGAGCCTGAAGCCGAACGGCTCGATGAGATGCAGCCGGCTGTTCGTGGCCGAGCACAGCCGCGCCACGTTCCCCGTGTTCGGCGGTATTTCCGGCTCAACCAATACAATGTTCATATTCAGCGCGCGGTCAAGGGCCGAGGGATCGAACCGGACGACGGGGTGAAATCCCCTGGCAGGTCTTCACTCCTGGCGGCGCAGACGGCCGACCCCAGGCGCCTGGCTTCTCTTTCTGTTCCCCTGTCTCCTCCCATAGCGCACCTGCCACAGCACCAGCCCGTGGGCCGGCGCAGTCATGCCCGCCACCCGCCGGTCCCTCCTGGCCGCATCTCTTTGATGCTCGCCGGCGGGAATTTCCCCAGGCCCACTTGCACCAGCGTCCCGACGAGGCCACGGCACATCTTGTAGAGGAAACCGTCCCCCTCGATCGTGAACGTCAGCAGCCGCCCGCTCCGCTTGAGGTCGCAGCGCGACACGGTGCGGACGGTGGATTGCCTGGGGTAGCCGGGGTTGGCGGCGAAAGACTGGAAATCGTGGCGTCCGACAAAGAGAGGGGCGGCCTGGCGCATCCCGCGCAGGTCCAGCGGACGCGGCACATGCCAGGCGGTGTGGCGGAGCAACGGGTTCATCCCGGGGTGGTTCCACACGAAATAGCGGTACTGTTTGCCGGTGGCGTCGAAACGAGCGTGGAAATCTTTCCGGGCGCGCGCGGCTGAGAGCACGCGGATAGCGGCCGGCAGCCAGGCGTTGAGGGCCAGCGCGAGCCTGCGGACCGGCAGCTTGAATTCCGCCCGCGGCACTTCGCAGTGCGCCACCAGGCCCAGGGCGTGCACGCCGGTGTCCGTGCGGCTCGAACTGTGGAGGCACGGACGGCTGGGAAACAGCTTCTCCAGCGCCGCCTCGACCTTCGCCTGCACGCCGGTGCCGGTCTTCTGCACCTGCCAGCCTTCGTAACCGGTGCCGTCGTAGGCGATCGTCAGCTTGAACTTGAGGAGGTCCATGCCTGCTGATGGAAGCCTAAGACCTAAGCTGTGAAACGTAAAACGGAAAACCTAAGCACCCGCAAGCCAGGTCTAACCCGGCTGTCTCACACGCAATTTCGGCTTGCAGAGAATTGTTTTCGGGGCTGCCTGGGTGTGAAAAGTCCGGGCGGGCCGTGGTGACTTCAAAGGGACTCAGCTTTGGGTCGGCCGCCTGGAAGCAAGCTCGGGGTTGACCCGGCAGCGTGCCCGTGAGGGATCTCCCCCGGCTTGGTCGAAACCAACGTGTCCGGCACGCCGCCTCCAGAATTCCGCGCTCAGCGCTCGGCCGCCGCCGCCTTGGTGGTGCCTCTGGCTCGACTCACCGGCCAGGACCAAGCCCTGGCTGGTGGCAAGGCGGCGAACCTCGGCGAGATGCTGCGAGCCAGCTTGCCTGTCCCCGGCGGATTCTGCGTGACTACCGCGGCCTTTGGCCTCTGGCTCGACGGTAGCGGCACAGCGACTGGCCTGCTCGAGCGGTTGGCGCAGTTGGCGCCGGAAGCGGCGCGTGAGATCCGGGAGGCTGCCGCCGCCTTGCGCCAAGGGCTTAGTGCGTCTGCGCTGCCTCGGCCCGTGGAAGATGCGATTCGAGCGGCGGTAGAGCAGCATGGTCCACAGATGGCGTGGGCAGTTCGCTCCAGTGCCACGGCTGAGGACCTGCCGGAGGCGTCGTTTGCCGGGCAGCATGATTCCCTGCTGAACGTGCGCGGCTCCGAAGCGGTGTTGGCAGCCGTGCGGCGCTGTTGGGTCTCCCTGTTCACCGACCGCGCTGTCTTCTACCGTTTGAAAAACCGCATTCCATGCCGCGCCGCCGCGATGGCCGTGGTCGTGCAGGAGATGGTGCCGGCTGAGGTGTCCGGGGTCATCTTCACAGCAGACCCGCTGACCGGCGACACTCGGCGCATGGTGATCGAAGGCGCGCCTGGCCTTGGCGAAGCCCTCGTGTCAGGGCGGGTCAGCCCCGACCGACTGGTGCTGGACAAGGAGACGCTGCGCGTGCTCGAGCGAACTTCAACCCATAAGAAAGCTGGGTCCGTCCCCAACGAAGCAGGCGCCAGCCACGCGGGTGATGTCAACGGAGCGCGACCGCACGAACCGTGTTTCAACGACGCGATTATCCGCCGCCTCGGCGAGTTGGCTCGCCACGCCGAGCGGCTCTTCGGCAGGCCACAAGACATGGAATGGGCGGCGCGCGGCAGCCAGGTTTTCTTGCTTCAGTCGCGCCCGATCACCGCGTGGCCTCCGGCGCGAGCGGCGGAGCCGGAGGTCTGGACGAATGCCAACGTGGTGGAAGCGCTCCCGGACGTGGTCACGCCCATGTCGTGGTCGCTGCTGCAGGTGTTGCTCCAGGATTTCCTTTACCCGCTCATGCGCCGGCTGGATCTGAACACCGGGCGCCGGCCCTTGGTGGACCTCATTGCCGGGCGAGCCTATATGAATGTCCGCGCCATCATCGAACTGGTGCAAAAGGTCGCCGGTCCCATCCAAGTGGACGTGACGGTTGCTTTCGGCGGGCTACACAGTGGACTGGAGCAGGTCATCCCGCCCGGGTCACTGCGCAGCCGGGGTTCCCTGGGTCTGCAAACGCTGTGGCGCTTCGTCAAGCTCAGCGGTTGGCTCCTGCCGGGTCTCATCCGCCAACAACGATTGCTCGAGCGCTGGGGCCAGCGAGTGTTCGGCGACCTGGCTCGGAGGTCACCGGCCAGGCTGTCTGATGAGCAACTGGCCGACCATCCCTTGGCGCTCCTGCGCTTGGGCGCTCTGGGCGAAGGGGACCGCACCTGGGCCGCCGCCATCTGGATGGCGGCCGGCGCCGTCGGCGGCAGCACGGCGGTATTCCACCTGGCCGGCAAGTGGCTGGGGGACACCGACAGGAGCCTGGCGAACCGCCTCCTCGGCGGAGCCACCGGCATGAGCTCCGCCGAGAACGGACTGGAACTGCTGCGGCTCGCGGCTTGGGCACGGCAGCACCCTGAGTTGAAGCAGGCCTTGCTGGAGCCCGTCCCCTTTGCGGTGCTCGAAAACAAGCTGCCCAACCTGCCGAAGGGTCCTGAGTTCCTGGCACGCTGGCGGACTTTCATGGCCTGCCACGGCCACCAGGCGCGCGGCGGCATGGACATTTTCCAACCCCGCTGGTCGGAGCTGCCGGACTTCGTCCTGGACATGCTGCGCGTTTACCTGCGGTTCGACGCGGCCTCCGATCCGCTGGCGGTGCAAGCCCGGCAACGCCGCGAACGCGAGACCTTGTTGGCCGCTTGTCGGCAGCGCCTGCGGAATCCGCTCCAGCGCTGGCTCTTCACCTCCCTGGTGCGCCTCAGTCGGCGCGGCCTCGCTCAACGGGAGAACGTCAAGAACGCAGGCGTCCGCCTGGTGGCCTGCCTGCGCCGCGCAGTCTGCGAAGCCGGACGGCGACTGGTGGAAAGAAGGGTGCTCCGCCAGCGCGACGATGTGTTCTACCTGCGCCTCGAGGAACTGCGACCGGTCCTCTGCGGCCGGCCAACGTTCGACGTCGCGGCTGTGATCGCCGCTCGCAAAGCTGCCTGCGCCCGTGACCGACTTTTGAGTCCACCCCCAGTGATCGTGGGCCGCTACGATCCCGACCTGTGTGAGCCAGTGGCGGCGGGCACGCAGACCCGAACGCTCCAAGGCCTGGCGGTCAGCCCAGGGCTCGTCACGGGCCGGGCGCGCGTCATCGACCAGGCCGACGCTGCCAACCGCGTGCAGCCCGGGGAAATCCTGGTGGCGCCCTACACCGACCCGGGCTGGACGCCCTACTTCCTGGCTGCGGCAGGCCTCGTCGTGGACGTGGGCGGCCTGTTGAGCCATGGCAGTGTCGTGGCCCGCGAATATGGGCTGCCAGCGGTCGTGAACGTCGGCCCGGCAACCAAGCTCATCAAAACAGGCCAGCGCCTTCAGGTGGATGGCCATCGCGGGGTGGTTACGATTCTCGATTAGAGGACCGGGCCTCAGACCAGCGGGAGTTTTCGGTCCCGATCCGTCGGGCAACACGGCGCGCCGGCGGCGGGCGCTGGCCGCCTGGCTGAGCTTCGGCTCAGCCTGGTCGTCCGGCTCGACCAATCAATGCCCGCCGGGAGACAGTGCCAGCGCGGGCGACTTCGTTACGCGAAGGCCTTGGGGACCGCCTGGGGCGGGCCGACGCGGCGCTCATAATCGAGGATGAGAGCGATGGCTTCCTGGGGGTCGTCGGTGATCTTGAAGAGCTCGAGGTCGCCCGGACTGATGTAGTTGGCGCCCTCGACATGCTCTTTCATCCACCGGAGCAGCCCCTTCCAGTGCTTGGCTCCGAAAAGGATGAGCGGGAACGCGGGGATCCGCTGCGTCTGCACCAACGTCAGGATCTCGAAAAACTCGTCCAGCGTGCCGAACCCACCGGGCATGAAAACGAAACCGATGCTGTATTTCACAAAACAGACCTTGCGCGCAAAAAAGTAATGAAAATTGATCGGGACGTTGGCAAAGCGGTTTTCTTTTTGCTCCCGCGGCAACTGGATGTTCAGGCCCACCGACTTCCCCTTGGCGAGGGCGGCGCCTTTGTTGGCCGCCTCCATGATGCCGGGACCGCCGCCGGTAATGACCGCCAGGTCATGTTTGGCCAGGCCCTTGGCCAACTCCACCGCCGCCCGGTAGTAAGCATCGCCGGGCGACAGGCGGGCGGAACCAAAAATGGTCACCCCCGGCCCCACCTGGGCGAGCGTCTCGAAGGAATCGACAAACTCCGCCATGATCCGAAAAATCCGCCAGGGGTCCTCCTTGATGAAGGTGCTCTTGTTGTTGTTCATCGCGCCAGCATAAGGGGGCAGGCTGAAAAGACAAGCCGGCTCAGCGCGGCGGCCGCAGCCTAAGCCGCGTGGGCGCCGGCGCCGCCCGGTGCAACCCAACCGGAACGCGCGGACGAGGCGTCCGCCCTCCGTCTGAGCGGTATCGTTCCCGTTACGGCCGCTGCCCGCCGGACGGTTTGCGGGGCAGCTTCTCGCTGGCCATGGCGGCGTCGTAGGCGAAGGCGGCAAGGATGACAGAGGCCTGTTTCAGGTCCTCGGGCGGGATGCGATCCAGGACGTCCTCGTTCGTGTGATGGGTGCGGGTCCCGTAATCCAGGGGGTCCTGGATGAACTGGAAAGCGGGCAACCCGACGTCGTCGAACGAGATATGGTCGGTGCCGCCGGTATTGGAGACGGTTAGCGTCTCCGCGCCCAGGTCGCGGAAGGGTTCCAGCCAGGCGCGGAACAGGGGGCGCACGGCTTCGTTGCTCTGCAGATAGACGCCGCGGATTTTGCCCGCGCCGTTATCGAGGTTGAAGTAGGCGGAAAGCTTTTCATATTCCTTGAGGCGCACAAGCGTGCGCACGGACGCGGAATTGGTGGCGCTCGGCCTGGGGCTGGGCCGGGCGTTGTCGGCATCCTTGGGGGAGCGGAGGGTCGTCTCGGCAGGGAGGTTGGTGGCGTAGTGCCAACTGGCGAAGTGATAATTCGTGCGAGGCTGGACGCCAGTGAGGTTGGTGGCAGGGAGGCTGGTGGCAGGGAGGTTGGTGTAGTAGCCGAAGTGTTTGGCCACGTAGGCGCGCGACCCCAGCAGACCCTGCTCCTCGCCGCTCCACAGGGCCACGCGGATCGTGCGGCGCGGGTGGAGCTTCAAAGCCGCCAGAATCCGCGCCGCTTCCATGGCCGCGGCCACGCCGGCGCCGTTGTCCGTCGCCCCGGTCCCGGCGTGCCAGGAGTCCAGGTGCCCGCCGAGCATCACCACCTCGTCTTTCAGGTCGCCACCGGGGATTTCGGCGAGCGTGTTGTAGACCATCAGGTCGTCGTCATGGAATTGGACCTGGAGGTCCACCGCCATTTTCAGCTTCTCACCTTTCTGAATCATGTGTACCAGGCGGTTGTAATCTTCGGCGGCCAGCGTGATCTGCGGCGGGATGGCCGGGGCGTTGGTCGCCCAGACGCGCGGGAAGCTGGCCATGAAGTTGGTGCGGGCCGACTCACCCATGGGAGCAGAGGCGCCGGCCACAACGAAAGTCCCCCCATCGCCCATCATGCTCGGGTTGACCACCAGCGCGGCGCCTTCCTTGGCCAGGAAGGAGAGAGACCTCATCGGGCTGCGAAACCGGCCTGCCGGCGCGCCGCGCGGCGGCCCTCCGCGATTGCCCATGGTAAAAGAGTAGCGCATGGCATTGCCGACGCCGGCGTTGGCCAACTGCAGCAGGTTCGTTTCACTAATCCGGACCGCCAGCGGTTCAAAGCGCGGCCTGACTTCGCGCGGCTGCCCGGCCAGCACGATGGCGCCTTTGAGCTTGCCGGCGTAGTTCGTCAAGTCGGTGTCGGTCTGGGTGTCCAGATAGACCACCTCCGCCACCAGGGGCTGGTCAAAGCCGGGCGACCAGGCATTGGGGCAGCCGATCAGCGGGATGGTTTGCGGCTCGATGACCTGGGCCGAGAACCGTTTGAGCGACCAACCGCGTCCGAACGGCCCCCAGGCCTCCAAGTGCGCGTTCGTCAGCCCCCAGCACGCCAACCGGTCCCGCGTCCACTGGTTCGCGCGCTTGAGATTGGGCGAGCCGCTCAGCCGCGGACCGATGACGTCGCACAAATAGCCCAGCGTCTCCATCACCTGCGAATGTTCCAGGCCCTCCTCCCGAATCCGGGCGATCACATCAGCCTCGCCCGCGCTCTTTTCCCCCGGCGCCGTTTCGGCGGCCGCCCCGGGCCAAGCCAGGAGCAGCCCGGAGACAGCGACCAGGAAATAGCCAAAGGCGCAGGGAACCACAGAGCGGCCGCGGCGAAACCAAAGGGTTAAATGAGTTCTGCGCCCGCAGGAGCGCACCTGCCTTTGGCCTTCGGGTTCACGACTCGGGTTGGACACTGACAGCGGCGTTTTCATTCGCAGTCCAACTGTAACCGGGGCGGCCACGCTGGCAAGCACTGATTCTTGCGGCGGGGCCGCACTCAAAGCGACAGGGCAATTGCAAATTGAAAATTGCAGACTGTAAATTGTAGATTGGGTCCGCGTATGACACCGGATGAGTTATCGGACGGGCTCGGGGGGTTGCCAGGGCCGGAGCGGGCTCAAGTGCTCCCGGCTTGCCACACCCGCATTTCTCCCGGGGCCGATTATGATCTGGCCGCCACCCTGGCCTCCGGCCAGGCCTTTCGCTGGCAATGGAGCCAGCAGGGTTGGGTGGGGGTGATCGGGACCCACTGGGTTTGCCTGCGCTCAGATGGGTGCGGCCTCGAGGCCCAAACCGCCGAGCCGGTTTCCGAGTGGGGCTGGCTCAGAGAATACCTGCAATCGGACTTGAATCTCGGCGCGGTGCTGCGGACGTTTCCGGACGAGGCACCGCTGCGCGCGGCGGTCGCGGCGTGCCGCGGCCTGCGGCTCTTGCGCCAGGATGCCTGGGAGTGCCTGGCCTCATTCCTGCTCTCCTCCACCAAGCAGATCGTGCAAATCCGGCAAATCATCGGGCTCCTGTGCGAGCGTTACGGCGAGCCGCTGCCGGCGGGGCCGGGTTTCGGGCGCGCCTATGGGTTTCCGCCCCCGGCCCGTCTGGCGCGCGCGAGCGAACCGGAGTTGCGCGCCTGCAAGATGGGCTTCCGCGCGCCTTACCTGTTGGCGGCCGCGCAGAGGGTGGCCGGCGGCCAATTCGATTTGGCCCGGCTGCGCGAATTGCCAGCCGAAACCGCCCGGGCCGAGCTGATGCAATTGCCGGGAGTCGGGCGGAAGATCGCCGACTGCGTTTTGCTCTTTGCTTATGGCTGCCAGGACGCTTTCCCCATGGACGTGTGGGTGCTCAAGGCCTTGCGGCAACTCTATTTTCCCCGCCGGCGGCCCAGCCTGGCCCGGCTGCAACGGTTTGCGGCCACCCACTTCGGTCCCTATGGCGGGTACGCGCAACAATATTTGTTTCATTATATGAGGGTCAAGGGCGGAGGGGGGAGGACGTTGAAGCGTTGAAGCGTCGAAGCGTTAAAACGCGGGCGCCAGGAGATTTGAAGATGAAGGCAACGTTTGAAGTGATGTTTTCGCCCGCTGAATTTGAGACCTTAAGCCGGCGCGACTTGAGTCAGACCATTTGCGTGGTGTTTGACGTGTTACGGGCCACGAGCACCATGGCGATGGCGCTGAGCAACGGCGCGGCAGCAGTGGTCCCGGTAGCCAGCATCCCGGAAGCCCTGCGCCGGCGCCAGCAGCAGGCGGCGGTGCTCCTGGCCGGCGAGCGCGAGGGCGTGCGCATCCAGGCCAGGCTGACCGGGGGCATCGCCTTTGATTTGGGCAACTCCCCGCGTGAATTCACCCGCCAGAGGGTGCAGGGAAAAACGATTGTCATGACCACCACGAACGGGACCCGGGCCTTGCGGGCCTGCGCGGGGGCCAGGAAAGTCTTGATTTGCAGTTTTCTGAATCTGCGCGCCACCGCCCATTTCCTGGCCAAAGCCAACCCGCCGCGCCTGCTGCTGGTCTGCGGCGGCACCGTGGAGGAGCCCTCTTACGAAGATGCCCTGGGTGCCGGGGCGTTGTGCGATTTGCTCTGGCCGCGGCGCCGCGACGCCGTGGTGGCAGATTCGGCGCTGATGGCGCGCCGCTTGTTCCGCGCGGAGGCCGGGGACCTGGCGGCTGCCCTCGGGCGGTCGCGTAACGGCCGGCGATTGCTGGCGCTGGCCGAATTGCGTGAGGACGTGGCCTTCTGCGCCCAACGCGACCTGCTTAACCTGGCAGCGGGGATGGGAGAAGATGGCGCGGTCAGGAAGCTATGGCGCCGGCCAACAGGCAGCGCAAGGCAATAGACACGGCTTAGGGCTCGTGCAAAAATAACCTGGGTGCCTTGGGCGTAATTCTAACAAACTGCCTTCGCCCGGCGTCCAGAGCGTGGAGTCCCGATTCGGAATCGGGATAGAGCGTGAGGGGCATCAGAGCACTTGTCACGCTCCACGCTCTCACGCTTCACGCTCCACCCAAGCAGCCAGATCTCGGAACTTATTCTTGCACGAGCCCTTAACGCGCCCCGGTCAGCGCCTCCAGTTGCCTCTTGGCTTCCGGGAAACCCGGTCGGAGCTGCAGGGCGGCGGCGAAATGGGCGGCGGCCTCTTGGCGCCGCCCCTGGCGGAGGAGCGCCTCGGCGAAGCGGTAGTGGGTTTCGGGATTGTTGGGGTTCAGCCGCAAGGCGGCCTGGTAATGCTCGAGGGCTGACGGCAGGTTGCCCTGCGCGGCTAGGGCGGAGGCGAGGTTGGCCTGAGCCTCGGGGTTGTCGGCGTTGAGGCGCAGGGCCTCCTGGTAGTGGCCGATGGCCTGGTCCAGCTTGCCTTGTCCGACCAGGGCGTTGCCGAGGTTGTTGTGCGGCTGGGCTTCCTCGGGCTTAAGGCGCAGCGCTTCCTGGTATTCCTTGATGGCCTCGTCCAATTTGTGCTGGACCGCCAGGGCATTGCCGAGGTTGCTGTGCGCGCTCGCATCGTTTGGTTTGAAGCGGATGGCCTTGCGGAAATGGGGCACGGCCTCGTCGAGCTTGTCTTGCATGGCCAGGGCGATGCCCAGGTTGTTGTGGGCATCCGCATGGTCAGGCTTCTCCCGGAGGGTGACCCAATAGTGCTGGATGGCCTCGTCGATCCTGCCGACCTCGGACAGGGCGTTGCCGAGGTTGTTGTGGACCTCGGCCTGGAAGGGCCGGACGCGCAAGGCGGCTTCGTAAAAGCCAATGGCCTCGACGTATTTTTTCTGGCCGGCCAGCGCATAGCCGAGGTTGTTCAGGGCGTCTTCGTAATTCGGATTAATCTCCAGCGAGCGCCGGTAATACTCCATGGCCTCGGCGGCCCTGCCCTGGTGCGACAAATAAAACCCGAGATTGTTGTAGGCGAGGTAATTCTTATCCGTGACCTGGACGGCGCGCCCGAAGAGGGCTTCGCTGTCGCGCCAATAGTGCACTTGCCGCGCCGTCAGCCCGGCACAAGCGGCCAGGGCCACAGCGCCAGCCAAAGCCCCGAGGCGCCGCCGCCCCGGCGGCAGCAATTCCGGCAGACCCCAAAGCAGCAGGACCAACAGGCCGATCAGGGGCAGGTACATGTAGCGATCGGCCAGGGATTGAATCCCGACCTGGACCAGGCCAATCACCGGCACCAACATGCCCAAAAACCAAAGCCAACCCACCACCAGCCAGGGGCGTTGCCGCGCCACCAGGAGCACGCCCGCAGAAATCACCGCCAGCAGGCCGGCCGCGGCCATCACCTGCCACAAAGGCCAATGGCCCGGATGCGGATAGAGGACCGACAGCTTTGCCGGCCAGAGCGTCTTCCCCAGGTAGCGGGCATAGGAGATCAGCCCGTTGGCGACCCGCGCATCCAGCGGCAGAGCCGTCGAGACCGCCCCTCCCTTTCTCTGCACCAGGAAGGTGACCACGCTCGAAGCCAGGCTCAGGGCCAGGAACGGGAGCTTCTCCAAAACCAAGCGCCCCAGCCGCGAGGGTTGGGAAAAGGGAGCAGGATTTGGAACATCGAACTTTGAACTTTGAACCAGGGCGTCGGCAACTGGGAGCAATCGTCCGAGCCGCCGGAGCGGCCAATAGTCGAGCAGCAGCAGCACCAAAGGCAGCGTCACCAGCATCGGCTTGCTCATCAGGCCCAGGGCGAAAAGGAGGAGCGCAAGGAGGTAGTAGAACCAAGGAGAAATACGGCCCCAGGACGACGAACCAGGGCCGCGTAACCCGCGGTCCCCAGCGCGTGATTCTTCAACGTAGAGCGCGTAGGCCCCAACCGTGAGCAGGAAAAAGAACGCGCTGAGCACGTCTTTGCGTTCGGAAACCCAGGCGACGGATTCGACATGCAAGGGATGCAGGGCGAAGAAGGCGGCGACCAGCAGGCTGCGCCACCCCGCGCCGGTCATGCGCCGGAGCACGAAAAACAGCAGCAAGCTGTTGGCCAGGTGGAAAGCGACACTGACCAGGTGCTGCGGGCCGGCGTGCTGGCCGAAAAGCTGGCAGTCCAGGGCGTGCGAAAGCCAGGTCAGCGGGTGCCAGTTGCTGGCGTGGCCGGTCGTAAACGCCCAGACCACGGTCGCCCACGCCAACCCCTTCTGGACAGGCGCGTTCGCCGTGACGTAATCCGAGTCGTCATAATCGACAAAACCGTTCCAGGCGACGGGGCAATACACGGCCAGGGTAGCCAGCCCCAGCAGCAGGCAAAGGAAACCGGGACGGCGGATGAGCCGCCTCCCAAATCCCTCCGCCGCCGGGCAATCGGCGCCGCGGGTCCGCATTGGTTTGTGGCGCGCGCTCATGCTGGCCTTCGCTGCGTTTAGAGCTTACCGGAAATAGCGGCGGAAGAAATGAAAAAGGAGACGCTCACACGCCCGCACCGGCTCTTGCCCAGCAGCCGCCTTCATCCTTCGCGCACAGAACCTCCCGTCACCCTCGCTCTCCCTCCCGCCAAGCGCACCCGGCGCTCGAGCCTGCCGGCCTAGGCCCCGGGCAGGACAAAGGGCGGACGATATTCGCGCGTCAGCAAGGCATCAGCCGCATTAGCCTGGGGCAGGTCACGGAAGGCCTCCCCCGCCCCGTCGAAGCGGAGCCGTTGACCGAGGACCAGTTTTGTCTGCTCGAGGTCCACCTGGTTGTCCCGCAGGTGCTGCTCGGTGCGGTCGAGAGTTTCCAGCACGTTCTCCGGCACCTTGAGTTCGGCCAGTTCCCGGCGGAGGTCTGCCGGGGAGACCGCCCGGCCAAGGCGCCAGGAGATGTTGCCCAGGTGACAAAGGCCAGCCGACAGATGGCCTTCCAGGATGTCGGCGTTGAGGTCTTCCCGTTTGCGGCTGCGGACGGCTTTAAGGAAATTGGCAAAGTGGCTCTCGTCCTTCCCGCTGAAAGTGCTGACCAGTTTCCCCGCCGGGTCAAACAGCGAGGTGCCCGCGATGAACCCGTTGCTCCCTTCAAAAATCCAGCCGTCCTTCAAGCCGGGCCGGAACGGCGCGCTCTTGAGGCCGCGCGTTTCCGAGATGATGGTCTTGTCGCCGAAATCGAAGATGACGACCTGCGTATTAGGCGTTTGGCCCGCGTCGCGGTAACCCAGCCGCCCCCCGTAACTGAGCACGCTGCAACCCAGTCCGGTGAGGCCCAGTCCCCAGCGGCAGATGTCCAGCGAGTGCACGTTGTTGTTGCCCAGTTCGCCGTTGCCGGTTTCCCAGAACCAGTGCCAGTCGTAATGGAATTGGGGCCGGGTGAGCGGGCTTAAGGGCGCCGGGCCGGCCCAGAGGTTGTAATCCACCTGGGCCGGAATCTCGTAGGCGCCGGGCCCGCCAATCGAACCGCGCGGGCCATAGACGATGCTCCGCGCCAGCCTCACCTGGCCGAGCTTGCCTTGCCGAAGGTAATCGATGGCCGCCGCCAGCGCCCGATTGGACCGGTTCTGCGTGCCGCCCTGGCAGAGGCGCCCGGTCCGGCGCGCCACCTCCACGATGCGGCGGCCTTCCCTGAGGTTGTGGCTGACCGGCTTTTCCACATAGACATCCTTGCCCGCCTGCATCGCCCAGACGGCCGCCAGCGCGTGCCAATGGTTGGGCGTGGCAATGAAGACCGCGTCCACCGCCCGGTCGTCGAAAACGCGGCGCATGTCCCGCACGGCCTTTGGCGCCTTGCCTTGTTGTTTCTCCACCGCCACCGCCAACTCACTGACCAACTCCTGGTCGGGGTCGCAGACATAAACAATCTCGCAATCGGGCAGGTGGCCAAGTTCCTGCGCGTGTTGCCGGCCGCGAACCCGGCAGCCGAGCACGGCGACGCGGAGCCGGTTGCCGGGGCTGCCCGGCTTCTGCTCCTGGTGGGCCCACCCTGGCAGGGGCGGAGCCGCGGCCGCCGCGGCGGCGGCAGCCAGCATCGAGTCTTCGAGGAATCGGCGACGGGTGATCGAGCGCATAGGTTTTCGATGGATGTGGCTTAGCCGCAAAGGAACTTGGCGAGGCTGCGCCTCAGACAACCTCTGGAATCCCGATTCGGAATCGGGATTCGGAATCGGGATTCATTGCGAATTGAGTATTGAGTATTGGTTATTGGTGATCGAGCCCGCAGCGGCCACGCAAGTCTTGGGCCTGGCCCTCGCTGGGGAAAGCCGTCTTCCGAGGCTGCGACCCGGTCGGCCGCACTCCTCCAATACGGCCTCAATGCGTCGGGCGGGAAGCTATTGCGCCAGGAGGATGAACTTGAGCCAACCCCGGGTCTCCACCGACTCCTGCAAAGCCACATTGAGCTTGTGGGCGAAGTCAGCGCGGCTTTCCGCGACCCGGGCCTCGTCCTCATTGGGCGGAGGGCCGGCGCGCCGGCCCGGCGCGCCAACTCCCGACAAGTCGGGAGATGACGGCCCAGGCGCGTGTCGGGCAGGGCGTCCACGACCCTGCCAACTCGCGCACCCAAACACCACCGCCGGTCCGAAAGTTCATTGGGCGTCATCGGCGGGCATTCTTCAATAACCAACGACCGTTTTTCAATCCTCAATTTTCAATTCACCTAAAAGTCCCGATTCCGAATCGGGATTGCAACCGCAGCGAAACTTGACCCGATTCCAACGACCTTTGCCGGTCAGGAGCTCTAGCGCCCCGCCGCCGGCTGGTGGCAGGCGAGACGCCTGCCCCACTACCGGCGGCGCCGCCCAGGCCCCCGAGGCCTTCGGCCTTGGGCACTTCCGGTCCGGCGGCGCTCAGTACACCTTGCGCAGGTTGGAGGGGAGGATGTTGAGTTCGGTGCGGTATTTGGCGACGGTGCGGCGGGCGATGACGATGCCTTTTTCCTGGAGCATTTTGACTACTTCCTGGTCGGAGAGGGGTTTGGTGGGGTCTTCCTTTTTGAAGATTTCGGCAATCATGTCCTTGACGCTGGTGTTGGAGAGGCCATCGCCGGAGGCGGTCTGGATGCCGGCGGTGAAGAAGTACTTCATCTCGAAGATGCCCTGGGGGGTCTGGATGTATTTGCCGGAGACGGCGCGGCTGACGGTGGTTTCATGGACGCCGACGACTTGGGCCACTTGAACCATGGTCAGGGGTCTGAGGCAGGCGACGCCCTTTTCCATGAAGTCGCGCTGGCGGTGGACGACTTCCTTGGCGATGCTCAGGATGGTCTGCTGGCGCTGGTGCAGGCTCTTGATCAGGAACTTGCCGGCGCGGATCTTCTCGCGGATATAGTTGCGCACCTCCGGCGAGTTTCCGCCCTGGGCCATCAGGTCCTTGTAGGTGTTGCTGATGCGCAAGTGCGGGATGTACTCGTTGTTGGTGGTGATGACGAAATCGCCGCCGCTTTTGCGGACGAAGACCTCCGGCAGGATGTATTGGTGGTCGTCGGGCAGGAAAGCGCGGCCGGGGCGGGGTTCCAGCCGGGCGATGCGCTCGAGGGCCGTCTGGACTTCGTCGATGGAAGCGCCGGTGCCGCGGGCGATTTCGGGGATGCGCCGCTTGCCCAAGGCGTCCATGAATTCGTTGATGATGCGGTAGTCGAGGGTGCGCTGCTGGCCGATGCGCTCCAGTTGGAGCATCAGGCATTCCCGCAGGTCGCGGGCGCCGACGCCAGGCGGTTCGAAGCTCTGAATGACCTTCAGCACTTCCAGGACCCGTTCCGGCGGCAAGCCGGTGGCCGCCGCCACTTCCTCGAGCGTCGCTTTCAGGTAGCCGTAATCGTCAATGTTGCCGATGATGACCTCGGCGGCGGGCCAGTTGTCCGCCGGCAAGGCCGACTGGCGGACCTGCTCGAGCAGCACCTCCTGGAGCGAAGTGTCGGCCACGAGCGAATCGAACATGAATTGCCGCCTTTCTTCCTCCTCGGCGGAAGGGCGGGAGGGCAGGTTGGTCTGGGCAAAATGCTCGCGCCATTCCTGGTCGAGCTGCGCCAGGCGCTCGAACTCCTCCTGGAAATCGTCCACCGGCTCGCCGCTGCTCTTTTCCGAGGCCGGGTCCAGGTTCAAGTCCGCAGGCGGTTCGCTGGGGTCTGCGGTCTCGGCCAGCTTTTCGGGTTCGCGGTCCTCTTTCTCCGTCGGCTCCATTTCCGCCGCCGGGGCCTCTTCCAACAAGGGGTTCTGCTGCAGTTCCTGTTCGACCAGGGCCTTGAGTTCGAGCGTCGGCGCCTGCAGGAGCGCCAGCGATTGCTGCAATTGCGGCGCCAGCACCAGCGATTGGGTCAACCGCTGGGACAGTTGTAGGCCCTGAGCCATGCCCTCATTGTAAGCGTCTGCGCCGGCAATACAAGCAGAACTTGGCACGAGTTTGGCTCTCCCGGCGCGTTCGCGAGCCCTTGGCAGCGCCGGCGGACGTGAAAAAAGAGGGGCCGCGCTGCGCCCGCCCCTTCGCGCGCAGGGGCGGCTGCGCCCCGCAATGAAACACGCCGCTTGGCGCCCGTGCAAAAACAACTTCGGTGCTTTGGGCGTAATTCTAACAAACTGCCTTCGCCTGGCGTCCAGAGCGTGGAGTCCCGATTCCGAATCGGGATAGAGCGTGAGGGCATCGGAGCACTTGCCACGCTCCACGCTCTTACGCTTCACGCTCCACCCAAGCAGCCAGATCTCGGAATTTATTTTTGCACGAGCCCTTAAGGCTGCTGCAGCTCGGCGAAGCTGGCCGAGGCCTCTTCCCAGGGCGCGGCCGGGCCGGGCTGGCAGGGCTTGACTTCGCTGGACTGGCGGATGACTTCGCGCATCTCGGCCAGCGAGGCCAGTTCGCCGCTGGCACGGACCTGGACGAGGAGGTTGCCCAGGGCGGTCGCTTCGACCGGGCCAGCCACCACCGGTCGCTGGCAGGCATCAGCGGTGAATTGATTGAGCATCTCGCTTTGGGAGCCGCCGCCCACGATGTGAATGACTTCGATGCGCTGGCCGGTAAGTTCCTCGAGCCAGCCCAGTACCTGCCGGTACTTGAGCGCCAGACTTTCGTAGGCGCACCGCACCAATTCGCCCTCGGTCTTGGGGGCCGGCTGTTTGGTCTCGACGCAGAAATCCTGGATGGCCTGGGGCATGTCGGGCGGATTGAGGAAGCGCGAGTCGTCAGGATTGACCAGCGCGCGGAGGGCGGGCGCCTGGCCGGCCAGTTGCGCCAACTCACCGTATTCGTATTTCCGGCTGCGGGCGTCGAAGGCACGCTTGCACTGCTGCACCAGCCAGAGGCCCATAATGTTCTTGAGCAAACGGTAAGTGCCGTCCAGGCCCCCTTCATTGGTCATATTGATCTCGAGCGCGCGGGGGGACAGGCAGGCCTGGGGCACCTCGGCACCCATCAACGACCAGGTGCCGGAGCTGAGGTAGGCCCAGTTGGCCTGGCCCGTGTTGGCGGTCGGCACCCCGGCGACGGCGGAGGCGGTATCGTGCGTGGGCGGGGCGACCACTTTGACCTTGCCCAGGCCCGTCCTTTCCGCCACGCCGGGCCGCAGGGCGCCCAATTCCGTGCCGGGCGGGACGACTTTGGGAAAAATGCGTGTGGGGAGGCCGAATTTCTTCAACAAGCCCCTGGCCCAGTTGCGCGTGAGCGGGTGCAGGCACTGCGTGGTCGTGCCGTTGGTGAACTCGACGACGCGCGAGCCGCACAGCGCCCAATGGACAAAGTCCGGCATCAGCAGCAGGCAATCCGCCGCCGTCAAGAGTTCGGGGGTGTTTTCTTTGATGGCCAGCAACTGGAAGAGGGTGTTGAGCTGCATGAACTGCAGCCCCGTTTGGGCGAAGATCTCCGCCCGCGGCACCTGCTGGAAGGCCTTTTCCATCATCCCGTTGGTGCGCGCATCGCGGTAATGGTAGGGCTGGCCCACCATTTCATCGTGCCGGCTCAGCAGCACGAAGTCCACGCCCCAGGTATCGGCGCCCACGGACACGATCGCTGGGCCGTATTTCCTGGCCGCCAGCCCCAGGCCGTTCTGAATCTCGGCCCAAAGCCGGATCACGTCCCACCGCATGGAGCCGGCCAGGTGGACGGGGCCGTTGGGGAAGCGATGAATTTCTTCGAGCTGAATCGTCTTGCCGTTCCAGAGGCCGGCCATCACGCGGCCGCTTTCGGCGCCAAGGTCAATGGCGAGATAAACACGTTGAGACATGAGAGAATTGAGGGTTGAGGGTTGAGGGATGAAGGTCG
>Ga0187850_10000127_pt1 | contig 100296 bp, 100 predicted proteins | sample June2016WEW_4_15_FD_132436 | JGI IMG/M metagenome (GOLD analysis project Ga0187850, IMG submission 132436) | Peatland microbial communities from SPRUCE experiment site at the Marcell Experimental Forest, Minnesota, USA - June2016WEW_4_150 | ecosystem: Environmental > Terrestrial > Soil >...
CCAGGGCCTGCCAGGCCGTGTTCCAGTACTGCGTCGACGCCATGTTCAGCACCAAGAACGAGATCACCCACCCGCCGAAGATCCCCACGAAATCCGAGATGATGGTCAGCAGCGGCAGCACCGCGCAGGTGGCGATCAGCCGCGGCGTCACCAGCTTCTGGATCGGGTCCGTGCCCAGCGCGCGCATGGCGTCGATCTGCTCGGTCACCTTCATCGACCCCAGCTCGCTGGCCATGCCCGAGGCGTTCCGCCCCGCCACCATGAGCGAGGTCAGCGCCGGGCCGAGCTCCCGCACCAGGGTCAGCGCCACCAGCTTGCCGGTCTGGCCCACCGCCCCGTATTGCGACAGCGCCTTGGCCATCTGCATGGCCATGACCGCGCCGGTGAAGAACCCCACCATGACGACGATCGGCAGGCTGCCCACGCCAATGATGTCCATCTGCATGAAGATATCGTCCGCGTAGTGCGGCTTCCGCACGATATTCAGCAGCGCGCGCCCGGCCAGCAGGTAGAAGTCCTGCACTGCGACCACGCGCGCCTTCAGGAAATCGATCACGTTCGCCTGCTCCTCGAATCCCGATGTTAACATAGCAGCTTGCGAGCGTAAGAGCCTGTGGTGAAAGTCCCGTTTAAGGCGCGGACGCAGGCGGAACCGCCTGCGCCACAAGGAGAATCAACGACTTGGGCCAGTGTGGGGCAGGCGGTTTCGCCTGCCACGGATTTTCACCCCAGGCTGCTAAACCCGCCTGGGAAACTCGAGGGAGCCGGACTGGTCTTCAATCGCGGAGAAATGCGGGGGAAGGCTGAGGATGGACGCCGGCCGGGGCGCGGGCGCCAGGAATTGCCCGCTGCCCCGGGCGTGCCTCTACAGCACTGGAGACGCCACCGCGCCCGTCGTCCGAACGCGGAAACTCTGCGGCCGCGGGGTGCTGATGCGCTGCGGGCGCAGTTCTCGGGACGGCCGGTCCTCGATGGTCACGTTCAGCGTCACTTCCTGGCGATTCCGAACCACGGTCAACGGGAAGGTCTTCTTCGCCTCCGGCTCGCGCATCCGCCTGGCGACCTCCGAGGGCGTGCTTACCTCCGCGCCGTCCACCTTCACGATCACGTCGCCGGCTTTGATTCCGGCCTTTTCCGCCGGGGTGTCCTTGCCCACCGAGCGCACCAGCACGCCTTTCTTCACTCCGAAGAATTCGGCCAGTTGCGAACTCACCGCTTCGGCCTCGATGCCCAGCGTGCCGCTCCGCCAGGACATGAACGGCTGGGGCAGGTCCGGCATCTGGAACCGCAGCCGGCCCAGTTGTTCCTGGAACTTCTCCATCTGCTGCTGCCAGTTCCGATCCCCGGAAAAGTTGCGCTCGATCACGACGTGCTTGGCCTTGCGCTCGCCCACGGTCGCGGCGAGCGTTTGGGTGGCGCCGCCCCGGCTGACGAGCAGCTTCACCTGCCGCCCCGCCGGCGTCTCCCGCACCAGGCGGACAAACTGCTCGGTGCCCTCGACGCGCTGGCCCTGGTACTCCAGCACCACGTCGCCCTGCTTCAGTCCCGCCTTGGAGGCCGGGCTGTCGTCCTCCACCTTGGTCACCTCGACTCCGTGCACGTCGGACAACTTCAGTTCCTTGGCGCGGTCGGCATTCACTTCTTGCACGCCGATCCCCAGATAGCTGCCTCCCTTTCCCGAAGCGATGTGGAAGACTTCCGGCAGGGAGGGCGGCGGCGCGGGTCCTTCCTGTGTGAGCACATACTCCTCCTCCAATTCCGGCACCACCACAGGCGCCGGGGGAGGCCCCGGAATCTCAAGTCCGGGTTCGGGCGGGGCGGGAGGCGCGGGAGGAACCGCCTGCTGCGCCATCAACCCCGCACCACCCAGAATCACCAACAGCGACAACACCAGTATCTGTTTCATAGTCCTCACTCCATATGACCTTATCTCTGGCGACGCAGGTAGATCGTGCCGCCGGAAGCCATCAGCCGCAGCAGCGGCCCGCCTCCGTTGATCGTGCCCAGCGCTTCCGTTTCCGTCTCGTCCTGCCTGAGCCGCGGGCGGATCTCGCTGAAATCCGAGATAATCCGGTGCCCGCCGGGATATGCGCTGATCGCCTGAACCGTCACCGCAAGATTAGACGGAATCAGAACCGTTATGTCACCACCGCCGGTGCTCAATACCGAATCCAGGAGCGGCCCTCCCGCCAGTTCCACCAGGATGCTGCCGACCTGCGTGGCGGCCCGCAATCCGCCGTACACGCCATACAGTTGGATAGCGCCCCTCTCCGCCTGGCACTCGACGTTGCTCGCCGAGCGGATTCGGATGGCCCCCGCCACGGTTTGAGCGATCACCGGGCCGTTCGCGCGAACGACCTCGATCAACCCGGCCTGGGCCATGGCGGTGACGCCGTACTCGGCCCGCTCGATGCGGATATTGCCGCCCCGCGTCGATGCCCGCACCAGCCCCTTGGCCACCTTCACATAAATCTCGCCGCCCTCGGTGTTCAGGCCCGCCTCGCCTCCGATCGTATCCGCGCTGATCGGGCCCCCGCCCGAATAGCACAGCACATTCCCCCCGACCTGGCCCAGGCGAACCTGCCCCCCGCTCGTCCGCACCGTAACATCGCCCCGAATCCGGTCCACCTGCAACCGGCCTCCGCGGCTGTCCGCCCGCAGCGATCCATCCAGGTCATAGGCCTCGATAGATTCGCCCTGGGACTCCAGAATCGTCTCGCGGAGTTTGCGCGGCACGCGCAACCGGAGGTCCGCCGAGGTCTCCCAACCGGGGGGCAGACTGACCTCCAGCACCAGCCCTCCGCTCCGCTTCGCGGTCTTGACTGCGATCCCGCCCAGCAGCGCGCGTGCCCGCGCCGGGTCCCGGACCTTGGTGCGCTTCGTCAGAACGTATCCGATATCCCCCCTGGCTTCGCCCTGCAAGAATACCGCGCCGCGCGTGGACACCTTCAGCAGCTCGGAGCCCGCCAGTGACGCGGAGCCGTTCGCCGTCTGGACCCAATACCTGCCCTCCCGAACGACGTGGGAATCCGTCTGGGCGGCGCACGCGGCCGCCAACGCCGCCGGAATCAACCATAGCCAACCCGTTCTCATCAGAATGTCCCGACCGATGCGTCCATCTCCTGGAGCGCCCGCTGACAGCGCAGCCGCACGTAGTCGTTGCTCTCCTTCTGAACCAGTTCTTGCAGCAGACCGACGATGGCGTCCCCTTTCTTTAGTACCAGCAGATCGATGGCCTGGGTCCGAATTCCCGGATTGTCGTCCGCCAGCAGGGCTTTCGCCAGCGCGCTCCGCACTTCCGGCGCTCCCGCGTACGGCTTCAGCGCATCCAGCGCCCTCAGGCGCACCCCGGGGTTGGGGTCGTGCTCCAGGGCGAACAGCAGCGTGCCGCGCAACTCGTTCGAGGCCGGCCGCGTGCTCAGGATGTCCATCGATTCGGCGCGCAAGCCCGCGTCGGTGGATTCCCGGGTCGCGGCCATCAGCAGGCGGTGAATCTGCTCGTCACCGGGGTACCCGGTGAGGAGGCGCTGGCGCGTCTCCTCAACCACGACCCGCACTTTGCCGGAGGCTTCCGGCTGCACGTAGCGCACCCGCGAGACCGCGGGCTCCAGCCCGTTCCCCGGCTGCGGCGCACTGGTCCATCGGGCGGCGAAAAATCCCACGGCAACCAGGGCCAGCGCACCCACCGGACGCGCCATGGCGGGCCACCAGGCAAACCAACCGCCCCGGCCCGCCGACCGTGGCGCGGCCGTTTCCAGCCCCAGCTTCAGATCGCGCCGGCAGCGGGCCAGCAGGGCCGCCGGAGGCCGTGCGTCCCGCTCGTCGAGGGCTTGGTGGATCCGCTTTTCGACCTCCAAGCCCTTGCGGCACCCCTCGCAGCTCTCCAGGTGGTCCTGGAAGCTCTGCTCCTCTTCCAACGAAAGCTCGCCGTACAAGAACAGCGAGTAACTCCTGGTTGCCGACTCGCAATTCATACAAAATCTCCCAGCGCCACCCGCATCTTCTGGGTCGCGCGAAACAGGCAGGTTTTTGCCGCTTCCTCGGTGCTGCCCAGCGCCTCCCCGATGGCCCGCAGCCGCAGGCCCTGGTAGTGCCGCAGTTCGAACACCATGCGCTCTTTGGCGGTCAATCCCCGAAGCGCCGCCTCGATGCGCGCTCCCAACTGCTGGCTGAGAAGGCTCCGCTGCGGGTTCCCTTGCGCTCTCTCTTCCACCACGCCGTCCATGCGGTTCCACGACCCTTCTTCCGTTCCGATCACCGCCGGCTCCTCCCGCCGCACCTTCCGCTTCCGCAGATGGTCCAGGCAGACGTTGGTAGCCACCCGGTACAGCCACGTATGAAAACTGCAATCGAACCGGAACAGGTGCAGGTTCTTATAGACCCGCAGAAACGTCTCCTGGTACACGTCATAGGCGTCTTCGATGGACCGCAGCAGATTCATCGCCAGCCGCAGCACACCCCGGTCGTAGGCATGGACGAGCTGCTCGAAGGCGTCCTCGTCGCCTTTCTGTGCCGCCCGAATCAGTACCGCCTCTTCCACGCCCGGGGCTGGACTCTCGTCCGTCGCCGCTGTGGCTTCACGCGTCACGCTGAGCGTCTACCTGAGAATAGGACGGTTTGGGACGAAAAGGGTAACGCCACCGGCGGTCAGGGGACCGCGATCAGCCATCAGCTAACACAACCGCGGCCTTGCGGATAGCTGATGGCTTCCCAGCTTCCCGGCTCCTCAGATCAGTTCCAGCTCAATCCGCTTCTGCGCCGGGTCCAGCGCCGTGATGCGGAAGCTGCGGATCTGCCCCGCGCGCGCGGGCTCGCGGCTGGACTCGGCATTCAGCGTCTTGCCCTGCTTCCACTTGGCGGCCAGCATCGCGGAGAGCGACGATACGTCGGCCGAGGCCGGCCCGGAGCTGTCCTGCGTTTTCTTCTGCTCTCTGGGGAGCGCACAGGGGGCCAACAGCCCTTCGCCCAATTCCACGCTCGCTTCCTGCTTGTGGACCTCCACCACGCGCCCGGTGACGATGTCCCCGACTTTGTGCTCGGCGATATACTCGTCCGCCGTGGTCGGCTGAAGCTGCTTCATCCCCAGCCGGATGCGCCGCTTCTCCCGATCCACCTCCAGCACCAGCGCCCGCACCGTCTCCCCGGCCTTCAGCACGTCCTGGGGATGGTTGATGCGCTTCTCCGCGCTGATATCCCCGACGTGGATCATCCCCTCCAGGCCCTCGCCCAGCTCGACGAACGCCCCGAACTTGGCCAGGTTCGCCACGCGGCCTTCCACCACGCTGCCCACCGGGAACCGCTGCGCGGCCTCGTCCCAGGGATCGCCCAACGCCTGTTTGAGCCCCAGGCCGATTCGCCGCTCCGCGCCGCTGACGTTCAGCACCACCACGTCGACCAGTTCGCCGGGTTTCACCACGTCCTTGGGCTTGATGGCCTTCTTCGACCAGGTGAGGTCAAACAGCCGGATCAGGCCCTCGACGCCGGCCTCCAGCTCCACGAATGCCCCGAATTCCGCCACGCGGGTGACTTTCCCCCGCACCCGGTCGCCAACCTTGTATTTCTCCCCGGCCAGCGACCAGGGGTCGGGCGACATCTGCTTGAGGCCCAGAGAAACGCGGCGGCCTTCGCGGTCCACCTTGAGGATCTTGACCTCGACCGACTCCCCGGCGCTCAGTAAGTCCGAGGGCTTGCCCACACGGGCCCAGGACATGTCGGTGACGTGCAGCAGGCCGTCCACGCCGCCCAGATCGATGAAAGCGCCAAAATCGGTCAGCGTTCGCACCGTGCCGCGGACCACCGCGCCCTCCTGGAGCGCGGCATAGACCTGCTCGCGCGCCTTGGCCTCTTCCTCTTCCAGAACCACCCGGCGGTCCACCACCACGTCTTCGTCCATGACGTCCAGCTTGATGATCTTGCAGACGATCTCCTGGCCCACGAGCTGCTCCAGGTCCGCCAGTTCCCGCACCCCGCTGCGCGAGGCCGGCAGGAACGCCCGTACCCCCACGTCCACGCTCAGACCGCCCTTCACCACCCCGCTGACGATCCCGGCGATGCCGCGCTTCTCCGCAAACGCCTTTTCCAGCGAGGACCAGTCCTTCGGCCGCTCGACCTTGATCTTCGAGAGCAGGTAATAGCCCTCCGGCGCCCGCCCCTTGATTGAGACGATCACCTGGTCGCCCGCCTTGATCTCCACATTGCCGGAGGCGTCCCGGAACTCCTCCACGGGGATGACGCCCTCGGTCTTCAAGCCGATATCGACGAAAACCGATTCGGAGGAGATGGTCACCACCGTTCCCTGGCGGCTCTCCTTCTGGCCCTCCGACGCGCGGCGGTGCGATTCCTCGAATTCCGAGAGGATCTCCCCGAACGAGGAATCTTCGGGAGACGCTTGGGGCGTCAATTCAATGGGTAGGGATTCGGGACTCATGGTGCGGCAGACAACCATTTTGGCACAACCTGCGGCGGTCCGGGGTAAGATGGCAACGTGGCGCGCTGGTGGCATTGGATCCGTATCCACGACCTGGTCTGGCTGGCGATGTTCGTCATCGTCGCCGCCGCCGGGCCGGAGCGCGACGCCCATTTCATCTTCCTCCTGTTCCTGGTGGCGGGCCTCCAGATTGCCGAGCCCAGGGTCCCCGCGCTGGCGGCCCGCCGCGGCAGCGTCATCGCCAACCTGCTCAAATTGGGCCTTGGGTACCTGATCATCTCCCATTCGGGAGGCCCCATCGGCGGGATCAACAGCAGCTACTACTGGATTCTTCTCATCCCCGTAGTCTCCGCCGCCACCACCCTGGGAGTGGGCGGAACGGCGCTGTTCACCGTGCTGGCCTGCGCCACCTATCTCTCTTTCCTCCTTCAGGTCGACTGGCAACTCTACCGGCTTGACCCGGACCAGGTGGCGGAGTTGAGCCTGCGGCTGATCTCTCTGGCGGTCATCGGCTTTCTCACGCAGCGGCTGGCCGAAGCCAATCGGCAGGAAGCGCTCCGGGCGCAGGCCGTGGCCGGCCAGCTTGCCGAGGCCAATCGCAATCTCCAGGAGGCCGAGGCCGTCGCGCGGCGTTCCGAGCGGCTGGCGGCGCTGGGCCAGTTATCGGCGGGGCTGGCGCACGAGCTGCGCAACCCGCTGGGCACGATGCGGGCCTCCGCGGAAATGCTGCGTACCAGCCTGCCCGCGGGCAACGAAGTCGCGGCCGAGTTGGCGGGCTTCATCTCCAGCGAAGTCGACCGCATCAACTCCCTGGTCACCCGGTTCCTCGATTTCGCCCGCCCGCTCGAGCTGCGCCTCCAGCCCTCCGAGTTGAGCGAGGTCATCGACCGGGCCATCGCCCAGCTCGAGCGCGACACGCCGCGCCAGGTCACCGTCTACAAGAACTACTCCCCCGACGTGCGGCCGTTCCCGTTCGATGCCGAGCTGATCGAGCGCGTCATTTACAACCTGCTGCTCAACGCCGCCCAGGCGACACAGTCCGGCGGCGCCGTCACCGTAAAGACCCGCCCGGTGGACGGAGACGTCGAGGTCTCCGTGATCGACCGCGGCGCCGGCATCCACCCCGAACATCTCGAGAACATCTTCAACCCCTTCTTCACCACCAAGAAGGAGGGCGCGGGACTCGGCCTCGCGGTGGTCTCAAAAATCGTGGATCTGCACGGCGGTAGAATAACTGTCGAAAGCGAACCCGGCAAAGGCAGCGTCTTTCGCTTGTTTCTGCCCTGCGAATGAAGACCCGTATCCTGGTTGTCGAAGACGAAGAGAAGCTCCGGCGCGTGCTGGAGCTGCAACTGCGCTCCGCCGATTTCGAGGTGGATCAGACCGGCCTGGCCGAGGAGGCCCTCAAGCTGGCCGACCGCGCCGGCCTGGTTCTCACCGATCTCCGCTTGCCCGGCATGAGCGGCCTCGAGCTGATCTCCGCCATCCGCCGCCAGAACTCGCGCACCCCGATCGTGGTGATGACGGCCTTCGGCACGGTCGAGACCGCGGTTGAGGCCATGAAGGCCGGCGCGGCCGATTTCCTGCTCAAGCCCTTTTCTCTCGATCACCTCATGACCGTCATCCGCAAGGCGCTCGAGATGCGCGCCCTCCAGGACGAGAACCTGAGCCTGCGCCAGGAGCTGGGCCGGCGCTACGAGTTCGACAATATCGTGGGCCATAGCCCGCCGATGCAGGAGGTCTTCGCCACCGTGGAACGGGTGGCGCCCACGCGCGCCACCGTCCTGCTGGCGGGCGAGAGCGGCGTGGGCAAGGATCTGATCGCCCGCGCCATCCATTACCATTCCCCGCGCAGCGACCGCCCCTTCGTCAAGATCAACTGCACCGCGATCCCCGAAAACCTGATGGAGAGCGAGTTGTTCGGCTACGAGAAGGGCGCCTTCACCGGCGCCAACACCACCAAGCCCGGCAAGTTCGAGCAGGCCGATACCGGAACCGCGTTCCTGGACGAGATCGGCGACGTGCCCGCCTCGATCCAAGTCAAGCTGCTGCGCGTTCTCCAGGAGCGCGAGTTCGAGCGGCTGGGCAGCAACAAGACCCGGCACATCGACGTGCGCATCGTCGCCGCCACCAACCAGGACCTTCGCGCCGCCCTCGAGCAGGGCACCTTCCGCGAGGACCTCTACTACCGGCTCAACGTCGTGCCCATCAATATCCCGCCGCTGCGCGAGCGCCGGGAGGACATCCCCTTCCTGGCCGAGCATTTCGTCGCCAAACTGGCGCGCGCCAGCGGCAGCCGCGTCGAGTCCATCAGCGACGCCGCCGTCGAGCGGCTGATGGGCTATCACTGGCCCGGCAACGTGCGGGAATTGGAGAACGTCATCGAGCGCAGCATCGTGCTCTGCCCCGCTACGCACCTGGAGGCCGCCGACATCCGCCTGGACACTTCGCCGCGCGCCCCGCGCCTCGCCGCCGACAACTTCCTGCCCGACGGCGTCACCCTCGACGAATACGAGCAAGCCATCCTCCGTGAAGCCCTCCGCCGCGCCGACGGCAACAAAAGCCAAGCCGCCCGCCTCCTCGGCCTCACCCGCAACGCCCTGCGCTACCGCCTCTCCCAAATGGGCCTGGACAAAGAGGCCGGAGGCGGGGAGTAGCGGGCGACTACTCGTAGTGCGTCCACATACGAAGCACTTTGACGGCCTTCAGGTCGTCGAGGATCTGATAGACCAGCCGATGCCGGATGTCGATGCGGCGGGAATACGCGCCGGAGAGGTCGCCGACCAGCTTCTCGTATCGAGGCGGACTCTGATACGGGTTTGCCGCAAGGACAGCCAGCAACTCCTCGGCTTTCCGGCGCAGTCCCGCCGCCGAGATTCTTTTCGCGTCCTTTTGCGCTTGTTTGGTGAAGACGACTTGCCAGCTCACCAGCCTGGTTCCTTCGCGCAAGCTCCCACGGGAGTCTTCATGCCCTCGCGGACCGATTCACGCATTCCCGGAACAGACAAGAGATAGAGCGTCTCCTGGATCGCGGTCCAGTCGTCCTCGGAAAGCAGCACCGCATTCCCGCGCTTCCCGGTGATGAGAATCTCCCGGTGCGAAGAGGCCGCTTCATCGAGGAGGCCATAGAGCCTCGCTCGGGCGTCGCTCACGGTGACAGTGGTCGGCGGCTTGGTTCTGGGCACGCCAATAACCCCCTCCCCATAGTACGACATTACGTACGCCTACGGCGCCGTCGCGTCCCCGGGCTGCAACCTTGCGGCTCATCGAGGTTTCACGCGGATCTCGAACGACTCCTCGACGCGCTTGCCGTCGGCGCCTTCGGCGGTCAGCGTGTAGCGCGTATCCCGCCGCGGCGCGACGTAGAGGCACCGGCTCAGCGAGGGCCAGACTGGCTCGACCTCCGGCTCGAGGCGCACGGTCTTGGCGTTAGCCACTCCGTAGCACAAGATCGCCTGTTCGCCCTTCCTCAGCGCTCCAGGGCTGGCGTAGAACTGTAGGATCTTTACCGCGCTGCCGGCATCGGGAGCCGCCGGCGGCGCCATCTTCCGCGTGCGAGCGCGCTCGAACTCGCGGCTGCTCCGGCAGCGGTCCGCGAACGTCCAGCCCAAGTAGAGCAACGCGGCTGCCGCCGCCACCCACATGTACCGGACGACTTTGCGCATGGCCTATCCTAACTCGAATGCCGCCCTCGCCGGCCCGGTAGAAACTCGTACTCCGTCCGATATGTTTGTTAGGTGGACAAGATACTGTAACTTGCGGATCGCCAAGGGCACAGGACAATGGCTCGGCTCAGCGCACCTCTCGACGCATCGGACCTCGGCTGCGAGGCCAGACTCCTCGACACCGGCCTGCGCAAGTCCATCATCGGTCAGGACGAGGCCATCGTCCAGATCGTCAACGTCTACCAGGTGTTCCTCACCGGCATGCACGCGCCCGGGCGGCCCGTCGGGAACTTCCTGTTCCTCGGCCCGACCGGCTCGGGCAAGACCCGCATCGTGGAGGCGACGGCGGAGATCCTGACGGGGAGCGCGCGCGCCGTGGTGAAGATCGACTGCGGCGAGTTTCAGCACAGCCACGAGATCGCCAAGCTCATCGGTTCGCCCCCAGGCTACCTGGGTCATCGCGAAACCCACCCCATGCTCAGCCAGGAGACGCTGAACCAGTACGTTACCGAGAGATTCAAGTTGAGCTTCGTCCTGTTCGACGAGATCGAGAAAGCCAGCGACGCGCTGTGGAATCTGCTGCTGGGCATCCTGGACAAAGCCACCCTCACCCTAGGCGATGGCCGCAAGGTGGACTTCTCCAGCTCCCTGATCTTCATGACCAGCAACGTCGGCGCCGCCGCCATGAGCGCGCTCACCAACCCCCGGCTGGGCTTCGTCTCCCCCAACCCCGGCGAGCGGCTGAACGACAAGGTGGCGCAGACCGGCGTGGAAGCCGCCCGCCGCAAGTTCACCCCCGAGTTCATCAACCGGCTGGACAAGATCGTGGTCTTCCGTTCGCTGGGCGACGCCGAATTGCGGCAGATCCTGGACCTCGAGCTGGCCTTGGTCCAGGAGCGCGTCTTCCAGTCGCAGAACGCCAAACCATTTGTCTTCAGTGTGACCGCCGAGGCCAAGGACTATCTGCTCCGGGAAGGCACCGATGTGAAGTACGGCGCGCGCCACCTGAAGCGCGCGGTCGAGCGCACTCTGGTGCAGCCCATGTCCAACCTCATCGCCAGCGGCCAGATACAGCAAGGCGACTGGGTGCGCACGGACTACGATCCCACCGCCGACCGGATGGCCTTCTTCCTGGAGGCCGAGAACGTCTCCCCCTACGTCATGGCGGAAATGGTCAAGACCTCCCCCTCCCTCTCCGCCGCGGCGTAAGTAGGATAGGGCTCCAGCCCTGTCCCGAGCATTACTGGGAGCCTCGCCGGCCGTGGCCGCCGCTTCTCAGCTCAGGTTCCGCCCCTGATCCAGCGCGTACACGTGCCCGCTCGCTACCGTCGTCAGCGCCAGGTACAGCACCAGCAGCGCGAACTGCTCCACGGCTTCCTTGTCGCTCACCGCGTACTTCACCGCCGAGCTGGCACGGATTCGCTCCCAGGCCTCCCGCGGGAAGTCCTCCGGCGGCAGGATCGGCCCCGGCGCCACCGCGTTCACGAAGATCCCCCGCTCGCCGTACTCCAGCGCCATCGCCCGCGTCATCGCCGCCACCGCCGCCTTGGTCACCACATACGGCAGGTTCCGCTTCTGTGGTTTGCCGATCGAAGTCGCGTCCGCCACGTTGATGATGTGCCCGCCCGGCGGCATCAACGGCACGATCAGTTGCACCGGCCAAAAGGTGCCCAGAATGTGTGCCCCGACGTGCTCCCGCCACTCCCGCTCGCCAACCTGATCGATCTCGACCCGCCGGTACACCGAGGCCATATTGACCAGGATGTCGATTCGCGGGAACTCGCCCCGCACCCGCTCCACCGCCCCCTTCACGCTCTCGCGCTCGGAAACGTCCGCCTGCACCGTGATGGCCCGCACACCCAGCTTGCGCGCGGCCGCCGCGGTCTCCTCCGCCTCCGCCCCCGAACGGCGATAACTCAGCGCCAGGTTCACGCCTTGCTCGGCCAGCGCCAGCGCCACCCTACGCCCGATCCGCCTGCCCCCGGTGATCCACGCGGTCTGGCCCTTCAGCCGGCCGAGATGTTTTTCGAGCAGTGTCAAAGCAGTTTCCGCAGGGCCGCCTCCAGCGCCGCCATGTCCGTCTCGCCGAAAAACGAATGCGCCTTGCGGCCCTCCCGATCGTAGAGGAACAGCGCCGGCAGTTGGCCGCTCCACTTCGCATCGATCGCGTTGATGAACAGGTCGTCGTCTCGCGGCCGCTTGATGTAGCCCGGCGGCGGCGCCCGCTGTTTCTTCAGGAACTCCAGCGCGCCCGCCTCCTGTTCCGGCTCATCGCAGGAGATCGTGATCAGCTTCAGCCCGCGATCCCGGTACCGGTTTTCCAGCGCCACCAGTCGCGGCATCTCGGCGCGGCACGGCTCGCACCACGTCGCCCAGAAGTCCACCAGCGCCACCCGCCCCTTCCCCGAGACGGCCAGCTTCTGGAATCCTGCCTCGTCCACCGGGATCAGCCGCGCGGGCTGCGCCGCGACCGCCGCAACGACCGCGCACTGGATCAGGAACAGCCGTCGCGTCACGTCGCCTTCTTGACTCGCTTGATCGTGCAGCCGAACGCCTTGGTCTCCGGAGACTCCACCGCCCGCCCCGCCAGCACCGCCTCCAGCGCGTTCCTCAGCCTCTGCGTCTGAACCCGCTCGATCGCCTGCGAGTCGTCCACCGACCCGTGGTACCGGATCGTGCCCGTCCGGTCCAGCACGAACGCCTCCGGCGTCACCGTCGCTCCGAACCGGTCCGCCGTCACGTTGTCGTCGTCCTTAAAAACCTGGAACGGGAAGCCGTGTTCCTGCGTGTGCCGCGCCACCTCCGCCGCCGGCTCCGTCCGGTTCGCGTTGATGAACACGAACTTCACCCCCTTCGGCGTGTAATCCGTGTACAGCGCCTTCATCCGCTCGTTGTACGCGTTCGATACCGGGCACTGCGTGGCGATGAACAGAACCACTGTCACGTCCCCTTTCAGCGACGAGAACTGCACCGCGTTGCCCTGCACGTCCTTGATGCCAAAATCGCTCACCTGCGATCCCAGCTTGAATTCCTGCCCCCACAGCACGGCGGTGCATGCCCACGCCGTCAATAGCAATCGTCCCATGTTCTCCTCCGTTGGCGGCACCGCTCGCCCGCCGTCACTTCTTCAACTTCAGATTGATGACCGCCTTCTTGCGCGAATCGAACGTGCTGAGCGGCTTCCAACCGCTCGAAACGCCTTCCCGCTGGGCCTTCAGCCTGTAATCCACGTTTGTGTTCAGCCCGTGGAAAATGTAGCTCCCGTCTTCCCTCGTATTGAACGTGCGGATCTGCTGGGTCCTGGTGTTTTCCAGATACACCACCGCGCCCGCCACCGCCGCCTCATTCGCATCCGTCACCGTACCTTCGACCGACCGGACGTTCGGGTCCTCCTTGATCTTCTGCGCCAGGGCCCCCGGCAGCGCGGCCCAGACCGCCAGACCCATCGCCAGCACCGTCAGCGCCGCTCTTACACGTTCTCCGGATACACCACTCATTAGATTTTCCGTCCCCCTACTTGGATGCGCGTTCGAGCAGAAAGAATACATCGATCCGGTCTTCGGCGGTCACCGTGACGGGCTTGTCCTGCGCCTGGTATCCGGCCGCTTTGGCCCTGACCGTGTAGCTCATCGGCGCCGCCGCCACCCGCATCACGAACTCGCCTCTCTGGCTCGTAACTACCTGTATTTTCTTAAACTTACGAGCCTCATTCGAGTCTCCAACGGCGGCCAGTGTCACCTCCGCCCCGGGCAGCGCCAGGCCCGTCTCCCGGAACACCGTGCCCGCAATCAGAGCGTAGCGCGGTTGTTCCTTCTTGCCCTTGTCCGCGCCGGTGGCTCCGGTCCCGCTCCCGAGCAACGCCAGCGCCGCCGCCGCGGCCGCCAGGCCCGGGCTGGGGACGAGTCTACTTCCAGGTCTCGTCTTCCTCATCCTCGTCGTCGAAGTCCGAATCCTCCTCGTCCTCGTCGTCCTCCTCCGGCTCCAGATCCAGCGGGTCCACGCTCACCACCCGCAGATCGGCGCCGCAGTCGCTGCAGCTTAGCGTGTCTTCTTCCTCGAGCTCGTCTTCATCGACGTCGATCTCCGCGTCACAGACCGGACAGATCACCATGCCCATCCCTCCAATGAAGTGCCAACCATTTTCCTCTATTCAAACTACTTCGTTTTTGGGAAACTGCCAAGAGCCGATCGCCGCATTTTCTTGCGCACGCCCTATTTTCCTGCCCGCCGCCGCGTGGCCGCCGGGACGGTCTCGACTCCTGCCATGGCTCCCATTGTAGACCGCCGTGGGGCGGACCCCCCTGATCGGGTCGAGTGGCGGGGATTGCGCCCCGTCATCCTCCCGAACCCAATCTCAGAATCTCCTGCCGCAACCGCCGATGCCCCGCCATCGTCCGCAGGTACCGCGATTCGTCCGGCCCCGTCTTGGCCCGCAGGATCCGCGCCACCCCGCGCTTCTCCTCCGGCGTCCACCGCCCCAGGTCCGGGATCAGCGCCAGCACCAGCGCCCAGGCCTCCTGCGCCGGCTCCAGCTCGATCCCCAGCGCGCGCTCGACCGCCGCCACTGCCGCCCTGCGCATCTTCTTCGCGTCCCCTCCGAACCGCTCCGCCATCCGCCGCTGCACCGCCAGCCCCAGGTGGCGCACCCGGAACCGGTCCCAGCTTCCCTCCTCGTCGTACACCATGTACCCCGCTGCGAACTTCCGCAGCGTCGCCGCCGGCGTCCGGTAACCGCTGTCCTTCGCGATCCTCTGCTCCTCGACCGCCAGCCGCCGCGCCGCCCGCTCTCCCACTGGCCGGAACCCCAGCTTCCGGTAGAACCAGAACGCCCCCGAGTCGATGGCCTCCTCATTGTGGCGCCCGATCTGGTACGGGTCCACCGAAAAGCACCTCACGCCCGTCAATTGCCGGAACAGCCGCATCAGCCGCGTGTACAGCCACGCCGATTCCCCCTCCCGGAAGGTGTAGTACACATTGAACCCGACCTCCATCCGCTCGAACAGGCTCAGCGTCTCGACATACCCTACCGGCACCCCGTTCTTGGACATCACCGCGCAATGATAGGCCCGCAGCGGCAGTCGCCGCTCTGCCGGCACGCCCCACGCGGTGAACCGTACCCCCCGCCCCGCCTCCGCTCTCAGCACCTGCCCCGGATCGCCATAGGTGAACCCGTACAGTTCGCGGTACCGCGGCGCCGACGTATCCACCGCCTGCTCGATGGCCCTCTTCCCTTCGGCCCGGCTCAGCCGCACCAGATCCAGTTCCGGGATCTCCTCCGCCAGCGCGCAGCGCCGGATCAACGGCCCGTCGTGGAAGTACATCGGACCCGCCGGCATCCGCGCCCGCGTGCGCGTCGCTTCCGTCTCCCCCAGCTCCCACCGCAGCGGCAGCTCCAGCGAATCGTACTGGTCCGCCTCCATCCGCTTCAGGATCCAAGGCAGGTCCGGCCCCCCGCCGCCTTTCGCCGCCCGCAGCCACTCCAGGTAGGGGACGTTCGCTTCTACCGTCCAATCCTCTTCCAGCAGCGGCAGGAACCGCCGAAACCACCGCCCCAGCCGGTCCGTTTCGTAACCCTCCCAGTCGATGTCGATGCGCTCCGGATACGCCGCCGCCAGCCGCCGCGCCACGTCGTAGCTGAACACCGCCGAAAGCGCCGTCCCCGCGATCCCCGACACCTCCGGCTCGTCCAAGCCCTCCATCCCCGCCACCCGCTCCGCAAACGAAGCCAGCGCCCGGTCCGCTTCCAGCGCCACCTCCGCGCTCGCCGGATAAGCCCGCAAAAACAGCAGCGCCTCGTGGAACCGAACCAGCGACGCCGCATCCGCAAACCGCTCCCGCGCGACCTCGGCAATCAGCTCCGCCGTCCGCACCCCCTCGCCCGGGCCGAACCGCCGCTTGGCCTCCTCCAACCGCGCTAGCATCTGCTCCACCATGCGGGGTAGTTTACACCACTCGAGGCCGCATCGAGCGGCTCCCTGTAGGCTCCCGATAGACTCCCTGTGAGCGTTAACTTGTGCGGCGATCACGGCTCCGCGGCCCTGGAAGCGCTCGCGTCGGGTTGTGGTACCTGACCTCGGTCTGCCGTCCGGCGCTCTCAGTCTCCCCCAACCGGACTTATGGGGCGTTTGCTGGTGGAAAGGGGATTTCGAAACAGCTATGTGATCACTGCGAGGGATCCGCCTGCAAATGTCGGCCCTCAATGTCGATGCCTAATCCGCAGGCTTAGCGGCCTGTGCAGCCGGTCCGCTCCAGGCTGTTGTTCGGCGTCATTGCCCCCACCTCAACGCAACCGCGATCTCGCTGGGGACTGTCGCCAGAACAACGCCGACAACAAGCCAGAAAACGCCCATCATCTCTACATGGATGCCTCCAGCACCAAGTCCCTCGAGCTGCAAGCGGAGGGCCGTGATGGCAGACTCCCGCGCCAGCCGTTCTACGCCTACGGCCTCGTTCACCTTCCTTGTCGCTTCCTGAAACTCCTTTGCAGTCTCGGCTTGTTCTGCCCTGAGTGTTGCGACGTTCGCCTCCAGTGTGGCCAATCGAGCCTCGACTGACGCATCTGGCGGAGCACCTCGCCACACCGAGCCCTTCGCGCTACATGACGCTGAACCCTCTGCTGTCCCGGCAACCCAGATAGTCTGTGGCTTCGCCCCCCAGCGAGGGCGTCGGTTCATCCAACCGCGAATATTCTCAACGAGACTGGGTCGATTGAAGAGGCGTCGCTTGTCCCGTAGACCTGACACAACCGTGAGAATCCCGAGCAGTTGGAAGGCGAGGCCGCAATAACGCAGAACGGGTTCAGCCAAACTCAACGAAAGCCGCGAGGCAACAGTGAGGGCGAGCACCACGATTAAAACCGGAACCCAGAAGCGCCACGCCTCCGCAAGCCAATGAGCGAGAGCCGTTACAAATCGCCGCAGATTCTGTATCAGCCGCATGCGTTGATCGTGATCACTGACGCCGAATTCATAATTGGGCCGAACTGCATAAACCCCGGCGGGGCCGGCCTAAGACGGAACCGCCACCTGCGGGCAGCGGGGGCAAGTGCTTGCCACATAACCACTTCTGTTCCATTCTACAAGTTCCCTCCACCAATCGGTGGCGCGGGCCACAAACGGCGTTCCGGGACGCCCGGATGTATCCCACTCGTGCGGTTGATGATCCTGCCCCGGCCCGTAGTCCGAATCGGCGATAATGGAGAGGAGGGAGGAATGCCGTGTCTGCCCGGATCACAGCCATCCCAGGCGTTTGCGGGGGAAAGCCCTGCATTGCCGGTCACCGGGTTCGTGTGTCCGACGTTGTGATCTGGCACGAGCATCAGGGGTTGACGGCCGACGCGATCGTCTCCCAAGTTCCGGGGCTTACCCTCGCCGACGTGCACGCCGCCTTGGCCTACTACTACGAGAACCTGGAAGCGGTCCGGGAAGAGATGCGTGCCGAGCTGGCCGCCGCGCAGAGTTATCAGGCGGACAGCCAATCGATCTTGCCGGCAAAACTCAACCAGGCAAAGCGTGTTTCTTGAGCCAACCGATCCGCTTTCACACCGATGAGCACATCGGCTGGGCCGTGATTGAGGGCTTGCGCCGGCGCGGGATCGACGTGTCCACGACATCCGAGACAGGATTGCAGTCCGCCACCGACGTGGAGCAACTGAACTATGCTCACAAGGCCGGCAGGGTGCTTGTAACGCAGGACACGGACTTTCTCCGGCTGCACGCCCAGGGAACCCGCCATTCAGGAATCGCGTTCTTCCGCCAGGGAGAGACTACCGGCGACATCTTGCGGATGCTCGTCCTGTTGTTCGACATCCTGACCTCTGAAGACATCGCCGGCCGCGCTGAGTTTCTGTAACGACGGCTCGCGTGGGCTGATTCGCTCAACACACTGTTCCCACACGCCCTTCTCCGACATCGATCCCGCCACCGTATTACCTACTTCCCGAACCCCAGCTCCCTCACCACCCTCTCCGCCCTGTACACCTTCCGCAGCGCCTCGATGATCCCCTGGCTGGCCACGTGTACCGCGCGGCCCTCCACCTCGTCGTATACGAAGCGGTTCGCCATCGCCTCCAGGTTGCTGTCGAAGATGATCCCCACGACCTCGCCCTTCGCGTTCACCGTCGGGCTCCCCGAATTGCCCCCGATGATGTCGCAGGTGCTCACGAAGTTGAGCGGCGTCCCGGGCGCCAGTGCGCCCTTGGCCTTCAGGAAGCTCTCCGGCAGCCGGAACGGCTCCTCCCCCGTCGCGTGGGCGTACATTCCCGCGAAATCGGTGGCGTAGGGGATCTTGCCGTACCCTTTCACCGGCCCGTAGGACAGCCGCAGCGTGCCCGTCGCGTCGGGGTACTCGGTGGCTCCGTAAACCGCGAATCGCGCCTGGGCGATCTTGGTCGCATTGGCCCGCGTCACCGCCTCCAGCTCGTCCTCCAGCCTCTTCCGAACCGCCCGCGCCTCCCCGTCCAGCGCCCGAACCAACTGGATCATCCCGTCCTGGGAGCTTTGAACCGCTTCCACGCTCGCCGCCAGCCGCTTCCGCTCCGCCACCTCCTTCAGCTTGCTGGTCGTGACGTAGTATTCCGCGGCCTGCCAGGCGTCCCGTCCCGCCAGCGCCGCCTTCACCGCCGCGTGGTCCGGCCCAAGCTGCTCCCGGAGGAAGTGCAGGTAGTTCGCCAGCACCGCAATCTCGACCCCCTCCGCAATCGGCGCCGGGGAATACAGCCGCAGCGCCAGCGACGGCAGCGCCGCGTCGGTGTACTCCCTCAGCCGCTGTCCGTTGGGCTTGGCTTTCTCCTGCGGCAGCCGCAGCACGCCGCGCGCGATCCGGAACAGGTCGGAATACCGCGGCCCGCCCTCCAGCGCGTAGTATTCCTTCTGCGCCGGCGCCCATTTCCGGTACGCCGCCGCGATCGCCTCCAAACCGGCTCCCACGTCCTCACGCAGCTTCGCGTTCTTCGCGACAGCCGTCCGCAGTTTTTCCTCCCGCGCCTTCTTCTCCTCGAACAGTTGTGCCGTCTTGAGCCCCTTGTACTCCCAGGTGCGCGCTTTATACGTGTTCTCCGCGCCGAACAGCTTGTCCCGCGCCAGCCGCTTGTTCTCCGCGCTCTTGGCGCCGTAGCTCTTCAGCGTCTTGACCACCGACCCTGCGTAGCCCAGCATCAGCGGATACTCCGTATCCCGCTGATACTCGAGTTGCGCGTAGGTGATGAACCGGTCCGTGGACGCCGGGTTGCCCGAGACGAACACCAGTTCGCCCTCTCGCACGCCCGTGCGGCTCCACTTCAGGTACTCCGGCGTCGCGGCGGGCCGCCCGTTTTCGTACGCACGCAGGAAGGTGATGTCCAGGTCGTAGCGCGGGTACGTGAAATTGTCCGGGTCGCCCCCGAAGAACGCCGTCGCCTCCTCCGGCGCGAATACCAGCCGGACGTCCGTGTACTTCTTGTACTCATACAGGTTGTACTTCGCCCCCGAGTACAACGTCACCACCTCGCACCGGTTCCCGGTCCTGGCTCCGCAGTCCTTCTCGATCCGCGCCTGCGCCGCCCGGACTTCCTGGCTCGCCTCCGGCGTCCCCGGCTGCGCCCGCACGCCCGCGTTCACTTCCCTGGTAACGTTTTCGATCCGCTCGAGCACGCTGGCCTCGGTGTCCGGGCATTTCAGCTCCTCGGCCTGCGTCGCCGCGTAGAATCCGTTCGCCATGTAGTTATGCTCTTTCGAGCTCAGCTTCTGGATGCACCCCGAGGCCACGTGATGGTTGGTGAAAATCAGTCCCGCCGGCGAAACGAACGATCCCGACGCCCCCAACCGCACAGACGCCAGCCGCAGATGATTCAGGAACTTGTCCGTCACCTTAAACCCGTACTTCTTGGCCACCTGCTCTTTCGGAAACTGGTTGAACAGCCACATCCCCTCGTCCGCCCAACCGCACACCACCACAATCAGCGCCAGCGCGATGCGTTTCATAACACCTCCCCACGAATCACAATACCAGAGCCCGCGGCGCACGCTCTCAGCGTGCGGGTCCCCGCCATCTGCGCTATATTGGTCCTTTCCCATGCGTAGACTCACCGTGATCCCTGTTTTGCTCTGCCTGCTCCTGCCCGCCTGGCCGGCCGACCAGCCTCAGCAGCCCGGCATTACCCGCGAGCAGGCCGATGCCATCCTCAACGAGCTCCGCCTGATCCGCCAGTTGCTCGAGAAGCAGGCCCGCCCCGCCGCTCCCCAGCCTCAACGTCCCACCGAGGGGGAAGGGCCCGCCAAACTCAAGCTCGACAACCCCAACTGGCTCGGCAAGAAGGACGCTCCCTTCACCATGGTCGAGTACACGGATTACCAGTGCACCTTCTGCCAGCGCTTCCACATCGTCACCTTCCCCGAGCTCCGCAAGCGTTACATCGACACCGGCAAAGTGCGCTTCCTCAGCCGCGACTTCCCGCTCGATTTCCACGTCAACGCCTTCCATGCCGCCGAAGCCGCCCGTTGCGCCGGCGATCAGGACCAGTTCTGGAAGATGCGCGATCTCATGGTCGCCAACCCCAGCCGCCTCACTGAGAACGACATCCTCGTGCACGCCGAAAGCCTGGGCCTGAAAATGGAGCCGTTCCGCTCCTGCCTCTCCAGTAGCAAGTACCGCGAGGCCATTCAGAAGGACATGGCCGAAGCCACCTCCCTCAACCTCTCCGGCACCCCCAGTTTCGTCATCGGTCGCACCACTCCCGACGGCGTCGATGGCGTCATCCTGGTAGGTGCGCAGCCCCTGGAGGTCTTCGAGGCCAAGCTTCAGGAACTCGGGTTGAAGTAGGTGCGTGGCCGGATCTCGCTAGCGATTTTTCTGGCAGCTCTGGCGGTCCGTCTCACCCTGGTCTTTGGCTTCCAGCGTTACGAGATCGGCCGCCCCGAGCCGGTGTGCATCGCCATCTCCTTGGCCCAGAGCGGATCGTTTGCCGACCCCCATGGCACCCCCACCGGGCCGACCGCTCAAGTAGCCCCGCTCTATCCCCTCTTCCTCTCGCCTCTCTACGCCCTCTGGGGCGACACCCGCACCGCCGACTTCGCCCGCATCGTCCTCTCCTCCGCCGTCGCTTCCACCGAGTACGCCCTGCTCCCCTGGGTCGCACAGTCCCTCGGCATCGGTCTTTTGCCGGGCATCCTCGCCGGCGCCGCCGGCGCCCTCCTCCCCTGGCACTTCTGGCCCGAATGCATGGGAGACTTCGAAGCTCCCTGGATCGCTGTCTTCCTTCAGCTCACGATCCTGTTTTTCGCGCGCTTCCTCGCCGCCCCGTCCCTGAAGGCCGTTTCCGCCCTTCGCGCCGGCCTCTGGTGCGGCCTCGGCCTGCTGCTGGCCCCAAGCCTCCTCCTGGTTCTGCTCGGCCTCCTGGCGCTGGCCCTCTGGCGGCTCCGCACGCGGCTCCTGCGCTGGACCGCCCTCACCGCCGCCACGGCCCTGCTGACCATCTCCCCCTGGCTCCTCCGCGGTTACCTGCAACTCGGCGGGTTCTTCTTCATCAAAGACACGCTCGGCCTCGAGCTGTACGTCTCCAACCACGATGGCGCCGTTCCCGATGTCGAAGAGGCTTTCCAGGCGCCCTTTCACTGGCGCGAGCACCCGCATGCCAACCCTGCCGTCGCACTCGAGATCCAGCGCCAGGGCGAACTCGCTTTCAACCGCGAACGGCTTCACCGCGCCCTCGATTGGATCCGCCGCAATCCCCGCGCTTTCCTCGAGCTGATCGCCGCCCGCGTGCGCAATTTCTGGTTCCCGGCGCTGCGCCACCCCCTCCACCGCTACGCGCTCTGGACGCTCAACCTGTTCGCCCTCGCCGGACTTCTCCTGCTCCGCCGCCGCAACCGCTGGGCCGCCCTGGTGCTGGCTTCCGCTCTGCTGACCTTCCCGCTTCCCTACTACGTCATCTACAACTACCTGCGCTATCAGCACCCCATCTATTGGATCCTGCTGCTGCTGGCCGCCTGCGCCGCAGAGGCCGTCTGGTCCGCGGCCCGCGATCGCTATAGCCCTCGCAACACTCCGATCGCCTGACCCCCGAACTGCGCCCCCACCCGCAGCGTCACCAGCGCCAGCGGCAGCGCCAGCACACTACGCCCCGTCTCCAGTCCCTTCAACGCCAGCAACAGCAGCAGCGGCGAAAACACCCGGCCGAAGGCGAACGCATCCGCCCAAACATCCCCGGACCCGGTTTGAATCGCCAGCAGGGAAAACAGCAGCACCGCCACCTCGATGGCCCCGTCGCGCCGCCGCAGCCACAGCCGGATCCCCAGCGCCAGCGCCAGCGCCATGCCCGCCAGCGACACATAGTCGAGCGCGATGAAGAACCCGCGCAGTTGCATCCCCGGCGGATACACAGACGGATGGAGCAGGCGCCGGAGGAATCCCTCCAGAGGCACGTACGCCACGTAGCTCCCCCAGTCCCCCGCCCACGGCTGCGTCCGAGCAGCAACGAACGCGTACCAGCCCGCGCACGGCAGAATCGCCGCCGCCCATAGCGCCAACTCCCGCCCTTGTCGCCGCAGCGCCAGCGGGATTCCGCTGGCCAGGTTCAGGAGCAGCCCCGTCTCCCTCGCCAGCGGCGCCGCCACCAGCACCGCGTACCGCGCTACCCGCGGCGCCCTTTCCTCACCCCAGTACAGCGCCCACCCGCAGCACAGCGCCGCGAGCGCCGCGTCCACCACCATTCGGTCTGCCGAAACCAGCGCCGCCGGGGTCAGCACAAACGCCAGGCCCCAGGCCGGATGCCGCCCCCGCGCCACCGCGTACCGGCTGGCCCAATACCCGCCCAGGAACACGAATCCCAGGGTCACTGCCAGATACGCTGCGTCGATCGCTCGCGGCCTGCCCAGGCCTCCCGCGTACGCCAGCCCCGGCACCAGGATCCGGCGGTACCGGATCCGCGGCGCATCCACCTGCTTCCACAGGCCCCGCTTCAGGAACGGATCGTGCGCCATGTAGCGGTAGAACTGCCCGTCGTATCCGAAGCTTCCCCGGAACAGGTATGTGCCGCCAAACTCCTCCAGCGGCGGCGCCTCGACGTACGAACCCGTACAGAACAGCGCGCTCCAGTTGCCCTGGTAGTTGTACCGCACCGTCAGGGATTGCCACCCCAACACCCCCGCGGAGCATATCAGCCCCACCAGCGCCGCCCCCGCACGTCTCCTCATGAACTCCCAATGATAGGACAGTGGGAGACTCGAGTGACGCCCGGGCGGCCTGCCGCGCGGCCGGCGCTTACTGCTTCAGCACCTTGATCGAACCGTTCGAGGTCGACAACTGGATCAGCGCTCCGCCGCCGTTGATCTCCCCTTCCAGGTGGTTCTTCCCGATCGTGCCCCGCGTCACCACGTCCAGGTCGCTGGTGATCGAGCTGTTCGACGTGCTGGCCCGCAACTGCGCCTTGATCGACGCCGGCACCCGCAGCGTGATCGAGGAGTTGTTGGTCGTGGCTCGGACCTCGTTGTTCGCCAGTTCCGCCAACGTCAGGTCCAGGCTCCCGTTCGAGCTCTCGAACCGCAGCGGCTGCCCCGGCTTGGGCTTCGACACCACCACGTGAATCGACCCGTTCGAGGTGCTGGCTTCTATGCCCCCCTGCACCCGGTCCATCCGGATCGTCCCGTTCGACGTCCTCACTGTCGTCTCCCCGGCCACGTCGTCCCCCTCGATCGCGCCGTTGCTGGTCTTCGCGTCCACGCGCCCGTGCACCTTCCGCATCCGAATCGACCCGTTCGAGGTCTCCAGCCGCACGTTCCCTTCGATGTCCTCCACCCGGATATGCCCGTTCGAGGTGTGAATCGTCTCCAGCTCCACCCGCTGCGGCACCCGGAGGAAGTACTTCGCCCCCATGTTTCCGCGCCGGTATTCCGGCCGCACCGTGCGGATCTGCACCGACCCCTCGTCCGCCTTGATCTCGATCTTGATGTCCTTCAGGTCCTCTTCCCGTGCGGCGTACTTGGCGCCCGTGATCTGCACCGCGTTCTTCTCCCAGCTCAGGACCTCGATCGAGCCGTTGAAGCTATCCACCGACACCCGTCCTCCGGGCTTGAGATTATAGCTGTACTGGAAATCCTCCCGATACCGGTCCGAGCTGTCCGCGATCGTCTCGAAATCGCAGGCCACCTCGAACGGAACCGCCGCTAGCGCAGCCAGGACAAGTGTACTCACTCTCATAACTCACCTCACCGTACAAATACGGCAGCGCCGGGAATTTGTTCCATTCCGGGTCTCCCTGGCCCCGAAACTGGGTCAGCGTACCACCAGGGTTACGTCGTCCCGACTCCAGTTGTTGCCGATGCGGACGCGGACCGGGACATTGTCGCCGGGCAGGACGCCCGGGTCGAGCTGCGCGTTGATCTGCATCAGGCCGGGCATCATGGTCGGGGCGGCGCCCGCGTACTCGATGACGGCCGGCAGGCCCCCGATTTCGACGTAGACGCCGGCAACGGGCTTGGGCAGGATGTCGCCGGCGAGGCGGCCGTCCACGCTAGGGGGATCGGTGACGCCTTCGCCGGTGAGCCAGAGAACTACCGTGGAGCCGGGGTGCGCGGGATGCTCCGGAGAGTTGGCGGTGCCGTTGGCGTCCACCTGGATGGCGCCCTGGTCGGAACCCTGCATGCTCGCGGTGAACAGGCCGGGTGCGGTGGGAGAGACGGGGATCTCGAGCGGGTCCGAGCGCACGCCCTGGTATTCGACCTGTACGTGGGTGGCGGCCTTGGTGGCGCCAAAGTAGGGAATGACCACGGCGCAGGTGTCCTGGCGCACGTAGACCATGCGGCCGGGGATTCCGTCGAACAGGATGCGCACTCCCGACATGTTGTCCCGGACCAGACCGTTCGAATCGAGTTGCTGCGAGGGAGGCAGATCCTGGAGGCGCACCAGGTCCTGGGGGCCGAGGTCCATGCCCCAGACAACCACCATCTGCCCCGGCGCGAACCTGCTGCTATCGAAGGAGGCGGCGCTCTGGAGCGCCTGAACCACGGGCTTGGGCACGGCAAATGAGGCGGGCGGAATCGCCAACAGGGTCATCGAGTAGGAGGGGAAGGTCGCGCTCAGGGAGTTGCCCGAGATGGCAAGGTCCGGCTGGGCCACGATGGCGGCGAGATTGGCCGCGCTGTAACGCCAGACTTTCGCGGAGGCGCCGGGGCTGAAGTTCGAGAGGGCGAGCGTGGTCGAGAGGTCGGTGGTGGTCTTGTTGATCACCATGACGGTGAGCATGGAGTCCGAGCGGAGGGCGGCGTAGATGCTGAGCTGGCCCTGGTCGGCGCTGGAGGCCTGGACGCCGGTTTCGCCGAAGGCGCCGCCGATGCCGTCGTAGTTGCGGTAGATGCGGAAAGCGAAGGCGCCGGGGTCGGTGGGCTTGGGCGGGCCCCACAGCGTGGCCAGGTCTACTCCCTCGCGGCCGAAGATGCCCAGCAGATCGGCTTGGGCCAGCGCGCCATTGAGCGTATCCAGCGCCCACCAACTGTATTCGGTGAGCGCGAGCTTGGTGCCGGGGTAATTGTCGTCGATTATCGCGCGCAGGCGCGGAATGAATTGCGGCGCGATCGGGGCGCCGTTGTGCTCCACGTCTTTGATCCAGTAATCGTTGCTGACGACGTAGGTGGGATCCCAGAACTCGCGGGTCGAGTCGAGCCGCAGCGCATTGACGGCGTCGGTTTCGGTTTCGATCGCGCTGGGCTGGATGTAGGCGTGCTGGTCGAGATAGTCGAGCAGCCGCATGCCGTGCTGCTGCTCGTAGTTGCGCATTTGCTGGAGATACCAGGCCATCAACGGAACGCCGCCGTGGGCGTTGCGGTCGGTGGGATTTGACCAGTAGTTGCCGCTTCTGCTGCTCCAGCCCGCGACGATGTCCTTCTTCGAGAACCACAGCGAGGCCCAGTTGTCGCCGACCGGCCCGGCGACCAGCGCGGTCGGATCGGCCTGCTTGATGGCCTCGGCGTACTTGATGTTCAGGTCGAGGAGCTCGTCGTAGGTGTAGGGTGCGGGATGGATGTCGCGGTGGGTGCTGTCCCACCATATGGGCTCGTTGTCCAGGCTCCAGATGGTTGCGCCGCCCTGGCTCCCTTTGCCGTAACGGGAAAGAAGGTACTGGATCCACTGGGCCTGAAAGCTCTGGTCATACTGGGCGTAAGCGTCGGTGGGATCGTTCTGGATGTAAGTTGGATTCGTGTCGCAGGTGGAACTGAAGACGACGCCATTGCCGCACTTCGCGGTGTGGTACTGGGCATAGGGGTCAACCCTGCACTGGTTGCCATATTTGCGAATGTCGAAGCTGCACATTTCGGCGCGGGCCTTCGGCAACCAGCCGAGGATTGGGACTGTGCCCATGATCTTGCCGCCAGTCGTGCGGACCTGATCGGCGAACGTGTTGAACGAGGAACCATCCGGCAGCTTGGAGGCGTTCACGCTGGTGTCGGGGAGAACCTCGTAGAACCAGTCGTTGGCGAGGTTGTTGACGTCGAGCTGCCAGTGATAGGTGCTGGTGCCGTTGCCGCCCCAGCGTCGCACCGTGGCGCGGACGTCGGGCGCGGCGGCCACATAAGCCGCCCGCTGGGGGTCGTTGCTAGTCCCGAGATCCCAGTAGAAGTTGATCCCGTAAACATCCGGGGAGATCGCGTGCCGGTTGGCGTTCACGTCCACGCTGAGCGCGGGGCCGGGCTGCTGGGCATGAGCCACGAGCGCGGCGATGAGAGCGATGGGCGGAAACAGCCGTTTCATGACTCGTTGCTCCCAGGGTACCGCGGTCTCCGGGTCCCATCGACGACGGAGGGGTTCGGAACACCTGCGCTCGGCCTGTTCTAAAATGAGGATCGAGGTGGTGTGCATGTCAGAGTGGCAGCCAGCGGCCTACAAAGAGTATCAGTGGATCGTCGCCGACCCGCGGCTCCTGGGCGGGAAGCTGGCGGTTCGCGGCACGCGCCTCTCGGTTTCGCTCATCCTCGAATGCCTCGCGGGGGGCATGTCCCTCGAAGACATCGACGAAGCCTTCGATCGCGCTTTTCCGCACGAGGCCCTCCCGGAAGTCTTGAAGGTAGCCTCCGAGCTCACCAATTCCTTCCATGTGGCTGCTTGACGCCAACATGAACGTTCATCTCGCCGGCGTCCTGGCTGAGTTCGGATTCCCCTGCAACACTGCCGCGAGTCGCGGCTGGAAGGACCTCTCCAACGGCGACTTGGCGTCAACGGCCGCTGCCGCCGGCTTTCACTGCCTGCTCACGCGAGACCAGTTGTTAGGTGAATCGGCGTCCCGAGTATTGAGGTCGTTCCCTGAGTTTGCGGTCGTGGTGGTCGATCTCCCGCAGCGGCGCTGGCAGCAGTACCGCAAGCAGTTTGTGGCGGCTTGGGCCGCACGGCCGATTCAGCCTGTTCCCGGCCGCCTCATTCATTGGCCATCACCGTAAGCGGAAGTGCTGGATTCCGGAGACCAAGAGGGATTCCTGAAGTTCTGCAACCGGATGTTCGAACACGAGCTTTCAACGTACGGTTTCGTTGGTGGGATTCTAGCGCCAATTACATCACTCTCGGACCGCAAGGCTCCGGACTACCAAAATTCATGCTGGTCTGCTGTTCCGCATTCGTCAGTTTCCTTGTCGCGAAGACGGCAGAGTGGTGTCAGCAAGGTCGCGCGAGCGGTCCGGTTCAGAACACGAACGGGATGAAGCGCCGAGTGGTTTTCATGTAGGCGGCGTAGGGGGCGCCGAAGCGGGCGAGATTCTCCCCTTCCTCGACTATCGCGGTGACCAGGAGGCAGCCGGAGGCAGCCAGCGCCAGGGCCACACCGATGGTGTCAGGATGCTTCAGACATACACCCCAGCCCAACCCGAGCAGCGAGGCGTACATCGGATGGCGGATGAACCGGTACGCGCCCACCGCGACCAGCGTCGTGGTTTTCTCGAAGCCGAGGTCGGTGTCTTGGGCCGCCTCGGGCGCCGGCTTGCCGATCAAGAGAAGCAGCCGGAATCCCTCGATCGCCACACCGAGCGAGAGCAGTAGGAGAAACCATGAGACGAGCTGGTGGGCCGAAAACGGCTCGCGAAACCAGTGGGGAACATTCCAGAGGATGAGCGCCGCCAGGAATTCAAAAGCGAAGAAGCGGTAGAAGCCGTGGGAGCGCGGAGAGCACAGGGACCGCCAGGTGAGCAGGGCGAAGGCGGCGGAGGCGGCAACGAAGATCGCGAGACGGAGCATGGCGTCTCTCCATCATCCCTGACGCCCGGCCGGAGTCACTTCGACTCCTCGGTTTCAGGGGCAGGCGAGTAGTAGTCTTCGACGGACTCGGCACTAGCTTCGGATGGCTCGGAGAGGACCACGACATCGTCCTGCTCGGGGTCGTCCGGCCGCTTGGCCTTCCTGCGCTTTGCCGAGTCGGGAGATTCTTGATCGCGGTACTTGTCGCAGGGAGCAACGGGGCCCACGCGGAAATCGCCCATGGTCGACCTCCCTGCTCCGATTTGTACACGAAGAGGAGGCGAAAGTCAAAGCCCCTGCGATTCTTCCCGGAACACCCGCCGGAAGTTGTCCGTGGTGGCAGCCGCCAGTTGGTCCAGGGTCTCGCCGCGCAGCTCGGCCAGGCGGCGGGCGGTCTCGACCACGAAGGCGGGCTCGTTGCGCTTGCCGCGCTTGGGGACGGGCGCGAGGTACGGGGCGTCGGTTTCGACCAGCAGCCGATCGGAGGGGACGCGGCGCGCGGCCTCCTGAATCCGCAGCGCCTTCGGGAAGGTCACCACGCCGGTGAAGCTGATGTAGAAACCCATCGCCAGAACCTGCTCGGCCTCTTCCGGCCCGCCCGAGAAGCAGTGGAAGACCCCAGCGACGCCCGGGTGTTCCCGAAGCAGCCGGAGGGTGTCGTCCCAGGCCTCGCGGGTGTGGATAATGACCGGCTTGCGCGCCATCGCGAGCTGCCTGGAAAACACCTCGCGCTGCACTTCACGAGGCGAAAAATCGTAGTGGTAGTCCAGACCGATCTCGCCGATCCCAACCACCTTCGGGTGCGCGAGCAATTGGCTCAACCGCTCGAAGGTCCCCTCGGTGGCTTTGGCGGCATCGTGCGGGTGGACGCCCACGGTCGCGAGAATTTGCGGCCAGGCCTCGGCGAGCCGGATCCCCGCTTCCAGATCGGGCGGCGCGGAGCCAATCGCCAGGATCTGCTCGACGCCGGCCTCGAGCGCCCGCCGTATCACCGCATCGCGATCCGCGTCGAACTGCGGATCGTCGAGATGGCAATGGGAATCGACCAGCATTACTTCAGGCGCGCCCCTACCGGCACGTCTTCGAGGAACCCTACCAACACCGGCTTGCCGCCCTCGACGGAAGCGGCCACGATCATGCCGTTGGATTGGACGCCGCGAACCTTGCGCGGCTCCAGGTTGGCCACAATGACGACCTTGCGGCCGATCAACTGCTCGGGCTTGTAGGACTCGGCGATGCCTGCCACCAGCGTGCGCGGCTCTGGCTCGGCGATGTCCACCTTCAGCTTGAGCAGCTTGTCGGCGCCTTTCACCGGCTCGGCCTCGAGCACCAACCCGACCCGCATCTCGATCTTGGCGAAATCCTCGATCGAGATCCTGGGCGCCGGTTCGGCGGCGGGGACAGGCGCGGGCGCCTTGCCCACCAGCGCCGCCTGCCGCGCGGTTTCCTTCTCCTCCAGCGCGCGCATCGCGGGGATCGCCTGACTGGCGTCGATGCGCGGGAACACCGCCGCAACCTCGCCGATCTTCTGGCCCGGCTGCAACCCGCCCCAGGCCAGCACCTGGAGCTTCACGGATTCCAGCGGAGCCGGCATTCCGAGCTGCGCCCAGATCTTCGCGGTGGATTCCGGGAGCACCGGCGCGAGCAGCACGGCCGCGATGCGCAGCACCTCGGCGGCGGTGTAGAGCGTAGCGTCTAGCCGCGGCCGCGATTCGGGTTTTCTTGCCAGCGTCCAGGGCGCCTGCTCGACGATGAACTTGTCGGTGGCCGAAAGCAGCGCCCAGACGGCCTCCAGTCCCTTGGAGAACTCCAGTTCCTCGAACGCACCGATGGCAGCTTCGATGGTCTGCCGCGCCACCTGCGGGATCGCGCCCTCCGTGGTGCACGCGGGGACCGCGCCGCCGCAGTACTGGTGGATCATCGTCAGCGTGCGGCTGGCCAGGTTGCCCAGGCCGTTGGCCAGGTCGGAGTTGTAACGGCCCACCAGCGCGTCGTAGCTGAAACCGCCGTCCTGCCCGAAAACGATTTCGCGCAGCAGGAAGTAGCGCAGGGCGTCGGTTCCCATCACCTGGCGGATCGGGTCCGCCCGCACGATGTTGCCGCGCGACTTACTCATCTTGCTCTCTTCGAACAGCAGCCAGCCGTGCGCGAAGATGCGCTTGGGAAGCGGCAGGCCGGCGGCCATCAGGAACGCGGGCCAGTAGATGGCGTGGAAGCGCACGATCTCCTTGCCGATCAGGTGCAGGTCGGCGGGCCAGAGGTTCTCGCCCTCGACCGCGCTCATGTAAGTGGTCAGCGCATCGAACCAGACGTAGAAAACATGCGGCGCCTCGCCCGCCACCGGGATGCCCCATTGGATGTTGGTGCGCGTAATCGAGAGGTCGTTCAGGCCCTGCTTCACGAAGGCGATGACCTCGTTGCGCCGCGTTTCGGGCTGGATGAACTTGGGCTCCCGCGCATACAGGTCCAGCAGCCGGTCCTGGAAGACCGAAAGCTTGAAGAAGAAGTTCTCCTCGGTGATGGTCTCGGTGGGCCGCCCGCAGTCGGGACAGGGATCGCCGGGCTTGGCCTCGTTGACGTAGAGATTGTCGTGGATGCAGTACTGCCCGGTGTAGGAACCCTTGTAGATGTAGCCGTTGTTGCGGCAGCGCTCGAACAGGTCCTGGACGACGCGCGCGTGCTGCGGGCTGGTGGTGCGCTGGAAATGGTCGATCTTCAGCCCGAGCTGCCGCCATTGCCGCTCGAATTCGGCGGCGATGAGGTCGCAGTAGTCTCGGGGCGTCTTTCCAACGCGCCCGGCGGCGCGCTCGACGTTGACCCCGTGCTCGTCCGAGCCGGTGGTCAGCACCGCCTCGTAGCCCTGCAAGCGTTTGAAGCCGCGCACGACGTCCGCAACGATGGTCGTGTAGGCGTGGCCAATGTGCGGCGCGGCGTTGACGTAATAGATGGGAGTGGTCAGGTAGTACTTCATCGGGATTGTGCCATGTAGGCGTAGTTCGCTGCTGCCAGGATCTGTTTCAACGGGACGCCGGCAGCCAGCGCCAGCCGGCGGCAGTCCTCGTACTCCGGCGCGAAATTCCCTTCCTCGGAGACCTTCACGCGCACCGTTCCGTGCGGCGTCCGAACCTCGACCGTGCGGCGGGCCTGGACGCGGCGCTCCGCCGGATAGATGCGCAGCCCGAGGGTCGTCGTCTCGGCGAACAGCAGGGCGGCGAGCCGCTCCTGGTCCTCGGGGCGCGCGATCGCGCGCAGCAGCGTGCCGGGGCGGTTCTTCTTCATGAAGATTGGGGAGAGTGTGACGTCGAGCGCGCCGGCGTCGAGCAGGCGCTCCATGGCGTAGCCGAGGACCTCGGGGCTGGAATCGTCGATGTTGGCCTCGAGCACGGAGACGGTAGTGGCCTCGCTCGAGCCGCTGGCCTCACCGATCAGCACCCGCAGCAGGTTGGCCTGCCCGGGGAAATCGCGCGCGCCCGCGCCGTATCCGGTCGCGGAGATCCGCATCGGCGGAAGCGGGCCGAACGAAGCGGCGAGCGTGGTGGCGATGGCGGCGCCCGTGGGAGTGGTCAACTCGACCGCCGGGCCGCGCGCATAGACGGGCTTTCCCTCGACCAGGGCCGCGGTCGCCGGCGCGGGCACCGGAAGCACTCCGTGCGCCGTCTCGACCGTTCCACTGCCGAGGTTGAGCGGAGAGCAGCGGATCTCGTCGATGCCGAGCAGCTCGAAACCCAGGCAGGCGCCCACGATGTCGCTGATGGAATCCACCGCGCCCACCTCGTGGAAGTGGACGCGCTCGATCGGGACCTGGTGAACGCGCGCTTCCACCTCGGCCAGCCGCTGGAACACGGCGGCCGCGTTTTGTTTCGCCCGCTCCGGCAGCGCGGCCTTTCCGATCAGGTCGAGGATCTGCGACAGGTGGCGGTGACCGTGCCCCTCTCCGCCTTCGACATGGAATCTGGTCGCTGCGATGCCGCCTCGCAGTGTCTTCTCGAACCGATACGACGTCCCCATCCCCAGCGCGGCCAGCCCGTCGCAGAGGGCGCCCGCGCCGGCGTCGGCCAGCGCGCCGACGAGCATGTCGCCGCTGATTCCCGAGAAAGCGTCCAGGTAACAGATTCTCATGATGCGATCAATTGGGGCAGCAGTTCGCCCGCTGCTCCCCGAAAGGAGCGGTCCAATTCCGCCGAGAACGGCGTCTCTTCCATATTGCACTCAATCACCCTGGCGCCGCAGGCCTTGGCCAGCGGAACCAGGCCGGCAGCCGGGTAAACCACCGCCGAGGTGCCGACCACCAGGAACACGCCGGCCGCGCGCGTCGCCCGCTCGGCCTGGTCCCAGGCCGCGTGCGGAAGCATTTCGCCGAACCAGACCACTCCGGGGCGCATCAGGCCGCCGCACCCGCAATGCGGCGGCAGCTCCGGAAGCGGCGCCCGCTCCTCGCGCCGCTCGCGGCCGCAGGCGGTGCAGCGCAGCGTCCAGAGGTCGCCGTGCAGCTTGACCACGTTGCGGCTCCCGGCGCGCTCGTGCAATCCGTCCACGTTCTGCGTCACAAGAGTGAAGCGCGGCTTCGCCCTCTCGAGTTCGGCCAGCGCCAGGTGGCCGGGGTTGGGCTGGACCGCCGCGATCAGCGTGCGCCGCCAGTCATACCACTCCCAAACCAGCTTCGGATCCCGCGCGAACGCCTCGGGCGTCGCCAGATCCTCCGGCCGGAACTGTTTCCACAGCCCGCCCGCGCCCCGAAAGGTGGGGATGCCGCTCTGGGCCGAGATGCCCGCGCCCGTCAGCACCGTGATGGCCTCAGCCTCCCGAATCCATTTCCGCGCCTCGTTCACAGACCCCATTATCGCGTATTGCCTTTTGCCGGGAATCAGATGCTGGGCCGGCTTGAGGCCGCGCAGACGAGCCGTCCCTTCTCAGATCGGCGTGTCCGGGGAGATTGGACGTCAGCGGGCGCATCTGCGAGTCGGCGACAGGGCGGCCAAGTGGAAGGCAGAGGAGCGGATAATAGCGATCGGATTCTTCCACTGCTCCGCCTCTGCGGAGTTCATCGATGAGGAGAGAAACGCGAGACTTAGTCGAGCCAGCCTTGGGCGGCGAGAACATCACGGGCTAGAGCGATCTGCTTCGGGCCAAAGTTCTTCTTACGCTCGTTCCAAGCATAGGTGCGCTCGATAGCGTCTTCACTGGACTTTGCCCCTTCCCGAGTGCAGACCCAATGCACAGTCGCGAGGAGCTCCATTCCATAAGGTGTCTCGAACCCATGAATGAGTCTTGCCACCCGATCCAATCGGGCCTGGGTGTCGGCATGCGATTCGATGAACGCGAAAGCTGATTCGGTCACCCCGGGGAGAAGTTCGATGGGCCGCTCCGGATCGTCTTCTGCATCTCCGTAACCGCTGATGAAGTACCCCTCGACGAGGCTGAGCACGTGCCGGAGATTCTTCGCATATGGGCCATACGGCGCCTTCTCGTACTTAAGCCGAAGATTCTCCCCCGCCTCCTGCATGAAGTACATCAGCTTGTGAATCTCAAGGAGCGTGACGAACGGGTCCAAGACCGCGGCGAGATATCGCGACGTGAGCTCGACCAGCACCGCGCGGCCGGGAGTCATCGCCGGTGCGCGTTTTTCCTTGACCATTTCCCCTGCTTCGGGAGCGCCCGAAGGTTCGAACAGGATCACTCTGACGTCGGGCAGTTCTTCGAACGCACGCATTATCTTGGGGCGGACCTGGTTCCAGTCGAGTCCCCCGAGGCCGCATCCCAACGGGGGAACTGCAACGGAACGGATGCCTCGCTTCTTGATCTCATGGACAAGTGCCGGCAGCCCAGCGTCAATGTCCTGCATCTTGCTCTTCCCGGTCCAATGCCGCTTCGTTGGGAAATTGATGATGTACTTAGGACCTGTGAGGAGGCCCGTCTCAAAGACGAGCATCTTTCCAGGACGGACCTCTTTCCGCTCACACGCTACCTCATAGACCTTGAAGTTCTCCGGAAACGCCTTCCGGAATTGGAGCGCGATACCTCTGCCCATCACGCCAACGCAGTTCACGGTGTTGACGAGGGCCTCGGTGTCCGCGAGCAAGATGTCTCCGTGCGCCAGCTCGGTCATCGCCCTCTCCTTAGTAGTACCAGTCTTGCGCAACAACAATCCGTGGCCTATGATCCGCGTTCCGGATGGCGTTCGCCACCTGCTCTGCCGTCTCTTTGTCGATAACGCCGATCCGTTCCACCAACTCCCAGGGGAAAGACTCCGCAACGAGGAACTCAGCCTGCTTCCGCTCTTTCACAATCGGGTCTTGCCAATTGTTCTCGTTGATTGCCTTCCAGTCCAAAAAATCAAGCTGGTCGACATCGTTAAAGAAGGGGGTGTACCGAGCGCCAGCGTTGCCATCGCTGAACGCCCAACGGCGCGGGACCGAATCTGCCCACTCAACCACGGCCCGCAGGTCCGCCTCCAGATGCAAAATCGCGCGCTGCCCGCCACAGTACCTCAAATCCGGGTGGTTCCCTTTGTGCAGTACGAACAGCATGATTGAGCGTGGGCAGAAATAGAATGGGACGTACTCTCCGACCTTCGTGCCGGGGTGACAACCCACCTCAAGCTCTTCAAGGCGCCGCCGCTTAATCTCGCTCATCCCGATGACCGTACAGCCCAGCCCGCGCCGGATGCGCTCCGCATCAGACCAGAGCACAGCATCGACGATCTGAGGCAGGTTCTCCAGATGCGTGATGTGATAGATCTTCGGGTTCTTCGGGCGCACGAACCTTCCATTGTAGATGCTTCCGAGCCCGGATGTACCTTGAGGCCGGATTCGCCTTGAGGTCGTGCCCAGCCTGCCTACGGCACGCTTTGCTCGAGCACCTGGTTCGATTGCTCCTCGCGGAATTCGCGCAGTTTGTCCTGCAATTCCGGGCGGTGCAAAGCCAGAATCGAGACCGCAAGCAGCGCCGCGTTGATGGCTCCGGCCTTGCCGATGCCGAGCGTTCCCACGGGAATGCCGCTGGGCATCTGCACGGTCGAGAGCAGGGAATCCAGGCCCTTGAGCGCGGCGCTTTCCATGGGCACTCCCAGCACCGGCAGGATGGTGTGCGCGGCGATGACTCCGGCCAGGTGCGCCGCCCCGCCCGCGCCCGCGACGATCACCTCGATGCCCCGGCCCTGCGCCGCCGCCGCGTATTTCGCCGTCTGCGCGGGCGTCCGGTGCGCCGAGAGAATGCGCACTTCGTGCGCCACCCCGAAGCGGCTGAGCATCTCGTCGGCGTGGCGCATGGTCTCCCAATCCGACTTGCTACCCATGACTACGGCTACCAGCGGCTTCGATTCGGCCATATTCTTCTCAAGGTACACCAGTAGGATAAGGCTCGGCCTTGTCCTGAAGCTCTTACATCTCCAGCTTCCCCTGGTACACCATGTCCCTCAGCCTGAAGGTGCGCCTGATGATCTTGTCGCGCAGTTCAAGCTGCACCTCGACCCAGCCATCCCCGACCACGATGGGGCGGCTGGCTCTGGGGAAGAGCAACAGCAGGCCGGGCAGGCCGCGCCCGCGCTCGACGCGCACGTCCTCCGCCCAGATCGGCGGCTTGTCCTTGATCTTGAGCAGCGCCTTTTCCTTCAGCCTGCTGGAATCGTCTGGGACGAGCTGCGGCGGCAAGCCAGCCACCCCAAGCAGGTAGTACGGCTCCTCGCGGGACACGAACTTGGCCGCCTCCGGCGAGCTCGGCGCCTCCTTGCCGAAGCGCACTTTCGCGATCGCCTGCTTGACCGGCAGCGCGCTTTGGAAGCGGATGGTAACCATGATGCCGGGCGCCGAGCTTCCGTCGGACGACCCGCGGCCGGGGGACCCGCCGCCGGAAGATCCCCAGGAGCCGCCCCCGCCACCTCCGCCTCCCCCGGAGCCTCCCCAACCGCCGCCTCCTCCGCCCCTGCCGCCGGGGGTAGCAACCTCAGCGCCGAGGACGCCCGTATCCGGCGCCCGGTTCCCGCCCCGGCCGCGCTGGCGCTCGCCCGTCGAGCCGAGGGAAAGCTCGACAGTGTGCGCCCAGGGAGAGTCAAACAGTATCCGCCGGACTTCCTTCTCGTCCCACTCCGAGAACTTCTTCCTCTGCCAGAAGTCCGCCGCGAACAGCACCGCGGCACCCAGGCCAAACACGAGCAGCATTGCCGGAATCGCTTTCTTCATACCGAAACCTCGTCTGCCCGATATCGAAGCATAGCAGGCTCCCGAGCGCCACAGCGCAGTGGCGTCCCAACCTGGTGGCGTGCGTAGGATACTGGGATACTCCATGCACGAGATCCTCTACCATCTGCCGGCCGGGTCGTTGGTGCTGGATCTGGGATGCTCGACCGGCAGCTTCGACGCGGCCGAGTTCCCGTTTGTGACGGTTCGGGTGGACCTCGAGCCGCGGGCTGCCAGCTCCGGCGGAGTGCTGATTCAGGCGGATGCGGCCCGATTGCCGTTCCCGGGGCGGGCCTTCGATGCGGTCATCTGCAATCACGGCTTGGAGCATTTCCAGGAACTGAAGCCCGCGCTCCAGGAGATTGGGCGCGTGCTGAAGCGCGGGGGCGCGCTGTTCGTTTCGGTGCCCGACGCAACCACGCTCCAGGACCGCCTTTACCGCTGGGCGCTGAAGGGAGGCGGTCACGTGAACCTGTTCGACAAGCCCGCCAAGCTCGCCACCATGCTGGCCTGGTACACCGGCCTGCCGCATGTCGCGACCAAGATCCTGCACACCTCCTTCGCGTTCCTGAACCGCAGGAATACGCCGCGCCCCGGCCTGAGAAGGTGGGCGCTGTTCTGGTGGCGTTGCGACGTGGCGCTCGCCGTTTTGACCGCCATTCTGCGTTTCTTCGATCGCCGGTTCGGGGCCAGGACCAGCGTCTATGGGTGGGCCATGTACTTCGGCACTGTGCCGGAGCCGGTGGAACTGCGGCCTTGGACCAACGTGTGCGTGCGCTGCGGCCAGGCCCACTCTTCCGACTGGCTGGCCGAGATCGGGGCCGTCCGCCGCAGGTGGCTGTTCTTCTCTGCGTATGGATGCCCGGGGTGCGGGGCCTCCAATTTCTATTCTCGAGACGAGCGCTTCTGCCGCGGAACGGGTTAGAATCCATTCAAGATGCTATTCCCGACTGATTGCCGCCGTGGAAACGCGCGCCGGGGCGCGGTTCCGGTCGTACCGATTGTGGTGCTGGCCGTCGTCGCCATCGGAGTCGCGGTGGCGCTGTACCTGAATTGGCGCTGGAACCGCCGGGAGACCAAGCCGCCCGCGCTGACCGAGGAAGCCCGTCTCTATGTCCGCAACGGCTACCTCCAGCTCAGCGAGGTCGAGATGAACGCGAAGGAGAACTTCGCCCAGCAGACCCTGATCGAGGTTACGGGCAAGATCACCAATACCGGAGGCCGGATGGTCAAGCTGGTGGAAATCAACTGCGTCTTCTTCGACCCCTACGGCCTGGTGGTGCTGCGGGAGCGCCTGCCGATCGTGAGCGCGCGCGGCGGCGACCTCAAGCCCGGCGAGACCAGGACCTTCCGGCTTCCCTTCGACACCATACCGCAGAGCTGGAACCAGACCCTGCCTCAACTGGTCATCGCGCGGATCGTGTTCGGCTGATGCCTGCCCAGGCCGGTCCGCACGCACTGGCAAGCGATGCTGACATGCCTCTGGCAGGGACGGCTACGAGACCGCCGTGAACGAGCGGTACATCTGGAAGAACGAGAATGCCGTAAGGAGAATCGAGAGGTACGCCGCCAGGCGCCAGAAACGCTCGCCCCAGGTCTGGACCAGCTTCGGCGTGCCCGCGAGGTAGGCGGAGCAGAATCCGGCGGCCAGCCCGCCGATGTGCGCGGCGTTGTCGATCCGGAGACCCGGCAGGAATCCCAGCACCAGGATGTAGATCGTCCAGCGCACGTAGAAGCCGCGAATCGCCGCGCCCATGGGCGACTGGTGCCGCACCCCCAGCGCGATCATGGCGCCGATCAGTCCCATCAGACCCGCCGAGGCCCCCACCGAGAGAGAGTCGCTCCAGAAGAGGCTGGCGAGAAAACCGAACACGGTGGCCAGGAAGTAGAACACGACCAGCCGGCTGGCGCCGTAGATCTCCTCCACCTGCGCACCCACGTCGAACAGCACCCAGGAATTCATGGCCAGGTGGAGGATGCCGCCGTGCAGGAAGCCCGCCGTCACCAAACGCCACCATTGGCCATAGCCAAGAATCGCCACGCGCCACTTGGCGCCGAACTGGACCAGCGTCGGGCCATCGAGCCCCCAGAACGCATCGGCGTTGCCCGCCCGCACGCTGTAGAGCACGGTGGCTGCGAACAGGCCGAAGTTGATGAGCAGGATCATCGTGGTGGTGAAATGCGCGTGCGGGATCAATCCGCCGAGGATCTCCTTGGGCTGCCGCCGGTCCACCGCGCGCGGGCCCACCTTCGTCTCGCAGTACGGGCAGACGCGATCGCTGGTCTGGATGAAGGCCCGGCACTGCGGGCACATTCGGCGCGTTTCCATGTCCGTTCTCATTGTAGCCGACTGCCGTCCGCCGTCCCTGGGCGCGTTTGGTACAATCGTCTCTTCTGATGCCAAAAACGGAGAGGGAATATCGCCAGGACATCGTGGACGTCGGCCGGATGGTCTGGCAAAAGGGTTGGGTGGCCGCCAACGACGGCAATATCAGCATCCGCCTGGACCAGGACCGCGTGTTGTGCACGCCCACTCAGGTGTGCAAGGGGATGATGCAGCCGGATGACATGATCGTCTGCGACATGAAGGGCAACAAGATCTCGGGCACGCGCGAGCGCACCTCGGAGATCCTGATGCACCTGACGGTGTACAACCTGCGGCCCGACATCCGCTCGGTGCTGCACGCCCACCCGCCGGTGGCCACCGGCTACGCCGCCGCCGGGCGCTCGCTGAATCTGGCGCTGCTGCCCGAGGTGGTGATCGGGCTGGGCTGCGTTCCGCTGGCGGCCTACGGTTTGCCCGGCACGCCGGAGCTGACCGACCCGCTGCTGCCGCTGATTCCGAAGTACGAGGCGCTGCTGATGGGCAACCACGGCGCCGTCTGTTACGGTGAGGACGTCTACAAGGCCTTCTTCCGCATGGAGACCGTCGAGCACTTCGCGCGGATTTCCCTGGTGACCGAGCTGCTGGGCGGCGCACAGGTGCTGCCCAAGCAGGAGGTAACCAAGTTGCTCGAAGCCCGCACGCGGTATGGCATCCGGACGCGCGCGGGCCTGGAGTTCGGCTGCCCGCTGGCCGCGGAGGAACTGGGACAGGAACGGTTTCAGGTGACTCGCGAGGAGCTCATCGCGCTGGTGGACGAGGCCATGCGCGCGCAGAAATAGGCTGTGGGAGGCGAGATGGATGAAGCGTTGGGAATGATCGAAACGCGCGGCCTGGTGGCCATGATCGAGGCCGCCGACACCATGGTGAAGGCCGCCAAAGTGACACTGGTGGGTTGGGAGAAGGTCGGTTCGGGCTACGTCACGGCGCTGGTGCGCGGCGATGTGGCCGCGGTGCGCGCGGCGACCGACGCCGGCGCAGCCGCCGCGCGCCGGGTAGGCGAGTTGATCTCGGTGCACGTGATTCCCCGGCCGCACCCCAGCCTCGAAGATACCCTGCCGATCGGCAGGAGCACCGCCGCCAGGTAAGGCGGAAGAAGGCCCTCATGATTTTGGCCCGCGTCGTGGGCACGGTGGTTGCCACACGGAAAGATCCCCGCCTCGAAGGCAAGAAATTGCTGGTCCTCAAGCCGGTCTCGCCGGAGGGACAGGACGAGTCCGGCTACGTCGTCGCCGTGGATACGGTGAGCGCCGGTTTTCGGGAGACGGTGCTGGCGGTCTCCGGCAGTTCGGCCCGCATGGCCGAGGGCTGCAAGGACAAGCCGGTCGACACGGCGATTGTCGGTATCGTCGACACGGTCAGCCTGGACCAGAAAAGGTAGGCGCCGATGTATCTGGGCCGCGTCGTTGGCCGCCTCTGGGCCACCATGAAGAACGAGAACCTCACCGGCCAGCGGCTGCTTATCGTCCAGCCGGTCACGCCCGAACTCGAAGACCGGGGGCGGCGCATCGTCTGCACCGACTGGACCGGCGCCGGCGCCGGCGAGGTGGTTTACTGGGCCCGCGCCCGCGAGGCCAGTTACGCGTTCTTCCCCGAGGAGGTGGTCACCGACGCCACCATCGTGGGCATCGTCGATCACCTGCACGTCAAGAGGAGCTGATCCATGCTCATCGCGCGCGTTATCGGCGAGCTGGTGGCCACCCGAAAACACCCCAGCCACGAGGCCCTCAAGCTCCTTCTGGTGCAGCCGCTCAACCTGGATGGGAGCGACCGCGGCGATGCGGTGGTGGCGGTGGATTCGGTGGGTGCCGGCGTGGGCGACCGGGTGCTGCTCACCATGGAGGGCTTTTGCGCCATGAGCAGCGTGGACCGCTGGCCTTCGACCCCCATCGAGTCGGCGGTGATCGGGGTGGTCGACTCCATCGACCTGCTGCCGGACGCCCTCCCGTAGGTCCGAGCGGCGCGCCGACTAGTGTCCCGTCCCGCGTAACTCCCGACCGCTTGCTGACGCTCGCGGCTCGCTAAGCGCCCGTAAGTACGGGACATCATAGCCGAGCCGCGACCGTAAGGGAGCGGTCCGTTGTCAGAATTAGAGCGGGACAGGACGCTAGAACTCTTTGAAGTCGTCGTCCAGTGGGAAAACGTTCTTGTTGCCCCTGGCCGGCACACGGCGCGGCTGCTGGGCGACCCTCGGCGCGCAGGAGCGCGAGGGCGTGGCCTGGGGCGCTTTCGGCCCCTGGGACGCCTTCGGCCCGCGCGGGCCGGTCTCATGCGCGGCGCGGCCGGTTGGAGCGCTGGTTTTCCCTTCGCGGCGCGTGGCCAGCCCGCCGCCGCCCACGATCGCCTGGATCTGCTTCACGATGCTGCGCAGCGTCTCCGCTTGCGCACTCATCTCCTCGCCGGCCGAGGCCGACTCCTCGGCGGTGGCAGCCGACCTCTGCGTCACCTGCTCCATCTGAGAGATCGCCTTGGCGATCTGCTGGATGCCCCGCGCCTGGTCCTCGCTGCCCTGTTTGACCTCGTCGACCAGCGTTTTCACCTTCCCCGAACTCGCGGTGATGTCGCGGATCACCCCGGCCACCTGGTCAAGCTTGCCGCTGCCCTCGCGCGACCGCGCGATCGACTCCTCGATCAGCGCCGCGGTGTCCTTAGCCGCCTGCGCCGAGCGCTGCGCCAGGTTCCGGACTTCGTCCGCCACCACCGCGAAGCCCATCCCCGCCTCCCCGGCGCGCGCCGCCTCCACCGCCGCATTCAGCGCCAAGATGTTGGTTTGGAAGGCGATCTCGTCGATCACCTTGATGATCTTGGCCACCTTGTCGCTGGAGGCCTTGATCCCTTCCATCGACGCCACCATGTCTTTCAGCGCCCGGTTGGCCTGTTCCACCTGCCGCGCCGACTCGGTCATGAGCTCGGCCGACGACTTGGAGTTCTCCGCGTTCCTCTGCGTCATGGCCGTGATCTGCTCGGCGGACGCGGAGGTCTCTTCCAGCGAGGCCGCCTGCTCGGAGGCGCCCTGCGCCAGGGATTGGCTGGAAGAGGAGATCTGTCCGGCCGCGCTGGCCACCTGTTCGGCGCCCTCCCCCATCTCCACGGCAATCTGCCGCAACGCGGCGCTGGTGTTCCTGATGCTCAGCAGCATCACCAACCCAATCCCGATCCCCAGTCCGACCAGCAGGATCACCGCCCACCGGCTGCCGGAGACCGCCTGGCCGGTGGCTTCGGCCAGCGAGGTCACGAGTGCGTCGATGAGCCCGTCGAGCTGTCGAGTGACCGTACCCAGGTCCCGGGCCACCCCAATGGCCTTCTCTTTTCGCACCTGCTGGGCCGCCTCGGGCTGCCCGGCCGCGCAGAGCCGGGCCTCTCCGTCGAAGATCTGCGCCCAGGCGGACAACCGCGTCTGAACCGTGTCGGCCAACCGCCCCGCTTCCTCGGTCTGAATCAGGGGACGCAGATCGCCGAGCGTCTTCTCCATGGCCCTCAGCAGGGTCTGGAATTCGGCCTTGGCCTCCTCCATCTGGCTCTGGTCCTTGGCGAAGGAGGCCAGGATCAAGCCTCGCTGCGCGGAGGTCATTTTCTCCACCCCCGTGGCCAGCGCGCCCACCAGCCTGATCTTCTTGATCTGGCGGAACGCCAGATCGTCCTGCCTCGCGCCGACACTCCCGATCGACCACGCCGAAACGCAGCCCAGCACAATGAGCAGCGCCAGAACGCCGCCGAAGCAGAGCACAAGTTTCTTGCCGATCGTCCACTGCGACATAACCACTTTATCGGCTGGAGGGCCCCGGATCTTGAGATCCCGCCGCCGGGAAGCCTCGGAATCGCCCCGCCGCCGGGGCACGTATACTGGGACGTGCGGTTTTCGTCCTCCATCGGGCGCCTGCCGGCTCTGGCCTGCCTCCTCGCTCTGGCCCTCTTCGCGCAGCCTCCGGCCGCCGCCCCAGGGGACCGCCCGGCCGACCCCCCGGAGGAGTTCTCCGCCGACCGGCCGGGCTTCGGCGAGTCCGCCGGCACGGTCGCCCCAGGGGTTCTGCAACTGGAGGGAGGCTTCCTGGCGGAGGCGCACGCCCTGGCCGGCGGGACCCTGCGCAACATCTCCGTGCCTCAGCCCTTGTTGCGCATCGGACTCACCCGGCGCCTGGAGATGAGGCTGGAGGCCGATGGCTTCCAGCGCCAGTCGGAGGCTTCGGGCGATCCCGGCGGGCGGCATTCCGGCTACTCGGATATGAGCGTCGGCGCTAAGGCGCGCGTGCTCCGCGAGGGACCGCTCCGGCCGGCGGTTGCCCTCCTCGTGTCGGTGTCGCTGCCGGTGGGGAGCAGCTACTTCTCCAGCCAGGGCATCGATCCCGAGTTCCATTTCTGCTGGAGCAAGTCGCTCCCTCGCGGGCTGGACTTGAGCGGCAACTTCAACTTCGCCTGGCGGACGGGCGGGCCCCAGTGGACCTCCGAGCGCGCCGCCAGCTTCCAGGCCGGCCACGGGTTGGCCGCCGGACTCCACGGCTATGCGGAAATCTATCGCGTGGGGCCGATCGAGGGCGACGAGCCCGCGCACGTGGTCGCCAGCGGCGGCGTGTACCGGGTTCTCGGCGCCAACGCACAGGTGGACTTCGAGGCCGGCCACACCCTGGCGGCCCGCACGCCCAGTTGGTTCGCCGGGTTCGGCTTCGCCGTCCGCCGGCCTCTGCCCGCGTTCTTCCGGCGCCGCCGCTGACGTACACTGGATGTCTTGATCAAGGCCGTCATCTTCGACCTGGGCAAGGTCATCATTCCCTTCGACCTGGAGCGCGGCTACGCGGCGCTGATCCCGCACTGCGCCTGCCCCGCCGGGGAGATCCCGCGCCGCATCGCCTCCACCGACCTGTTGCCGCGCTTCGAACTGGGGCAGCTTTCGCCCGAGGACTTCGCGGAGCGGCTTTCGGCACTGCTGGGCCTGGAGGTGGACTACGCGCGGTTCCGCGAGCTGTGGAGCAGCATCTTCCTGCCTCAGCCGCTGGTTTCAGAGCAACTGCTCGAAGGACTGCGGCGGCGCTACCGGATGCTGGTGCTGTCCAACACCGACGCGATCCACTTCCCCATGGTCCGGGAGAGGTATCCGTTGCTCCGCCACTTCGACGAATACATCCTTTCGTACCAGGTCGGCGCCACCAAGCCCGCCGCCCGGATCTACGAGGCCGCGGTGTCCCGCGCCGGCTGCCGCGCGGGGGAATGCCTGTTCATCGACGACATCCCGCTGTACGTGGAGGCAGCCCGGCAGGCGGGCATGGAGGCGCTGCGATTCGAGTCCGCGGCCCAACTGGAGCGGGAACTGAGAGCCCGCGGCCTGGAGTGGTGAGCGGCCAGGGGATATTCGGACCGGTTGTACTTTTTTCGGCGGGGGTCTATAATCGACCCGGAACAGACTGGTGTTTGCTGTAGCCGAATTCGACCAGCGAAAGGACGCTCATGCCGGAAGATACGCTCACTATCACCGATAATCGGACTGGGGTTGCTTACGCCGTCCCGGTCAAGAACGGCGCGATCCGTGCGATGGATCTGCGCCAGATCAAAACCTCGCCCGAGGACTTCGGGCTGATCACTTACGATCCCGCCTTCATGAACACGGCTAGCTGCGAAAGCCGGATCACGTTTATCGACGGCGAGAGGGGTATCCTGCAATACCGCGGCTACCCGATCGAGCAGGTGGCGGAGAACTGCACCTACCTCGAAGTCGCCTACCTGATCCTTCACGGCGAACTGCCCACCGCCTCCCAACTCCAGGAATGGACCCAGCAGATCACCGCGCAGATCTCGGTGCCCGAGGGCATCGAGCGGATCCTCCAGGGCTTCCGCCAGGATGCTCATCCCATGAGCGTGCTGGCGAGCCTGGTGGCGGCGCTGTCAACCTTCTACCCCGAAGCCAAGGATGTCCAGAATCCGGCGGTGCGCCGTATCCAGATTCTGCGGCTGCTCGGCCAGTTGCCCACCCTCGCCGCTTACGCCTACCGGCACGGCCTGGGGCTGCCTCTGGTCCACCCCGACACCAGCCTCAGCTATCCCGAGAACTTCATGAGCATGCTGTGGAAGAAGAGCGAACCGAAGTTCCAACCCAACCCGGTACTGGCCCGGGCGCTGGATGTGCTGTTCATCCTCCACGGCGACCACGAGCAGAACTGCTCGGCCAACGCCATGCGCAGCATCGGCAGTTCCCTGGCCGACCCCTATCTGACCATGGCGGGCGCCATCGCCGCGCTCTCCGGCCCCCTGCACGGCGGCGCCAACGAACAGGTTTTGAAGATGCTCGACGAGATCGGCTCCGCGGACCGCATCCCGGCCTATATCCAGAAAGCCAAATCGGGCGAGTGCAAGCTGATGGGCTTCGGCCACCGCATCTACAAGAACTACGACCCGCGCGCCCGGATCATCAAGCGGATCGCCGAGCAGGTCTTCGAGGTGACCGGCCGCAATCCCAAGCTGGACATGGCCATCGCGCTGGAGAAGATCGCGCTCGAGGACGAGTACTTCGTGAAGCGCAAGCTGTACCCCAACGTCGATTTCTACTCCGGGATCATTTACCAGGCGATGGGATTCCAGCCCGACATCTTCACCGTGCTGTTCGCCATCGGCCGCAACGCCGGCTGGCTGGCGCAGTGGCAGGAGCTGCTGGGAGACCCCGCGCAGAAAATCGCGCGCCCGCGCCAGGTCTTCCTGGGCAGCGCGCGCCGCGAGTTCGTACCCATCGAGCAGCGGGGGTGATGGGCACCGCAGCGGGCCAGTAACTCCGATCGCGACAGGGGCGGGTTCGAGACCCGCCCCCCGGCGGCCCCTGGTCGAAGTCCATGGCAGGCCAACCCGCCTGCCCGCAAGGCCAAGTGAAGAGGATTGGTTTCAGACCAATTCCACTTCGCTGAAGAAATAGCCGAGCTCGAACTGTGCGGTGTCGGGGGCGTCCGAGCCGTGGACGCAGTTGTGCTGGATGCTCGTGCCGAAGCGCTTGCGGATGGTGCCCTCGGCGGCGTGGGCGGGATTGGTGGCGCCCATCGCTTCGCGCCACTTGCGGATGGCGTCTTCCCGCTCGAGCGCGAGCACGACGATGGGGCCTTCGGTCATGAACTCCACCAGATCGGGGAAAAAGGGCTTCCCGCGGTGGACGGCATAGAACCCCTCGGCTTGTTGCCGGTCAAGCTGCAACATGCGCAGGCCGCGGACGCGGAAGCCGGCCTGCTCGATGGTGGAGAGGATCTCCCCGGCGATTCCCCGGGCCACCGAATCGGGCTTGATGATGGCGAGAGTGCGTTCCACCGGGCTCATAGGACCGCCTGGACCCGGTCCGCGATCTCGGCGGGCGAGGCGCACACGGCGACGCCGGCGGCCTCCAGCGCCTTGATCTTGTCGGAGGCCTTGCCCGACCCGCCCGAGATGATGGCGCCCGCGTGGCCCATGCGACGGCCCGGAGGCGCGGTCTGGCCCGCGATGAAGCCGACCACCGGCTTGGCGACGTGCTCCTGGATGTAAGCCGCGGCGATCTCCTCGGCGTTGCCGCCGATTTCCCCGATCAGCACGATGGCCTCGGTCCCGGGATCCTCGTTGAAGAGCCGAACGGCGTCCAGGAAGGTCGTGCCCACGATCGGATCGCCGCCGATGCCCAGGCAGGTGGATTGGCCGATGCCCCGCCGCGTCAACTGGTCTACCGCCTCATACGTCAGCGTGCCCGAGCGCGACACCACGCCGACGCGGCCTGGCTGGTGGATATGCGCGGGCATGATGCCGGCCTTGCATTTTCCCGGCGAGATGATGCCGGGACAGTTAGGGCCGATCAACTGCGTGTTGCGGTCCTCGAGGTAGCGCCAGACCTTCACCATGTCCAGCGTCGGGATGCCCTCGGTGATGGCCACCACCAGCGGCAGGCCGGCGTCGGCGGCCTCCATGATGGCATCGGCGGCGAAGGCCGGCGGAACGAAGACGATCGAGGCGTTGGCGCCGGTCGCGCGGACCGCCTCCGCGCAGGTGTTGAATACCGGAAGGTCCAGGTGCGTGGTTCCACCTTTGCCGGGCACCACGCCGCCCACCACCTTGGTCCCGTAGGCAATCGATTGCTGCGAGTGGAACGTGGCTTCCCTTCCGGTAAAGCCCTGGACCAGCAGCCGGGTTTCCTTGTCGACGAGAATGCTCATTGCGCCAGCCTCACTGCTTTCTGGGCCGCGTCTTGCATGCCCTCGGCCACGGTGAAGTTGAGTCCGGAGTCGGTCAGGATCTTCCGGCCGAGCTCGACATTAGTGCCCTCCATGCGCACCACGATGGGCGCCCTGACCTTCAACTCGTGCGCCGCCGCCACCACGCCGGTGGCCAGGACGTCGCAGCGCAGGATGCCGCCGAAGATGTTGATCAGTACGGCGCGCACGCTCCGGTCGGTGACCAGGATGCGGAAGGCGTTGCGGATCTGCTCGGCGCTGGCGCCGCCGCCGACGTCCAGGAAATTGGCCGGGCTGCCGCCCGCGTGCTTGATGATGTCCATGGTGGCCATGGCCAGGCCCGCGCCATTCACCATGCAACCGACATTGCCGTCGAGCTTGATGTAGTTGAGGCCGAAGCGGGAAGCCTCGACTTCCAGAGGGTCCTCTTCATGCAGATCGCGCAGCTCGATCAGGTTCTTGTGTCGGAACAGGGCGTTGTCGTCGAGGTTGATCTTGGCGTCCAGCGCGTAGACCTTGCCGTCCCGGGTGAGGATGAAAGGGTTGACCTCGAGCAGGGAGGCCTCCACGGACTCGTAGGCCCGCGCCAGCGCCATCATGGCGGCGGCCGCGGCGTTCACGCTGGCGACGGGGATGTCCATCCCGTAGGCCAGCTTCCGGGCCTGGAACGGCGCCAGCCCCAGGCCGGGCTCAAGCGGCTCCTTCAGGATCGACTGGGGCTGTTTGGCCGCCACCTCTTCGATCTCCATGCCGCCGGCCGCCGAGGCCATGAAGACGGGCCGGGCCAGCGCGCGGTCGAGCACGACTCCCAGGTACAGCTCACGCTCGATGGGCAGGGTCTGCTCCACCAGCACGCGCTGCACGATGCGGCCTTCCGGCCCGGTCTGGTGGGTCACCAGCCTCATCCCCAGCATCTGGCGGGCGATCTCGACCGCCTCGGCGGTGTCCTTGGCGACCTTGACTCCGCCGCCCTTGCCGCGGCCGCCCGCGTGGATCTGCGCCTTCACCACCACCGTGCCGCCGATCTCCTTGGCCGCCGCCTCCACTTCCTCGACCGATCGCGCCACCTCTCCCCGGGGCACGGGGACACCGTACTGGGCCAGAATGGCCTTGGCTTGATACTCATGAATCTTCATGGGATTGGACGTGTGCTAGGATTGGCCAATAGCTGTCCGATCCTCAATATAGCATGTCGATCCTGCCATACCTTCACCGGGCGGCGGCGCAGCAGGACCTCGGCGCCGCGGAAGCGCAGGAGGCCATGGCCATCATTCTGAGCGGAGGCGCTTCCACGGCCCAGATCGCGGCCTTCCTGGTGGCGCTGCGGATGAAGGGCGAAACCTCGGGGGAGTTGCTGGGATTCGCCCGCGCGATGCGCGAAGTGGCCAGCCGGGTGACTCCCGAGCTGGACGGCGCTCCCCTGCTGGATACCTGCGGGACGGGCGGCGACGGCCTCGGGACATTCAATATCTCGACTATTGCGGCTTTCGTGGTCGCGGGGGCCGGCGTAAAAGTGGCCAAGCACGGCAATCGCTCGATCTCGAGCCGTTGCGGCAGTGCGGACGTCCTCGAGCGTCTCGGCGTGAAGGTCGCGCTCGACCCCGGCCGCGTCGCGCGCGCGATTGAAGAGGTCGGTATCGGCTTCCTGTTCGCGCCTGCCTTTCACCCCGCCATGAGGCACGCCCAGCCGGCCCGGCTCGAGCTCAGGATGCGGACGGTGTTCAACCTGCTAGGCCCGCTGACGAATCCCGCCGGCGCCACCGCGCAGGTGGTGGGCGCCGCCTCTCCGCGGGCGGCCGAACTATTGGCCCAGACGCTCGCGGCGCTGGGGCTTCCGCGCGGGTTCGTGGTGCATGGCTCGGACGGGCTCGATGAGATCACCACCACCGGGCCGTCCCTGGCGCTCGAGATCCGCGATGGCCGCGTGACGCGGCGGGAGGTCGTGCCGGCGGAGTTCGGCGTGGCGCAGGCGAGCCTGGCGGACCTGGCGGGCGGGGACCCGGAGAGCAATGCGGAGATGGCCAGGTCGGTGCTCGACGGGCACGAGGGCCCCAGGCGCGACGTGGTTCTGGTGAACGCATCGGCCGCGCTGGTTGCCGCCGGCAAGGCGGCCGACTTCGCGGAGGGGACGACCCTGGCACGGGAGTCGATCGACTCCGGGGCGGCGCGCGCGAAACTGGCCCACCTGGCCAGCTTCTCTCAGGGTTGAAGGAAACCCGTGGCGCCCGTAACCGAGGGACTGCCTAGGCCGTCCGCCGTCGGGACGGCTCACGCTGTCCCCGGTTGCCCCTCGCACTCACTCTCATCCCCAGGTGTGGCGCACACGCCATGACGCCGGCTGTCCCGGGCCTTCAAAGCGTGCCGGAGTGGCGCTTGAGGATTTGGGGAAGACTCTGGGAGAACGCCAACCGGGCCAGCACCATGTTGCAGCCGGCCTCGTGGGCCTTCTGCTTGAGCTCGCCCTGGGCGTGCGAGAGGTAGCCGATCAGGCTGATGCTCTTCAACTCGGCGCTGCTCTTGAGCTTGGAAATGACCTTCAGCGGCTGGATGGCGCTGAAGTTCAGGTCGAAGATGATCAGGACCGGCTGGTCCTGCCTGGCCTTGTCCAACAAGTCCTTGTCGGTCTTCACGAACTCCACCTCGAGGCCGGCGCGTTTGGCGGCGTCGCCGATCTTGACCGTGAAGAACAATTCGCCCACAGCGGCCAGAAGTTTCTTAGGCTGCTTTTGCATAGAACCCCGTTGCGCGAATCAAACCCCGTAGTCCCCTGCCCTGGTCCAGTCTTCCGCTGGAAGAATTACCGCCGGGGGGGTCACTCTCATCCTAGCCGTTTCCCAAGGAAACCGCAACGCCCAGTGGCGCGTCTGAGTGGTAAGCTCACAATGGGAGGGTAGCCATGAGGTATGTTACAGCCGCAATCCTGGCGCTGGCGCTGTCGGTTGGCGCGGCGGCGCAGCACCGCGGCGGCTCCGGCGGCGCCGCTTCGACCCGGACCAACGGGTATTCGAGCGGTTACGGAAACGTGGTCTTTCCGGGGACCGGCGGTCCGCCTCCCATGATCGACCCGTTTGCGGCAAGCTTTGCCAGCCGGCTGGGAGCGACCATCAGCGGCTATCCCCCCTACAGGGGCTTTCCGTCGCGGGGGCGCCGGGGCGGGGCAGTGGTTCCATACATGTTTCCCGTCTACATCGGTGGATTGGACAACCCGTATCCCTACCAACAGACCCCGGACGTGACCGTGATCGCTCCACCACAGTACCCGACGCAGCCCGTCGCGCCGATCGTTATCAACCAGTATTTCGGGTCCGAAACGGCCAGACCGGTAGTGACGGAGTACGGGCCGGACGGCCGGGAGATTCCTCCCTCGGTTTCCTCGGGGATTCGCACCTACCAAGCCCCTTCGAACGCGCCGGCGGAGCCCTCGCAGAGCGATTCGGTGGTGTTCTTCGTCGCGCTCAAGGACAGTTCGGTGTACACCGCCGTGGCCTACTGGGTGGAGGGCGAGACGCTGCATTACGTTACTCCTCACGGCAAGCACAACCAGGTCTCGCTGGCGCTGGTGGACCGCAACCTGTCCGCCAGGTTGAACGAGGGACAAAAGGTCGACTTTCATCTGCCGCCCAACAAGCAGTGACCCAGCGAACTCATAGCAGGAGGCGGTTCCTCCAGAGCGCGCCGCTTTGTCTTGCGGCGGGGTCGCTGGCGCGCGGTGCGCCCAAGGAATCCATCGACCGCCAAGGGCTGGTGCGGCGGCACAACCCCACACTGACGGAATTCAATCCCCGCGCGCCGCTCTCGGTCGGCAACGGCGAGTTCGCCTTCACCGCGGACTTGACGGGGCTGCAAACGTTTCCGGAGGCCTACGAGGACGGCATTCCGCTGTGCACCCAGTCGCAGTGGGGTTGGCACAGCTTCCCCGTTCCCAAGGGGCTCGATCCGCAGGGCCTGCGCCTGGAGATGTTCGACACTTACGGCCGCGCGGTCGGCTATCCGACCAAGTCAGAGGGGCAGAGGGAGCTGTTCAACTGGCTCCGCGAGAATCCGCACCGGCTGCACCTGGGAAGGATCGGGCTGCGGCTGAATCGGGCGGAGCTCTCGGAAACCCGGCAGACGCTGGACCTTTGGACCGGAATCCTGACCAGTTCCTTCCGCGTGAAGGGACAGCCGGTCGCGGTGCGGACCTGCTGCCATCCCTCGTTGGACTTGCTGGCGGTGGAGATTGAATCGCGCGAGCCGCTGACGGTTCTCTTCCAATTCCCGTACGGATCGCCTCAGATGAACGCGGCGGATTGGAAGAACCCGGCGGCTCACCGCAGTCTGGTGATGGGGCGCTTCCCGGACCGGCTCGATCTTCGACGCGAGTTGGACAACGACCGCTACCTCGTGAGCATCGTGTCGCAGGGCATGGCCCAGATGGAGCAGGCCGGGCCGCACCTGTTCCACTTGCGGGGTTGGGGCCGCTTCGGCTTTGTGTGCCTGTTCTTGCCCATGCCGCGGCGGCTGAGACTGCCTGCGGCGGCCGAGACGTTTCTGGCCAGCGAGGCCGCCTGGAGGGATTTCTGGAGGAACGGCGCGGCTGTCGAGTTGGCGGGAAGCAGGGACCCGCGCGCGAAGGAACTCGAGCGGCGCATCGTGCTGTCACAATACCTGACCGCAATCCAGTGCGCCGGTTCGCAGCCGCCGCAGGAAACCGGGCTCACCTGCAACAGTTGGTACGGCAAGTTCCATCTCGAGATGCACTGGTGGCACGCCGCGCATTTCGCGCTGTGGGACCGTTGCGAGTTGCTCGCGAAGAGCATGCCTTGGTACCGGCGAATCCTGCCCATGGCCCGTGCGAAGGCGCGGAGCCAGGGCTACGAGGGCGCGCGCTGGCCCAAGATGGTGGGGCCGGAGGGCCGCGATTCTCCTTCGCCCATCGGCCCGCTGCTGATCTGGCAACAGCCGCATCCCATTGCCCTCGCCGAGCTCTGCTTCCGGTCCGACCCTGAGCGCGACACCTTGGACAAGCACGCGCAGGTCGTCTTCGAGACCGCGGAATTCATGGCCTCCTACGCGCATTGGGACGCGGCGCGGCAGCGTTACGTGCTCGGGCCGCCGGTCATCCCCGCGCAGGAGAATCATCCGCCGCGCGAGACCTGGAACCCGACCTTTGAGCTGGCCTATTGGGCGCACGGGCTGAAACTGGCGCAGCTCTGGCGCAGGCGGCTCGGCTTTTCTCCGGAACCGGCCTGGGAGCGCGTGCGCAGAAACCTCTCGCCGCTGCCGGTGAAAGACGGCGTCTACCTGGCGCACGAGAACTGCCCGCAGACCTTCACCGAGCGGAACCGCGACCATCCTTCCATGCTCGCCGCCCTGGGCGTGCTGCCGGGCGAGGGCGTGGATCGCGAGACCATGCGCCGCACGCTGAAGAAAGTCATGCGGGAGTGGCGCTGGCCGGACACCTGGGGATGGGATTTCCCGATGGTGGCAATGACCGCCGCGCGTCTCGGAGAGACGCAGATTGCCGTCGATGCGCTGCTCATGGACAGCCCGAAAAACCTGTACCTGCCCAACGGCCACAACTACCAGCGGCCCAACCTGCCGCTCTACCTGCCCGGAAACGGAGGGCTGCTGGCGGCCGTGGCGCTGATGGCGAGAGGCTGGCGAGGCGGGCCGAGATCGCATGCGCCCGGCTTCCCGCCCGAGGCCTGGACGGTGCGGTCCGAAGGGCTGAAGCCGTTGCTGTAACCGGTTGCCTTTCCGCCGGAGGCGGCAGGCCGGCACAGTCCGTGCCTCAGCAAACCTCGACCAGGGGCAGGCTCATCAATTGGCTGAGCCGGGCGATCGGCGGTTTCTGCCGGCCGATTCCCAGGGCGCAGTGGTGCGTGGGACCTTGCTCGCACCAGCGATTCACGAATTCCGCCGGCGGCAAGGGGAACCGCAGCCGCGAGTTGGTGTTGCCGATTTTCAGAATCGGGCCGGGGATGGACTCGCCTTCCGCCGCGATCAGCTTCAACCTGCCGTCGATGGTTTGCGTCATCCCCAGGATCGTCACCGGCCCGATCCGGACGTTGAACTCGACCGAGACGCCGCAGCCGCGCTTGCCGTGGTACAGACCGAGACCGCGCAGCACCGGTTTGCGGTCGCTGATGGCCAGGTGGCCCGGACCGTCGTGCCCCATCAGCACGAACTGCTCGCGGAAATCCATGGCGTAGAACTCGGTAAAGGAGCCGCCGGCGTCCAGCCGGTCCAAAATCAGCATGGCCAGGCAGGTCTTGAGGTCGCCTTCGCCGCTGGCGGGAATTCCCCGCGCGGTCAGCAGCGAGTTGCCGAGAATGAGGCCGGCGCCGAGCCGCTCGTACTGGTTGCCGTCGAGACCGCGGTAATAGTAGGTCAGCCCGCTCAGTTGGAAATCCTCGACCAGCCGGTCCAGACCGGCGGCGACGCGCGCCGCCCAAAGCAGATCGTCTTCGGCAACGGTTCCGGCAAGCTCGAAGACGCTCCGCGCCTCGGCGAGTTTGGCCGCCACGCAGGTTTCGCCCGGCTCGGGCAGGCGCTGGGCCAGGTCGCACATCTCCAGCACCTCGATGTGCGCGCCGGTTTGCGCCGTCACCATGGTGAAGTCGGAGTACATGTCGAGCATTCCCGGGTAGGTGTGTCCGAGGAAGCCGATCCGCGCCTGGCGCAGGCAGCGGGCCGCGCGCGCCGCACGCAGCCAGACGCCCATTTCCTCCCAGGCCGCCTCGCCGGCCAGCGTTCCCGAGATCACGTGGAAGGGGATGCCGCACCGCGAGAACGCATTCGAGATTTCGGGCACGCAGCAGGTCGAGCAGTTGGCCAGCCACTCGCCGGTATCCGTGTTCTCGTAGTCCAGCGCTTCGGCCGGCTGAAGGTTCAGCACCAGCACGCGCTTCCCCGCCTGCTGCACCACCGGCAGAACCTGGCTGGAAGTGGCGTACGTGCCGACGTAGCAGACGATGAGGTCGACATCCTGGCGGGCGAACGACTCGCCGGCCGCGCGCGCGCCCGGCGCATCATCGACCAGCCCGGCGGAAACCACCTCGGCTCCGAGCGCGGCGAGCCGCCGCTCAACCTCGCGCTGGCAGCCTTCCAGCCGCATCTTGAGCCCGGGGAACTGCGGCCAGTACGCGGCCAGGCCGATTCCGAACACCCCCAGCCGCGGTTTTGAAGCCTCGACCCGGTTCGTCATTTCATCACCTCCACCGTCGGCGCCGGCCAGGCGGCCCTGCGACCGGCTTGCCGGTCCGATTATATCGAAACCTCCGGCGCGCTTCGCGGTCACTGCTGGCCGAAGCCGGCGCGGGCGAGGCTGACGAAGGCTTGCATGGTGGGGCTGGTTTTTCCTTCTTTCCAGCACAGGGAAACGGTGGTGGTGAGGTTTGGGAGGGGGCGAAAAACCACTCCCGGCCAGCGGACCTTGCGGACGCATTCCGGAACCAGGGAGACGCCCACCCCGGCCTCGACAATGGCCACGATGCTTTGCCATTGCGTGGCTTCCTGGACGATGCGGGGCGCGAACCCGGCCTCGCTGCAAAAGCCGACGAACCGGTCGTAGAAGGCCGGCCCCAGTTGGCGTGGAAACAGGACGAAGGGCTCCTGGGCCAGAGCTCGCAGCGGAAGGCGGGCCCGTTTCGCCAATCGATGCGAGGAGGGCAGGGCGGCGGCGACCGGTTCCCGCAGCACGATCTCGGATGCCAGGCCTTCCGAAGCCGGGGCTTCGCGCAGAAAGCCCAGGTCGATGGATCCGGAATCGATGGCCTCGGCAATCGCGCTGGTGGATAGTTCGCGGAGCGTGAAGCCGACCTCGGGATAGCGCGCGCGGTAGCGCCGGATGATCTTGGGCAGCGCCGAGAGCATGACCGAAGGCGGCGTGCCCACCGTGAGGCGCCCGGTTTCGCCCCGCCCGGCGCGGCGCGCCGCCTCCAGGGCGCGCTCGAACCGCTCCAGGACCTGGCGCGCCTGCTCCAGCAGCACCGCGCCCGCTTCGGTGAGCGCCGCGTGGCGGGAATCCCGCTCCAGCAGCCGGTGGCCCAGCGCCGCTTCCAGCTTCTGGATCTGCTGGGTCAGCGGCGGCTGCGCGATTCCGACGCGCTCCGCCGCCCGGCCGAAGTGCAGCTCCTCGGCGACGGCGACAAAGTAGCGAAGCTGTCTCAGGTCGATCCCGCGAGTCATATTGAAATCATATCAATTTATGAATCATTGAATATTGGACATATGAATCGGCCGCCGCTAACGTGAGGGGCATGGACCCAACATCGATCGAAACCGTCGCACGGAAGGAATCCCGGCACTTGCTCCAGAACTACGCCCGCTATCCGCTGGTCGTGGAGTCCGCGAGCGGCTGTTATGTGTTCGACCTTGCGGGAAAACGCTACCTGGACATGATCAGCGGGATCGGCGTCAACGCTCTGGGGTACGGCCATCCGAGGATCGCCGCGGCGCTGGCCGAGCAGGCGGCCCGCTGCGTCCACACCTCCAACCTGGTCTATCACCGCTACCAAGGCGCGCTGGCCGAGAGGCTGTGCGCCATGAGCGGCCTGGATCGCGCGTTCTTCTCAAACAGCGGCGGCGAGGCCATGGAATGCGCCCTCAAAGCCGTCCGCTCGCACGGCCGCAGCCTGAACCCGCGCAAGATCCGGCTGGTCGCGCTCGAGAACTCGTTCCATGGACGAAGCTTCGGGGCGCTGGCGGTGACGGGCCATCCGCAGTACCGCCGGCTGTTCGAGCCGCTGCACCCGGAGGTGACCTTCGTCGCGCCCAACGACGAAGACGGCCTGGCCAGAGCGGTCGACGAGGAGACCGCGGGCATCGTCCTGGAGCCGGTGCTGGGCGAAGGCGGGATCTATCCGCTCGAGGACAGTTTCCTGGTCCGCGCGCGGGAGCTGGCGGACCGCCACCAGGCGCTGCTGGTGGTCGACGAGGCGCAATGCGGGCTGGGGCGGACAGGGCGCCCTTTCGCGTTCCAGTGGTCCGGCATCCGGCCCGACCTGGTGGTGGCGGCGAAGCCGCTGGCAGCGGGGTTGCCGCTCGGGGCGACGCTGTTTACCGAGCAGGCCGCCCAGTCGATTCCCGTCGGTATGCACGGGACCACCTGCGGCGGCGGCCCGCTGGCCTGCCGCGTCGCACTCGAGTTCCTGGCGGTGATGGAGGAGCTGCTGCCACACATCCGGGAGGTCGGCAGCGTGCTGCGCGCGGGGCTGGAGTCGCTCGCGGCCCGGCATCCGGTCATCGCCGGGATCCGGTCCAAAGGGCTGATGTTCGGCATCCAGTTGTCCGTGCCGGGGCACCCGATCCTGCTGCGGGCGCTGGAGCGCGGCCTGTGGCTGAACTGCACCCACGACACCGTTCTGAGGATGCTGCCGCCGTTCATCCTGACCCGGGAGCAGGCGGAGGAGGCCATCGAGATCCTGGACCAGGCGCTGGCGGACTTGAACTAAATCGCGCTTTGCGCTACGCTTGGGATCACGATCCGGAATGTTCAGGGACCGCGAACCCGGCCGCAGTATCTCTCTCATCCGCCCCACCCCCTTGGAGTTTCCCAGGAGTTATGGTTTGATAGGTTAGGCTCGCCAGCCCGATGAACACGCCGGCCCTCAATTGATCGCATGTACCCAAGCAGACACTTTCAACCACGCAGACCCAGAATCCGGGAGAACGTCAACGAGGCGATCCGCGCCCGGGAGGTGCGGGCCGTCTTTCCCGATGGAACGGTCGAGATCATGCCCACACCCGCCGCGGTGCGCCGGGCGCAGGAGATGGGGCTCGATCTCATCCTGGTAGCTCCCACCGCCGAACCTCCGGTGGCCAAGGCGATGGATTACGGCCAGTGGCAATACGAGAACAAGAAGAAGCAGCAAGAGGCCAAGAAGAAGCAGCACGTCATCCAGGTCAAGGAGCTGAAGTTCCGGCCCAACACGGACGATCACGACTACGATTTCAAGAAGAACCACGCCATCCGCTTCCTCCAGGAAGGCAACCGGGTGAAGGCGGTGGTGCAGTTCCGCGGCCGTGAGATCGCCCACGTGGACCTGGGCCAGAAGCTGCTGCTGCGCTTTGCGCAGGACCTCGTCCAATACGGGACCGTCGAGGGCCAGCCGCGGCTGGAAGGCCGCAACGCGCACATCCTGATCAGCCCGGTGAAAGCCAGGGACAAGTCGGCGGAAAAACCCAAGCCGGCCTTACAGCCCAAGGCCGTGGGCTAATAAAAGAGGTACTTGCGCCACTGGTCGTCGCTCCGGCCCAGCAGGCGCATCAGGTGCCGGCTGGTGTGCAGGCTGAACGGGCGCGGCGCGCGAACCAGTCTCATCCCCGCCTCTTCCGGAGTCCGGCCTCCCTTGCGATTGTTGCAGCAGTGGCAGCAGGCCACCAGGTTCTCCCAGGCAGTTTCGCCGGCCCGCGAGCGCGGGATCACGTGGTCCAGTGTCAGCTCGCTCGAGGGAAGGGTGCGCTGGCAGTACTGGCAGGTATAGCGGTCCCGCATCAGGATGTTCTTGCGCGACAGCGCCCGGGTCTGATGGGGAATCCGGCGGTACTCGAGCAGCCGGATCACCGAAGGGAGCTTCAGGGATTGCCGGGCCGAGTGCAGCAGGGTGGAGGAAAACTCCTCCGGCGAGGCGACCCCCTTGAGGATCAGCACCAGCGCGCGCCTGGCCGCGCAGATGTTGATCGGCTCATAGCTCGAATTGAGCACCAGCACGGGTTTGTGCAAGCTACTCAGGCCGGGCATATCATGCCGCTCCCACCGCCAGGGACCTGCCGGGGAAGGGGACGACGGCAGAGCGGCGGTCCACGCGGGCCAGCGTCAGCAGGGCCACGTAACGCGCTCCGGCGCCCTTCAGCGCCGCCGCGCAGGCGCTCGCGGTCGCACCGGTAGTCATGACGTCGTCGACCAGCAGAATGCGGCGGCCTTCCACTTCCCGGCTGCGTTTCACCTGGAACGCTCCGGCGACGTTCGAGCGGCGGCCCGCGTTAGTCAGCCCGGCCTGGGTGGCGGTGGCGCGGGTGCGCCGCAGCGGGGTCCGGATGGGGAGGCCATATCGCCGGGCCACCGCCTGGGCCAGCAGCGCCGACTGGTTGAAACCGCGCTGCCAGCGCCGCCGCCAGTGGAGCGGCACCGGAACGACCGCGTCAAAGGCCTGGTCGCGCGGGATGGCGGCAGCCAGGTACTCTCCCAGAGGCCCGGCCAGCGGCCGGACGCGCGCGTACTTGAACAGATGCAGGAGATCCCGCAAAACGCCGTCGTATGCGCCGAACGAATACGCGCTGTCGAAGCCCCGCGCCCCCCGGCGGCAAAGCTCGCAGCGGCCCTGGGCGTCCAGCGGCGCCGGATTCAGGAACGGCGTGCGGCACAAGGCGCAGAAGAACTCCGCCGAGAGCGGTTCGGGTTTGCGCAGGCAATCCCGGCATACGGGGATTCGGGAGATTTCCGTGAGAGGCGCGCCGCAGATGCGGCACTCCCCCGGGAACAGAAGCGTGAAGAAGGCCGCAGAAATCTTGTCGAGAGCCGATACTACGCCGGTCGGGAGCGCCCCGATCCAACCGCGACTCGAGAAGACCCACCTCCCTCAGAGTCTTAGTGTACACCAGGTCTCAGGCCGGCGGCTGAGGGTACTGTCCTACTGACGCTCGCAGAATACAGTGACAAGCTCCGACGTGGCGTGGGCACTCTTGCCTGCCGCGCCGAGACTCGTCTCGGCGCTTGTGCGGGCGTTACCACGCACCTCATGAGCCGGCAAGAGTGCCGACTCGGCAGGCTGAGGCCCGCGCCACGTGGTCGGCATTGCGTCACTCAATTACGCGAGCCTCAGTAAAGGTGCGTTGATGGGTGCTGTCCTAGTTTGAGATTCTTCTCTAGCACGTCATGTCTGCGCTCAGGACTGCCAGATATGGCGGCTTCAGTTCGAGTACTGCACTGACGTTTCGCATGGCCATCGTGCCGCCCGGGCGGATGAGGTACACGCCACGGCTCGGAATCCTCGATTGACACCACGGGCCCTTCTTAAGGGAGAACCACTCCACGGCGGGTCGCGGGAATGGCTCGACTGGGCATATGACCCGCTGGACGACGAATGCAGAGGCCAGTCTCTTGCCTGGGCGAAAGGGGTGGGGGACCCTGACTCCCTTCGGCATTGGCCGCCACTCCGTATCTTCCCCCCCAACGAATCGGTAGCTCTTGCATTCGATCGGCGTGCCGGCCGGATCGGAGGCCCCACGGCCTTCCGAGCAAAACACGAATACCCCATTCCGCTCGGCAGATGATAACTCGTGGTGCCAGTCCTCAAGCATTGGCCGGAACTGAAAGGACCATAACGTCCACCCGTTTGCCTCGATCTCGTGCCGCTTCCGCGCGATGATTTCTTCCATCGTCTCCCCGGCGTGCGGCCCGAAGGGATGCCAAAATGCAAACTCGAACTTTGTATAGGTCACGTCCCGTCTCCCTCAAGCCAAGCCAGGACACCACCAAAAATCGGGAGATCCTTGAATTGGCGCATCATGCCCGAATCGTAGCAGAGGTGCAGCATCAACGCACCTTTAGGACACTACTCGCTGGTGTAGTTCTCCAGAGTTCACGAGGGCCGGAGAGGAATCTGTAAGAGAACCGGGCGGACTGCTGGCCCGAGAACTGTCATCAACGCACTTTTCAGAGACCGCCCGGCTGCGTAGGGCGGCGGTTCGCAATGCAGAACCGGAGCTCCAGCGGCAGGGGCGCGGGCGGCCGCCTCGGCGTGGCCGGCAGGCCGTCCTAAGTGCGCGGCGGTCCGGGACTTGTCCGGCGCCGCCCACCGTTCCGCATGGTGAAACGCAGCCTGCGCCGCCGATTTCCGTTGCCGGTTCCGTGCCGGGGCGGTTATCTTCTGGGGTGGCGCGCGGAACCCGGAGTGCGCGCGGCACCAACCATGGGCCGGAAGGCATTCGTTCTCGCATTCGACCTTGGAGCGGCGGGCGGCCGCGTGATCGCCGGCCGGCCGGAGCGAGGACTGCTGGCGCTCCACCAGGTCCACCGCTTCGCCAACCATCCGGTGTGGTACAACGACGAGCTGCACTGGGATATGCCCCGGATCTGGCATGAGATGCAGGTCGCGATGAGGTCGCTGGATTCGCTCGGGATCGATCCGGTGGCCAGCCTCGGGGTGGATGCATGGGGCGCCGACTACGCGCTGCTCGGGGAACGCGGAGTCCTTCTCGAGAATCCCTATCACCACCGCGACCGGCGTACGGAAGGAATGATGGAGAAGGCCATCGGCATCCTTCCGGCCAGCAGGATCTACGACGCTACCGGGGTCCAGTTTCTCCCGGTCAACACACTCTATCAACTGTATGCCGCCGCGCAGAACACGCCGCGCCTGCTGGCGACCGCGGAACTCCTGCTGACCATCCCGGGCCTGCTGAACTTCTGGTTGACGGGTGCGGCGTCGTGCGAATACACCAGTGCGCTGGCCACGCAATGCCTGGACCAGCGGACCAGGCTGTGGTCCTGGGAGATCCTGCGCGGCCTGGGGATCTCCACGCACTTGCTCGCGCCGATCATCCAACCCGGGACCGAGATGGGCAGGCTGCGCACCGGTCTCGCCGGGCTTCCGCCATTGAAGCGCGCCAGCGTGGTGGCGCCCGCATCCCACGACACGGCATCGGCAACGGTTGCGGTGAGGGCCGATGGCCGGACTGTGCTGCTGGATTCCGGGGGCTGGTCGTCGCTCGCCGCCGAGATATCGCAGCCTGTCGCCATCGAGGACGCTCTGCGGCTGAACTTCACCCACGAGTGCGGCGCAAACGGCACCATCCGCCTGCGTAAGAACGCCACTGGTTTGTGGCTTTTGGAGGGCTGTCGCAGAGCCTGGGAATCCGAGGGACGGCCGCTGGCCTATCCCGAACTGCTCGAGCTGGCCGCCGCGGAGCAGCCGTTTCGGCACCTGCTCGACGGCGACGACCGTTTGTTTGCGAGTCCCGATCACATGCCGTGCGCGATCGGCGCGTATTGCGCCCGGAGCGGGCAGCAGGCGCCGCGGACCCCCGGCGCCTGCGCCCGCGCGATCCTCGAGAGCCTGGCCCTGAAGCACCGCATGGTGATCGAACAGCTCGAGACCGTGGCCCGGACGCGCTTCGAGGAGATCCGGATCGTCGGCGGCGGGGCCCAAAACGAGCTGCTGTGCCAATTCACCGCGGACGCGGCCGCGCGGCGGGTTCTGGCCGGGCCGGCGGAGGCCGGCGCGCTGGGCAATATCGCCATGCAATTGGTCGCCATGGGCATTCTGCCTTCCTTGGAGGAAGCGCGGGACCTGATCGAGCGCGCCTGCCCTCCGCGGGTGTACCAGCCCGCCCCGAGTGCGGCCTGGGAATGCGCCTATCGGCAGTACGCGGCTCTCGTGGCGGCTGCCGGGGAGCCGCAGGACCGGCCTTCGGCCGAGGCCGCTAAGCCTGCTCCTGCATGAGTCCCAGCAGGCTGTCGTTGGGATAGAAGTGGTCCACGTTGGCCGGGGTGACGAGCTGGTGCTTCATGAACATGGCGGGCGGCACGGGCTTTCGGGCCAGGATGTCGAAAGCCAGTCGGATTAACCCGTCGCCGTACTTCTCCGGGAAGTAGGCCACCGAGCCGATCAGTCGCGTGCGGGGCGCCCGCAACTCCGCGCGGGCCTCGGGTTCGGCATTCTGCCCCACCACCGCGCAGTCGCTGGCGCGGCCGGCCTCCTCCAAGGCACGCAACGCGCCCAGCGCGCTCGGGTCGTTGGCCGCGCCGACTAGAATGCGCTTGGCATTCGACTCGCGCAGATGCTTGCGCACCCGTTTCAGGGTGGTCTGAAACTGGCCGTCGCCATCGATGTCGACGATCTGGCAGCTCTCGGGCGGGCGCACCACTTCGTGGAGCCCGGCCAGCAACCCTCGGATGCGCGCCTTGGGCAGCGAGCCGGCGCGCAACAGCTCGACCATGAGAATCTCGTCGATGGCCCCATCCCACTGCTTTTTGGCCCAGCGGCCCAGACAGCGCCCGCCAATCAGCCCCGCTTCGTAGTTATTGGCTCCGAAGTAGGTGGCGCCGGGGTGCGGGATATCGATGGCGATCATCGGGATTTTCGCTTCCAGGTACTTGGCCGCGATGGCCGGCGCAACCGCCTCGTCGGTCTGGAACTCGATCACCAGGTCCACCTGCTCCCGAACGAACTGGTCCGCGTTTCGCACGGCGATCTTGGGCTGATAGCGGTTGTCCAGGACGATCAGCTCGACGCGCTCGCGTTCCGCCGCGCTCTCCAGGCCGCGCAGGACCTCCCGTGGAAACGAGGTGTCCTGTCCCTGGGCCGCGTATCCGATCCGGAAGGTCCGCCGCCGCCGCGGCTCGGAGGTCAGACGGTAGTGGTTTTCTCCAACTTTGTCGAGGAAGCCGCACTGGTGCAGCGTGTACAGCAGGCGGAAACACGTGCCCTTGGTGAATCCCGTGCGCGCGGCGACGTCCCGCAGCCGCAGGACCTCTCCCGGCGACTGGAAACAGGACAGGATTTCGGATGCGTGAACCAGGGACTTCACCAGGTACCGGCTCGAGTTGGAGGTCACGGCCACAGCCTCCCTCGCAGTGTGCGCAGCCGTTTTATTATGCGGAACATTCGTCCCGCCGTCAACCGCCGCCACGCGCCCCCCAGCACCGATGAAAGCGCCGAGCGCTTGCTGACGCGCGCGGTTCGGTGCTGCCACGGGAGCCCCAGCACCGAACCGCGACCGTCAGGGAGCGGTCCACTCTGCTACCATCTGGGCTGGAACGAACCCATGTCAAACCGTGCGATTCTAGCCGCGCTCTGCGGGCTGCTGCCCCTGGCAAGCGCCGCGACCAAGATCGATCTGAACCAGGACTGGCGCTTCCGGGTGGATCCCGAGAAGCAGGGCGAGGCATCCGGCTGGTACCGCGCACTGCCGGCCGGTACGGAGACGGTTTCCGTGCCGCACACCTGGAACATCGGGAAACACGAGGAGTTCCTGGGGCGGGCATGGTATTTCAAGACCTTCACCGCTCCTCCGGGCAAGCACGTCGAACTTCACTTCGGGGCGACTTTCTATCGCTCGCAGGTGTGGCTCAACGGCGCGCCGCTCGGAAGCCACGAAGGCGGCCACACCGCCTACTTCTTCGATGTGACGCCGCATTTGAAGCCGCTGAACTTCCTGGCGGTCGCCATCGACAACGAGCCCGGCGTCGCGACCATTCCGGGCTGGGCCATGCTGGGCTACGCGGGCGGCAACATCTGGTACGACTGGTGGCATTACGGCGGCATCGTGCGGGATGTCTGGCTGGCGGTGAATGAACCGCTGCTCATTCGCAGGCAGGAGATTCGCACCCAGACCAGCGCAGGCGCCGCCGAGGTCGCCGACCGCGTGTTCCTCGAGAACCATACCGGCTCGGCGGCGGACGTGCGGTTGCGGTTGAGCGCCTGGGCGCCTGGCGCCGCCGCTCCCTCCGCCACGGCGGAGCGCGACGCCAGGATCGCACCGGGGCGGCAGGACGTCGCCGTGCCGTTGCGTATTAATCCGGTCGAGCTGTGGCATTTCGATCGCCCTGCGTTGTACCGGCTCGAGGCCAGCCTGCTCGACGCGGGCGGCGCATTGCTCGACTCGGTGTCCGACAACTTCGGCGTGCGCACCGTCGAGATCAGCAACACCCGCCTGGTCCTGAATGGCGAGCCGGTGCGGCTCTCCGGCATGACCCGGCACGAGGAATCGCCCTGGGAAGGCCTGGCGGAAACGGCCGGCACCATGAAGCGGGACTTCGACGAGATGAAGGAGCTCCAGGTCACACTCACGCGTCCGGTGCATTATCCGCAGCACCCCTACATCCTCGACTACTGCGACCGCAACGGCATCCTGCTGATTCCCGAGATCCCCATGTGGCAGTTCAGCGAGGAGCAGATGCGCGATCCCAAGGTGATCGCGCTGGCCCGGCAGATGATGACCGAAATGATCGAGCAATCCTACAATCATCCGAGCATCTTCGCCTGGAGCGTGTGCAACGAGAGCGCCACCAACACGCCCGGGGGGCGCGCCTACTTCCGGACCATGTACGAGACGGTGAAGAAGCTCGATCCCGACCGCTATGTGAGCTACGCGGACGACAAAATATCCAAGGGCGCCGATCCCGCCGTCAACGCGGCGTCGATCGCCGATTTCGTAATGATGAACCAGTACTTCGGAAGCTGGCACGGCCCGGCTGGAGGGCTCGTGCCCGCGCTCGAGCGCGTGCGCCGGGAGTACCCGGGCAAGATGGTGCTGATTTCCGAGTTCGGCTTTGCCGGCCCCTTCGCCCCGGACAATCGGTCGGCCGATCGAATCCGCGAGCGGATCATTCGCGAGCAGATGGATGTATTCGGCAATTTCGATTTCGTGGGCGGGGCGATCTTCTGGTGTTACCAGGACTACCGGTCGCACCGCAATCTGCGCCCCGGCCGGCGCTCCGGCTTCGTCGAGATGGGCGTGGTGGACCAGAACCGGCAGCGCAACCCGTCGTTCTATGCGTGGCGGAAGCGGAACGCGCCGGCGCGGCTCCAGCTCGATTGGCTGCCGGGCGCCGGGAGGCCCTCCGGGTTTCGCGCGGTGATCGCGCCGCGCGGGGAGAACGAGATCCCCCATTACACCCTGCGCGGCTATCGTGCGGAATTCGCCGTGCTTGACCACTCCGGCAAGGTGATTGTGGCGGGCGAGCGTGCGTTGCCCGACATTGGCCCGGCGCACCAATTCGAGGTGCCCTTCGCCGAGTCCTCGTCGCGGGAAGTGACCCTCGAGTTTCGCCTGGTCCGGCCCACCGGATTCGTCGCCGCCGACGAGCAGCTTCGCTGGTGGGAGCCGGAATCCGGAGGGTACAGGATCGAGGACATGAAAAAGGACGGCCACAAAGTGCCCTGATGCGCTGGGCTGTGCCCGCCTTCACTGCCCCGGGCTGGGGCGCTGGATGGTGAGAAGCACGCCGTCCTGGCTGCGGATTCCGCCAATCTCGGCGACCACGGCCGCGTCGCCGTCCGGCAGATCCACGGGAACGACGACGTTGAATTGGTCCAGACCGGCGGCCACGCGTCCGGCCCATTGCACCTCCGCCTGCCGGTTGCCGATCCGGATGGCGACCGGGTTGGCCAGCGGGGCCGCCTGGCGCACGATTCGGCCGGCGGGGATGGCCGGCACGGTGCGCCCGAAACCAGTCCCGTACAGCACGATGATCTCGCCGGGTTGGGCCGGAGTGGTGGTGACGCCGGGGAGCAGGTTCGGTTTCCCCACCGGACTGTAGTCGCCGGGGTGCTGGGCCGCCGCGTACACTCCGTCGAACGTGAACAGCCCCGGCGAGAACTCGCGCATCTGGGCGATTGCCGTCGTCGTCACCTGGGGAGTGGTGACCTGAACCTCAACCGGCCCCTGGGTGTCGTCGTCGGGGACCTGCGCGTTGATTTGCTGGGGGCTGATGTAACTCAAGGCGGCGGGCTTGCCATTGATGCTGACCGTCACGCCGTCCAACTCCGTGGGCAACTGGTCTCCCACAATCTCGTCGGCGCGCCACGGGCGGGCGTTCGAGCTGAAGCTCTTGCCGTAGACTGCCACCCAGGCGGAAGAGGTCATGCCGGGACGGTAGCTGGCGGCGCTGACTACGGATAAGGGAGCCTCCCAGGACTCATAGCTGTCCGTGGTCAGGCCGTGCTGGACGGTGAAGGCGCCGCCCCCCGGTTCCGCCTCGACCACCACGTCGCCGGCCACCACGTCCCACGCCGGCTCGGGCGCGACCCCGGCTCCAGCTTCGGTCCAGTAGGTTTTGACGCCCGCGGCGTGGAGCCGGCTCAGGCACTCCTGGGTCGGGTGCCCGTAGGTGTTCCCCGCCCCGATCGAAACGATCCCCACCTTCGGCTTCGTTCTCCCGAGCCAGGTGGCGTTCGAGCTATAGCGGCTTCCGTGGTGATGGACCTTGTAGACCTCCACCTGCTTGACCTTGTCGCCGACGCCGGTCTCGATGTCCTCGTAATCGTCCGACTTGATTCCGCTCAGGTCGCCGCCGAACTCCGCATGAAAGCCGCCGTAGCGGACCACTGCAACCACGCTCAGGTCGTTCTCGTTTGTGGTGGGGATGCCGTTGCCGTTGAGCGCCACGATTTCGACTTCCACGGGCTGGTCGCTGGCGGCATCGAGGACGATCTTCCGCCCCGCCTGCGCCGTCTTGCGATGGCTCCCCACCGCGGCGACATACTTGTCATAGGTTGCCGAGTCGTAGCTGCCGCCGCGATCCAAAGCGTCGTTCTGGAGAGGGAACTGCCGTAGCACTTCGGTCGTGCAACCGATGTGGTCGGAGTGGTAGTGGCTGGCGATGTGATAGTCGATCTTGACGACGCCCAGCCGGAGCAGATAGGACACCGGCTTGTCGCACTGGCCGGTCGTGCCGTTGTCGAACATGACGGTCTCCCCGCTGGGAGACACCAGAATGGCACCGTCGCCCTGCCCCACGTCTATGAAGTGGAGTTGAAGTTTGCCGTTGGCCTGGCCGTAGGCAAAGCAGACAGCCAGAATCAGCAGCAGCGCCAGCCGAACCGCTTTCATAGCCGCCTCCTGGTCCCTACTCTGTCCAAAGCTTCGCGAACGGCGCGGGCGATGTCGAGCGCTCCGGGGGTGTCGCTATGGACCGAGAGCGTGCCGGCGGTGGCGGCGAGGCGGCGGGCCTGGGCGGCGGCTTCCTTGGGAGCGGTGATCAGGGCGTCGGGGAAACGCCTCGGGCGGAGCGTGCCGTCGGGCAGGTAGCGGCGGTCGGCGAAGGCTTCCTCCACCACCACGAAGCCTTGGCCGCGCCACACCTCGATCATCCGCGATCCGGCCAGACCGACCAGCGTGACATCCCGGCTCCAGCGCGCCGCTCCGGTGGCGATCGCCGCGGCCACCGAGGGATCGCGCACGGCGGTGTTGTACAGCGCCCCGTGCGGCTTGACATGCCGCACCTGGCCGGCGATCCGCCCGAGCGCGCGCACCTGCTCGAAGACCAGGGCGGCGATGGCCTCGGGAGGCAGGCCCAGCTCCTCGCGGCCGAAGCGCTCGCGATCGGGGTATCCGGGGTGCGCCCCCACCTGCACGCCCAGGCTGCGGCACAACGCGGATACCTGCCGCATGCTGTGGTCGTCGCCCGCGTGCCCGCCGCAGGCGATGTTGGCCCAGTCGAGCAGCCGCAGCAGAGCCTCTTCGCTCCCGTCGGCCAGCGCCTCGGGCCGCTCACCCACATCGGCGTTCAGAAAAATCCGCGGTTCCTTCACGTGAGCTCCGCCGCGCGCGTTTCCGGCAGCCGCCAGACCAGCGCCGCGCCGGCCAGGAAGAACGCCGAGGTCAGCCCCAGCGCGGCTCCGATTCCGTAACGGTCCGCCAGCGCCCCGATCGAGGGAGGAGCCAGCGCGGCCACGGCCCTACCGGCGTTGTAGCACAATCCCTGGGCGGTGGCGCGAATTTCGGCGGGAAATAATTCCGCCAGCAGTGCGCCAAAGACGCTGAAGTAGCCGTGCCCGAAGTACCCCAGCGCGGGGCCGAGCAGCAGCAGCCCCGTCGGCCACCGGGCCGCGGCGCCGTAGATGGGCGCCAGGACGGCAGCGCAGATGACGAATCCGGCGAACACCGGCCGCCTTCCCCAGCGATCCGCCAGAAACCCGAAACTGACGTAGCCCAGGAAGGCGCCCAACTGCACCGGCACCATCCAGGCCGAGGTCTTCAGCAGCGTCAATCCGGCGCCGCCCTGCTCGCGCGGGGCCCCGAGATAGGCGGGCAGCCAGGTGAACAGGCCCCAGTAGGCGAACAGCACGCAAGCGGTGAGCAGCGTGGCCGCGGCCAGTCGTCCGCGAACCGCCGGTGTCCATGACCGGGCGACGCGACGCGCGCGCGCCCCGCGCCAGGCGGCCGGCTCCGGGATGCGCCGCTGAATCCAGAACACCAGCAGGGCCGGCGCCACGCCCGCCGCAAACAAAACGCGCCATCCCCAGCGCGGCAGCACCAGGCCCGCCAGCAGCGCGGCAAACAGGTAGCCCACCGCCCAGCCCGACTGCATCAGGCCGATGGCCTTGCCCCGGTGCTCCGCGGGCCAGGTCTCGGCTACCAGTACCGCTCCCGCCGACCACTCTCCGCCCAGCCCCAGGCCCAGCAGCAAGCGCCACAAGAGCATCTGGCCCACCGAACGCGAGGTGGCGGTGAGCGCCGTGGCGCCCGAGTAGAGCAGGATGGACCAGCACAGCGCCCGCGTGCGGCCGTAGCGATCGGCCAGGAAGCCGAACAGGATGCCTCCCGCTGCCGAGGCCAGCAGCGAAATCGAAGCCAGGCTGCCGGCCAACGCGCCGCTGAGCGAGAACTGGTCGCGGATCGCGTTGAGGGCGAAGGTGAACAGCATCACGTCCATGGCGTCGAGCATCCAGCCGGCCCCGGCCGCGGCCAGCGTGCGCCACGGCCCTGGCCCGACGGTGCGCCACCAGGGGGCGTTCATGCAGCCTCTCCCAGGAGCCGCTCCAGGTGCGCCTCCTGTTCCCGCAGAACCGAATGCGCGACCTCCAGGTCAGTCAGGACAAAGCGCACTCGGTCGCGGGGGCGGAGTTGCCCGAGCCGCGGCAGGTCCGCGGCGATCACGTTGGCGATCTTGGGGTAGCCACCGGTAGTCTGCTGGTCCACCAGAAGCACGATGGGCTGGCCGTCGGGCGGGACTTGTACGGCGCCGAGGGATACTCCTTCGGTGAGCATCTCGTGCCGCGCCACGGCGGCAACGGCTTCCCCGCACAGGCGCACGCCGAGCCGGTTCGACTCCTCGCGGACCGTGTAGGCGCCGCGCTCCAGGGCCGGCGCGGCATACAGGTGCGCCTGAGGCCCCGCCGTTACCCGCAAGACCTCGCCTTCCAGGTAGCGGCGAAGCTCCACCGCGCTGGCACTCGATGGGGCGCGCTCCGGTACGCCGATGGCGAGGCGGTCACCCCGGCGCAGCGCGCGGCCCTCGACCCCGCCGAAGCCCGCCCGCACGTCGGTCGAAGCGCTTCCCAGCAGCCATTCGACCTGGAACCCTCCGGCGACGCATAGGTACGCCCGGGCCCCTCCGCGAGTATGCCCCAGGCGCAGCTCAGCTCCGCGCGGCGCCGGGATGGCGCACCAACTTGGCACGGACCGGCCGTTCAGGGTGACGCCGAACTCCGCGCCCGTCAGCGCCAGCACGGTCTGCTCTTCGAACAGAAACGCCCCGCCAGCCAGGGTCAGCTCCAGCGCGGCCGCCGAGTCGGGATTGCCAACCAGCCGGTTCCCCGCGCGCAGCGAGAGTGCGTCGGCGGCGCCGCAGGGCGAGACGCCCAGGTGCGCGTAGCCCCAGCGGCCCAGGTCCTGGACCGTGGGAAAGAACCCGGGTTCGACCACGCTCATCCAGGCCATGTCTGGAACTCCTCCAGCGAGACCGGACGGAAACGGATGCGGTCGCCCATCTCCAGCAGGGCGGGCATCGAGCGTTGCGGGTCGAAAAGGCGCAACGGGGTCCGGCCGATCACACGCCATCCACCCGGTGAGGCGGAGGGATAGATGCCGGCCTGCGCGCCTCCGATCGCCACGCTGCCCGCCGGAACGTGCTTGCGGGGCGATGCCAGGCGCGGCGTGGCCAGCGCCGGGTCCAGGCCGCTCAGGTACGGGAAGCCGGGCGAGAAACCCAGAAACGCAACCAGGTACTCCGGGCCGCTGTGGCGCTCGATCACCTGGCCCGGCGCCAGGCCGCAGTGCCCGGCCACTGCCTCCAGGTCTGGCCCCCATTCGCCGCCGTAGCAGACCGGGATTTCGACCAGGCGCGGCGGGGCAGTCGCCGAAGCGGACGCCGCTGCGAGGCGCCGCCGGACCTCGTCGGCCAAATCGGCGACCCCCACCCGCAGCGGATCGAAATCCACCAGCAGCGAAGCATAGGCGGGGTGGAGGTTGAGGACGCCCGCCCGCGGTGCCTCGCGCAGCGAGAGCAACAGCCGCCGCACCTGTTCGTGGGCGCCGGTATCCGGCGATGCGGCAAAAGCGACCAGCAAGGAATGGTCGCTGGCCGCCTCCACGCGAGGGAAATCAAAATCCGCCACGCGAGGCCATTATACGCGCCTCGTCCCTGCTACTTCACCCGCTTGGCCACGAATTCCTCGGTGGCGAATTCGCCCACCTTACGGGTGAACTTGATCTGGTCGCCGGACACCTTGCCGGTGTACTCGATGCGGAGGTCCTGACCCTCAAACTTCAGCATCTCGACGAACCAGATCTCGTCCCCGTTCACCTTGCCTTCCCGGATGTCGGTTTCTCCAAACTGGCTGATTGCCTTGCCCGTGAGATTGGAACCATCGACCTTGAGATCGTAGGTGTACTTCTGCACGCCGATGGCCGTGTCGAACTCCGCCGCCCATTTGCCGGTGACGTCGGCGGCGTAGGCGGTGAACAGAAAGGCAAGGGCGAGGGCCGTCAGAACCAGGAATCTGCGATAGGGCATGAGTCGTCTCCTTCCGGGGTGTCGAACAGCCTCCATTCTACCCCCGGCCCGCCCTCCCGGTCATTCATGGCGCACTCGCTGGTCGCGCTGCCACGAGGCGCCGGCAGAATATGAAATTTCATAGTGCTAGGGACTGTTTCGAGCTTCCCTCGGCTTCGCCCCAGGTCGGGCCGGTCCCTGATCTTCGCCGCAAGGCGTAGTGTTGCTTTATGCCACAGTCCAGGCATGTGGTCACAGTGCCCCGGGGACCCGCATTCCGGTGTTTCACGACGTAAGATACCGTAAAGCGCAGGGACGATACTCGTCTGATCCCATATTGCACTTGACTCCCTAGTAGTTCCGCATTAGTCTCAAAGCACGAGAACCTTGCGCATGCAGGTCGCGTGAGCTTTCGGAGTGTCTCGCGACGGAATTCTGCTTCGCGATGGGGAAGAGAACAGCAGCCTTGGCAGTACCGCAGAGGACGGGTGCAGTGTGCCCAGCTTCCCTCTCCCCATCTGGCAGGCTCTTCGTCACCGGGCCCGGGCATCCCAGGGTGCCCAGGCTTACTTCAGCGAGTCCAGCCGGCGCGATCGCTCCGGTGACGAGCGGCACGTTCCCGGACGAGGCGGAATCCGCCTCTCCGGTGCGGCGGGCTGCATTGAGCCTGATGGACGTTGTGAGTACGGTTCGACCGGAGCTGGCCCTGGAAGCGCGCCGTTCCTCGGTCGGCTCTTACGCCCGGGTGTCTGGCTTGGTACCGCCAGGGGGGACGATGCGCTGGCTTCGTTCCGCACCGGGCAACTCAAACCAGTGTGTAAAGAAGGGGTCCAAATGCATCAATCTAGATACGCGATGGTTTTTGCAGGGCTGCTGATCGCGGTCCTGTTCCTTGTTCAAGTGCCCGCGTGGGGCCAGTTCGCGGCCGGGACGTTGGGCGGGACGGTGACCGACAAAACCGGCGCAGTGGTGCCCAACGCGAAGGTGGTTCTGAAGAACGAAGCCACCAACGCGAACCGCGATTCGGTCTCCAACGGCTCGGGCTACTTCAACTTCCCGGCGATCATGCCGGGCAGCTACACCTTGACGGTTTCGGCCCCGGGTCTCCAGACTTGGGAAAGACGGAACATCGTATTCACCCAGGGCGTGGTGCTGACTATGCCCAACATCGTCCTGCAAGTGGCGGGAACCAAAGAAGAAATCATGGTGGTGTCGGAGGGCGAGGTGGTCGTGCCGGTGGATTCGGGCCAGACCAGCCAGACGCTGAACCGGAACATGATCGAGGAGTTGTCGATTGTGGGCCGCGACGCGGCCGAGCTGATCAAGATCATGCCCGGGATGGGAATGACCGGCGGCTTTAACCAGACCATGTGGAGCAGCTACACCACGGCCAGCAACACGGGACCGATTGGCACGTTTTCGGCTAACGGAACCCAGCCTTACGGTGCCATGACCATGACCTCGGACGGCGCCAACCTGCTCGATCCCGGCAACCAGGGAACGCAGACCGCCAATATCAACCAGAACCAGGTCGCGGAAGTGTCGATTCTGACCTCGGCCTACGGCGCGGAGTTTGCCAAGGGCCCGGTGACCTTCCAGGCCTACGGCAAGAGCGGCGGCGCGCAGTTCCATGGCGGGGCGTACCTGTATGCCCGCAATGGAGTGTTCAATGCCAACGACGCCTACAACAACAGCCAGAACCGGAAGGCGCCGCAGGACAGCTACTACTATCCCGGCGGCGACTTTGGCGGCCCGATTCTGATTCCGGGCACGGGTTTCAACAAGAACCGCGACAAGCTGTTCTTCTACACCGCCTTCGAGTACATGAAGCAGCAGCCGGCGGGCAATTTGAGCAGCTACTTCGTGCCCACGACGGAGATGAAGAACGGCAACTTCAGCCCGTCCTATATTGCATCTCTGGGATCGGGCTTCTCGAACGCGCGCAGCACCGGCGCGCAGCCGCTCGGCGGCAACGCCACCAGCCAGGACGGCATTACGTTCCCGGGCGGGATGATTCCGCCCTCGATGCTGGATGCAAATTCGGCGATTTACATGAAGTTGTTCCCGGCCTCGAACACCACTGTGGCGACCAACTCTACGGGCAGCAACTACCAGTTCTTCGTCGGACCGCCCCAAAACCGCTGGGAATACCGGCTCCGCGGCGACTACAACATCAGCGAGAGGACCAAGTTGTACGTCAGTTGGAATCGGCAGCGGGAGGGCACTTCCAGCCCCATCAGCATCTGGTGGAATATCGGCGGATCGCTGCCGTATCCGACCTCGCAGAATGCCACGCAGGCTTCCGACATTTTCAGCGCCAACCTGGTGCACGTGTTCAGCCCCACCCTGACCAACGAATTCGTGTTCTCCAAGGCCAAGTTCTTGAACCCGATCCATCTGGGCGACCCGGACGCGGTGAACCCGGACAAGCTGGGCTTCAAGATGACCGGCCTCTTCGCCAACCCGTTCCTGCCGCAGATCCCGAACGTATGGGGCTGGAACAACGCTGCGGTCGGTTTCGCCACCTATCCTTACGGTGCGCCTTGGCCGGCCGGCGGCGCGGCCGCGTTCGGCAAGCTGTCCGACACGCCGAACATCTCCGACAACATCACCAAGGTAGCCGGTACGCACACCCTGAAAGCCGGGTTCTATTGGGACTACGCCCGCAACAACCAGACCGGGGGCGGGCTGAATATTTCCACCCAAGGCGCCGCGGATTTCGAGAACTGGGGCGCGCACAGCACCGGCAACAACCTGGCGGACCTGATCACGGGCCGGGTCACGCAATTCGCCCAGATGAAGGACGCTCCGGTGGCGGACTTCAAGTACTACCAGTACTCGTTCTTCGTCAACGACCAGTGGAAGACCTCCCGCAGGCTGACCCTGACTTTGGGTCTGCGCTTCGAGCACATGGGCAACTGGTTTCCGGCCAGCGGCCCGGGCTTGGCGGTGTGGGATGAGTCCAAGTACAACAACACCTCCAGCGCAGGCGCCTGGTCCGGCCTGATGTGGAACGCCATCGACAAGAGCGTTCCGATGTCCGGTTACCCCTCGAAGCCTTTGTTCTTGGAGCCCCGCTTCGGCTTCGCCTATGACTTATTCGGCGACGGCAAGACGGTGCTGCGCGGCGGCGCTGGCCTGTATCGCTACCAGTTGGCTTACAACAGCGTCAGCGGCGCTGCTTTCTCCGCTCCACTCAACGTGCCCAACCTGTACACCAACTGGGGCTGCTGCGTGGGCTGGAATCAGTTCAACCAGTACTCCCCGTCGCTGGGGACGGCTGGGCTGGGTGGAGGAGTCGACGGCCTGCTGTTCAAAGACGACGACCGGACACCCAACACCTGGACCTACAACATCACGATTTCGCAGCGGGCGCCCTGGCACTCGGTGGCGGAATTGCAGTACTCCGGCAACAAGTCGTACGACATGATGATCCGCGGCCCGCTGGGCAACATCAACAAGGTTCCGCAAGGCGCCTTCTTCAAAGCGGACCCGAAGACCGGCGTGATTAACGATCCTTCCTCCGGCGGTTTCCCGTCCAACGATTATCGTCCGCGGGGGAACTACCAGGATATCATCCCGGTCACGCACGGCAGTTACTCCAACTACAATGCGCTGATCGCGACCTGGCAGAAGCAGACCGGGCGAGTCACTGTCACGGCGAACTACACCTTCAGCAAGGTACTGGGCATTCGCGACAACCAGACCGACAACGGGGCCGGCAACGGTAACACGTTGGATCCGTGGAACATAGACAAGAACTACGGTGTCTTGCTCTTTGACCATACGCACATCTTCAACGCTGCGTATGTCATCAACCTGCCCAGCCCGGTCAAAAACAACATCTTTGCCGGCGGGGTGGTCAACGGCTGGGTGGTTTCGGGGATCACGCAAGCGCAGAGCGGCTCCCCGACTCAGTTGTCTTCGGGCAACAGCGTTCTGAACGTGCAGTGGCCCAGCAACTTCACGCCTAGCATCATCCTGGGCACCAATGCGGCGGGGCCCTCCGGAGGGATGTTACCCAAGCTCACTTGCGACCCGCGTAAGGGCCTGAGCTCCGGGCAGTACTTCAACCCGGGCTGCTTCACGCCCCCCTGGGGAGGCACGAATGGCGACGTCATCTGGCCGTACATCAAGAACCCCGCGTACTTCAACAGCGACTTGGGGATCTACAAGAACTTCGCCTTCAAGGAGCACCAGAAGATCCAGTTCCGCTTCTCGATGTTCAACTTCCTGAACCACCCGCTTCCGACGTTCAACGCGGGTGGCAATGCCGACGTCACTCTGAACTTCAACAACAACAACACGTTGTCGACAACCAACCTGAATGCGCTCACCACCGGCAAACCGCTGTACAAGACTGGCCGGCGCCTGGTCGAGTTCAGCTTGAAGTACAGCTTCTAACCCCGGCCCTCGGGCCGGACAGCCAAGAGGGGGCGGCGCAAGCCGCCCCCTTTTTTTATGTGCAACGAGGCTGGAAGCGGGCCTACCCCAGCCACCGGATCAGGTGCCGGGAGAACCCGGCGCCGTCCCAATCGCGAACCTGCATTCGAGGCAGCCGGAACAGGTCCGCGTCAGCCGAAAAGACGCCGCCCGAGGCCAAACACGCGCACTCGAACCCCGCCGCTGCCACCAGACCAGGTGTTTCGGGGCCACAGGCGCCATAAGGGTAGGCGAAGTGTTTCACCGCCCGGTTCAGCGTCTCCTCGAGCACCCGCTTGCACTCCTGGATCTCCGCCACCTGCTCCGCTGCCGGCAAGGCGTCCAACAGCGGATGCGTGAGCGTGTGGGCTCCGATGTCGATCAGCGGGGAATCCGCCAGCAGCCGCAACTCCTCGGCCGACAGCGGCCGCCGGTCGGCCCGGGCCGCCGGCTCGGCCCGCATCCACCGCCTCAGCCTGCCCAGGCAATTCCGGCACCGGTCCAGCGGAAGAGACCGCAGCCACCCGTGCATCTCGAAGTACAGATCCGGATCCGCGGCGCCGTCCTGGGACAGCAACTGTTCCAGCTCATCCCACCAGTAGCCGCGCGGGTCGCCCAGGTAGCCTCCGGCCACAAACACAGTCGCCGGAATGCCGGACTGCTCCAGCAGAGGCATGGCCCCGAGGCAATTGTCCGCGTAGCCATCGTCAAACGTCACTGCCGCGGCGCGATCCGGGAGGCTGCCCTGCTCCAGCGCGGTCCTGAGCGCGCTCAGAGGGAGCGCCACCTTGAGCCGGGCAAGAACCTCCAGGTGTTCCGCGAAGTGGCGCGCGGAGACGCACAGCGACCATGGATCCCAGGGCTCCTCCGCGATGCGATGATACATCAGGATCACGCCGCGCGGTCCTTCCCCCGCGGTAGCCAGGGTCAGCGTCGTGGTCGCCAGCGTGTGCGCCGGCTCCAGAGGCTTGCCGCCGGTCACATCCTGGAGGTAAAAGGTCATCCCATCTTGCACCCACTTGCCGGTGGCTGCCGTTCCTGGCCCGCCGGCGCGGCAAAGGAGCGGCCCGTCGGGCGCGTCCACGCGCACTTCCACCTCCAGGCTCTCATCGCAGGTCCAGGACAGCGTCACCGTAGCCGGTTCGTCCCAGTGGGACACCTTAACCGTGTCCTGACTCGCCCGAATCGCCGCTTGCTTTCGCATCATACGTACTCGTCGATCTCGTTCTCCACGAGCCTGGCCAGTCCGCCGATCATTCGGGAGGCGCGAGCTGCGACAACTTCTCCCAGAAGGCCGGCTGCGACAGGCGGCAACGCGCCGACGGCTGGACGTAGAGCGGATGCGCGGACATCGACTCCCAGATCTCCTTCAGCGACTGCTTCTGGATATTGCCGAACGAGTACGGCGTGAAATCGCAGGGACAAACGTCGCCGTTGGCGCGCAGATGGACTTGCACCATTCCGGCAGGGCAGCCTTCGGCCACGCAGGGATAGGCGATGCTCGAGAACATGGTTTGGTGGATGATGCGCGGGTAGTCGGGCTTTTCCGTGTACTTCGCGCGAAAGTCGACGATGCGCCGCGCGTCTTCCTCGCTGAGCATGCAGTCGTGCTGCGCCGAGAGGCGGCCGGTCGCAATGATGTCGAACAGAAAGACCTCCAGGACGCCGAGAGTGCGGGCCAGGTCCATCATGGCGTCGAGCTCGCCGTTTCGGATGGTCTCCTTGGTGGCGTAAGTGGATACGCCGGTCAGGATGCCGGCATCCTGGCACAGTCTCAGCCCGCGGTAAGCCTTTTCGGCCAGGCCCGGGCGCCGCCGATGGAGGTTGTGCCGCTCGGGGTCGGCGTGGTCCAGGCTGACGAAGACGCCGTAAACGCCCGCCTGTTTGAGCCTCCGAACGGTGTGCTCGCGCAGGAACTCGCCGTTGCTGAAGATGGTGCAAACGCTGCGGTGCCGGTCGACCGCGGCGATCAGGTCGTAGATTCTCTCGTACAGCAGAGGTTCGCCCCCGGTGAGGACCACGCATGTCGTTCCGAGATCCAGGGTCTGGTCGATGACGTTCTTCAGTTCCTCGAAGCCCAGGGCGCTGTTCTCTCGCCGGGTCTTCTCCCGGTAGTCGACCGCCGAGCAATGCAGGCACTCGCACTGGCAGTTGTACGTAACCGCCATGGTGATGACGTGCGGGGTCCGTCCGGCCAAGGAGAAATCCGCTGCGCCAGCGGCGGCCCCGTTGGGTTGCAGCATGTTCTCCATGATCAGCTTGACCCTGCGCCTGGCCGCGGGTGAGCCGAGCGGCGGGGTGAGCAGCGAGAAAGCCTTATAGCCGTCGTCCAATTCGACCAGGGGCTTCCCGCCGACGTAGTAGTTGTCCTGGGCGCGACGGTAGTTGGCCATCGTGTTCCGGATCGCGCTCCGCTGCCATGCTTTCAAGTCAGAACTCATGAGAATTACCGAATGGAGGCACACTGGAACAACGGGACTTGGCCTCGGACCGTAATCGACGAAGGTACCGCATCGCGGCCGCTTCGTCAAGCCGGGCGGCACGGTGGCCGGAGCGCCATCCCCTCACGGCTTCGTCAGCAACGCGGCTTCGAATTCGCCGGCGCTCACGCGCGCCTTCTCGGTGCCGCGAGCGATGATCAACAGACTCGACCCGGGCTTGCCGGGCGTCTTGACCTCAACCTGGCTGGCGGACCAGATCCCTTTGGATTGCCGCAAGCCATAGTAGAGGAACTCCTTGATGGTCCCCGAGGACCGCAGGGTCTTCTCCACGCGCACCGGATGCAGGTTTTCACGGTCCAGCCACGAGGTCACGGCGGCATAGTGCGACTGGTCGTCCCCATCCGGCACGCTCTTCACCAGGTAACAGGTGCGGGCTCCGTAGCGGGTCTCGCCGGCCAGCGCCTGCTGGCGCCACTGGAAGTGGTTCTCCAGCAGATCCTCGTAGGTGAACGCCGTCTCCAGCACAGCCTCCCCCCAGCTTTCAAACGGCACCGTCACGGGGCGGCGGTCGCCGGCGTGGCCTTTGCGGATGGAGGCCGGGCCCGCCGCGGGGCTTTCCAGCAGCAATCGGACCCTGGCCGCTGCGGGATCGGCCACCTCGCAGAAGATCTTCACGGTTCCCCCGAAGCAGCGCGCGCGCAGGGAGAGCTGATAGCTTCGGCGTTCGCCCGACGCCGCCACGCGAACCAGCCGCCCGCTCGCCCGGAAATCGGTCGCCGCCCGGATCGCCTCCAGCCGCGCTCTCAACTCCCGGATGGTCATCGTGGTCTGGCCCCGGGCCGCCAAGGCGGCACACAGAAAAGCCACCGCAACCAAACTTCCGGCCAGACTCCTGGACCGCGGTCTCATCCCGACACCACCCGCCCATCCTTCAGGTGGATGTTGCGGTGGCCCATGCGGGCCACCTCCGCCTCGTGTGTCACCACCACGATGGTCATGTTCCGCTGCGACTGAATGCGGGACAGCAGCGCCATGATTCTCGCCGAGTTCTCGCTGTCTAGGTTGCCCGTGGGTTCGTCGCCCAGCAGAATCTCCGGATCGTTCGCCAGGCTGCGCGCGATCGCCACCCGCTGCCGCTCGCCTGCCGAGAGCTGGTTCGGATACTGCCGCAGCCGGTGCGTCATGCCCACTTCCTCCAGCAGCGCCTCCGCCTTCTCGCGCCGCACCCGCGCGCCCAATCGGCCTTCCAGCATGGGGATGAGGACATTGTCCAGGACCCGCAGCGCCGGCAAAAGGTGGAAAGCCTGAAACACGAAACCGACGTGCCGGGAGCGGTAGGCGTCCAGGTCGAACGGGCCCGACAGGCTCCGGCCGCGGTAGAACACCTCGCCACTCGAGGGCCGGTCCAGACCGCCCAACAAGTGCAGCAGCGTCGACTTGCCGCTTCCGCTCGGCCCGCTGATCGTCAAGAACTCTCCCCGCGCGACCTGCAAGTCTACCCCGCGCAGCGCCTGGATTCGGCCCTCGTCGTACTCCTTCGTTAAGGATCGCGCCTCCAGCATGGGTCCATCAGTCATGTCGCAACGCCTCCACCGGAGAAAGCCGCGACCCGCGCCAAGCCGGCAGCGCTCCCGCCGCTAGCGCGATCAATACGGCAATCGCCAGGGCCTTCACTGCGTGGGGCGGCGAAATCGACGCCACGGCGATGTTGGCGGTCATCGGCAGCGACGCCAGCAGCCGCAGCGCGCCCCAACCGCCAGCCAGTCCCACCACCCCGCCGATCATGCCCAGCGCGGCGGCCTCCAGTTGGATCAGCAGAATCACGCGCCAGTGCCTCCAGCCCAAGGCTCGCAGAATGCCGATCTCTTTGGTCCGCTCGAACACCGCCATGGCCATCGTGTTGGCGATGCCCAGCGCTCCCACCAACAGCGCGATCAGCGACGTGCCCCAGGCGATCGAGCGGGCAAAGGAAACGAATTGGTTGTTGTGCGCCCGCTCGCCGGCCGGCACGGCCTTCAGCCCCGGCATCGCTTGCTCGATGGCCGCGCGAGCCTGCCGCACATGCTCCTCCGCGGTCCGCCCGGCCGGCGCCGGCCGCAAGCGCACGTGAAATGCAGTGACCTTCCCGTGCAGATCGGCCAGGTTCTGCAACTGCCCGATGGGCATCATCACGGCTCCCGTTTCCAGGGCCGAGCCGCCGCGAAACACGCCCACCACCCGGAAGCTGGCGCCCTGGATCTCCAGCGTGTCGCCGGCCTTCTTGCCCAGGTTGCCCGCCAGCACCTCCCCCAGCATCACCTCCGCCTCCTCGCCCCGGAACTTGCGTCCTTCGAGGACCCTGAGAGGAGCCATTTCGTAGGAGTCCTCCGGCAGTCCGTAAACCAGCGCGTTCACCTCGGGCGTGAGGTCCATCAGGTTGAGCACAATGGGAGACGCCTCGGCCACCGCCGCGAGCGAGCGGATCCTCTCGCCCACCCTTTGGTCCACAGTCGTATTCAGAAACGTCTTCTGAACCACGGCCAGGTCCGTGCCTTCGCTCTCGTAAAGCTTCAGCCACTCCCGCTCGAACGACTTCGAGAAACCCACCAGGGCCACAAAGGCCGCGATGCCGACGGCAATGCCGCAAACCGTGAGGCTGGTGCGCAGCCTGCGCCGGGTAATGTTGATGAGCGCGATCCGAAGCAGCGCCACTCTATTCCTCCACCCTAGCCCCCGCGGGGATTGACGATTGTATCGCGCCGCGCTCGGAAGCCGCAATGAAGCGGGACCGGGCCAGCGCGGCTTCAGGACCCTACCCCGCCCGGCAGCTTGCTGAGGATGTGGTCGCGGATCCAGTGCTCGTCCCACCATTCCACGGGAGTGATCTGCGCGCCATCCACCTGCATCGAGAAGTGCAGGTGGTCGCCGCCGGCGAGGCCTGTGGCCCCGCTGCGGCCCAGCAGTTGCCCCTTCTGCACCGCCTCCCCGGGCTTCACCGCGATCTCGCTCAAGTGGCCGTATATGGATTGCAGGCCGTAGCCGTGGTCCAGCACGACGCAGTTGCCGTAAATGCCCAGGCGGCCGGCCCAGACCACTTTGCCGCCGTTGGCCGCTTCCACCGCGACGTGCGGCACGTCCGCCAGGTCGAAACCCAGGTGCGTTTGCCGGTCGATGGTCTTGCCCTGGTACACGTAATTGCGCGTGTCGGCGAACTCCGACTCGGTCTTCCCGTAGCGCCGGAACGGCCCGGACCACAGCACGCGCTCTTCGGTCTTCAGGCGGAGATCGGCCAGCGCCTGGTTGTTCTGGCGGCTCATTTCCCCGTTGATCTTCAGGAAGCGCGCCACCAGGTCGCCCGAGCCGCCGGGATCGAGCTCCTCGACCACCTTCCGCAGGAACGCATCGGAAACCTCCAGGTCGCGCGTGCGGAAGTGCCTGGGAAAGACCTTGAACCAGAAATGCGCGGTGGCCTCGGCACCCGAAGGGTTGCGGGCATAGACCACCGGCACGGTGCCGGCCGGAGCGTCCCAGGGGAACGCGAACAACGCAAACCGTTCGCCCGGGGGCCGCCCTGGCAGGGCGAAACTGCGGAAGGTATACGCGCCGACGCGCACCCCGGCCTCGGTCCAGTAGCCGGAAACGGTGAAGGTCACCAGTTCCGCGCCACCCCGGTTGATGTAGTGCTGGAAGCCGTCGGCGACGACTCGCGGCGGGCGCGTATTCACCTCGACGTCGATTTCCAGCCGTCCCGTGTCCGCGCGCAGGTCATTGCCCTCCGCCTCGATCAGCAAGGTCGCCTTGCCGTCGCGCAGCGCCGGGGCCTGCTTCCGCCCGGCCCCAAATCGCACCACGCGCGGCGGCTCGCTCTTTCCCAGGAACAGGAAGCGGTGCGCCGGCTGGGTGCTCTCGAAGACCGTGTAGCGGTTGCCGTTCTGCTCGATCTCCGCGGTGAAGCGGCGGATGCCGTGCGGGTTGGCCACCCGCACCTGAACCGGCGTGTCGTTGCCGAGCACGCGGACCGGCGGGTCCAGGGTCATCGCCGTATAGGAGGAAAGCACCAGCAACAGCAACGGCGCCGCTATGGCCAGCGCCAGCAGGAGCAGCAGGGCCTTCTTCATAATCCCAGCCCGCCCGCGCCTTACCGTGCCATCCAGCCGCCGTCCACCACCAGGACGTGTCCGTTGACGTAATCGCTGGCGGCGGAGGCCAGGAATACGGCCGTTCCGGCCAGGTCCTGCGGCGTGCCCCATCGGCTCGCCGGGATCCGCTCCAGGATCTGGCGGCTGCGAACCGGATCGGCGCGCAGCGCGGCCGTGTTGTCGGTGGCCATGTAGCCCGGCGCGATGGCATTGACGTTGATGCCCCTCGAGGCCCACTCATTGGCCAGCGCCTTGGTCAATTGCGCGACGCCCCCCTTGGCTGCGGCGTAGGAGGGGACGAACACGCCGCCCTGGAACGCCAGCAGCGAGGCGATGTTGATGATCTTCCCGCTCCCCTGATTCAGCATGCGGCGGCCGGCCAACTGGCACATCCGGAAGACCGCCGTAAGGTTGATCTCGAGAACGTCGGCCCAGTCTTTGGCGGGAAACTCGGCGGCCGGCGCGCGCCGGATGATCCCCGCGTTATTCACCAGGATGTCGATGGTCCCGAACTCGCGGACCGTGAACTCGACCAGCTCCTCGCAAGCCTGGGGGCCGGAAATGTCCGCGACGATCCGTGCCGCGCGCGCCCCCGCCGCATGAACGGCCGCGCACACCTCCTCGATCCCCGTGTTGTCCTTTCCGTGCACCACCACGTTGGCGCCCGCCTGGGCAAACCCTACCGCGATCCCCGCCCCCAATCCGACCTGAGAGCCGGTTACGAGTGCGTTCTTTCCTTTCAAACTGAACAAGTCAAAAGCCATCCGTGTGCTCCCATCCAACCAGGATTTCGCTTTCCGATTCCCGCATCCTTCCTAGCATAGACGAGCTTGCGCTGCCCTGTTCCGCCGCCGGAACCAGCCGCTACGCGGTCTGGTCCTCGTCGGTGAGCATCTTGCGGACTGCCTGGACCAGGGTGGCCGGCCGGAACGGTTTTCGGATAAACGCGAACTGGGCCAGCGCTCCGACCTGTTCCACCTCGCGCGCGGTGACCAGGCCCGACATGAACAGCACCGGGAGGTCGGGGTTCATGGCGACGATTCGATTGGCCAGCGCCGCGCCGTCCATCCCCGGCATGACCACGTCGCTGATCAGCAGCTCGATCCGGTGCTGCTGGAACTGGAAGATCTCGAGGGCTTCGAGCGGGCTCGCCGACGTCAGCACCTCGAACCCCCGCCTTTCCAGGACGGACTGGACCAGTTTGAGCGCCATGGGCTCGTCATCGACTACCAGGATGGTCGGCATCAACTGCCCTGTAGTCCAGTGTACAGCCTCGGGGGCGCGGACGGCTGGTAGCGCCGGGGGACCATCCCCTCCCGGCCAATCGATTCTACAATAGGCGGGATGAACCCCCGCATCGCCAACCGGCTGCTGCTGCTGGCCGCGGCGGTGCTGTTCTCCACCGGCGGCGCGGCCATCAAGGCGGCCTCGTTCAGCAGTTGGCAGGTGGCCAGCTTCCGGTCGGCGATTGCGGCGGCCGCCTTGGCCCTGCTCCTGCCCGAGGCGCGGCGCGGGTGGAACCGGCGCGTGCTGCTGGTGGCCTGCGCCTATGCGGCCACTCTGGTGCTGTTTGTGCTCTCGACCAGGCTGACCACCGCCGCCAACGCCATCTTCCTCCAGGGCGCTGCCCCGCTCTACATCATGCTCCTGAGCCCCTGGCTGCTCGGCGAACCGATCGGGACGCGCGACCTGGGATTCGGCTCGGTGGTGGCCGTGGGCCTGGCGCTGTTCTTCGTGGGGCGGGAAACGGCCCTGACGACCGCTCCGGACCCGCTGCACGGGAACATGCTAGCGGCGCTCGCCGGCGTGACTTGGGCGCTCACGCTCATGGGGTTGCGGTGGCTGGGAAGAGGCGGGAGCTCCGCCGCGGCAGCCATCGTGGTGGCCGGCAACCTGATTGCCTCGCTGGTCGCGCTGCCCATGGCTTTGCCCGTGTCGGGCCTGGCATGGAAGGGGCTGGCTGTGCTCCTGTATCTCGGAATTGTGCAGGTTGGGCTGGCGTACTTCTGCCTCACCCGCGCCATCCGGCATGTGCCGGCGTTCGAGGCCTCGGCGTTGCTGCTGCTGGAGCCGGCCCTGAATCCGGTTTGGGCCTGGATGGTGCACGGCGAGCGGCCGGGCGCGTGGGCGCTGGCGGGTGGCGGGCTGATCCTGGCCGCCTCGCTCGTCCACACCTGGCGCCAGAGCCGCGCCCAGCCCGCACCAGCGTAGCGCGGCTGCGTGCCGTGCCTCCCGGACGCATCAAGTACACTGGAAGTCTGATGCTTTTTCTCGCACCCGCGCTGCTGCTGCTCGCGCCGCCGGCCGCGCCCGACGACCTCGCGCAGAGGCTCAGGGAATTCACCGCAGTCTACTCGGCGGTGGAACGCCAGGCCGCGGACCCAGTCGCTCCCGACAAGGCCATCTACGGGGGCGCCATCCCCGGCATGCTGCGCCGCCTGGACCCCCACTCGGTGTTCCTGGATACGGACCAGTTCGATCAGCTCAAGGAGCTCGAGAAGTCCACGCGCAAAGGCTTCGGGAGCGTGGTCTCGGTGCTGCCGGGACGGGTGATCGTGCTGCAAGTGCTGGCCGGCACCCCCGCGGCGAAGTCGGGCATCGGGCCGGGCGACGAGATTATCGCGGTCAACGGCATCCAGCTTGCCCGCCTGGATCTGGAGCAGCTTGTGGGCCTGCTCAGCCAGTCGCGGCAGCAGCAGGCGCGGCTGCACGTGCGCCGGCCGGGCAACGCCCGGCTGCTCGAATTCACGCTCACCCCGGAGGAGTTGCAGGCGCCCAGCGTCGAGCGCGCGTTCTTCCTGCGGCCCGGCATCGGCTACCTGCGCGTCTCCAGTTTCGACGCCGAGACCGCCTCCCAGGTGCGCGAGGCCATCGAGAAGCTCGGCGGGCGGCGGCTCAAGGGACTGGTGCTGGACTTGCGCAACAATCCGGGCGGCCTGTTGCCGGCGGCGCTCGGCACCGCGTCCTTGTTCCTCAAGCCCGCCCAGCCGCTGCTCAGCGTGCGCGGGCGGGTGGTCGAATCCAAGGACGAGAGCGTGCCGAGCACCGCGGCGCCGTATGAGTTTCCCCTGGCCGTGCTGGTGAACGGCAGGACCGCCAGCGCGGCTGAGATCGTGGCCGGCGCGCTTCAGGACCACGACCGCGCGGCGATCCTGGGCGAACCCAGTTTCGGCAAGGGGCTGGTGGAAAGCGTGTTTCCGCTCTCCGAGGGCACGGGGCTGGCACTGACCACGGCCTACTACTACACTCCCAGCGGGCGCTCGATTCAGAAGCCGCTGAGCAGCAGCCGCATCCAGCCCTCCAGCATTTCGGAGCGCTGGGAACAGCAGCGCGAGTTTCGCACCGACGCCGGGCGGCTGGTCCGCGGCGGCGGCGGCATTCAGCCGGACTACGAAGTCTATCCCGAGCCCATGACGCGGTTCCGGATCGCCCTCGAGGCCACCGGCGCGTTCCCGTCGTTCGCCACCGAGTATACGCGCGGACGCGTCCCGGTCTCCGCCGACTTCGAGGTCACCCCCGAGTTGCTCGACCGGTTTCAGGGCTACCTCTCGGAGCGCAATATCCGCCCCGGCGTCGGCGAGTGGTCGGTCGAACGGGACTGGATCGCCAGCCGGCTCAAGACCGAGATCTTCAATCAGTCCCTCGGCGTCGAGCGCGGCGACGAGGTGGAAGCGCAACGCGATCCCGTCATCGTCGCCGCACTCGAGAAGCTCAGCGCGCCCGCCAAGAGCGGCGATTGAGCGGGCGGGTGGGAGGGGCGGGGCGGCGGCCCGTCCCTAACGGCTGAGCGTGAAGATCACATCGATCGTGGTGAGGACTTCCACCGGCGTGCCATTCAGCGTCGTCGGTTGGTAGACCCATTGCCGCACCGCCTCCACCGCCGCCGCAATCAGCAGCGGATGCCCGCCGACCACTTGCAGGTCCTGGATGCGGCCATCGCGGCCGATCACCGCCTGCAACTGCACCGTGCCGGTAACCCGCGCCTGCCGCGCCAGCGGGGGATACACCGGCGTCACCTGGCGAACCAACTTCGCCATCATCACCTGCCCGCCGATGCGGACTGGATCCGGCGGCTTCTCGACGGGTTTCTGCTCGCGTCTCGGCGGCGGCGGAGGCGGGGGTGGCGGCTCTGCGAGCCCAAGGCCAAACGGGACGCCTTGAGTCCCGCCGCGCGGCCCGACTCCACCAATCGGGCAACCAACACAGACCGGACCAGTCTCCTGCTCCAGGTCCGGCGGATCGGTGACTTGGGCGGCGCGCGGGGGCATCGAGCGAAACGCGATGAGCTGCCCCTTGCGGTACTGCCACTTGACATCGACGACCTGGACGGAGTGTTTCTTGAGGGAAGCACTCGGCCCGGGCGGCGGTGGCGGCGGCGCCAGCAGCGGCGGCGTCAACCGCGCCTGCGGGAGTCTGTCGAACACAACCATCGGCATCAGGATGCCGATGCCGATCAGGATGGTCTGGCTCGCGAACGAGACCATGACCGTCCAGGCCCGGCGCGTTTTCGTTGCGCTCCTCAGAATGCTCTGCTCGAACATTTGCGGCCTCCTTTCCACTCCCCGATTACTTGGACACCGTAAGTTGGAGTAAGTTCCAAGCGCTTCGACAAGTAAGTCTGCCCACGCCCACCCCCAGCACCGAACCGCGACCGTCAGGGAGCGGTCCCTTGTCAGATCTGGAGCGGGACAGGACACTAGTGATTGATCGTGAAGATTACATCGATGGTGGTCAGAACTTCGACCGGAACGCCGTTGAGCATCGTCGGCTGGTAGACCCATTGCCGCACGGCCTCCAGCGCGGCGTGAACCAGCAGCCCAGGTCCGCTTAGCATCTGGAGCTCCTGGATGTGGCCGTCGCGGCTGATCACCGCCTGCAACCGCACCGTCCCCGAGACGTGGGCCTGGATCGCCAGCGGGGGATAGATCGGCGTCACTCCGCGGATCAACTTCCCTTGCACCACGACGCCGCCCAGCCTAATGCGGTCCGGCCTCTTCTCAGGCACCGTAGTGGTCGGAGCCACCACTGCCGGAGCCTGGGGCGGCTGCGGTCGCCCAATCTCGGCGATGATGCCGCCAATTACGCCGTTTTCACTCCCACCGGGAAGATCGATCCCGCCAACGACGCCAGTTCCCGGCCCAACGTCCACCGGCGGCGGATCGACGATGGTAGCGACGTGGGACGGTATCTGAGCCGGCTCGACCAACACTCCGGGGCGAGTCGTGTGCACTACGTCGACGATCTGGACGTGGCCACCGGGCGGGGCAGGTGGTCGTTGCCAGCGCGGCGGCGGCACGGGCGGCACCAGGCGCACCTGCGGCATTCTCTCGAAAGCCACGAGCGGGATCAGGAATGCCACGCCCAGCCCAACAACCTGGCACAGGAAGGCGGCCATCACGGTCCAGGCGCGGCGCGTTTTGGTTGCGCCTTTGAGAATGCTCTGCTCGAACATTTGCGGCCTCCTTTCCACTTCCCGATTACTTAGACACCGCGCGCCGGAACAAGTTCCGGGCCCCAACCGCCACTCGGTTTGCCTTGCGGCGGCTCGCTTCGCACCGCGTTTGCGCAAGTCGCCTGGTGTATGCTGTTAGCGAACCAATCTGAACGTTCGGTGGAAATGAAGCATGTATTGTCCTGAGTGTCTGACGGAGTACCGGGACGGCTTCTTCGAGTGCGCCGACTGCCGGGTACCTTTGGCCGCCGGACTCCCTCCAAAACTGCCAGAGCAGCACGACCTGGAGCTGGTCACCGTCCTGGAGACCCACGATGGGTTCGCCCTTTCCCTGGCGAAGGCGTCCCTGGAAGAGGCGGGCATCGAATACCTGCTGAGCGGAGATGACCCTCGATACATCGCAGGGTTTCCTGGGGCTTTTGGAGTCGGCGAAACCCCGTTGTGTAGCTGCTCTGTCCGGATTCAGGTGGCGTCGGAATCGGAAGCTGAGGCCCGTGTTCTGTTGGAGCCGCTCCGGAATCCCGACCCAGCCCCCGGGCTCGAAGCGGAATCGGAGCCGGGTTCGTAACGGACATAGTCCAGGCACTCCCGGCCCTGCGTACACTCCAATACAGAACCCGGGAGTGCCATTCTCGGATCGATGTTCTGGTCGGTTACCGGGTCCGGGAGGGAATCTCCCGTCTCAAGCTCCGGCGGTTCGAGTCAGTACCCCAATGAGTTCGGAAACCGACGCCGCGCTCTTCCCGAACTGGACCTGCTCTTCGGGCGTGAGGCTCACCTCGTAGACCTTCTCGACTCCCTCCGCGCCGAGCTTCACCGGCACCCCGGCGAACACGCCGTGGATGCCGTATTCGCCCTCCAGGTAGGCCGAGCAGGGAAGCACCTTCTTCTTGTCTTTGAGGATGGATTCGACCATCTCGACGGCAGCGGCCGAGGGCGCGTAGTAGGCGCTGCCGGTCTTCAGCAACTTCACGATCTCGGCGCCGCCGTTGCGAGTCCGCTCCACCAGGCGCGCGATGGTTGCCTGGTCCAGCAGCTCGGTGAGCGGGATGCCGGAGACGTTGGTCAGCCGTACCAGCGGGACCATCGTGTCGCCGTGCCCGCCCAGTACCATGGCCGTGATGTTCTCGATCGAGACGTTCAGTTCCCGCGCGATGAAGGCCCGGAAGCGCGCGGTGTCGAGAATGCCGGCCATGCCCACCACCCGGTTCTTGCTGAAGCCCGAGACCTTGAACGCCGTCCAGCACATGGCGTCCAGGGGGTTGGTCACCACGATCAGAATTGCATTCGGCGAGTATTGCACCGCCTGCTCGGTGGCCGGCTTGACGATGTTGTAATTGGCCATGAGCAGGTCGTCGCGGCTCATTCCCGGCTTGCGCGGGAAGCCCGCGGTGATGACTACGATATCCGAGTTAGCGGTCGGCTCGTAATTGTTGGCACCGGCGACCAGGACGTCATAGCCCTGGATCGGACCCGATTGCAGCAGGTCCAGCCCTTTGCCCTGCGGAACGCCCTCCAGGATGTCCACCACCACCACGTCCGCCAGTTCCTGGTCCGCGATCCGCAGCGCGCAGTTCGCCCCAACATTCCCCGCGCCGACTACTGTCACCTTCTTTCGCATCTGAATCCCTCCTTGCCGGAGTATTGGAAAACTGACTCATTATAGCGTGGCTCGCACCGATCTCATACAATGGTGCGGATGGCTGCCGTGGCCGGGGGTCGCGCCGTTCTCAGCGGGCTGGTGGGAGCCGCTCTGGGTTTGGGCCTCTACACCTTCGTCTACGCCCAGGGCTATTCCTACTTCAGCAACGACCCCGCCGCCTGCGCCAACTGCCATGTGATGCGCGAGTACTTCGATTCCTGGCAGCGGTCGAGCCACCACGCCAACGCCGTCTGCAACGATTGCCACACGCCGCACGCTCTCGTGGGGAAGTACCTGACCAAGGCCGAGAACGGCTGGAACCACTCGCTGCGGTTCACCTTGCAGGATTTCCCCGACCCCATCCGCATCCGGCCGGCAAATGCCGGCAAACTGCGCGCCAACTGCCTGCGCTGCCACCTCGAGATGGCCTCCCGGATGCCCGAGGAGGACTGCGTGCGCTGCCACGCCGGGGTGGGCCACGGCCCCAGGAGATGAATGGATGAAGCTGAGCCGCTGGACCTATCTGGAGTTGACCGGTATCGTGCTGATCGGCGCCGTCGTGCTGTTGTTGATCAACGTCAACCAGCGCAAGCGCGAGGCCCGGGACACCTTCGTCGAGGTGGTGAAACTCACCGAGGATACGGTCGAGCCGGCCGAATGGGGCAAGAACTTCCCCCGCGAGTACGACGGCTTCAAGCGCACCCGGGAAATGCAGGCCACCAAGTACGGCGGCAGCGTTCCCTTCTCGCACTTGGACAAGGACCCGCGGCTCAAGCGCATTTTCGCCGGGTACGCCTTCGAACTCGAATACAACAAGGCGCGCGGCCACGCCTGGTCACTCCAGGACCAGGACAACACCCGGCGGACCAGGGAGCGGCCGCAGCCCGGCAGTTGCCTCCAGTGCCACGCCTCCATTCTCCCCGCCTATCGCAAGGCCGGCGGCGGCGACGTCCTCAAGGGTTTCGAGATCGTCTCCGCCATGCCGTTCCGCGAAGCGCGCAAACTGGTGGACCACCCCATCGCCTGCCTGGATTGCCACGACCCGAAAACCATGCAGCTCCGCGTCACCCGGCCCGCCTTCCTTTACGCCATCAAGGCCCTGAAGAGGAGCCAGGGCGTCCCCAATTACGATCCCAATACCATGGCCAGCCGCCAGGAAATGCGCACGTACGTGTGCGGGCAGTGCCACGTCGAGTACTACTTTGCCGGCGAGCGCAAGATCGTGGCCTACCCGTGGGCGCAGGGCCTGAAGATGGACCAGATCGAGGCCTACTACGACCGGATCTCGTTCAGCGACTGGAAGCACGCCGAAACCGGCGCGCCGGTGCTCAAGGCGCAGCACCCGGAGTTCGAGACCTACAGCCAGGGCATCCACGCGCGCAGCGGCGTCGCCTGCGCCGACTGCCACATGCCTTACCTGCGGCAGGGAGCGATGAAGATCAGCGACCACGATGTGCGCAGTCCGCTGCTCGATATCGAGCGCTCCTGCCTGACCTGCCATCCCTTCCCGGCTCCGGAAATGAAGGCGCGCGTCGAAGCCATCCAGGACCGCCACGCGGCCCTGCTCTCCCGCGCCGAGGACGCGCTGGTTGCACTGATCGATGACCTCAAGGCCGGCGGCGCCACCGAGGCCGCGCTCCAGCTCCAGCGCAAGGCCCAATGGCGCGTAGATTTCGTCAACGCCGAGAACTCCATGGGCTTTCACGCCCCCCAGGAATCCGCCCGCATCCTGGCCGAAGCCATCGACTACGCCCGCCAGGGGCAGTTGGCGGTGTTGCGGAACAGGCGCTAGTAGGCGGAGTCATGATCGGGGTGGAGTGACAGGAACCGCAAGAAGTCCCCATCCCGGTAGCCGACAGCGCGAACCCTTCGCGTTACTCGAAGGCTATAGAGGCGCTGGCCGGCTGGTCCGGTTCGGGAAAGAATGGCCTCCCAACGCAACCCCCGGTCCAGGTAGAGCTGTTTCCAGTCCATCTGGCGGATTTTCCTGAGCGTCGCGAGCACCGCCAGCGCCTCCGCGCGCTCCAAGGCAAACCAGGTCTCCTGGAACACCGGATTGTTCAGATCCAGCAGGATTCGATCCATGGCGAATCGGACGCGTCTACCGGCGCCTCTTCAGCTTCGCCGCCAGCTTGTCCAGGTCGGATACCCTGGGCGGGTTGCGCCCGGCCCACTCGACTGCCCGGGCAAGAGTCTCGGTGGCAGGCGGACTGTGGAGCCACAATTCATTCTCCGGAATCACGCGCGCAGCCTTGACCAGCCAGACTCCCTCTTCGATTTCCTCGACCGTGACGGTGCGCCCGGCGTGTTGCTTCCCGATGGAGATCTGCCCACTGGACCCGATGGTCTTCACCTCAACCGCCATATCATGCCTTTCAACCGCATGATAGCATGAAATCTGGCGGTGTGGACCGTCCGTTGCATACTCGAAGCATGGAACCGGATCTATATCTCTTTGCGCCGCTCACGATTCGCGGCGTCGCTTTCCGCAACCGGATTGCCGTTTCGCCGATGTGCCAGTATTCGGCCGAGGACGGGATGGCCGGGGACTGGCACCTGGTCCATCTTGGAAGCCGCGCGGTGGGCGGCGCCGGGCTCGTCATCGCCGAGGCCACCGCGGTGGAGGCGCGGGGACGCATCTCGCCCTTCGATCTCGGCATCTGGAAGGATGAGCATGTCGAGGGCCTGGCCCGCATCGCGCGGTTCGTGAAGCAGCAGGGCGCGGTTCCGGGGATTCAGCTTGCGCACGCCGGCCGCAAGGCCAGCACGCAGGCGCCCTGGACGGGCGACCGGGCGATCCCCGCCGAATCCGGTGGCTGGCCTACGGTGGCGCCCAGCGCGATTCCGTTCCGGCCCGCGGATCCGGTTCCCGCCGAGCTGAGCGTAGCGGAGATTCGCGGCATCGTCGAGGCCTTCGGGCGGGCGGCGCGACGCGCCCGCGACGCCGGCTTCGAGGTGGTCGAGATCCACTCGGCCCACGGATACCTCCTGCACCAGTTCCTCTCGCCGCTCTCGAATCACCGCGCCGACCATTACGGCGGGAGCTTCGATGCGCGGACCCGCATCGTGCGCGAGGTCGCCGAAGCGGTGCGCGCCGCCTGGCCCGGCACGTTTCCCCTCTTCATCCGGATTTCCGCCACCGACTGGGTGGAAGGCGGCTGGAATCTCGACGAATCCGTCGAGCTTGCCAAGCGCCTGCGCCAGTGCGGCGTCGATCTGGTGGATTGCTCCTCGGGCGGCGCCAGCCCCGACGCGCGCATCCCGGCCGCGCCCGGCTACCAGGTTCCGTTCGCCGAGCGCATCCGGCGCGAAGCCGGCATCCTGACCGGCGCCGTGGGGCTGATCACTGAACCCGAGCAGGCTGACAATATCGTCCGCACCGGGCAGGCGGACCTGGTTCTGTTGGCGCGCGAGTTTCTGCGGAGCCCCTACTGGCCCCTGCACGCCGCCCGAAAGCTGGGCCAGGAGGCCGGCGTTCCGCGTCAGTACCTGCGGGGGTTTCCGCGGCGGTGATCCGGGCCGCAACTGCGCGGCTACCGGATCTTGAACGCGAAGGCGTAGTCGCCGGGCTTTTCGGCAGGCAGCTCGATCTCGAGCCCGGTCGCGGTGCGCGCCCACTTCAGCTTGGCCTTCGAGCCGAGCAGCTCGACCGAGCGGATCTCGCGCGAAAGGTGCGGCGAGCCGGCGGCCAGCGCCTTGATGACGGCTTTGCCGTTTTCCGGCCAGGCCAGCGCGATCGCGTACAGAGTTCCGCCCTTGGTGGTGAAGCGAATATCCTCGCCCGTGAATGGCTTGCCGGCGGTGTCCTTGAAAGAACCGCCCACCACCTGGGTCGGGCCCTCCCCGAAAATCTTCCAGGGCCGTGTGCCATAGATGGCCTCGCCGTTCACCGCCAGCCAGCGGCCCATCTCGAGCAGGATCTTCTCGGCCTGTTCCGGGATCGTGCCGTCGGACTTGGGACCGATGTTCAGCAGCAGGCAGCCGTTCTTACTGACGATATCGACCAGGTCGTCCACCAGCGAGTCGGGAGACCGGAAGCTGTCGTTGTCGATGTAGCCCCAGGATTTCACGCTGATCGAGGTGTCGGTTTGCCAGAACAGCGGCCGGATAGTGGAGAGCTTGCCGCGCTCGATATCCAGCACCGCGGCCTTCTCCGGGAAGGCATTGAGCTTGTAGTTGATGGCCACGCCACCGCTGTTCCACTCCGCGCCGCGGTTATAGTAATACGCCGCGAACTTCTGGAAGTAGGGCCGGAAGGCCGGCTCTCCGATCCACCAGTCGAACCACACCACCTCGGGCCGGTACTTCTCGACGATCTCGGAAGTGCGCGCCAGCCAGTCCTTCAGATGCGCCTCATTGGGCTGGTTGTCCTGCTTGGCGCCGGGCAGGCGCTTGGGTTGCGCCGGGCCGTAGAAGGAGAGGTAGCGCGGGTCGCGCACGTCGGAGTCGAAGGTCATGCCGCCCTCGAAGAACCACCAGTGCTCGGCGCGGTGCGAGGAGGCGGTGAAATGCAGCCCCTGCGCGCGCACGGCCGCGGCCAGTTCTCCCACCACGTCGCGCTTCGGCCCCATCTTCGCGGCGCACCACTCGGTGAGGTCGGAGTTGTACATCGGGAAGCCGTCATGGTGCTCGGCCACCGGCATGACGTAGCGCGCACCGGCCTTGCGGAACAGCTCGGCCCAGCGGTTGGCGTCGAACTTCTCCGCTCGGAACATCGGAATGAAGTCCTTGTAGCCGAACTTGGATTGGGGACCGTACTTCTTGAGATGGTGTTTGAACTCCGGCGTGCCCGCGAGGTACATCTTCCGCGGATACCACTCGCTGCCGAAGGCCGGAACCGAATAGACGCCCCAGTGGATGAAGATGCCGAACTTCGCGTCCAGGTACCACTCCGGCGCCTGGTAGGTCTCGAGCGATTCCCAGGTGGCCTGGAACGGCCCGTGGGCGATGGTGGTATCGATGCGCTTCATGGCGGCATCGATGCGCTCCTGGTAGGTTTGCGCCGGGAGCAACAGCGCGGCGGAAAGCGCGAACGCGAAAAGAGCTTTGCGGATCATGTCATTTCACCCTCAGTCGGAGAATGGTCAGCGAGTGCTTGGGGAACTTGTAAGTGAGGCCGTTATTATCCACCGCGGCGGCGATCGTTCTGACGGCTGGCCGCACCTTCTCGTCGTCGCCGAAGGTGTGCGTGGCCTTCAGATCGTCCTGGCTCATTTCCCAGACGCCGACTTCGCCGTCCAGCTTTCCGGTGACGTTGTCGATGCGCGTGGCGATGTCCGTCTTCTCGCTGCGGTTGAGCACATTGAGATAGACGGCGCCCTCCCTGGCGTTGTAGGTGCTTGAGACGTCGAGATACTTGAGCGGCGGGCGGTTGCCGGCCTGATACGTCGGCGAGGAGACCAGCAGGTCGAGCGACAGGTTGCCGCGCTGCTTGCCGTACTCGGCGATGGGGAAGTAGATGGGCTGGAGGAAGAGGCCCTCTTTGTTGGTGAAGATGGGCGCGATCCCGTTCACCAGTTGGGCCAGGTTGGCCATCTTGACGATGTTGGCGTGCCGGAAGAATGAGTTGAAGAACATGCCCATGGCGAGCGCGTCCTCGTAATTGTAGATTTCCTCCAGGCCCTTGACCCCCGCCCCCCCGCCGCGCGCGCGGTACCAGACATTCCACTCGTCGTAGGCGATGTAGATGGGCCGCGGATTGCGCTGGCCCGATTGCGCCGCGTCAATGAGCCCCTCGGTCACCTTGATGTAGTGCTCGATGTTCTGCGACGCGGCCAGGAACTGCTCGAAGTTGTTCTCCCGGTTCCCAATGTAGGTGTGCAGCGAGAGGTAGTCGATGACGTCGCGCGTTTTCTCGAGCACGGTGCGGTTCCAGCCGATCCAGTCGGCGCCGAAATTCGACGAGCCGCTGGCGATCAGCTTGATCGAGGGATCGGTCCAGTGCATGGCCTTGCCGGCCTCCAGCGCGAACTTGGCGTAATCCTCGGCGCTCTTGTGTCCCATCTGCCAGGGGCCGTCCAGCTCGTTGCCGAGACCCCAGACTTTGACGCCGTAAGGTTTCTCACGACCGTTCTTGCGGCGCTGATCGGCCCAGTAAGTCCTCCGGTCTCCATTGCAGTACTCCACCCAATTGCGCGCGTCCTCGATCGTGCCCAGCCCCGCGTTGATGCAGATGTAGGGATCCACGCCGATGCGCTCGCAGTATTCGAGGAACTCATCGGTGCCGAAGCGGTTGGTCTCGACGCCGCCCCAGGCGTAGTCGGGTCGAGCCGGGCGTTGGTCTTTCGGGCCGATCCCATCCTTCCAGTTGTAGCCGGAGACGAAGTTGCCGCCCGGCCAGCGCAGGATCGAGACACCCAGTTCCTGGACCGCCTTCATGGTGTCCCTGCGGTAGCCCTGGGCATCGGATAGCGGGCTGCCTTCCTCGTAAATGCCCCCGTAGATCACCCGCCCGAGATGCTCCGCGAAATTGCCGAACAGGTAAGGATGCACCTCGCCGATGCTGCGCTCGGTGTCGATCTTGATGCGGGCCTCGGGCGGCTGGCCGTAAGCCGCGGCCGCGAGGCAGAGAAAGGTCAAAAATGCGCGCATGGTCGCCCTCTCGGTAGGATAGGGCTCCAGCCCTGTCCCTCGCCGGACAAGACTGGAGCCTTATCCTACACAGCAAGAGTAGCGCACTCCGCGGTGCGATAGCGCTTACACAGTGTGGGGCAGGCGGTTTCGCCTGCCACGGACTCTCACCACAGGATGCTAGTTCGCTGAACCCGGCTTGGCCACCGGCTTCACCTCTTGGACCTGGATGATGCCGTTGCTCTCGCTGCCGGTGATCTCGACTTTCTCGCCGGCAAACTCCTTCACTTTGTCCGGATTGGCGATCTTGAACACCTGCCCGGCATCGGTGGCCAGTACCGGCTTCAGGCCCGCTTTGATGCAGTGCTTGGCGCAGTCGGCGTGTGCCGCGTTCGCCCCTTTGGCGCCGCATTTCTCGTCGGAAATCCAGCCGGTCCAGGACGCGGCCATGCAAACCGCGGCAAACACCAACGCCGCCAGCAATACGATCCCAATTCTCTTCATATGGAGGCTCCTCCTTGCCAATCTCTCACAGTCTAACCCGATCTACATCTCCCGGCGGTTCTCCAGGGACTTGGTGAGCGTGACCTCGTCGGCGAACTCCAGGTCGCTGCCCACTGGAATGCCCATGGCGATCCGCGTCACCTTGAGGCCCAGCGGCTTGATGAGCTTCGACAGGTAGGCCGCCGTGGCCTCGCCCTCCACGGTGGGGTTGGTGGCGATGATCATCTCCCGCACGCCACCCGGCTGGAGCCGCTCGATCAGGCTCTTGATGCGGAGTTGCTCGGGGCCGATCCCCTTGAGCGGCGATATGGCGCCGTGGAGCACGTGGTACAGGCCGCTGAACTGGCGCGTGGTCTCGAAGGGAATGATGTTGTGCGGCTCCTCGACCACGCACAGGACGGATGCGTCGCGGGCCGGGTCGGAGCAGATGGGACACGTTTCTCCGTCGCTGATGTTGTTGCACACCCGGCACAGCCCGAGCTTGTCTTTGACGTCGAGCAGGGCCTGGGAGAGGCGCTCGGCGTCTTCGCGCGGGACGCGCAGCACGTGGAAGGCGAGGCGCTGCGCCGACTTCTGCCCGATGCCCGGAAGGCGCTTGAATTCCTGGATCAAGCGGGCCAGCGGTTCGGCGTAATCCGGCATGCTTAAAACAATCCCGGCGGCAAGCCCATCCCGCCCATCATGGCGCCCATCTTCTGACGCGCTTCCTCATCGACTTTCTTGGCCGCCTCGTTGAAGGCCGCCATCATCATGTCTTGCAGCATCTCGACGTCGCCGGCCACCTCGGGATCGATCTTGACGCCCAGCACCGTCTTCTGGCCGTCCATCTTGACAGTGACCATGCCGCCGCCGGCGGAGGCCTCGACGCGGATCAGCGCGATTTCATCTTGCAGCTTCTGCTGCATCTGCTGGGCCTGTTTCATCATCGACTGCATGTTTCCGGGCATTCTCATGGGCTGCTCCTGGGTCCAAAGGCAGATTACCACTAATCTCTGAGGTTGCGCACCACGCGCACCTCCGCGTCGGGGAACGCCTCGCGAAAGCGCTGCACTTCCGGGTGGGCCAGCGCGCGGCGGGTGGCCTCATCCTCGGCGGCTTGGGGCTGCGACTGCGGCTTGGGCTCCGCCGGGCCTGCGTCGCCGGCGACGACCTTGATCTTCCACTTCCCGGCGTTCAGGTGCTTGACGGCCTTCTCGAGATCGCTCACGCGCATCCCCAGCATGAATTGCTGGGGCGCGGTGAACTGAAGCTCCGCGCCGGACTCGAGCAGGCGGGAGTGCTCGACGGCGTCGGCGGTGAAGGCCATACCCAGCTCGTGGAGGGTTTCGACCAGCCGCTGCTGGAGACCGCCCGCGGGCGGGCCTGCTTTGGGTGGCGCGGGCGATGGAGTGGGAGATACAGGCGTGCCTGACCCGAAACTGGCCAGCGCTTCCTCGATCGGCACGAGCTTGCCCGCTTCCACCAGCCGGACCAGCCCCAGCTCCAGGTGCAGCCGCGGCTGCCAGGAGAACTGCAAGTCGCGGAACAGGTCGAGGGCGAGTTGCAGGTAACGGGTCAGGTCCTGCTCGGAAAACGAGGCCGCGATCTGGGCCAGCCGCTCGCGCTCCTGGTCCGAGGTGGCGATCAGCCGGTGGTTGTCGCCGGCGATCCGGGTGACCAGAAGGTTGCGGAAATAGCGCGCCAGCTCGCGCACGAAATGCTGCAAGTGATGGCCGTTGCGCACCAGCTCGTCCACGATTTCCAGCATGCGCGAGGAGCTGCGGTCCGTGAGCGCCTGCGTGATCTGCGCGAGCGAGTCCAGCGAGAAGGCGCCGAGCAGCCCGCGCACTTCCGTCGCCTTGAGGGTGGTCCCGCAGCAGGCGATGGCCTGGTCCAGCGCCGAAAGCGAGTCGCGCACGCTGCCCTCGCCCACCTGCGCCAGCACGGAGTACGTTTCCGCGTCCGCCTGGATGCCTTCCTGCTCGCAGATCCAGCGCAGCCGGGCCACCATCTCGTCGAAATCCACCGAGCGGAAACTGAAGTGCTGGCAGCGCGAGGCGATGGTGGCGGGGATCTTGTGCGCCTCGGTCGTGCACAGCACGAAGACCACCCACTCGGGCGGCTCCTCGAGAGTCTTCAGCAGCGCATTGAAAGCCTCGCTCGTGATCTGGTGCGCTTCGTCGATGATGAAGACCTTGTAGCGGTCGCGGGCCGGCCGGTAGCGCACGTTGTCCCGCAGCTCGCGCATCTCGTTGATGCCGCGATTCGAGGCGGCGTCGATCTCGATCACGTCGGGCGCGTTCGAGGCGGACACCTCCAGGCAGCTCGCGCACACGCCGCAGGGAGCGGCCGTGGGGCCCTGGACGCAGTTCAGGCAGCGCGCCAGGATGCGCGCCACCGTGGTCTTGCCCGTGCCCCGCTGGCCCGAGAAGATGTAGCCGTGCGCGATCCGGTTCCCCGCGATGGCATTTTCCAGCGTCGTGCGGACGTGCTCCTGGTTCACCAGTTCGGAGAAAACCTGCGGCCGGTACTTCCGGGCGATGACTTGGTACATGAACGGCGGATTGCGCTCGATTCCCAGGCTCCAGGTGATCCGCGGCACACGAGCCGCACCGTTACCGTTGCTTCCTTCCGGACCTGGCGGGGTTCACGGCCGCCCGTTGCACGGAGCCCGGAGCCTGGAATCTCTATGCTAGCACGGCCCCTCGTCCGCGGAGGGCGGGCGCTCTCGCCCGCCTTCGGCCCCCTGGGAGCCTGTGGTGAAAGTCCCGCTTAAGGCGCGGACGCAGGCGGAACCGTCTGCGCCACAAGGAGAATCAACGACTCGGGCCAGTGTGGGGCAGGCGGTTTCGCCTGCCACGGACCTTCACCACAGGCTGCTGGCCAAACTCTCTAGGTGCAGCGCGAGGTTTCGAAAACCGGCGTCCACACTGGTGTATCCTAATATCTTGTCACGCCTTCGAGACACTGGCCCCCGGAGGAAACCCCGAGCGCGAATATGAAAGCCACAGGCACTATTACCGCCCACCTCAATCCCGTGTTTGCGGCGTCTGGCTCCGGGACTGTGGTGGCCACTCTGTCCTGGACCTCCGAGGGCGCCCAGGAGGTCGAGGTCCGCGTGGACGCTCCGGATGGCCCTCTGCTGAGCCGCACCGCCGGCTCCGGCGCCGCGGCCACCGGAAGATGGCTCCGCGACGGGACGGTCTTCTATCTTCAGGACGTGTCCGGCGGCGCCCCGCTTACTGCCGAGCACACGCTGGCCACGGTCGCTGTAACAGCCAGCAGGCAGTTCGACCGCTCCGGTCCGAAGGCGCTGATATTGCTCTATCATCGTGTGGCCGACATTCAGCCGGATCCGTGGTCCCAGTGTGTCACCCCGCGGCACTTCGCCGAACATCTCGAGGTGCTCTCCGCGCATTGGCAGGTCTTGCGCCTGGGCGAGTTAGTGCGGGCGTTGGAAGACGAGAGTATCCCGGACCGCTCGGTGGTCATTACGTTCGACGATGGCTACGCCGACATTCTGCATGGCGTCAAGCCGCTGCTGGAACGCTGGCGAACTCCTGCGACGGTCTTCGTGGCCAGCGGCCCGGTGGGCAAGCCACGGGAGTTCTGGTGGGACCAATTGGAGCGATCGCTGCTGCGCGACGGGACTCCGCAAGCGGATCTATACCGGTCTCTTTACCGTCTGTTGCGGCCCCTGCCCGACGCCGAGAGGCGGCAGGTGCTGGACCAACTGCGGGAGTGGGAGGGAATTGAGCCGGAAGTGCGCGCCTCTCACCGTCCGTTGACCGTGGAGGAGCTGACCGAGCTGGCGCGCGGCGAACTGGTCGAGATCGGCGCCCACACCATTACCCATCCGGCTTTGGCGGAGCTGCCGGAATCCCAACAACGCGCTGAGATTCAGGGCGGCAAGGCCCGGCTGGAGGAGATGCTGGGCCGCCGGGTAAGGCACTTTGCCTGCCCCTACGGCTCGTTCAGCGAGGCCACGCCCGAGATCGTGAGGAGAGCCGGATTCGAGTCGGCCTGCTGCCGGCTAGCGATGGTTGTGGATAAGTACGCTTTCCCGTTCTTGCTTCCTCGCCTGGGGGTCCAGAACTGGGATGGAGAAGAGTTCGCCAGACGCCTCTCGGAATGGCACGGCTCTGAAGTCTGGGGGACCTTCGAGACCGGGACGGGAGCCGAGTCTGGGGCGGAAGCGGGGCTGCGCCCGGCGGAACTGCCCGCCGAGGCCTTGCTGCGAAACCCGGAGCGCCAGTTGCGCCTGGCTGAAGAGGTGCGGCGCCAGACCGAGCTGGGACTGCGTGCCTTTCAAGCTCAGTTCGATTACACCCTCAAAGCGTACCGCAGCCAGCGGGCCTGGCAGGTGATGCTGCTGTTGCGCAAGTGCCACTCGGTTCTGGCTCAGAGGAGAGACCCGGTTTCATCGTTTCTCAAGTGGCTCGCGCAAGTCCCCTGGAAATCGGCGAGGGCTCTGGCTCCCTCGGCGCGGAGTCTCGGTTCCTACGAATTGACTTTCCCCAGCCTCGAGAGTTACGTCCCTCCCGAGTTGGTGCGTCCGTTCCAGCCTGCTCCGGTGGACGCCGGCGTCGGCGCCCCGGTCCAGACCATTCCCCGCCAGACCAAGTACGACCTGGTCTTTCTGCCGCCGTTCGAATTCGACTTTCGCTTCCAGCGGCCGCAGCAGCTCGCCATCCAGTTCGCCCGCAGCGGTCACCGCGTGTTCTGGGTGAGTCCCTC